>Ga0222662_1000584_pt1 | contig 27573 bp, 30 predicted proteins | sample AntAcemetagen600_FD_179821 | JGI IMG/M metagenome (GOLD analysis project Ga0222662, IMG submission 179821) | Saline water microbial communities from Ace Lake, Antarctica - #600 | ecosystem: Environmental > Aquatic > Non-marine Saline and Alkaline > Saline | place: Antarctica: Ace Lake... | reverse complement strand
CATGAGCGCCAGAACGGAAAGCCATATCCAGGCAGACAGGGCCTGTGCGTCACTCAAGAAAGCAGGCAGTGTGCCGGGGCTGCGGTCAGCACGCCACTGATAGGCCTTCCAGATGGCAATCCCGAACAAGGGCCCGACGACTGGACCAAAAAAGAGGGAGTGTGTGATGCCACGGTGGTTGCGCCATTCATTCAGCGGGTCGATGAGGCTGCCAAAAACATCAAGATCAGGCACGGTCGCCAAGGCAGCCCCTGCGGCAAGGGCACGCCAGCCAAGTTTGGACTGAAATCCTGCTTGGCCAATGGCAGCACCAAACACGGCTTGAGTAATGGTATCCACGTGTTTTTCTCCCCGCCAATAAGGCTTACGGCGTTTATTCGCGCGCGCGATATCGCTACTGTCTGCGGCAATGACATTAAGTATAGAGCAAAGATAGGGAAGAATTTCATGCGGGCAATGCGCGTGCACGAATTAACGGAAGATATTTCCAAAATTCAATTGGATGATATTGAACTGCCACCGCCAGGCGAGGGGGAGGTTCGGCTCATGTTGAAGGCCTGTTCCATCAATTTTCCAGACATTTTGATGGTTCAGGGAAAATACCAGTTTAAGCCGGAACTGCCTTTTTCGCCGGGAATGGAAGGGGCCGGGATCGTCAGCAGCATCGGGCCGGGCGTAACTGGACTTGCTGTCGGGGATCGTGTCGCGGCAGGCTTGCGCATTGGTGGCTTTGCTGACGAGGTGAATATTGCGGCTGGGGCCTGCCGGGCCATACCCAGAGGCATGGATTTTGTGAAAGCAGCGGCTTACCGCGCGGCTTACCTGACCGCCTATGTGGCATTGGTTGTGCGCGGAAACCTGAAAGTGGGTGAAACCCTATTAGTACATGGCAGCTCCGGCGGAGTTGGCATGGCTGCCGTGGATGTTGGCAAGCTGTTGGGGGCTACGGTCATCGCAACATCGGCATCTGATGAAAAATTGAAAGTCGTGAAGGAACGCGGCGCTGATCACATCTTGAACGTGACGAAAGGGTTTAAGGACAAAGTGAAAGAGCTCACCGATGGTCGGGGCGCTGACGTGATTTATGATCCCGTCGGCGGTGATGTGTTTGATGAGTCTGTGCGGTGCATCGCCTGGAATGGGCGCCTGCTCATTATAGGCTTTACCAGTGGGCGTATTCCAACAGTTCCCGTCAACATGCCACTTATCAAAGGTTTTTCTGTTGTTGGTGTGCGCGCGGGAGAATATGGCAGGCGCGATCCAGAGGCAGGCAGACAAAACATCGAAACCATTGATCGGTGGGCGGCGGAGGGGAAAATTGATCCCTACGTTTGTGCAATTTTTCCGCTAGAAGAAGCAGTCGAGGCGATGCGTCTATTGCAGAACCGAAAGGCAATAGGCAAAGTTGTCCTCACCATGAGTTAGGAATATCCAATGATCTCGAGTTTGAAAATACTAGCCGCCTCAGCTTTGTTGATCTCAACAACGGCATGTGGCGCAGAAGAAACCGCACTCTCTCTCGACGCCAACGGCTTGGGCGGCATTGGGGGCGGCATTGGGGGCGGCACAAGCTATTCAGTAGAAGCGGTATCAGCAGCAATGCCGGGATACACGGTGACAGCGGAAAAATATTACGCAGAGGGTGACGCCTATCCGATGTTGGTGGTGCGAGACGGCGATAAGCTCATTGCAGAAGTTCTATCGCGCTATGGTGATGACGCCCATGTCGGCAGCATTATCGTAAAAGATGCTGGCATCACACTTGAGGGTCGCGTAGCTATCGGGAATGCTTATGGAAGTGTTGCACCCGCTCCTGTGGAGTGTGTCGCTGGTATGGAGGAAAACGCCGGCATGGCACTTTGCCGCGATGGAGACATCAGTCACATAGGACTGGTGTTCGCAGGGGATTGGGCAGGCCCAGATGGCGAGCTGCCGCCAGCTGATGTGCTTGCAACTTTCACGGTGAATGTAATCACTTGGTCTGCAGGGGTGCTGTAGGAAATACCGATGCCGCTGGAAATCAGTCCTTCCGGCGGCTCTCAAACAAGACTGACCAAAAACGAATGAGCAGCCAGATCGGCACCACGATGATGGCACCGATGAGGAAATAGGTCCACGCCCAGTCGATCAGATCGAACCCCATATCCCAAATGCGCGCAACCGTACCGAGGAAGTCTTCCCACAAGGAGAAGGGTTCAATGCCGAAAATCGCAAGGATAACGCCCACACCAACAGAGGCGAGCACCAGCTTTAGAAGCGTTGGGAGGATGGGGCCTCCAAAATATTTATCCATAACAATCTTCCTGCACGTGAACGGCGACATCATACAGCCAAGCAATTATGGCCAGAGCATGTCAGCACAAAGAGCATGTCACAAAGAGCGTGACATATGACAGGCGGACCCTGGAGCCCGCCTTGCCAGTGATGTCAGGTCGCTGACTTTTGGTAGACAGTACGCGTTGGGAAGGGAATATCAACGCCTTCCGCATCAAATGTTTCTTTGATTTTTTTGGTAAGATCAAACTTGATGCCCCAATAGTCGCTGCCAGCGCACCAAACGCGGGTGGTGAGGTCAACGGACGAGTCGCCCAAATTACCGACAACAACCAGCGGTTCTGGTTGTGTGTGGCATCTGTCATCAGCAGCAATGGCTGCATGAATAATCCCCATGGCCTTGTCGATGTCGGCGTCATAGGCAATGCCAAAAACCATATCAACGCGCCGGGTGGCGTGAGCTGAATAGTTCTTCAATGGTTGTCCCCAAACACTGCTGTTGGGAATAATGACTTGCACATTGTCGCCGGTGGCAAGTTCTGTTGTGAACAAGTTGAGGCCCTTGACCGTACCGGACATGCCACCAAGCTCAACAAAGTGGCCAATGTGAAATGGGCGAAACACCAGAAGCATCACCCCTGCCGCCACGTTGGAAAGTGTACCTTGAAGGGCAAGACCAACAGCAAGACCGGCGGCACCCAGAACAGCGATCAGACTTGTGGTCTCAATGCCGAATTGGCCGAGTACTGCAAGGATGGTTGCAATGATCACAAGGTATCTGACGATTGAGCCAAAGAAGCCTTTCAGCATGTTGTCAGAATTCAAGGGCTTGTCCAAAGCGCGCATGGTGAAGGCGCTGGCACGTCCGGCGATCCAAAAACCGACAATGAGGATGATAAGAGCACCGAGAATGGAGAGGCCATGCTCAATGAATAGCGGTAGAAGATCGTTGGCGTTTTCGCGCATGCCTTCCGGCAGGCTGGCAAGTAGTGTTTCAGGCATTGATATCCCCATTTGGTGGAAAAATTAGAACTTCTGGCCCCCCGACTCTATCAGCGCATGATGGGCAAGACAGTGTGATTCCGCCAGTCAAAAGGTCGAGTAGGAATCAAAAAACGCGCGCTATAGTCTTTCCATGGATGCCAACGGAAAATTAGACAAAATAGCGAAGAACCGAGGAAGTTCAGACCTTCCGGCTATTTTTGACGCCTGGTTTCGGCAGCGGGGCTGGCAGCCACGATCCCATCAATTGACATTGATGCAATTGGGTTTGGCCAGCCGGTCAGCGCTTTTGGTGGCCCCAACCGGTGGGCTTAATGTGTGCGACCCGGCCTTTGAAACTCTCTTTGCGGGCAAGCAGTTTCATGCGTGGATGATGGGGCGCGAACAAGTGGTGCCCATCGCCGCCAAACGACTGATCCCAGATTAAGGTCTAGGGCACCAAAAGCCGTGCAAGGCTGGCAGCAAAGGCAAGCTCGACAAAGATTGTTAGCCGCACACGAAGGGCACCATACCACGGGGGCGCGTCTTCTGTTTTGACGGCCCGATGATCCGACACAGCCTGTGCTGCAAAAAACAGGGCGAAAACGATCAACGCCACTTCATGCGGAGCAAAGAGGATCATCCAACCCATAGCAGCGGGCAAAGCAGCAAGGGCAAACTCAGTGCCCAATCCATCAGGGGAGCGGCGGATGAAGTGACCCCGTTTGCTCATGGCAATGCCCCAACGGATGCCGCCGATGAAGGACAGAACAATCGCAGCATAAACAAGCTGCGCTTGCAGAGCAGTTTGCGCCATTTCCGTTGGCCAGGAAATCCAGGCGAGCACACCCGTGCCAGCAAAAGGGACCAACCCCCCATATCCAAGTATTTGGGCGCCGCGTGGTGAGATAGGCGCGGGCGTCTCTGTTAGCCGAGCTCTGCGAGCCATGGAAAGACCTCTATCAATAGAATGGCGATGGTTTCAAGCGATCCCAACACCATCAACAAGCCGGTTGCGACCAAGAGGATGCCCGCCGCGATTTCAACTTTCGGCAAATGGCGTCGAAAGCTGGATGAAAATTTCAGGAAACTCTGCACGGCAAGGGCTGCGATCACGAAGGGAATGCCAAGACCGGCAGAATAAACACCCAAGAGCGCAACCCCGTAACCCAGGCTTTCGTGCGAGGCAGCAATCGCCAGAATGGTAGCAAGGATCGGCCCGATGCAGGGGGTCCAGCCAAAGGCAAAGGCGAGCCCCACAACATAAGGCATGACAATGCGGGGCATCAAACCACTGCTGGCATCAGGACCAAAGCTGGGCAGGAAACGCACATCGCGGTTGAGGAGGGCGAAGCGAAACAGCCCAACATAGTGAAGCCCGAGGATGATGATGATCGTGCCAGCGATTTGCCCGAGGATGACTTTGTGCGAGAGTAAAAAAGGGCTGATCGCCCCGGCTGTCGCACCCAGCATAACAAACACGGTGGAAAAACCGGCGACGAATGCCAGCGATCCGATCAATATCCGGCGGCGAATGTTGGAGCCAGGCAATTCAGACTGTGCTGTCATATCGTCAAGCGATGCCCCCGCAACGAATGACAGATAGGCGGGCACAAGGGGGAGGACGCAAGGCGACAAAAAACTAATGATGCCGCCCAACAGAGCTGCGGCAAAACCTGCGTCCACACCATCCATAAATTTTCAAGCTCCCGTTCTGATCCAGTCCCTTGCCTCGCATAGTTTGAGCAAAGCCTCAAGGAACACAAGGTCACGTGCTGGTGAAGGTTAATTGAGGACGGGTAAAACGGTGATTTGGCCGTTAGTCTTTGAATATAAGCGCCGCCGCCCATCCCGCGAATGTTGCAAATATCACTGCAAAAATGCCATAGAGGAATGGTTTTTCGTTAGCAAAGCCATAGATCGCGCGCTCAATACCACTTTTGACAACATAAAGAGGCGCCGACGCTGCGTCTGTCACGACCCCATCGGAAATCAGATAGACCTTGGCTGTGTAAAGACCGTTCGGCACATTGGCGGGAATGGCAATCGTTGCGCGAAACAGCGAACGGCCCAAAAAGGCGACACCGCTCGGTTCCATCCGATAGAGCCCTGCGCGTTCTTTGTTGCGCAGCAGGGCCGCAGAAAATGTGGCGCGCTCCTGGTCCGTGAGCTCTGTCACGGCACCGGTCGGCCCACTGCCTGTTGCTCCTCCAAAACCGATTTGTTCAAGGCCCAGACCTTCAATGGTCCGTGTGTCCATGGAGGCGATACGCGGCAGGGGGCGCGTGCTGGCAACGGCATAAAAAGCTGGAACCCGTTCAAAGGTCACGGCGTCATAGTTCACCCATATGCCGGCGACCCGATCTTTGCGACGAACCGTGACAGCCCCCTCCGGGCCTGAAATCACTACCACCACATCACGGTCAATGGCGAAGTCATTTGGGTCTTCGGCCTCAACCGCACCAAAAATCAAAATGTCTGTGCCGGTGAAATTGGACCGGATCGAAATCTGGTGCTGGGACAGATCGGTTACAAGCTGATCCGCGTGGGCGCCACCGATAACACAAAAAGTGAGAGCGAATGAAATCATGACGCTGGAGATGGCTCTACTCATGGCGCGCTCACTGTTGTCAGGGAATAGAGGTCAGCTGGTTCAACGACCAGATCAAAACCAAGACGCAGGGCAACCGCGAGCACGATAAAACCGAGCAGGGCGCGCAATTGTTCGGCGCGCAGTTTTTGTCCGGCACGGGCGCCAAACTGAGCGCCAACAACACCACCGAGCAACAAAAGGAAAGCAAGCAGTACATCAACGGATTGGTTTTCGACCGAATGCAAAATGGTCACAAGGCCAGTAACAAAAATGATCTGGAAGAGGGACGTACCAATCACGACATTTGTCGGCATGCGCAACAAATAGATCATGGCGGGAACCATGATGAAGCCGCCACTCACCCCCATAATGGCAACGAGAATACCGACGAACAGACCAATGGCCACCGGCGGAATGGCGCTGATATAGAGTTTTGAACGATGAAAACGCATTCTAAGCGGCAGACCATGCACCCAACTGTGGTGCGCGCGGTCAGCAGATTTCGCGCTGCGACCACTGCGCACGGCAAGCACGGCGCGGACACCTTCGTTCAGCATCAGGCTGCCGATGACACCAAGAAAGAGCACGTAGGAAAGGGAAATCATCAGGTCGACTTGGCCGAGCTCACGTACATAGCGGAACAGGTAGACGCCGGTGAAGGCCCCGATGATGCCGCCGATGAGCAACACCCCTCCCATCTTGAAATCAACAGCCCCGCGGCGCCAGTGTGCCACAACGCCAGAAATAGAAGAGGCCACTGTTTGGTTGGCTTGAGTCGCAACTGCGACAATTGGAGGGATGCCGGTGAATATCAAAAGCGGTGTCATCAAAAAGCCACCCCCCACACCAAACATGCCGGACAGAAATCCGACAGCCGCCCCCATGCCGAGAATGAGAAAGACATTCACCGGTAGTTCTGCAATGGGTAGGTAGATCTGAAACATTCAGCCCGTTTGCTCCGCCAAATTGTGACACCCCATGGCCGTGCGGTCACTTAGGGTTCGGGTCACAGCCAGCACAAGGCGCGTTCAGCGAACGTAAGCTTCCAGGGTGTTGAGTAGATTGTCGTCCACAGAGCCGCTCACGTTGAGGTTGGCTTTGCTTTGAAAGTCACGAATGGCATCGCGCGTGCGCGGACCCATAAGCCCATCCGCAGGTCCTGGCTGATAGCCAAGTTCACGCAACAGGCGTTGTGCTTGAGCAATTTTGGGGTCTGCAGTCACAGCCGCAGCACGTGAACTTGTGTTGGATATAGACGTGTTCTGCCAGTTGCCGAGTGAGCTCAAATTGCCATTTGCAATTGGATCGGCAGACTTCGGTCCCCATGTTTGGGCACTTAACTTTGCATCAACAAGGGTGGTTGCATCAAGCGTGTCGGCAATCGCGTCTCGGCGTGCGACAGCACCCTCATCGCCATTGTTGGCAGCGATGGCAAACCACTTATAGGCAGCCGATTTATCTTCCTCCAGACCAAGTCCGCGTTCAAACAGGACCGCTACGTTGTATTGGCTGTCGGCAAGGCCATGATCGGCTGCCGCAAGAAACCATTGCCCGGCTTTTGCAAAATCTTGCGGCACGCCTTTGCCTTCGGCATAGATCACAGCAAGATTGTGCATGGCTTTTACGTTGCCTGCCTGGGCGGCACTTTCATACCAAGCGCGCGCCTGTTCTTGGTCTTGTCCAACGCCGCGTCCTTTTTCAAAGAGAGTGGCCAGACGATATTGAGCAATGGCTAGATTTTGTTTAGCGGCAAGTTCAAACCAATAAGCGGCTTGATCATAATCTTGAGGTACGCCGCTGCCCTGAGCATAACGAAGGCCCACTTCATATTGTGCCGCTGGATTGCCTGAGGCCGCTGCCGTGCGCAAGGCGTTGCGCGGGCCTGGCGTTACGGGCGTCGTTGGGGCGGCTGTGACAGGTGGCAGGTCGGCGGCATCTGGAACGATGGAGCGTGGTGCAGCCGTTGCCGGGGTCCGTGGTTCCGGCAAGGGGGCCGGGGCCGGACGAGAGGCAACATTTGTCGAAGGAGTGGACGTTGGCGCTTCAACCGCATCGAGGCTGTCAACGTCCTCCGGAATGGCCTCCGGAATAAAAGGGGCAGGTGTGACAGGCGCACCTGTATCAGGAACAATTGAATCTAACGGCGCGGATAAAGCGTCATTGGTCAAACTGTTATCAAGCATTGGGTCGCCCAACAGGAGGTCGTCACTTAGCGTGTCGATCTCTTCATTGAGATTTGTTGGTGTGGATGGCGCTGCCAGCCACGTGACCAACGCTAATACGATGAGCGTCGCTGCGATGCCACCACCGATGAGAATGGCGAGCCGCTTGCCACGATTGTCTTCTTGGTCTTCGAAGGCGGCATAACGCGATGATTGTTCGCCAAACCCGAGGTTGGGCGCTGCTTCACCGCTGACTTGCGACATTTGCGCGGCGCGGCGTGCCGCAGCGATGAAATCGCGCGCTGCCTTTTTTTCATTCAGCGGCGCTGGTCCCGCTCCGGGTGCAGGAGCAGCAGGTCCGCCCGCCGCTATCGGCGGCGGGGGAGGCATGTCACCCATTGAGGGCGGCGCAGGGGGCGGACCACCAGCATCCGCCATTGGCGGAATTTTGAGATCCGGCATCGCTGGCGGTGGGGCGACAGGATCAGGTGCCCGCAATTGAACGTCCGGTGTCTCAAGCGGAGGCGTGTTCACTGCACCCTCTATCGGGCCAGATAGAGGGCCATTCATTGGGTCTGCCGGTGGCGGTGGTGCGCTGGAAAGCGGCGGTGGTGCCATGCCCGCAAAACCCGCCCCGATGGCAACGGTCGGAGAAAGTGGCAATCCGGAAGACGTTTCTATGTTTTCCATGCGTTCGCTGACTTGAGCGACCATGGATTGAACTGTTTCGCGCGCTGTGGCGTTGCGTTGTTCGGCTGTGGTGACGGTATGAGCGAGAGAGGAGAGCGCTTGCTCAACGGAGCTCGCTGTTTCCAAGGCGCGTGTTTCGCTGTCCGTTACGCGGGACACAACTTCTTCCAACCGGCCGTCCAATTGCGCCATAACCTGAGGCACAATGTCATTGGCGCTGACTTGATTTTTCTCAAGCCGGTCAATAAATCCGGTGAAGCTATTTTCAAGTGCGCCGATCGCATTTGCACTTTGTATTTCCGAGCTATCGATGCGTTTTGCCAGCTTATCAATGGAAGTTTGAAGTTCCGCCACGCGGCTGCGTTGCTGCTCGGAATCCAGTTTGGATGAAACAGCCTGGACGGCTTCTTCAACAGCCTGGCGGCGGCTGTGATCTGCATTGGCGCCAACGGCGTGAACAGATTGTTCCATTTCCGCCATGCGTTCTGACAGGTTTTGCAGCGTATTGCCAAAGGCATCGCTTTTGGCCTGTTCTTGCTGACGGCGGGTTTCTGCATCTGAGCTATCAACACGCTCAGCCAGGTCCGATAACAGCTGCCTGATCTCAGTGAATTTTGTTTCGCTCTGATTGTCGGCGGTCTCCAGATGGTCGACCACTGCGTTCATGGTCTTCTCAAGACCTTGCAGAGCGACGCGATCTTCAGAGCGCTTTCCAAAGGGCACTTTCGCCCGTTCGGTCTGTTCCATCCGTTCGGTGAGCTGCTGCATTTTGTGCTCAAGACCAGCGTCTGGAATTTGGCTGCCGGAGGCCAGAAGTTGCTCAGACGTTTCCACGCGTGCGACGAGCGCTTCTAGCGAACTGTCTATATGTCGCTCATTGGTATCGATCCGGCGCACAAGATCGCGCACAGCGTCAGTGACTGGAGAAAGGTCAATTTGCGGCTGCATCACAGGCGGCATTTGCGGCGTGGTATATTGAGGCTGCTGCGTAAAACCCTGCGCGCCCATCATTTGTGCGTTTACCGCTTGAGCATTCGGCGGCTGAGGTTGGGTGGCGGCGGCGTCAAGACCAGCAAAATCTGAAGGAGGAGGGCCAAAAGAGGCAGCTTCGTCCGTGCCATTATCCATGATGACGTGGTTGAGCCACGCGCCAAGCGTCATCCCAGCTCGACGTGCAGCTTGCTTAGCCGCTTCTCGAGCCTCGGGCTCAATGCCCTTTACGCTCCACGGGACAACTGGTCTCATCGAATCACTATGCCTGTTAACGATTTGTGACTGTATCGACCACGTGATTCTGTGTAAACCCGGCGACCGCCCCCAACATATAGATTTTCGGGGCAATTTTGGTGCTTTTTGGGCGCCGGGCACCACGATCACTTAGCCGATCATGCTTCCCTCTCATAAAGCCGGATTTTGGTAAACGTCAGGTTAATTTGAGGCTTGTCCGAGGCCGTAGTTTGGGATGTTTGGATGGTCCTCTTTGGACAAATGTCGAAGGGGTCATCTGATAAAATTCAAGGCTAGTGCGAAAACAGTTGTACCACATAGATCACATTGCCTTTACGAGCTACGCCGACCCCTGTTTGGGCATAGGTAGCGCTCTCAAGCGTATTGCGGTGACGCGGGCTATTGTTCCAGCCTTCAAGTATGTAAGCCGCCATCTGATCATCTGATTTGCCAGCGAGCTCCGTACCGGCCCAAATGTTTTCAGCAACTTGCCCACGAAAATTTTCATCAACAGCGAGCACTCGGTCAAGCGGGCCAAGGCCTTCAGGGCTGTGATGTCCTCGATAGTTTCGCAACGCCATGTCTTGTGCATGAACAGATGCAGCCCGTTGCAAAGTCGCATTTGTGCTCAATTGTACGGCTGATCTGCGATTGTTGACGGCCCGAAGCACGGCTTGGCCCAATGGGGTGTTGCTGGTGGCCTGCTGGGCCGCGGCCGTCGGCAAATTGGCGCCTCGCAAAGGGATGGGGTCGTTGGAGCGCCCGGCAGACGCGCAAGCCGCCAGCCCCAGAGCCAGAAAAACCACGCTGATGCGAGTAAGTATTTTCTGCGTTTCCATATAGTCCTCTCCCAAATGTCTTTTGGCTACTTAATCACCGTCTCCTAACGTGAGCAATCGCATAGACGCAAGCTGAGGGCGGCGGGGAACATTTTTCAGTTCGATATTGACGTTGACGTAAGGGGAAACTAAACTTTCCATAGAAATAAGAAAAAACGCAGAAAACTGCGGATACCGTCACAACAACAGGGAAATTCAAGCATGCAACAGATGCGCACCCCAGAATCTGCCGCTGCCGGAACGTATAAGAACGCCGCCGCAAAGGATGCTCTCGATTCAGACACTTTCACCATCACACAACTGGCTGAGGAATTTGCCGTCACAACCCGTGCAATCCGCTTTTACGAAGACAAAGATCTTTTGCACCCAACGCGCCAGGGACAAACGCGCGTTTATCGCCCCCGTGACCGTGCGCGCTTGGCGCTCATTGTGCGTGGCAAAGCCATTGGCTTTTCGCTTGGCGAAATTAAAGAGCTGATCGACCTGTATGATACCTACGGCGATGAGCGGCAATATTTGGTCGCTCTGGAAAAATTCCGTGAACAGGTTGCTAATTTGGAGCAACAAAAGAAAGATATCGATGTGCAGATCGAGCTGCTTCAAGAAGGCTGCGATCGTATGGTGGAGCTGGCAAAAAAGGCTGGCGCTGAAGTTTAATATTTTCTCTGAGTGATTGAGTGTTGAGTGCACGCGCAATTTCTGCGGATGCGCTTTCTGTCCCCATTTTCTGGAGCCATTGATCATGCCTAGCTATCAAGCCCCCGTCGCGGATTTTCAGTTTCTGCTGCACGACGTGTTGGATCTGGAAAAGTGGCGAGACCTTCCAGGGTTTGAAGAGGCTAGCCCGGATCTCATTGGTGCCATTCTTGAAGAGGCGGCCAAATTCTCTCAGGACGTTTTGCAGCCGCTCAATCAAGTGGGGGATGAAGAAGGGTGCACACTGGAGAACGGTCTGGTGACAACACCCACGGGCTTTAAGCAAGCCTATGAGACGCTCGTTGAGAACGGGTGGCCAGCGCTGACCGCTGATCCAGCCTATGGCGGCCAGGGGTTGCCCAACACGCTCTCTCAGGTTTTCAATGAAATTGTGTCTTCTGCAAATATGGCGTTTGGCATGTACCCGGGTCTCAGCCACGGGGTCTATTCCGCTTTGATCCATCACGGGTCAGATGAGCTGAAAGACATTTATTTGCCCAACATCGTGTCGGGAAAATGGACCGGGACCATGAACCTGACGGAGCCGCATTGCGGGACGGACCTGGGTCTCATGCGCACGAAGGCAGTGCCGCTGGATGATGACAGCTTCAAAATTTCGGGACAGAAGATTTTCATCTCTGCCGGTGAGCATGACATGGCAGAGAACATCATCCATCTGGTGTTGGGCAAGATTGAGGGTGCACCGGAGGGCATCAAAGGTGTCTCGCTTTTTGTTGTACCAAAATTCATGGTCAAGGATGACGGAAGTTTGGGCGCACGAAACGGCGTCTCCTGTGGGGCGCTCGAAAAGAAAATGGGTATCCACGGGAACGCGACCTGTGTGCTGAATTATGATGACGCGGTTGGCTATCTTGTGGGCGACGCACACAAAGGCATGCGCGCCATGTTCACGATGATGAACGAAGCCCGTCTTGGCGTTGGGCTACAAGGTCTGTCGCAATCTGAAGTGGCTTATCAAAACGCCGTTGCCTATGCGACCGAACGGCTGCAAGGCCGGTCCCTCACAGGGCCAAAGTCACCTGAGCTTCCCGCTGACCCGATCATTGTCCATCCCGACGTGCGGCGCATGTTGTTGAATTTGAAATCGTTTAATGAGGGTGCGCGTGCTTTTATTTTGTGGACGGCTTTGCATGGTGATTTGAGCCATAAGGCAAAAGACGAACAGACCCGTGAGCTGAGTGACGACATGATGTCTTTGCTCACGCCTGTGTTGAAAGGTCATTTAACCGAGCGCGGTTTTTCGAATGCTGTTGAAGCGCAGCAGGTTTTTGGCGGGCATGGCTACATTGATGAGTGGGGCATGGGGCAGTTCGTGCGCGATGCCCGTATCGCCATGATCTATGAAGGTGCCAATGGCATCCAGGCGCTTGATCTCGTGGGACGCAAGCTGGCTCAAAATGGGGGACGGGCCGTCTTCTCATTTTTAGGGTTGGTTGATGCTTTCATCAGCGCCAACAAAGACAATGCACAGATAGCGCCACTGGTAACCGGGTTGCAGGCAGGCCGCGATGATCTGGAAGCGGCCACAACTTGGTTTATGGAAAATGCGCTATCAAATTTCGACCACGCGGGCGCTGGCTCAACGGACTATATGCATCTTTTTGGGACTGTTGCGATCGGATACATGTGGGGTTTGATGTCTGAGAAAGCCGTGCAAAAAATTGAAGCAGGCGCGGGTGATGCCGCATTCAACAAAAACAAAATCGCAACCGCACTTTATTACGCAGAACGAACGCTTCCAGAAACATCCCTACACCTGACCCGCATCAAGGCGGGCGCCGATACAATGATGTCTTTTGATGTGGCATCGTTCTAACGAGACACACTACAACACACCACCCGTTACGAGGAGTTCAAGTATCAATGTCTGTTCTGCAAGTTGAGAAGCCCGCCTGGATGACCGAAGACGTAGAAATTTTTGCCGACGCTGTTGGCAAGTTCTGCGAAAAGGAAGTCGAACCGCATATTGAAAAGTGGGAAAAGCAGGAAGTTGTTGATCGTGAGATTTGGTACAAAGCTGGCGAAGCCGGTATTTTGTGCCCCTCTACGCCAGCGGAATTTGGCGGCGGTGGCGGGTCTTTTGCCCATGAAGCCGTGCTGATCAATGAGTTCAACCGGCGCGGCATTACTTCATTTGGGGCGTCTCTCCACAATGCGATCATTTCGCCTTACCTGTTTCACTACGGTACGGCGGAACAAAAACACCGCTGGCTGCCGAACATGGCAACAGGTGAATATGTGGGTGCCATTGCGATGACAGAACCTGGCACCGGGTCGGACTTGCAGAATATCAAAACCACGGCAAAGCGCGACGGCAATGAATATGTGATCAACGGATCCAAGACCTTCATCACCAATGGTCAGATGGCGAACCTGATCATTGTTGTGTGCAAGACAGATCCCGCAGGCGGTGCCAAGGGCACATCTTTGCTTGTGGTCGAAACGGATGAAGTAGAAGGGTTCCGTCGCGGCCGGAATTTGGACAAGGTTGGCTTGAAAGGCCAGGACACGTCTGAACTGTTTTTCGACAATGTGCGCGTTCCAGCCTCCAATTTACTCGGTGGGGAAGAAGGCGCTGGATTTGTTCAACTCATGCAGCAACTGCCATCCGAACGTTTGCAAATTGGCCTGCAAGGTGTGGCGATGATGGAAGCTGCCATCGAACACACAGTCGACTACGTCAAAGAGCGGAAAGCCTTTGGCAAAGCGGTTATGGACTTCCAGAACACACAATTCAAACTTGCAGAAGCAAAGACCAAGACAACCGTCGCGCGTGTCTTCGTGGACTATTGCACCGGACAATTGTTGGAAGGCAAGCTGGACGCGGCTACCGCGTCAATGGCGAAATATTGGGTCTCGGACATGCAGTGTGAGGTGGTTGACGAGTGCCTCCAGCTTCACGGCGGCTATGGATATATGAATGAGTATCCCATCGCTCGCATGTACCGCGACGCTCGTGTGCAGAAGATTTACGGTGGCACGAATGAAATTATGAAGGTGCTGATTGCACGCACCCTATGAGTTTTTGCGGTCTTTGACCGATCATGCAAACCCCGCTGAGAAATTGGCGGGGTTTTTTCATGGCCCTCTCGACAGGTTCGCGTTTTGGTGCCAGAGTCCCTCCATAGGTAGGGGTACCTTTGACAAAGAAGGGTTTCGGGGAATGACCGATTTATTGAAAGTAGTTGTTTTTGCATTGGCACTGACAATGTTGCCACTTGCAGGCATGCATGCTGGCTTCGATGTTGCGATGGCTGACGAGTATGATGATCTCGAAGATGAGCTAGATGACATCGAAGCTGATTACGAAGATGAGATGGACGAAATCGAAGCTGAAGAAGATTTCGAAGACGAAATGGACGACATCGAAGACGATTTCGAAGATGAGATGGATGAAATCGAGGAAGATTTCGAAGATGACATGGACGATATCGACGACATGTAAGCCACTCTCTGCCATTTCGGCACTAAAGTGATAAATTGTATCGGCCCCCATCGGTTGTTCGTTGGGGGCCTTTTTACGAGCACACGATTGAGGTTCCATGACCGCCGACGATCCAGAGTTTGAACTCCGCACAACAGCTGATCGCATCCGTCATGCCGTTTTGTTCGAAGTGATCTTGTTGGCGATATTCGTGCCGCTGGGGGCCTATTTTTTTGAACAATCCATGGTGCGTATTGGAGCGTTGGGCGTTGGCCTGTCGGCAATAGCAATGGGTGCTAATTATCTGTTCAACGTCGCCTTCGATCATGCGTTGTTGGGATTGCACAAACCATTGCAACCACGCTCTGCCATGCTCAGAGCGATACACGCCATCCTGTTTGAAATTACCTTGTTGGTTTTTTCTGTGCCAATGGTCGCTTATGCGCTTCAGGTCAGTCTTTTATCTGCGCTGTTGTTAGACATAGGATTTCTCTTCATCACGCCGATCGTCACCTTTGCCTATAATTGGGCCTATGACGTGATTTTTCCGATGAAGTCGCATGTCCCACAGGTACGTACACATAACGTCGATCTCTAGGCTGCTTTGGACAAAGGCGCTGCCCTGGATATTTCTCTGGTTTCTTGACCTTTCAGGTGATCTTTTTCTAGGTATGCTAAGGCAGATGGTGTGGAGCAAAAATTTTGTCATCATCCCGTCTCTGTGAGGGGCGTCTTTGCGTGTGGAGAGAGTGGAAACCGATGTTCTTCAATTTGTTTCGTGATGCAATCATTGCCGCGATCATACTTCCTATCATTTTGTTGGTCCTCATTCTGGTCACATTGGCGGCAGATTTCATCGGCATTGACCCACATGCAGAATGGTTCTCTCTGGTCCTCATTCCCTTTGTGATTTTTGGTCTCTATCAACTGGCCACGCTTATGCGCACCGGACTTGCCGGGGTGCTCGCAGGTTTTGGGGTGTGGGGGATATCCATCACCATTGGCTATTTTTTCTTCAATGAAACATTACAAGTCATTGGTTCCTGGTTTGATGTATTCGTTAGCTGACGCAGCGACACGCAGAGGTTTCTAAAGGTCGCTTGTCCCCTTGAAATCTGCCGCCTAAGCTCGTTCTCAATGGCATGCAAAATGCGTCGACCCTGGGGAGGGCAGATGACTTACGAACAAATCATCTATGGGACAAAAGGGGCCGTCGCCCTCATTACCTTGAACCGTCCGGACAGGTTGAACGCCTGGACACCGCAGATGATGGAGGAGTTGGCGCACGCCATTGGGGTGGCCAATGACGACAAGAGCGTTGGTTCTATCGTCATGACGGGTGCCGGTCGCGGTTTTTGTGCGGGCGCAGATATTGAAAGCACCTTCAAAACCCGGCTTGATGGTGAGGACCCCGGCAATGATACAGCCGGTGGCTCAGGTGGTGTTCCTGCCACCCTCGATTGGATCAACCTGGTCCGCACATCAAAGCCATTGATAGCGGCCGTCAATGGCCCAGCCGTTGGGATCGGCGTCACCATGATCCTGCCTTTTGATGTGATTATCGTATCGGAGGCGGCAAAGTTTGGCCTCGTGTTCGTAAAGATGGGCATCGTGCCGGAGCTGGCATCAAGTCATTTCCTTATTTCCCGAATGGGTTGGGGGCGTGCAAGCGAAATGATGTTGACTGCGCGGCTCTACTCAGGTGCAGAAGCTACTGAATGGGGGTTAGCGGAACATTGCGTGTCTGCGAACGCCCTGCTCGATAAAGCCTTTGAGATAGGCGAACAGATCGCAACCAACCCCGACGTGCAGCTCCGCATGACCAAGCGACTTTTGACAGAAAATGCAGTTACAGCCGATCTTGATGCGGCACAAAAACTCGAAACCAGGTTTCTGCATGAATGTTGGGAAACACCAGAGCATGAAGAGGCTGTAAATGCCTTTCTTGAAAAACGCCCGGCAAATTTTCGCTGACCCATGAGAAGGAGGATGAGACATGTCTGACCTCACTGTTGAGGTGGAGCGAGGCCGCGCCCGACTGACCCTCAACCGGCCGGAAAAACGAAATGCACTTTCGTTCGACGTTCAGCGACTGTTGTATGAAGCGCTGTGGGATGCTGACAATGATCGGGATGTACACAGCGTTATCATCCGTGGCGCTGGGCCGGACTTTTGCGCTGGATATGATTTGGCAGGCGCTGCACCGCGCGATCCTCAGCGCAATCAACGGGGTGGGTCCAGCATTGACGATGATATCTGGCAGCTGGAACGCCAACAGCGCTTTCGAATGGCAATATTTGATATGCACAAGCCGGTGATTGCTCAGGTTCATGGACGGTGCCTAGCAGGGGGGACGGACATCGCTTTCCTAAGCGACATGGTTATTGCCGCTGCCGACGCAACGATTGCCTTTCCACCAGCGCGCGATCTGGGGTCCTTGCCTAACCAAATGTGGCTCTATCATTGCGGGCCTCAGTGGGCAAAGCGCCTATTGCTTACCGGCGACAGCGTAACCGGCAAAGAAGCCCAGGAAATTGGTCTTGTGATGAAAGCCGTACCTCATGATTTGCTCGAAGCGGAGGTGGAGGGACTCGCCGACCGTCTTGCCTTGATCGATCCTGATCTGCTCACAACGCAAAAGCGCATCGTCAATATGGGGTTAGAGCTGATGGGTGCGCGCACACTACAACGCCTCGCATGCGAGAATGACGCCCGTGGTCATCGTGCAAAAGCGGCGGACACGTTCCGTAAAAATGCGACGGAAAAAGGATTGAAAGAAGCGTTCCGCGAACGAGATGGAAAATTTGGTGACGGACGGGCGCGTGTCAACGGTCCTGAATTACGCGATGCAAACGGAAATCTGGTGGAGGAATAAGCACCCATGGCAAATCAAATTGAAGTCGAACGATTACCTGTTTTCCTTCATTGGCAAGAAAAGTCAGCATTTAAGGAAACATACGCTGGTGCCCTGGATACGATTGTTGTGGAAGGGCAGTACCTGAAGCCTAACACTCCATCAGACACAATTCTGATCTTCATGCACCCAACAGGCACCATGAACCTGTTGCCAATGCCCAATGCGTTGGCGGCGGCAGGCGTGCACTGTCTATGTTGTGGCAGTCGCTATCCCCACAACGACAGCGGCCTGATTATGGAGAAGGTCATCTTGGACCTTGGGCAATACATCAAGTACGCCAAGGAGAAGCTGGGCTTTAAGAAAGTAATCCTTGCCGGTTGGTCGGGCGGTGGATCGCTTTCCATGTTCTATCAATCTCAAGCGGAAAAACCGACCATCACCCACACGCCAGCTGGTGACCCTGTGGATGTTGCGGGCGCAGGGCTCATTCCAGCGGATGCTGTCCTGCAATTGGCGGCGCATGTTAGCCGCGCCATCATTTTGACCGAGTGGCTGGATGCATCAATTGTTGATGAAAGCGATCTGTCGAAACGCGATGTCGAGTTGAACCTATACGATCCTGAAAATCCCAATCAGCCACCATACTCAGCAGAATATCTGAAGCGATACCGGAGCGCGCAGGTTGCGAGGTCTGAACGGATAGATGATTTTGTTTTTGCAAAATTGGACGAACTGAAACAAGCAGGCACGCCAAATGAGGAATTTTGTTTTGTCGTTCATGGCACCATGGCCGACCCGCGTTGGCTGGACCTGAACGTCGATCCCAATGACCGCAAGGGCCCAAACTGGTGTTTCATGGGCGAGCCAAAAACAGTGAATATGATGCCCGCGGGGTTGGCGCGGTTTTCGTCGCTGCGTGCCTGGCTCTCTCAATGGTCAATCAAACATTCACGGGCAAAGGGGCCTGAATGTGCCGGTGATATTTCCGTACCGGTTCTGGTCATCCAGAACAGCGCGGATGATGGCTGTACGCCCAGTCATGGGGAACGCCTGTTAAAAGGTGTACAGCATGCCGACAAAGAGTTTCATGTGATCGACGGCGCGACGCACTATTATATTGGGCAACCAGACAAAATGGCTGAGGCCGTTGTTTTGGTCACTGATTGGCTAAAACGAAAATCGCTCCTCGAAGTTTGAAAGTAATTTAGTGAACACGCATACCCCCCAAGAAAATGCCGGTCCAGAGCCGGTTCGCAAAACATATGACCATGCCGACGGCGCCCAGTCTTTCCTGGAGTGGAAGACAGCGGAAGATTTGCCAACATTGCATTTCGCACATGCAAATGGGTTTAACGGGCAGACCTATCATCATCTTCTGAGCCCTTTGGCGAAGCATTTTCATGTTCGTGCGTGGGATGCCCGCGGCCATGGCAAAACAACACTTGCAGCAGACCCTGCGACGCAAACGGGATGGTACCGATATGGTGACGACCTCGTCGCTCTGTTGGAAAAATTTGCAGAAGATACCGGCGGACCGGTTTTGCTCGGTGGGCATTCTATGGGGGGCACCACCAGCATCATGGCGGCTGCACGCCGTCCCGATCTTGTGCGTGGCATTGTGTTGATGGACCCGGTCATGATCCATCGTCATCAAGGGCGTATGCTCAGGTGGATGCAGAAACTGGGCGTTGGTCTGGGGCCACATGATTTGGCAACGGGTGCCGAAAAACGTCGTTCTGTTTTTCCAGACAGAGAAACAATCGTTGAAAAATATACAGGGCGGGGGGCTTTCCGCACCTGGCCGGTTGAAATGATCGAAGACTATGTGGTGGGTGGTACCAATGATTTGGAAAGTGGAGATGTAGAACTGAGCTGTGCACCTGCATGGGAAGCGGCCAACTTTCGTGGCCACAATCATGATACGTTTGCAGCCCTTCACAAGTTGGAATGCCCCTTGACCCTTCTTTATGCGGGAGTGGGAACAACCTGTCGTGGCGACGCGCCGATGATCATTGGCAGGCAGGACAAAAAGGCGACGATCTTGCGCGTCGGCACTGCCACGCACTTTTTGCCGATGGAGTTTCCAGAGATCGCCAGACGTGAAATATTGGCTCTGGATGCGCGCATTTCTGCGGAAAATGAAGCCTGACGGTATAGTCCCATTCTCGCCGCATTCTAACGTCAATTTGCACCTGGGTACGCAAGCGCACACGCGCGATGATTGGGATTAGTAAGATGAAACTCACCTGGACGGCTTTGGTGTTGAGCGGTGGATTAATCGCGAGCAGTGCGGCATGGGCAGAGGGCCCCCGTTATTCAATGAGTGAGACAGAGGATGGGTTTTTGCGTCTCAATACGGAGACAGGCGAAGTCTCCCATTGTCGTGAGAAATCAGGTGGGTTCACGTGCGATTTGGCAGCCGACGAACGGGCTGCCTATGAAACACAAATAGCGGAGCTCACAGAACGCCTTGAGCGACTGGAGGCAAAAACACCTGCAGAACGTGCAGGTGTGCCAACGGATGAAGAACTTGATGAGGCTTTCAGCTTTTTTGAATCCATGAGCAAGCGTCTCGCCCGTGCGGCCCGCATTTTTGGCGACGAGATGCAGCAGATGGACGAGGAATTGCAGCAAAACCCTTTCAGCAATAATGGTAACCCTGACGACGATAGTTGAGGCTCACGCAGGCCCATATTCTTTACTGAGACCAGCGCCCACGCGCTCGTTCATCATTTCAATGCTGCCATCCGTGTAGCCCGCGATTTTTGCACAGATCAAGTGTCGCCCGAGGCCGTGTTCTTCGCGTAGCCCGTGCGCACCCATCGCCTGAATGCACGTTTCGACGAGTCCCACCGCGCGGTCAGTCGCAAACTTCTTGGCTTGCGCGGCGCGCATAACGGCATCGCGTTTTTCGACGATCAGGGTGCCCGCCCAATGGGTCAGTCCGCGCATCGCTTCTAGTTCGGTTGCGACATCTGCCAGTGTCCATTTCAGACCCTGATGAGAGAGCAGGGATGAGCCGAACGTGGTGCGTGTTCCGCCATAGACCACAGCCTTCTGCAACGCATCGGCAACCATGCCAGCACACATGGCGGCCACATAGACCCGCGCGCCATTCACGCCCGACATTGCGGATTTAAACGCATCTCCTGGCCCCAGCAACACATCTTCGTCAGGTACGAAATAGCTCTCCAGTTTGAAACCACCGGCGCCAATGCCGTGCCCACCCGCAAGCGCATAAGGTCTTACGCGTGTGAAGCCTGGCTTTGTGCCATCCACAAGGAACGAGCCGATGCCACGCCATCCAGCTGAACGGTCGGTCTGTGCGTAGGTCACAAACAGGTCGGCAATTTCTCCGTTGGTGATCCAGCCCTTTTCACCGGTCAGCTCCCAACCGCCCGCAACTTTTGTTGCCTGTGTCGAGATACCCGCAAAATCACTGCCCGCACCCGGTTCTGACAATGCGGTTGCACCAAATCGCTCACCGGCCATTAACGCGGGAACATGCGTTGAGCGGTAACGGTCCCTTCCGGTCTCGGCAAGGCGTGCTGCCACATTTTGTGTATTGATGAAGGCGAAGGTAAAAGCCATGCAGCCGCGAGACATCTCTTCACAAACCGCAAGTTTGGTCAAAAACGTCAGGCCATATCCACCGGCGGACGTGGGCGTCTCTAGTTTAAAGAGCCCCACCTTTGCCGCCTCACGAAGAGCATCAATAGGTTGGCATCGCGCTGCATCCCAGGCTATTGCATTAGGTTCAATTACCTGATCTCTGAAATTTTTTGCGGTTTTTAGAAATGCGGACGCATCCATTGCTTGCTCTCCCTTGTGTTTGTGCGCAAGCATAGTGCGTGGAGCAAGCAGGACAAGCGCAATGGTGTTGAGATTTGACGAACCGGATCGTGACCGGCAAGAAAAAGAAACTTATGTGAGAGCGCTATCTGAGGCAGAACTTCGCGCACTCTATCAGACAACGCGCATTGCAGCTCAAGAAGCCCGTGCGAAAAAAGATATGGAGGAGCTTTATCGGCTGGTGCGTGGCACGAAGACCATTCAACGTATTGCAGGTGAGCGCGGCATTCTCATTAGGTCAAAAGAAAGACGCAAGTCGACTCGTTGATTGCCTAAACGCCCAAACCGGCGACGACGAATTTTTTCAAACCCGCCTTCATCTCCTCGGGAATGGGAATGGCTTTTCTGGCGACCAGATCAAGTGCAATGGCGACGGCTTCTGCTGTGGCGACACAAGCGCCCGTTTCCACATCAAACAACCAATGTGCCCAGGTGTAGGTTTTGTCCGTGACTTCTTTCAGCCCGCTGCGCAACGTCAAAACATCGCCGTGGCGCGGGGCCCTGCGGTAGACAAACCGATATTCCAGGGCCGCGCCGCCCGTTGTGCTGTCTTTTGAGCGATCATCGCCGCGCGTGAGAGCCAATAGGTTGGGGATTGAGTCAGAAATAATACCCATGTAACGGCGTGTCGCCAGAAAATCTCCCTGGACACACCAGCCTCGCAACACTTCTCCTTGAAAGGTTGTGATGAGGCCCATCTCCTCTGCCTCGTGAGGCGTGGGGGCTGCACGCGGGGGAGAAAGCGTAAGGCCACGTGGGTTTCCATGTGAGGGAACCTCCACACGCAAAGTTTTCGCCTTTGAAATGAGCGCGTCGGAAATTGGAACCTGTGAACGATCCTGGTCTGAGCGCAAGGAAGCATGTGCAAAAAATGTCGCTGCGACATCACCCGATACGGTGTTTACCATTTCAAAATAGCAGGTCAGGCGATTGGCGTCGGCGTCAACAACACCGCCACGAATGAAAATGGGGGCACCAGGGCGCTGCTCGCGCAGGAAACGAATATGATGATCATCAGCAACAAGGCGTGCGCCGGTCTGTGAAATTGCGTCACGTCCATGACCAAGGGCGATGCTGAGAGATGCCAGAGCACTCGTTGCCTTTTCTGAATAGAACTGGACATTCATATGGCCCATGCCGTCGGTTTCCCAGGTTTGGACCGAACTTCTATATAGCTCCAGCATGGCCATTTATCTCTCCGTTTAGTGAATATGGATGCGCTGCTCAGTCGAGCTTGGCGCGAATTTCTGTTGGTAACTCAACGGATTTGCGTGTTTCGCGCGAAATCAGAAGTGCCGTGCCTTCAGCTGCCGCAGCAGGCGCGCCCGTTTCAGCGTTAAACATCCAATGTCGGTAGCGCAGTGTTTTTGGGCCTTGCGCCTCAAGGCCAGTTCGCACGAACAGGGTTTGACCAGCGTTCAATTCCTGGAAATAGGCAATGCGCATTTCAACGGTCGCCGTGGCAAGCCCCTTTGCTTTTTGTGCGTGGCGATCCAATCCCGCATGTGCCCACATGTGACCCTGGCATTCGGAGAAACGTGCGAGATAGAAACGCGAATTCATATGTTCATTGCTGTCGCATTCCCAGCGATTAACGGCTGACCGATTGGTTTCAAGCATGCCCAGTGTTTTGGCGCGGGCCAGAGATACATCACGATCCAATGATCCGTCTGCCTGTGACTTGGGTTCTGAATGAGTTGGGCGGGGGACCAGTATTTTTTCTGCTTGCGCGCGCGTGAAATCTGTCCAGGGTATGAGCTTGCGTGCGTTCATATCTAGATGCCCGACATCCACAACAAGCGTGGCAGACAGCGTATCGGTCAACGCATTACGCACTTCCTGATAGATGCGCATGGTTTTCTCGGAGATTGAGAAGACACCTGAGCGCACTGCCACAAGATCGCTTGCAAAGAGTTCTTTGTGGAAACGTATATGGTGTTCCAGTGCGACATAGGTTATGCGTTCCGTTCTTTGGTGCTCATAGCCCAAACCCATAAACGCTTGCTGGTGAAAAGCGGCGTCAGATGTTTTCCCCATATAGAACTGAATGTTCATATGGCCCATCTCGTCGCATTCCCAGGGGTTCACATACCCTTTATAGGTATCAATCAACTCACCCATACACTCAGAACCTCATGATGAACGGGTCAATGTTGGCACGTTCTGCATCCCCAAACGCAATGGTTTTGCGCGCATCCAGATCCAAAAGCACAGCCGCAGCTTCCCCAGATGCAACCAGGTTCCCCCCCGCACCATCAAACAGGAAATGAGCGAAGGTGAGAACTTTTCCTTCAACGGAAGTAATCGCACTTTTGGCGATAAGCACCGTGCCTGGCTTTATGTCGGTTAAGCGATCAACGCGTATTTCTAGCACCACAGTGCCCCGGCGTGCGTTCAACATGGCATCGCGGTCAAAGCCGACGTGATGCCACAGGTGGGCGGCCCCATCCGAAAAACGCGCCATGATGAATTGTTGCCGCATGTTTTCAGCGACATCGCAATGTTCTGGTTGAACAACACCTTGATAAATCGGGATCAACTGTTCGGCAGTTTCATCGTGCAAGTGCAACATAGGCAGATTGGATCGATCGGCGATGCTGCGCGGGCGGGCAAGCTCGTTCAGCTGCCCAAACACATTTTCGATCCCCGATATTTTGAGGTTTGTCCGTGCAACGATTGTCGCCGCTAACGCATTGGTACTGCGATTGTACATTTCGTGAGAGAGAACAAGCCCGCGTTTTTCTGCGCCAACCGCACTTGTCTGACAGGTATAAATATCCCCGGCCCGCAGTTCGCGATGAAAGCGCACGTGATCGGTATCACAAACAATGGGTCCCATTTCACCTTTTGCGACACCATAGGCGCGTGTGGCATCCGCACCCGCGGCCACATAGAACTGAACATTCATGTGGCCAACTTCGTCACATTGCCATGTATTGACGGTGCCTTGAAGCGTGGGGATAAAGGTCGACATGGAGGCTCATGCGTTGTGAATGTCGGCGTGACCTTACGGTCAATACGTCAAAAAGTCATGGGAGAGGGGGAAAGCACGCTCGACGCTGCGTCAGTGCCCAACCCTGTTCAAAAATGCGTCCATGCGTTCTACGGCCAAAGCAGCAAGTGCGCCAGGAAAAGCGACAAACCCATGGGCACCACCGGGGTAGACGCCAAGCTCCGCTTCATTGCCTGCGGCAATCCATTTGGCGTGCATAAACAGGCTGTCATCAAGCAGGGCGTCATCTGTGCCAACGCTAAACAGTGCAGGCGGCATGCCCGTGAGGTCAGCAAACAAGGGTGAAATGTCCGGGTCTGCTGCATCTACCCCTTTAGGCAAAAAGCATTCTCCAAACTTCTCCAAATCCTTAGTACGCAAAATCAAATTACGTTCATTACCGTAGGATCGTGCGCTTGGCGTCCAGCGCAAGTCATAAGCACCAAACACAAGGTTGGCGCCAGAAAAGCCAGAAAACCCATGCCTGTCCCGCATGCGCAGAAGCGTAACGGCGGAAAGATGTGCCCCGGCACTTTCCCCGCCAATGGTGAGAAGGTCAGACCCGAACTCGGCTTTGGCGTTTTCTGCCAGCCAGAGCGCCGCTGTCTCGCAATCATCAGGCCCAGCTGGAAAAGGGTATTCTGGTGCCAAGCGATATTCAACGCTGACAGCGGCTAAGCCTGTTCTGTCTGCGATGCGTTCCAACAGGGGGTCTTGTCCATCCGCGGAACCGAAAACCCATCCACCGCCATGAAGGTGAAGATAGGCCCCGCGAGGGTTATCTGGTGCGATGATGCGCAGATCAATGTCGCCCCCCTTACCTGGAATGGTCCTTGTTACCGCACGTTCTGATTTTGGCGTAAGCGGGAAGGGGCCGTCGCCACGGTCACGGCGTGCTCGGGCTTCGGTTACGCCAATGTCCCAATTGTCGGCATTATTGTCCAATAGGTCGATCAGCGCGTCATTTATCGCTTTTGTCTCTGCAGAGGTCGCCTCTGGCTTATAGAGCGCTGGCTCAAATGGATTGGTGCCGGACATTTCTCCCCCAAGTACTTTTAATCAAGTATTTCCAATTCGTGTTTTGACAAAGGTAGCGCAAGCATCCCCCTTGCGTCTAATGCGAATGTACGATGAAAAGGCAACAGGAGGCGCCGACGTTTAAATCCTCGAAACAGCCCTTCGGTGTCAGCATCATCTCTTTTGTTCGGTTTGATCTTGGTCAAGGCAAGGACCCTGGCATGGCAGGCAACATACAATCAATCGCACGAAAGGACGCGGGCTATGGAACAGATCTGCCGGGACAAAGTGGCCTCAGCAAGCCTCATGAAAGAATTTGGGTTTGTTGGTGAAGGCGCAAAGTGTCTCTTTGCATTGCAAAACTGCGCCTCATCTTCAGATTGTCGCCATAGAGAAGCCTGCCACGCAATGCTTCATAACATTTGGCAAATAGATAAGTCGGCGGCGCCTAACGCACAGATTTGAGTTGAAGGGCACTCAAATCACATTGGGTCTTGACAATAATTGAAAAAATACTAAATATTCATTTATTGGAGAAACCTATGGCAAGAACGGCAACAAAACCGACAGACGAACGCCGCGCAGAGATTTTGGGCGTGGCGGCAGCACTTTTGAAAAGCGGCGGTTACAAGCACATGAATGTTGAAGCGCTCAGTGCTGCTTGCCGGGTGTCGCCTGCCCATCTGTATAATTTTTTTCCAGCGAAAATCGACATAGCCGTGGCTCTAGCAGACCATGAAAGCCATGCCCTGATTGCAAAGGTGAAGGCCCGTGCAAAGTCAGGTAAGCCGGATCAGCGGTTGAAAAAGTTTTTGATCGCAGATCTGGAACTCACTTATGAATTTCTCGAAACCTATCCGCACTACCAGGAGGTACTTGAACGCATTGGACGTCAACGTCCTAAAGCCGCAAATGCTCTTTTGGCCGCGGCGCGTGTTCATTTGGTCGAAATTCTGAAGGCTGGAAATGCCGACCGCAGTTTTTTGGTCAAAGATGCAAGCAGCACTGCCGAAATATTGCAAATCGCAATGCTCAAGTTTCGATTTTCACAAATGATAACACAGCTATCCCTGGCGGATCTGAAGCGTGAAGCCGAAGGGGTCATCGAGTGTTTGTTGAAGGGGATTGAGAGCCGCTAAGCACCAGCGCACGCAATTCTATTAGGTGTGCTCTATTATTGAATTTTTCATAAAATTTCAGATAAGGAGAAAGTTGATGAGAACGACCATGAAAATATTAGCAGGCATCGTCATTATTCTGGTTGGTGGGTGGATTTTTGCGCCACAGCAAACGGTCACAACGCAGGTCCAGATCGCCGCAAGCCCACAGGAAGTCTGGGCCGTCTTGTCAGACTTTGAGGCGTATGAAAATTGGAACCCCTTTCTGACCTTGATTGCCGGGAAAATGACCGTAGGTGAGGCGTTGCGCGTTCATTTTACCTCACAAGCCTTTGGCGACATGGACCTCTACCCGACCGTTTTGATCGTTGAGCCAGGTGAAGAGTTTCGCTGGAAAGGCATTCTTCTTGTGCCGGGCCTCTTTGACGGGGAACATTTTTTCAAACTAGAGCCCCACAAGGGAGGCACGCGTTTGGTTCATGGCGAAAGTTTTTCAGGTCTATTGCTCTGGGCGTTTGATCTGAATGTTATGAAGGATGATTTTAACGCCATGAACCAAGAATTGCTGGCAGAGGTCAGCCGCCGCGGCTGACCCTGTGCATATGATCTGGCAGCGCGCGGGGCGCGGGAGGTTTTTCCTCTCCGCCCATAGTCGCTGCAACAAGTTCGATAATCTCTGGTGCGGCGTCACTCACACGGCCAGAATTGAACGGCGGTTCGGGCGCGTACTCAATCGCAAGCTGGAGCGCTTTGGCATAATCGTCGCCCGCAAGTTTCGCACAAAGGTGCAGGCCCATATCGATGCCGGCGGAAACACCAGCTGCAGTGAT
>Ga0222662_1000582_pt1 | contig 27774 bp, 22 predicted proteins | sample AntAcemetagen600_FD_179821 | JGI IMG/M metagenome (GOLD analysis project Ga0222662, IMG submission 179821) | Saline water microbial communities from Ace Lake, Antarctica - #600 | ecosystem: Environmental > Aquatic > Non-marine Saline and Alkaline > Saline | place: Antarctica: Ace Lake... | reverse complement strand
CAGTCCGGAGACTACCAGCGCAAGTGCGATGCTACCATCGCAAGTGTGCAAATGCACGATTGGCCTGAGCCATGCGGTGCACTTCTTCCTTCTTCTTGACAACACCACCGGTGTTGTTGTAGGCGTCGACGAGTTCGTCGGCCAATGCTTCGTTCATAGGAACGCCCTTACGATTACGGGCGGCTGAGACCATCCAGCGGAAAGCAAGTGCTTGCTGGCGCTCGAAAGAAATTTCAACAGGAACTTGATAGGTGGCACCACCGACGCGGCGGCTCTTCACTTCAAGCTTGGGACGTGCGTTTTCAAGCGCGCCCATGATAAGGTCGACTGGATCACTCTTCTCAAGCTTTTCGCAGACGCGCTCGAAAGCGGTGTAAACGATTTTCTGAGCCACAGTGCGCTTACCGCGCTCCATGATCATGTTTACAAGGTTAGCAACAAGAGTGCTGTTAAAGCGTGGATCCGGGATGAGTGGACGTTTTACGGCTTGGCGACGACGTGACATATTTAAAAAGAAGTTAGAATTAAGAATTCAGGGGTCAGCAGGATCAGGATGCATCCTTAGGACGCTTGACACCATACTTAGAGCGGCTACGGCGGCGTTTTTCAACACCGACGCAGTCAAGTGTGCCACGGACGATGTGGTAACGAACACCAGGAAGGTCTTTTACACGACCACCACGAACAAGCACGATACTGTGCTCTTGGAGGTTATGACCTTCATCAGGGATGTAGGCGATCACTTCGATGCCATTAGTCAAACGAACCTTGGCCACCTTACGGATCGCAGAATTCGGCTTTTTAGGCGTACGAGTCATGACTTGAATACAGACACCACGGCGGAACGGGTTCTTATTCAGAGCACGAGACTTCGATTTTTCCTTTTGAACAACACGAGGGTTGCGGACTAGTTGGTTAATTGTTGGCATTTAAAATTGATCGCTGGAATTAGAGAAAGACGGCGAAAGTAGTGCTTCGACTTTGCTGTGCAAGTACCTTTTTGCATTTTTTTACAGGGTGAGAAATGGGCGTTTTGTACGATTCACGCGGGTTTCGGGGCGACGTGCTTTAGCCGTCGTCAGGGTCGAATGACAGCTCCAGAACGACCCCCACACAAGTCGCGTCGACTGAAGCTGACGTCCCACTGCGGGAGACGCGTGAGTCGAGACCGCCTATCCGAAGGCTTGCAAATGGGACTCTAATCTCCAATCTACGCAGATATGTTTATAAGTCTACTCGGTTACTGCGCCTTAATTACCATCGCTTGGCTCTGCTCCAGCTCACGAAAAGACATTAATTGGCGCACAGTACTGGGAGCGAGCGCGATTCAGTTCAGCTTCGGTGTGCTGGTGCTCTATTCACCGTGGGGCAAATTTGGCTTAGAAATCCTCTCCGTGATGGTCGGCGACGTGATCGGCTTCGGCTACGTGGGGATCGAGTTCCTTTTTGGGGGGCTTGCGGGGCAGAAACATAATCTCGGCTTCATCTTTGCTTTCACGGTGCTGCCAGTGATCGTCTTTTTCTCGTCGCTGATCTCAGTGCTCTACTTCCTAAGAGTCATGCCTATCATCGTGGCCTTGCTCGGGGGCGTGATCCAGAAGCTGCTCGGCACGAGCCGCGCGGAGTCTCTGAGCGCGACGGCCAACATCTTCGTCGGTCAGACGGAGGCACCCCTCGTGATCAAGCCCTACCTCACTCGAATGACGAAGTCGGAGTTCTTCGCCATCATGGTGGGCGGACTCTCTTCGATCGCGGGCAGTGTGATGGCGGGCTACGCAAGCATGGGGGTGAGCCTTGAGTTTTTATTGGCCGCCAGTTTCATGGCGGCTCCCGCGGGGCTGCTTTTTGCCAAGCTGCTGCTGCCAGAGACGGAAGTTGCGAATAATGAAAAGCTGCCGGAGGATTTCGACGGGGCTCCGGTCAATGTATTCGATGCGGCCGCACAAGGCGCGAGCGACGGGCTCAAGCTAGCGCTGAATGTGGGCGCAATGCTGATCGCGTTTGTCGGGCTAATCGCCTTGAGCAATGGGGTTTTGGGAAACATCGGCGAACGCTTCGGCTTTGAGGCACTCAGTATCCAACTTATATTAGGCTATGCCTTCTGCCCGCTCGCTTGGCTCTTAGGCATCCCTTGGAATGACGCAGTTCAAGGCGGCGCGATCATCGGCCAAAAAATCGTGCTCAATGAGTTCGTCGCCTTTCTCGAATTTACCAAGATACAAGAGACGCTCAGCACGAGAAGCCAAGCGATCCTGACCTTCGCGCTTTGCGGCTTTGCCAATTTCTCCTCGATTGCGATTCTACTGGGCGGCCTCGGCAGCCTAATCCCGTCACGGCGCAGCGAGATCGCCCAGCTCGGCATGCGCGCCCTTCTGGCCGCCTCGCTTGCAAATTTCTCCAGCGGCGCGATCGCTGGGATGCTGGTACGGTAGAAGCGACACTCCTGTCGCTTTGATGGCGGAACGATCCCGTAAAAGCTCGCAACCCCCCTTAGCATCCACCCTGCCGAACCCCAGAAAAAGCGACCGTCTCGCTTCTACTGAATTCAGAGTTGCCAATCGAGCCCGCCATAGCGTTGTTTGGGTAGATGAAACTCATCGACGGCAATGCAATCGCAGAATCCATTATCGAGGAACTGACGGCCGAAGTCAGCCAACTCTCAGGTAAGAGGCCAGTCGTGGCTTTTATCCGAGTCGGCGACGACCCAGCCTCAGTCTCCTACGTTCGTAAAAAGGAAAAGACTGCCGCGCACATCGGCATCGAGAGCCGCATCTATTTATTGGCCGAAGATGTGAGCAAAGAAGACCTCTTCGCACAAATTGATGCGCTCAATGCTGACGTAAACGTCAACGGCATCTTGATCCAAGCGCCGCTCCCGAAGCACATCGACGAAACGGAGACCTTCAACCGCGTGCTCCCGGGCAAAGACGTCGATGGCTTCAACACCCTTAATATAGGCAAGCTCTGCCAAGAAGACAGTAGCGGTTTCATCGCTTGCACCCCGGCGGGCATCGTCGAACTGATCGAGCGCAGCGGCATCGAGACGCAGGGCAAACACGTCGTCGTGCTTGGCCGTAGCCAGATCGTGGGCAAACCTGCCGCACTACTGATGATGCGCAAAGCGCTACCAGGTAATGCCACCGTGACCGTCTGCCACTCTCGCACGCAAGACCTGCCCAGCATCACACGCCAAGCCGACGTGCTCATCGCCGCCATCGGCCGAGCGAACTTCGTGACTGGCGACATGGTCAAAGAAGGCGTCGCCGTGATCGATGTGGGCATTAACCGTGTGGAAGACGCCAGCAAGAAGCGCGGCTATCGACTCGTCGGCGACGTCGAGTTCGACGCCGTCGCGCCGAAGGCTTCGCACATCACACCCGTGCCTGGCGGCGTCGGCCCCATGACGGTGGCCATGCTCATGCATAACACACTCCGCGCGTTCAAAGCCGCGCAAGCCAGATGAGTGCCCCCGAGCCCACGCAAGAGGAGCGTCCAAGCGAAGATTCACAGCCCGTGACGCCCAGCGCCGGCAGCTTGCTCGACTCAGTCTTTCGCAAGGACGGCCCGATGCCGCCTGCGAGCATCCGCCTGCGAGCCTTCGCTTTTCTACTGGATTTTATCTTAATCTCGGCCGTGGCATCCGTCATCATCTGGAAAATCGCCCTCCCTCAGTCACACCCCGCGGCCTTCACCGAGCTGACGGAATGGACGCAGACCGTCATCACATGGTATAGCGAAAAAGCCACGACCGCCGAGATAGCCTTTCCTGAGCCGAGCAAGAACCTCGCCAGCGCACTCGCGGTGGCCAACGAGCTACAAATGCTCTGCTTCTGGCTCTACTTCGCCCTCGGCGAGGCCTTCTTCGCTGGCAGCTCGCTCGGCAAGCGCATCTGCCGCATCCGCAGTGTCAGCACCGTCACCCTAGGCGCACCGCCCATCATGTCAGGCATCGTTCGCGGCGGGCTGAAGACTCTCACGCTCTACCTTTTCTTTCCCTTCGGTATGATCGCCACGATCGCTGCGCTGTTTTTCAATAAACGCCGCCAGATGGGGCACGACATGATGAGCCGCACTGCTGTGATTGACGAAAAACTCGTAAATATGCAGTCATCCAAATAAGCGACATTGCCACGTCCAAGTCCTGCGTTTTCTGTTTTGCTTAAAATAGAATCTTACATCACATTTGCGATTCTAGTTAAGAACCACTACTTGATTCCGAAACATTACCACACCAAACAGCGCCCATTTTGAGTAAGAAACAACAGTCGAAAATTCTGGTCGTCGACGACCAGCCGATCAACATCAAGTTGCTCCAACGCAAACTTGAGCGCCAAGGCATGGACGTCTACGTGGCCTACAACGGGCGAGAATGTTTGGATATGGTCGAAGAGACCAAGCCAGACCTCATCTTGCTCGACATCATGATGCCCGAAATGGACGGCATCGAGACCTGCCAGCGCCTGAAGTCAAACCCTGTCACCGAGACGATCCCGATCATTTTCATCACGGCCAAAGCCTCAAAGGAAGGGAAGCTCGAAGGCCTCGACGCCGGAGCAGTCGACTACATTACCAAGCCGATCGATCTCGACGAGACGCTCGCCCGCGTGCGCACACAACTGCGCTTGCAGGAAATGTTTCGCGAGAATCTACAGTTGCAAGAACGCCTCGGCGATGCCCGCAAAGCCGCAGCCGTCGGCGCGATCACCCAAGGCATCGCGCATAATTTGAATAACCTGCTCGGCGTCGTCGTGGGCTACCTCGACCTGATCAAAAACGGGCACGACAGCCCCGACATGGTCAAGCGGAGCGTCGGCTTGATGGATCACGCCATCACCCGGATGGTTAACATCATCCGCCAGCTCGGCACCATCGCCAATAACGAGCGCCTCGAACTGACCACACTCTCAGTCCCCGATCTAATCGAAAGTTCCATCGACCGCTTCAAGGAAGAATACGAAGTCGCAGCCGAGGTCGTGATCGAATCCTCGCTCGAAAGTGACACCTGCATCTCGGCTAACGCCGAAACCTTTGAAATCATTCTCAGTAAACTCCTGATCAATGCATGGGAGAGCTACCACAAAGACACCGCGTCGGAGAATCGCCCCATTACATTGAAGGCCAGCATCCAACGTGAGCGCGGCCCCGCCATGCTGCAGCTCCAGGTCACCGACCAAGGCGAAGGGATCGACCCCGAAGTCGACGATACACTGTTCGAGCCGTTTATCACGACTAAGACATCCGTCGGCCGTGGCATGGGCTTGACCATCGCCCGCCACACCATCCGCAACCTCGAAGGCGATCTCCACCTGAAAGAGAACCCCGAAGCTGGCGTCACCGCGACGCTCACGCATCCGCTTTAATCAAATTGACCGAAACTTAGCCCGTGGCGTCTGCGCTTGCGCAGGCCAGATACGGCAACCGACCTCAGTAGTTGGCCTGCGCAAGCGCAGACGCCACGGATCGAACCACACACCACTATGCCCACACGTATCGCATTTATCGGAGCCGGCCGCATGGCCTCAGCCATTATCCGAGGTCTCCTCGAAAAGGAGCACTACACACCTGAAGAAATTGCCTGCACCTGTGGCGACGATCCGACGGGCCCGGCTTTGGCCGAAGCCACCGGAATCCAGTTTCTGCCCGACATCACGCCTGCACTCTACGAGGCCGAGGCCGTCGTCCTCGCCTGCAAGCCGCAACAGTTCGCCGCGATCAGCCCTGAACTGGCCGAGGCCGCTCGTGGCAAGCTAGTGCTCTCCATCCTCGCCGGCACCCCACTTGCGCGCCTCAGTGAAAAATTCGCCCACGCTCGCAACGTCGTCCGCACCATGCCTAACACGCCCGGGCAAATCGGCGCAGGCGTGACTGCCTTCGCCCCACTCCGCGAGCTGTCCGAAAAAGACAACGCCATCGTGGAGAACACCCTCAGCTCTTTGGGCAACTTCCACGAGGTCGATGAGGCCGATCTCGATGCCGTCACCGCGCTCAGCGGTAGTGGCCCCGCCTACGTCTTTGAATTTGCTGCCGCTCTACGCGAAGCCGGCGTCAACTGCGGGCTGGACGAAGGGCTGGCCGACGCACTCGCGATCGACACTCTCCTCGGCGCCGCTATGCTCCTCGCAGAGAGTGAGGCAACGCCCGAAGCACTGCGCGACGCGGTCACCTCCCCTGGAGGCACGACCGCTGCCGCACTCAAAGTGTTCAGCGAAGGAGACTTCCGAGGCCTCGTCGATCAAGCCCTCGCTGCGGCCAAGGCTCGATCAGTGGAATTGGCCAGCGAGTAGATGCGTCGGGGGCTTCACTTGGAGGTTGTCTCAAAATAGAACACCACGCTGATTTCGTAATTCAAAATGACCAAAAGCTCACGCTTGTTCCGGTTCGCTTCGCGCCCGGCTTGTCGCTTCGCTCGGAACGGCTACGTTTACCAGATTTGTAGCCGAATCGGTAACGATTTGGACCGCCTCATAGGTTCTTGAGACAGCCCCCTGGTCAAGCCCCTACAAAAAACTAATACTTCACACCGCACCCATAAGGCACAGTCGTCGCATTGGCAATAGCTTCGCCTGCCTTAGCACTCTCGTATCCAGCTTTCAAATAGTTTTTAGCCTTCGCCACATCTGCCGGTTTGGTCGATCTGATACTGTCGATCGCACCTTGGTAAACGAGGGTGCCTTCAGGATCGATTAGATACATGTGCGGCGTTACGCGGGCATCATAAGCGCGGCCAACTTTGCCAGACGTATCCAATAACATCGCAGTCGAGTGGACTTCTTGGGAGGCGCGGAGTCTCTCCGCCGACTCTGGCGTCAAATAGCCCTGCTTGCCCTCGGCCGACGAATTAATTTGCAGCCAAATAGCACCGTCTGCCGTCATTGCTTTTTGCTGTGCTTGCATATCACCGTTTCTATAGTGCTTAACCACGAAGGGGCACTGATGGTTCGTCCACTCAAGGACGACATACTTACCAGAAAAGTCGGACAGGCTGTGTGTCCCACCAGTCGTATCCGTCAGAGTGAATTCGGGGGCAGTCGCTCCCGTCTCCACCGTAGCATTGAGTGCAGATGTAAGAGTAAAGGCGGCTGCGAGGCAGAGAGAGAAGTTGATTTTCATATTGGTGAGTGGTGGACGATTGGTTCCACTCAAATGGAAGCCATTTCGCACCGATATCAAGCCCTCGCCAGGGATTCTTGAATAGCCTTGAGCACGACCACGGATTACGATTCATAGATACAGTCTATTACGTAACCCAAGACCCATCGACCACTTATGAATGCACTCATCTATACGAACGAATACCCACCTTACAATTACGGCGGCGCCGGTGTGCATGTGGAATACCTGACTCGGGAACTTTCCAGACTTCCTGACGTGGATATTGATGTCCGCGCCTTTGGCGATCAAGAGGAGGCCGATTACCCACTCAAAGTTAAAGGCTACCCCGTCAACTCGGATGACTTTGGCGCGCCAAAACACCTACACTCGATCTTCGGCAGCTCACAACGCGCGATCAGCTACAACGCCGATGGCAACGAAGCCGACGTCGTCCACTGCCACACATGGTACACCCACCTAGCGGGTATCATGACTAAGATGAACTACGGCATCCCCCTCGTCATCACCGGTCACTCACTTGAACCACTCCGCCCCTGGAAGCGTGAGCAACTCCAAGGCGGCTACGACTTCAGCTGCTGGGTCGAGAAAACCGCCCTCGAAATGGCCGACGCCGTCGTCGCCGTCTCCGAAGGCACCAAGACCGACATCTTAAAACACTTCAACGTGGCACCCGAAAAGATACACGTCATCTACAACGGCATCGACACCGAAGAATATAAACCCGTCGACCCCACCCCCGCGCTGACCAAGTTCAATGTGCCCAGCGACAAACCCTACTGCCTCTTCGTGGGTCGTATCACCCGCCAGAAGGGCATCATTCACCTAGTCGAAGCCATCAAATATATGCACGAGGGCTACAACGTCGTACTCTGCGCCGGCGCACCCGACACCGAAGATATCGCCGCCGAGATGAAAGCCGCCGTAGCCGAAGCCAGCAAAGAGCGCGAAGGCATTTACTGGATCGATGAGATGGTCAACAAGACCGACATCATCCAGCTCTACTCTGGTGCCGCCGTCTTCTGCTGCCCTTCGATCTATGAGCCCTTCGGTATCATCAACCTCGAAGCCATGGCCTGCGAGACCCCCGTCGTCGGGTCGATGGTCGGCGGCATCCCCGAAGTCGTCGTCCACGACGAGACTGGCTTCCTCGTCCCCGTCGCTCAACAGCACGAGAGCCCCTTCTCACCACTCCACCCCACGGCCTATGCCAAGGATCTCGCCCACCAAGTCAATCGCCTGATGGAAGACCCTGAGAAACGCGAGCGCTTCGCCAAAGCCGGCCGCAAACGCGCCGTCGAAATGTTCAGCTGGACAAGCATCGCCGAGCAAACAAGAGACCTCTACGCTTCACTCAAAAAGTAATCTCTATTTGTTTTTCAAGTTGCCCTTAGGGCATCCACTTAAATCACCCCATCGGGGCAAATCGTTCCGATTCACCATCTCCGCGCTACTCGCGCTACGTCAATTTTTCTTAATTTTCAGCTTTTCAAAAAATGTCCCTCCTAGCAAAAACCGCTGGCACTCGCCGTGTCGTCATCGATCAGGTCACTCCGTCAATCGACGGCGGACGCAACCCATTCAAGCGCGTCGTCGGCGATTGGATACCCTTCGCCGCGCACGCCTTTGCTGACTCGCACGACCTCCTTCAAGTCGAGCTTCGTATCCGTAAAGTGGATACATCCGACTGGCAATTACTAAACATGCAAGACCTCGGCAACGACGAGTTCGAAGCCACCTACCGCACCAACGAGATTGGCCTCTTCGAATACGAAGTCGCCGGTGTGATCGACCACTACGGCAGTTGGTTTGAAGGCTTTAAAAAGAAGCATGCCGAAGGCATCCCCCTCGATCTTGAGTGCCGTATCGGCGCCGAGCTTTTAGAGCATGCAGCCAACCGCGCCGACGAAAAGCAGGCCGAAAAACTCCGCGAGTGGGCAGCACATCTAGCAGACTCCACGGCTGACATTGAGACACGTATCAGCCTCGCCTACAGCCGTCAGGTCGCCGACATCGCACGCAGCTACCCGCAGCGCGACTGGGAAACCACCAGCACCCGTTCACTCATGCTAGTCGAGCGCGAGCTGGCCGCCTTCAGCGCTTGGTACGAATATTTCCCTCGCTCCTGCGTCTATGACGGCGTCACCCACGGCACCTTTAAAGATGCGGCCAAACAACTGCCGCTCATCCACAAGATGGGCTTCAACATCGTTTACTTTCCACCAATCAACCCAGTCGGACGCGAGTTCCGCAAAGGCAAAAATAACACCCTGACTCCAAGCTCGGATGATGTCGGCAGCCCTTGGGCAATCGGAGCGAAAGAAGGGGGGCACAAATCCATCTTGCCCGCACTCGGCACGCTCGAAGACTTTCAGCACTTCCTCGACGAAGCCGAAATGCGCGGTATGGAAGTCGCCCTTGATGTCGCCTTCCAATGCGCCCCCGATCACCCTTGGGTCAAAGAGCACCCGCAGTGGTTCCGCTGGCGCCCAGACGGCACTGTGCAATACGCCGAAAATCCGCCCAAGAAATATCAAGATATTTTACCGATCAACTTCGAGTCCGACGATTGGGAAAACCTCTGGGACGAGCTCAAGTCTGTCTTCGAGTTTTGGATCGAAGCTGGCGTTAAAGTCTTCCGCGTGGACAACCCGCACACCAAGTCGATGGAGTTCTGGCGCTGGTGTATCCTCAACATCAAAGCTCAGCACCCTGAAGTCATGTTCCTCGCCGAGGCCTTCACCCGCCCCAAGCGCAAATACTTCCTCGCCAAAGGCGGCTTCACCCACGGCTACACTTACTTCACCTGGCGCAACACCGCGGCTGAGCTGCAAGCCTACGTCGAAGAGCTCACCCAGAGTGAGTCCAAAGAATACTTCTGGCCAAACTTCTGGCCAAACACGCCCGATATCCTCCACGCCGATTTGCAGACTGGCAACCGCGCCACCTTCATCGGTCGCTACGTGCTCGCCGCCACGCTCTCGTCCAACGTCGGTATCTATGGCCCCGCCTATGAGTTGCTCGATCACGAGCCCTACCCCGGCAAAGAGGAGAACAACCACAGCGAAAAATATCAGCTCAAAGCTTGGGATCTCGACAAACCCGGGAACATCCGCGCCGAGATCACCCGCGTGAATGCCATCCGCAATAACCACGAAGCCTTCCAGCGCACTTTCAACGTCCAGTTCATCCCCTGCTCAAATAGCCACATCATCGCATACTTGAAGCAGAATTTCGAAAAGACCGACCGCTTCATCGTGGTGGTCAATATGGACTGGGAAAATACACAAGTCGGCACGCTCGACCTCACACCGGAAGCCCTCGGCCTCAACCACGGAGGCAGCCTTCGCCTAGTCGATCAATTCGCTGATGCCCCTAAGGAATATCTCTGGGAAAGCACCGCCCCCTACCTGGAACTCAACCCACACACCTGTACCGCGCATATCTTCCAGATTATCGATTGAACAACTCGGTAGCGATGCGACGCCAGTCGCGTCTTCCTATCAGCTCGAACGAGCAAACCGCAAAGACCTCGCTAGCGCGAGTTCGCTACAATTCGAGTCAAGGTAGCGATGCGACGCCAGTCGCGTCTTCCTGTCAGTTCGAACGAGCAAACACCACTCGTACACTTTCGCCCCCAGCTTCTGCTTGCGTCGGCGAATAGTCCCCACAATCTGGCACTTCCGATGCCTGCCAAAGATTCTGAATTCGTCCACCTCCACGTCCACACAGACCACAGTCTGCTGGATGGTTGTAGCCGGACGGATAAGCTCTGCCAGCGAGCAGCGGAGCTGGGGATGAAGGCGCTCTCGATCACCGATCACGGTGTTCTCTACGGGCTGACCAGCTTCTTTAAGCAGGCGGAAAAGCACGGTATTAAGCCGCTCCTTGGCTGCGAGATCTACCTCATTTTCGAGGACGAGCTCGCCCTCATCAACGAGGAGCGTGCCAAGCAGAAGTCCCGCCACATGGGGCTGCTCGCGCGCAATTTCACCGGCTACCAGAACCTCTGCAAACTCGTCTCCAAAGCGCACACCCAGGGCTTCTACCGCAACCCGCGCACCGATCTCAAGACGCTGGCCGAACACAGCGAGGGACTGATCGGGTTTTCCGGCTGCCTGGCAGGGGTCATTCCGAAATTTCTGCTCGCGGGCGAGTACGACGAAGCACGCGCCGCGGCCGCCAAGTTCATCGATATTTTCGGCAAAGACTACTTCATCATCGAGATCATGGATCATGGGATCGAGGAGCAGCGCCGTATCATCCCCGATCTGCTCAAGATCGCCAAAGAGTTTGACCTTAAGGTCGTCGCAACGAACGACGTCCACTACGTGAAAAGCACTGACTGGGAACCGCACGACTCTTTGCTCTGCATCCAGACCGGCGCGAAGGTGGCCGACGAGAAGCGTATGCGCTACGACGCGCAGCAGTTCTACCTCAAGTCGCGCGACGAGATGGAACTGGCCTTCAAGGAAGTGCCTGAATCGATCACCAACACTTCCGCCGTGGCCGAGATGTGCGAGGTCAAGCTGCCCTTCGGCGAAGACCATTACCCCGTTTACGAACGCCCGATCGAAGTCGAGACAGGCAACGATCACAAAAATTTTGACCGCTGCCTCGATATCTACGTCAAAAGTAAAAACGAGATTCTCACGCGCGACGGCGAAGAGCTCATCGAGTTGTCCGAGGCAGAGCGGATCAAACACAAAAGCAACGGCCTCTACCTCTTCGAGCTTTGCAAAGACGGCCTCAAAGAGCGCTACGGCACCGACTACGATGCTTGCCGGGCAGATTGGGACAACGTATCCACCGATGATAAGCGCTACTGCGAGCAACTCGAATACGAGCTCGCCATCATCACCGGCACAGGGTTCGTCGATTATTTCCTCATCGTCTGGGACTTCATCGCTTGGGCGCGCGAGCAAGGCATCCCCGTCGGCCCCGGACGTGGTTCGGGTGCCGGTTGTATCGTGGCCTATGTGCTCAAGATCACCGATATCGACCCGCTCAGTTTCGGCCTGCTCTTTGAGCGGATGCTCAACCTAGAGCGTGTCTCTCCGCCCGACTTCGACGTCGACTTCTGCATGCGCCGGCGCGACGAGGTGGTGAACTACGTGCGCGAAAAATACGGCAAAGACCGCGTGGCCAATATCATCACCTTCGGCACCTTTGGCGCGAAGATGATCATCCGCGACTTGGCTCGAGTCAATAACCTCGATTTCGCCGAGTCCAACAAGCTCGCTAAGATGATTCCCGACGAGCTCAACATCACGCTCGATGACTCCGTTAAAAAATCACCCGAGCTGGCCGCCGAGATCAATCGTAACCCCGTCGCCCGCACCATCATCGAGCAAGGCCGCGTCATCGAGGGCATGATTCGTAACACCGGCAAACACGCTTGCGGCGTGATCATCGCCGACCAAGACATTACAAATCTCATTCCCGTCACCTTACAGGAAGGCGATTTGACCACGCAGTATCCGAAAGGGCCGTCCGAAGACCTCGGCCTGCTCAAGATGGACTTCCTCGGGCTGAAGACACTGACCGTGATCTCCGACGCGGAAAAGAACGTGCAGATGACGCGCGACAACCCCGATTTTAGCGTCGAGAAAGTACCGCTTGATGACAAGGAGACTTTCGACCTCCTCAACTCTGGCCGCACCACCGGTGTCTTCCAACTAGAGTCCGGCGGCATGCAACAACTTTGCCGTCAGATCGGCCTCAGCTCGTTCGATGAAATCATTGCGTTGATCGCCCTCTACCGACCTGGGCCGATGCAGTTCATTCCGCAATTCATCGAAGGTAAAAAGGATCCCTCTACAGTGGTGGTCCCACACCCGCTGCTCAAAGAGTTGGTCGAAGAAACCTACGGCGTCCTCGTCTATCAGGAACAGGTCATGCAGTCCGCCCAGATCATTGCGGGTTACACCCTGGGGGGTGCGGATATTCTTCGCCGTGCGATGGGTAAGAAGATTAAGTCCGTGATGGACGCGCAGAAGGACGTCTTCGTCAAAGGCGCCAAAGTAACCAACGACATCGACCGCCGCACCGCTGAGTCGATCTTCGCCTTGCTGGAAAAGTTTGCCCAATACGGTTTCAACAAGTCGCACTCCGCCGCCTATGCGATGCTCAGCTATCGCACCGCCTATTTAAAGGCCAACTACCCGGTCGAGTTTATGGCCGCCGTGCTCACCTCCGAGCAAGGCAACGCGGATAAAATTTCGCACTTCCTCGCCGAGTGTAACGCGATGAACGTGCCCGTACTCAGCCCCGATGTGAACGAGTCAGGTGCCGATTTCACCCCGGTGATTGAAAACGATGAAGGCTGCATACGCTTCGGCATGGCATCGATCAAAGGCGTGGGCGAGGGCGCCGCACAAGTCATCATCGCGGAGTGCGAAGCCAATGGTGCTTACGAAAACTTCACTGACTTTATCGTTCGTAATTCCGACAAGGCAGTCAATCGCCGCGTGATGGAAGCGCTCATTAAAACTGGCGGTTTCGACTCATTGGGCGAAGACCGCGCCAGCTTGCTCGACGGGCTCGACTCCGAACTAGCCGAGGCCGAAAGTGCCCGCCGCGACCGAGAAGCGGGGCAAAGCAGCCTCTTCGATATGCTCGGCGATGACGACGCCGGCGTGGCCGACGAAGACAAGCCCGGCAACAATCGCCGCACGGTCGCCTCGATGACCATGACGGAGAAGCTACGCTACGAAAAGGAGCTCCTCGGCTTTTACATCTCTGGGCACCCGATGGACGCCTACGCCGGAATCGACGACGCCATCGACAGCTTCCACCACCCCGACGAATTAGTCAATTTTGACGACCGTAGCACCTTCCGCCTCTGTGGCATCGTGAGCAATCTAGCGATCAAATACACCCGCAAGGACAGCAAGCAAATGGCCGTCTTCAATCTCGCCACGCGCACGCACAGTTACGAGATGATCATGTTCCCCGACCCCTATGCGAAAGAAGGGCACCGGTTGGAGGATGGCAAACTCGCGCTAATCGCTGGCCTCGTGGGTCGCCGCAACGGTGAGATGAGCCTCGCCGCGCACAACATATTTGATCTGGAAAGCTCAATTCCAAAACTGATCAAGCGAATCAATTTCATTCTCCAACCAAATAGCAAAGCGACCGAATTCATCGAACTTCTCCGAGAAACGATCGACGGCCAGTACGGCGAAACACGCGTCAACATCAGCTTCCTAGTGGAGGAGCAAATTCTCGAAGCGCAGACCGCGCAGTCGCTCACCTTCACCATCTCCGGCACCAACTTCAAAACACTACGCCGCCACCCCGCCCTCGCCGGTGTCCGCATCGAAGCCGTCGACGTCACACCCATCGACGACCGAAGGCCTTGGGAAAAACGCTAAACTCATATAGTACTTTACGTTCAGGAGCTAACGCCCACATATTGTTTCAAGATCAATGCCAACAATCTACGATAATATCAATATCCCCTTTCTAGAGAATGATCTAGGGAATGGCCTAAAGGATGCACTTAAAGCATCCAAACGAGGAGATTTTTGCGTCGGCTATTTCAACCTCCGAGGCTGGCGATCAATCGACAAAGTCGTTCAGGATTGGCCAATGGGTGACGAATCGCCCTGTAAACTACTCGTTGGAATGCAGCGCATACCTCAAGAAGAGCTTTCGCTACTCTTTGAAGAAGGCTCTGATACAGGTCGATTAGACAACAAGCGCGTCACTCAATTAAAACGAAGAGTCGCCGAAGACTTTAAACATCAACTCACAATTGGCGCACCAACAACGAGCGATGAGGCGGGGCTTAGGCGCCTAGTCAAACAGCTCAAAGAAGGCCGTGTTCAAGTAAAACTCTTCCTCCGCTATTCATTGCATGCAAAACTCTATTTAGCGCATAGAGACGATAATTTCCAACCTATTTTAGCATACTTAGGAAGCAGTAACTTAACGATGTCAGGACTGAGGGGCCAAGGTGAACTCAATATCGATGTCGCTGACCTTGATTCAGCAGCCAAACTACACCAATGGTTTCAAGATAGGTGGAATGATTCCTACTGCCTGGACATTACAGAAACCCTTATCGAGATCATCGAGGAAAGTTGGGCAGGTGAACGAATCTTAGAACCTTATTTGGTTTATCTCAAAATGGCTTGGCACCTCTCTCAAGATGCACGTGATGGCATCAAAGAGTTCCGGATACCACATGATATCGCGGATGACCTCCTGCCTTTTCAGGTGAAAGCTGTTCAACTGGCATGTCGGCATCTGAATAAAAGAGGCGGAGCCCTTATTGGCGACGTCGTCGGCTTAGGGAAAACTCGTATCGCTTCCGCAGTCGCTAGAATCATGGGCGACGACCAAATGCTAGAAACTCTGATTCTTTGCCCTAAGAATTTAACGACTATGTGGGAGGAGTATGCGCATAAGTTCAAACTACGTGCGCCGAAAGTCCTTTCACAAAGTCTCGCTCAGCGGGATCTTCCCGACTTGCCACGATATCGCTTAGTCCTGATCGACGAATCGCATAATTTTAGAAACAAAGAGGGCAAAGTCTATCAAGCCATTCGCGAGTATATTGAGCGCAATGACTCTAAGGTCATTTTGCTAACTGCGACGCCCTACAATAAAACCTACCTCGATCTAGCAAGTCAGCTCCGCCTTTTCACCCCTGAGCAACAGGACTTGGGCATTCGCCCTGAAAACATGCTTCGCGAAATCGGAGAATCACAGTTTAGCTTAAAGAACCCCAATATTCCCCTCTCATCGCTAGCCGCTTTTGAAAAAAGCGAAGAACCCGATGATTGGCGCGAAATCATGCGACTCTTCCTCGTGCGTCGCACACGCTCTTTCATTATTAAAAACTATGCGGATTTTGATGAAAGAGACGGACGGGCTTATCTGACCTTACCCAATGGTCTGCGCATGTATTTCCCGAATCGCATACCGAAAACAATTTCCTTCCGCTCGGATCCTCACGATGAAGCAGATCCTTGCGCTCGACTCTTCCATGAAGATGTCGTCAACGCCATCGATGGGCTGGATCTCCCGCGTTACGGGCTAAGCCTCTATACCAAACCAAAACTGCCCGCAGATTTAAGCTCATCAGACGACAAACTAATCCAAGACCTCTCCCGCGCCGGCAAGCGCCTCAAAGGGTTTTGCCGCACTAATCTTTTCAAACGTCTCGAATCTTCAGCTGAGGCATTCCTCATCTCCATCCATCGTCACATCCTCCGGAATTTCCTCTTTATTCACGCACTTGAGAACGGAAGACCGCTTCCAATCGGCAAACAAGATGTCACATTTCTAGACACACGTTATCGTGACAGCGGTGATGGCGAGCTTGGATTGGATGATGAAGAGACGGATCTACCTCCCATCGAAAATTGGGACGCCGCCCACTATGCAAGCGAAGCGGCTAACTTGTATCACTCACTGTCCACTCAATACAAAAAACGTTTCCGGTGGCTACGGACGGACGTCTTCAAGAAGACTCTCAAAACTGACCTGCAGTCTGATGCCAATGCCCTACACTCCATTCTCCAGAGAACGGGCACAATTCCACACGCCAAGGATTTCAAGCTTCAAGCATTGATTGACCTAGTCTACAATCAACATCCCGACGAAAAATTTCTCATCTTCACTCAATTTTCCGATACAGCTAAGTATTTAGGTAATGCCCTACACGCTACATCTATTGAGCGAGTCGACTGCGCTACTGGCGACTCAGTGAATCCAGCCGCGCAAGCATGGCGTTTTTCGCCAGTGTCCAATGACAAACTAAAAACCTACCCGCAAAGCAAACAGACACGCGTCCTCATCGCGACAGATGTTCTCTCGGAAGGACAAAATTTACAAGACGCCTGCCGCGTCATTAATTACGATCTGCCGTGGGCCATCATCCGTCTCATTCAGAGAGCCGGTCGCGTCGACCGTATCGGGCAAATGTCTGACAACATCACTTGCTACTCTTTTCTACCGGCCGAAGGCGTGGAGCAAATTATCAAACTTCGCCAGCGACTCCTCCACCGTCTTCGTGAAAACGAGGAAGTCGTCGGCTCTGACGAAAGCTTCTTCGAGAATCAAACCGCCGAAGACGAAGAAGGCTTACGTAATCTCTACAACGAAAAATCTGGTGCACTTGACGAGCCTGAAGACGACGAAGTCGATCTCACATCCGAAGCCTACGAGATATGGGCGAATGCCATAAAACAGGACGCTTCGGTTCGGAAAAGAGTCGAAAGTCTCCCTGATGTCGTCTTTGCAACAAAGCCACACACGCCCGATGCAGAAAGACCCCAATTTACGCCAGAGGGTGCTTTGGTTTACATCCGCACACAGCATGACAACGACGCCCTGCTTTGGATGGACCCCAACAAAACCGCCGTGTCCGAATCGCCCGTTCGCATCTTACGAGCTGCGACCTGCACTGCGGACACACCCGCACTCCCTCGTCGTGAAGATCACCACGAGCTCGTCGCCCATTCCATGCACATTATTCGCGAAGAACGGCGCGACCTCAGATCCGGCCAACTCGGTTCGCGACGCGGTGCCCGCTATCGTGCGTATGAGCGCTTACAGGATTTCGTTAAAAAACGAGATGGCGACCTCTTCCTGACCGAACGAGTTCGCGAAGCCATACAGGCGATTTTTGACCACCCCTTGACCACAACTGCCGTCGACAAGCTCAACCGACAGTTGCGCTCAGGCATTAACGATGACGAACTGGCCGAACTCGTCACCGCACTACACCAGGATGATCGGCTCGTCGCGGTCAATGATCGCGAAACACACCGCACAGATGCACGTATTCTCTGCTCATTAGGGCTCAAAACTATCGAGGAGGCTCATACATGCACCTGATCTATCTCGATGAGAGCGGCAACTCCGGAACAAACCTCTCCGACCCGCAACAACCCATCTTTGTCCTCGGAGCACTCATGGTACCCGAAGGAAAGTGGAAGGCCATTGAAGCCGAATTGATCAAAAAGATCGAGACCTTCTTCGAGGGCTCGATACCCGAAAACTTCGAAATCCATGCCAGCGAAATCAGAGGTGGACGGGGCATCTACAAAGGCATGAATATCGCAAAACGCATTGCCTTTCGTGATGAATTGATCCAAGTCGCCATCGACTACGAACTTTGCTTCATCTACCGCGCCATCGCGAAGCGACGCTTCGCGACTTGGCTAGATCAGACGTTCGGGAAAGGCATAGCAATCAACCCGCACATTGCGGCCTATCCGCTGGTTTCTCAGAGTATCAACGCCTACCTCCGTAGTTTGGGTGAAGGCGAACTCGGTATTTTAATTAATGACGACAATAAAGAAGTCGTTGCGGACATTGAACGCACCACCAAGTTGCTCCGAGCCGACCCGACCAACCTGAAGCTTGATCACATCATCGAGAAAAGTTTCTTCATCGATTCCAGTAAAAGTCATCTTCTCCAACTCGCCGACGTCTGCATCTTTCATGCACGTAAGCGTGAAGAAGCAAAAGCTGGCTTAAAGGAAAAGCACATTGATAAAAATGGAATCAAGCTCATCGAGCCACTCATTTACAATTCCAACGAGTCCATGTCGGACGTTCTGGCGTGGTTGACCGCTCAAAACAAAAGGAGCGGCGAGGACCCCAGTGGGGTCGAGTCGCCAAGTGGCGGCCGCTCTCGTCGCTGATTACAAACCTACACACGTTTCCTCACATTTCAAGCCCATAATTGATGACACCGATCCAACGCCGCGAAATCACCCGTTACCTCGAAGCTTTTGACTTCTCCGGCCTCTTTACTGACGCCACCATTGGCTGGGACTGGCCTGAAGGCGGCGCATCGCTCAACGTTCCCACTAAAGATGGCTTTCTAAAGTTCGAAGTCGTGGCCGAAAAGCGCGGCGTCAAAGTCCTTATAATTCCACCGAACAAGGATGGTAAAATCCCGCCATCGACCGATCGCCGCACCCTGGAAAAGGCTATTCGCCTCGTCGCCGCCGAGCACCTTCTCATCTTTACCGATGCCGCCAAGACCCAGCAAATCTGGCAATGGACTCAACACACATCCGGCAAACCCATCTCCTTCCGCGAAATTGTCTGGCAAAAGGGCAAAGCCAACGAACTTCTCATTCAAAAACTCTCCTCCATCGCCTTTACCCTCGATGAGGAAGAAGGACTCGACATTACGGGTGTGGTTCAACGACTGAGCGATCAGCTCAACCGCGATACCGTCACCAAGCGTTTCTACGACAACTTCAAGAAGCAGAAAGACGCCTTCGCCAAGTTTATCGAAGGCCTTGGCGACAAAGACATACTCGCTCACTACACCTCACTGATGCTCAACCGCATCATGTTTTGTTACTTCCTCCAGCGAAAGGGCTTTCTCGACGGCGACCGTGACTATCTCCGCAACCGACTCGCCAGTATTCAGGATGAACTCGGCGAAGGCCAGTTCCACTCCTTCTACCGCAGCTTCCTGCGCCGCCTCTTTCATGAAGGTCTCGGCGGCCATGTCGAGTCGCGCGAGCCAGACTTTGTCAAACTGATCGGCAAAGTGCCCTACCTCAACGGTGGCATCTTCGATGAACACCCCATCGAGCGCGCCCATCCCGACCTCACTATCCCCGACGAAGTTTTTGAAAAGGTCTTCGCCTTCTTCGATCAATACGATTGGCACCTCGATGAGCGTCCCATCGCCAGCGGCAGCGAGATCAACCCCGAAATCCTCGGCTACGTCTTCGAGAAATACACCAATCAAAAAGAGATGGGTGCCTACTACACCAAGGAGGACATCACCGAATACATCTCTAAAAATTGCATCCTCCCCTTTCTCTTCAATGCCGTTGGCAAGAAACTTCCCTCCAGCATCTGGGAACTGCTCAAAGAAGACCCCGATCGCTACATTTACGAAGCCGTCCGTCGCGGTGCGCCCGAAAACGTTGACGCCTGGGAGGCCTCCCTGCCGGAAAACATCCGCGGCGGCCTACGCCCCGAGAGTCTCGATACCGTGGTCGAGCTGGACACACCCGTCACCACCCTCGAACTACGTAAAGACTGGAACACGCCCACGCCCGCCAGCCACCGCTTGCCCACCGAGATTTGGCGAGAGACCATTGCCCGCCACCAGCGCTACTACGACCTAAAGGAAAAACTTGAAAACGGCGCAATCACCTCGATTGACGACTTCATTACCCATAATCTCGACATCCGCCAATTCGCCCAGGATGTCGTCGAGAGCGCAGATGCCAGCCTGCTGCTCGCCTTCTTTAAAGCACTGAAAAACGTCTCCGTGCTCGACCCGACGTGTGGCTCGGGAGCCTTTCTCTTTGCCGCTCTGGAAATCCTCCAACCACTCTATCTAGCCTGCCTCGAACGCATGCGTGTAATTATCGCCGATTGGCGCAGCGCGGACGAAAGCCACCCCAATTGGGAAAAGGAGATCGGCGCGATTCTCGATCAAGCCGCAGCTCACCCGAACGAGGCCTACTACATTAATAAGACCATCATCGTCCACAACCTCTACGGGGTGGACATCATGGAAGAAGCGGTCGAGATCTGCAAACTCCGCCTCTTCCTCAAGCTCGCCGCCCAGCTCGAGCCAGGCCAAGCCGTCGAGCCGCTGCCCGATATCGACTTCAACGTGCGCTCGGGCAACACACTCGTTGGCTACGCCTCCAAAACGGAGATCAAGAAGGCAGTCGAAAATGATAGTTCACTGATACAACAAGAAGACGACTTGGAGCAGGCTTTAATGATCGGAGTCACGTCGGATTCCCATCTCTATCAAACTATTATCGAACAAGCTGAAGACGCCGACCGCGCCTTCCAGCGCTTCCACGCACTACAGGAAGATACCCAAACCAAGCCAGCCGATTTCCGTTCCGCAAAGAAAAAGCTAAACCGTATTCTAGATATTTTGCGGGAACAACTCGATCACTTCCTCGCCGCCGACTACGACCTGAAAAACATTAAGTCAGACGCCAAACTGCAAGCCTGGCAAAAATCCCATCAGCCCTTCCACTGGTTCATCGAATTCTACGGGATCATGAACGCAGGCGCCTTTAATGTGATTATTGGAAATCCGCCGTATGTGGAGCTTAAAAAATTAAAGCAACCACCACCACGCGGATACAAGACTACAGAATCTGGAAATATTTATGCACTCGTAATGGAAAGGTGTTTGGCTTTAGGAGCAAAGACCTCTCTGCAAGGATTCATTGTTCCAGTGTCCTCGATTTCCACTGATCGATACTCGACGTTGCAAGAAATACTTTCAAATAAGCACCATTACTATGCATCTTTTGATGACAGGCCTTCTGGGCTTTTTGATGGATTAGAACACATAAGATTAACTATACATTTACTCTCTCATAAACCTCAGGCTAATCGCAAAAATTCTACGCGCTACCATAAATGGTATTCAAGTGAACGTGAAACTATCTTCCAAACGCTTTGCTATGCCTCAGAAGTGAAAACTCAAATACGATGGGCTTCATCCAAAGCTTCCAGTGTTATTGAAAAAGAAATCCTTACAAATTTATCTAAAAATGGACGTCCGCTAAAGGAACTGACGAGTCGACGAGCAGATCATCAAATAAATTATTCAAGGAAAGTCGGCAACTTCTTACAGGTTTTAGATTTTCAACCAAGCGTTGTTGATGGACAAGGAAACTCGAGACCTCCCTCAGAATTTAAGTCTCTATTTTTTGAAGAAAAATTCGAAGCAGTTAGTGCATTAGCATCCTTAAACTCTTCTCTATTCTACTGGTTCATCACGTTAATTTCAGATTGTAGACACGTTAATAAAAGAGAGGTCGATGCGATACCAATTCCTACAGCTACCCATGCTAAAAAACACTTCAAAAGTATACTTCCTAAAAAGGTGAAGTCTTTAATGGATTCGTTAGTTGAAACATCAAAAACCAAATCCATGACCTTCAAGCATGATGAATTAACCATTCAGTGCATTATTCCTAAATACTCAAAATCTATCATCGACCAAATCGACACGCTCCTAGCCGCGCACTACGGCTTCACGGAAGCGGAGTTAGATTTCATCATCAACTACGACATCAAATACCGGATGGGGCTGGGCAGTTAAGTCCGAATAATAGCTATGGCCGAACCCTACTCAGTGATCGATGTGCACCCCGAAATGCGGGGCGAGTTGGAGCAGTTGGGCAGTAAGCCAAAGTTCTGGTTTAAATACGAAGGTCATAACTGGCTCTTTAAAGAAGCCCGCGAAAATACGGGCGAAGACTGGTCAGAGAAAGTCGCTTCTGAAATCGCCACTTTGATGGGCTTATCCACCCACCACACCGAGCTCGCGAGTTGGCAAGGCAAGCGTGGCTGCGCCGTCAAGTCCTTCCTCGTGCCCAAACAGGAAGTGTTGATCCACGGGAATGAGCTCCTCGGGGGGCTCCTCAAGCATTACGACACAGAGAAAGTGCGCGGTCAGTCCGACCACACCTTCGAGAATATTGTCAAAGTGATCGAGACGCTGTTCATCGAAGGCAAGCCGCGCCGGAATGCCGCCCTTGCCATGGTCGGTTATCTGGTGTTTGACGCTCTCGTGGGTAATACTGATCGGCACCACCAAAATTGGGGCGTCGTCTTGAAACCTCAAACGAGCAAAGAAGACGGCAGCCATTTCCTCATTCGCATCGCCCCGACCTTTGACCATGCGTCTTCTCTGGGTCGGGAACTGCGCGACGAAGCGCGACGTCGATACCTCGAAACCGGTGCCATCCCCCGCTACATCCGGAAAGCACGTGGCGGTATTTTTGAAACTGCCGAGTCCCCCAAAGGTCTCAGCCCGATGCAGCTCGCCAGCCTGTTGGCAGAGCGCTACTCCGACCTATTCAAACCATGGCAGAAAAGAGTGGCAGCGATTGATAAAAGTGATTTAGTAAACATTCTATCACATGTTCCAATAGAACTAATGAGTCCGGATGCACAGGCGTTCGCCTTAGCGCTGATCGAACAAAACCAGCAACACCTCCTCAAACTATGAAAAGCCTCTTCCTCGCATGGCAAGCCCCCGAAAGCACGGCACATAGCCGAGCTTGGTTTCCGGTAGGTCGGCTCGATGCCGAGCCGCAATCGCACCGCTATAGCTTCCGCTATACCAAAGGCGCACTCAGTGCTCAAGAAATGGTCGGCTTCGAACCGCTACTGGCTTTTCCTAAATTCGACGAAGTTTACCAATCCTCCGAACTCTTCCCACTTTTTAAAAATCGGGTGTTATCTCCCAAACGGAAGGACTTCGAAGAATATATCAACTGGCTGAATCTAGAAAACGGCGAAGGCATCCCCGACCCGATTGAGATCCTATCCGTCTCCGGCGGAGAGCGCCAAACCGACAGCTTAGAAGTCTTTCCCAAAGTCAACACCGACAGTCAGGGTAATTTCAAAGTGCGTTTCTTCCTTCACGGTCTCCGCCATCTAGGAGCCAAAGCTATCGAGCGAGCAGGTCGTCTTCAAGTTGGAGAGCAGCTGCGTGTTTTTGTCGAACTCAACAATCCGGCAACTCGGATCGCCGTTTCACTCATGACGGAAGACTACGAGATGATCGGCTGGGCGCCGCGATATCTCGTAGATGATTTGGTGCGCTGTGTCCCAAACGCTCCCGAACTTTCAGCGGTCGTTGCGCGGATCAATCCCGATGCGGCTCCTTTTAATCAACGAATTATGATCGACTATACGGGTCGAGCTCCTGCTGGCCAAGAGCCCATGTCCACTCCGGACTTTCAGCCACTAATTGGCTAGCGGCTCAAATTGATTCAACGCGAGAGTTCGTCGATGGAGTCGTTACAGCAGCGGGGAAACAAGTCGCTACTAGGCAATAAGCCGGTGGCCTTCTTGTGCTCCACACGGTGCGATGGCGACGCCGTGCTCAAAGCTTACGAATGGGCGCGCCAGCAGTGCGACCTCAGCAACACAATTATCAGCGGCTTTCACACGCCCGTCGAGAAGGACGTTTACGCAATCCTCGCCCGCCGCGGAGCCAAGCTGATCCATTGCCTCGCCCGCTCGCTCCCAAAACGTCTATCCGCCGAACAACAAGCACTCATCGTCGAAGGCCGCCTACTCCTGATCAGCCCAAACGAAATCAGCCAGCTCCCCCGCGCGACGAAAGTCAGTTGCGCGACGCGTAATCGATACGTCGCCGCAACAGCCGATCAAATTCTAGTCGGCTACCTCCACCCGGAAAGCTCACTCAAACAGGATCTCGACGGATTCAAATACCGCTCTCTCTGATCGAACAGACATCGAGCCCAGTAACTCAAAATCTAAATCCCAAAATACAATGAGTGATCCGCACATACTGGGAACCCCACTGGAGCAAACCGAATTGGAAATAGGTTCTAAGAGTCAGGAGCGCAGCTTACTCGATGAATTACTCTCGAAGTCGAAACTCTATAAAAGCAGTGCCGATTTTCAGGCACTACTCGATTTTACCGTCAGGCTGCGCAATATGGCACCCTTTAATGCGATGCTGCTGCAAATCCAAAAACCAGGCTTGAACTACGCAGCCTCAGAAAAGGACTGGAAGACGCGCTTCAATCGGGCGACCACAGAAAATGCCCGCCCGCTTTTGATTATGTGGCCCTTCGCCCCTGTCGCGCTGGTCTATGACGTGCTCGATACCGAGGGTGATCCTATACCGAAAAACGCATTCGCATTTTACGCCACTGGCAAAATCGATAAACACCGTATGAATCGGTTTAACGAACTACTCGATGCAAAAAGTATTTCGGTGGAGTTGGTTGATCAAGGGGACCGAAGCGCAGGCCTAATTCGGCGAGAAAATCATGCCACCGATAAAAAGAAATTTTCAAAATATGCCGTGCAGATGAATCAAAACCACGATGCGCCGATGCGTTTCGTCACGCTGGCTCACGAACTGGCGCATCTCTTTCTCGGCCACTTGGGGGACGACCCAAAGCTACGAGTCAGAGGTCGCCGCCCTGATTACCGTGTTCGCGAAATCGAAGCGGAATCGGTCGCTTACATCGTATGTAAACGAAACGAAGTGGACCCTGAATCACAGTCTTATCTGAGTAATTTTGTGAAGAACGATGAAGATTCCGAGCAATTGGACATCTACTCCATCACCCGTGCTGCCGGGCATATTGAGCAAATACTCCACCTAAGCACAGGCATGAAATGGCGAGACTAGAAACTCACAGGCAACTGATATACAATAACTTAAACTGGAATATACTTATAACAAGAACAAAAAATACACTTTCTTTAAACTTAACTTACATTCACAGCTTGACTGAAAGGTATCAATTGGTAACTTTTAGTTGTGAGATTGATTCATGAGTTCACCCATTCCACTCCCAGCCGACTGGTGCGATGCCGTTACCCGCATTCTGAAAAGAGCCAGTTCGGCGGAAGTTCGCTGGAGCCATCGGGCCCGGCAAGACTGGCAGCAATTCGGAATGAGCCATCAAGCCTACGAACTGCTGATCCGCACCCTGCAAGGCAGAGGATTGTGGGGCGAGCGTATCGATGGAATGAACCCTCTGCCGAACCCGCCCAAGGGTGAGCAGCAGGCCGTCTATGCCTTCCTCTGCCCTCACCCGTTTAATCCGAATGTACATCTCTATGCCAAAATCGGCCTATTCGACGGCCTTGTTACCCTAGATCTCTTTTCCCTCCACATCGACCTAAGCTCAACACTCGAAAAACGAATTGCGACCGCGAAGAAAAAAGCCGCGGCAAAAAATAAGAAAGCAAACAAATGAATACCAAAAAAGTTCCCTTCGACATCTACATCCCTGCCTCAGAGCATCGCGAAGCAATCAAAGTTGCAGAAATTGAAATTGAAGTCCTTGTAGATGCATCCGGTCAAGAAATGGTCACACCGGAATCCTCCGAGTTGATCGATAAGACTCAAGCTCGGTATATGGGAATACTGGCAGGAGCTGACATCAAAGCTCTACGTAAAAAATTAGAGCTTTCCCAAGATCAATTATCCGACCTCATCGGTTGCGGCAAAAAATCGGTCTCCCGCTGGGAGAATGGCCATGAATACCCAAGCCAAGTGATCAATACATTGCTGCGCTTGATGGAAGATGGTTACGTCGACCTTCACACCATTCAATCCACAAGACAACGCAGGGCGGTAGACTGCGACAATGTCATTCGCTTCATTGAACAACGCAGGGAAGCACCAAAGACTTACGACCTCGCTCATGGATGGGGTAGGAGTTCCAAACAAAACCTTTCAGATAGCATCCCACAACAAGCATGAATCTAGCACCCTTACAGTTAGTCGATTACTTCGTGCATTCGTTAAAAGTTGAGGCGCTCTCCAGCTACGACGGTAACAAAGCCTCCGACTTGGATATCGATGCACTCAAGGTCACCGAAAAATGCTTTCCTCTTAAAGATGAGGACTCGCATCGTTTCGCAGTTGATCTAGTGATCAAGCAAGATGCCATCGCAGGCAAGAACCTGCCCTACTCCTACGAGCTTCACATGCTCGGTTACGTTCAAGTCCAACCAGGCTTCCCCGAGGATAAAATGCAACGAGCGGTAGATATCAACGGCCCATCAATGCTCTTCGGCGCAGCTCGCGAGATACTCCGCGCAGCCACAGGACGCGGCCCATACGGCCCATTACTGGTACCCTCGACTACATTTTTCAAACCTGCTGAGAAAAAGCCCGTTAAAGCGAAGAAAGCAGTGAAAAAACGGAGCGTCGCCAAAGCATAGCCTTAGTCATTTCTGACCTATAGCTTTTAATCTGTATAGATGCTCCCGATCCACGAACAGTTTTATACCTTCCAAGGGGAAGGCGCGCACGCGGGGCGGGCGGCTTATTTTATCCGCACCTTTGGTTGCCCGGTGCATTGCCCTTGGTGCGATTCCGCAGGGACTTGGCATCCGGATTACATCCCGGAAAAAATTGATCGGGTTGCAGTGGAGACCTTGGTCGTGGAAGTGGCCAAGACGAAGGCTGAGTTTGTTGTGGTGACGGGCGGCGAACCGGCGATACACGACTTGGCTCCGTTGGTCGATGCGCTCCATGCGATCGGCCAGAAAGTGCATTTGGAAACGAGCGGTGCGTTTAAAATCAAGGGGAACTTTGATTGGATCACGCTGAGTCCGAAACGCTGGAAGCTGCCGCTAGCAGAAAATATTGCACGGGCGGACGAGTTCAAAATCATCGTGGATCAAGACGGTGCGATCTCAGAATACACGGAGGTGATCGGCGAAACGGATAAGCCTGTTTGGTTGCATCCGGAATGGTCGAAGCACGATGATGCGGCGACGCTTGATGCGATTACCGAATGGGTGAAAGCGCACGGCGCTCCCTTCCGCGCAGGTTGGCAGATGCATAAGCACTATGCGGCGGACTTGAAGGATGCGAGGAGCGCAGCGCCGGCTCCGCTGGGCGGTGATCTGGGGAAGGGGTTTTGAGAAAGTAGAAGCGACACTCTTGTCGCTTTGATGGGGTTTCGATACGCAATAAGTGGTGTGTCCGCTTACCGGACGCCTTCGTTGGAATTTGCCACAGAGCCACCTCTTACTCTTAATCATACCCCCCCCACGGCTTTTTTATTTAAGGGCTAGGAACGTGTAATGGTGCAGGATTGTTCTTTTTTGTTTGCAAACAGGCGTATTCTGAGTTGCGCTACCATGGATGATTCAAGCCACCGACTATGCTTTCAC
>Ga0222662_1000581_pt1 | contig 27797 bp, 23 predicted proteins | sample AntAcemetagen600_FD_179821 | JGI IMG/M metagenome (GOLD analysis project Ga0222662, IMG submission 179821) | Saline water microbial communities from Ace Lake, Antarctica - #600 | ecosystem: Environmental > Aquatic > Non-marine Saline and Alkaline > Saline | place: Antarctica: Ace Lake... | reverse complement strand
GGGCGACGAAACTCAGGCCGAAATCCTATCAATATCTAACCAAGCCCAGGGAAGATTTTCAGGAAATCTTGCACCGAAGCCATTACCGTGCAGCCGCTTAAAACCGTGCCATTCGGGTCAGGCAACATTCCTTGACTGAAGCCTCAATATTGGCAATTCTGCGGCATGCCTTGCGCTCCCCGAATCGAGTTTGAGAATGCCATGATTACATCACGGCCCCGGGGGAATCAAAGGAAGGCGATCGTTGGTGTTTTTTACCGTCCCTGCGATATTGCATGCTTGCCCGGGAGGGTGAATCGTCCCGAATTGTGAGTGAATACCAATGCTACCAGTGGAAGAAGGTCGGAGGGAGTTTGAGCCCGAAACAGCGAGGTGAGGTTTCGAAGTTGTCTTCTCATATTTCAGTGGGGACGAACTCGGCGGAGATCACCTATCACTATGGTGACTTTAAGCACGATCCGATTTCTGTCTTGAAATGTCATTTTGATCTTTTTCTCTACGAGGCAAATTGGGGAACTCAGCGTGTCGCGTTCCGTTTTGATGTGGATACGGTTGTGTTGGAAGAGTTGCGCGATTTCGCAGTCGGAGAGGTCATCACCGTTTCAGAAAAGGACGGCAGCGTCCTTGTCGAGGCATGGTTCGATGAAAATTGGATCGAGTTCATGGATTTCGGCTACGACGAGTATGATGAGACCAATTGGCGGCTTGATGCTTTCGGGGTGATCTATCGGCAACTCATGAAGGGTGACTATCGCGGTCTTTTTCTCCTTTGGCTTAAAGCTCGCGAGTTGGATCCTGAAGTGGAAGATGATGACACGTTGCCCATTCCGGAGGGGATGGGACAATTGGGTGACGAGCACGGGGTCGTTGTGGACTTTATCGGGGTCCATCAAGGGGTGGTCGAGGCAGCTGCAGAGCGCAGTGATTCATTACCTGTCGGAAAGCGGCACGTGGAGGAGCTGGATCGCTATCTCGACAAGCTTTCACCCGACAGGAAGGAGGCGTATCTTTTACGCCTGCTGGATGGGGATGCGACTGCAGTGCAGAGCGCGCTTCAACGCGAACTGCGGAGCTTCGTCGAGCGGCCCCGGCGAAGCCGGTCAGTGAAGCGTGTTCACTACCGTGAGCTGGCCGATGCGGCTCGCTTCGCGGCGGAACGAGAGGCGCTGATTCAAAAGGAGAAAAAGGAAACGCGTCGTCGTGAGTATCTTGAGGCGTTGGGGCGGCGGGAGGACGGGATTTGGGAACGCGTGCATGCTTTGGTTTCCGGGAAAAAGACCAGGGGATATGAAGAAGCGGTGCGGCTCCTGCGCGGGCTCGAAGATCTCTGGTCGACGCGGGAGGATCGAGAGCACTTTCTAAGAGCGGTGCAATTGATTGTCGATGAGTTCCCACGGCTGAGCGGATTTCATAGCCGACTTGAAGAAGCCGGCATGCTGAAGCCGAAGGAAGAGACTGTTTATACGAGCTCCCGGCAGGAGCGATGGAGCGAGAGTAATCCGTTGGAGCGTGAGATTGATCTGAACTGGTGAAGAGATCGGAAAGAGATGAGCACAGGGAGGATCGAATCGCGATGCGGGCGGTTGTGGATGCTTACGGCCCTGAAGAGCAAGCTATCGGGTGGTATTACTATCTGGAAAATGAGCTGGTATTTCCGTTCCGGGCGCGGTGCCGGCGACAGAAGGCCTCATCGCCTCTCAAGGAAAATAAAGTCTACGAGATTGTAGCAATGGCTCACGTCGATGAATGTGATCACGATATCTACGTGATGGTCGATTTTGGTGAGGACCAACTCGCAGTGCCTCTTTCACAGATGGAGCTGGTCGGCGAGATAGACAACGACACCTGCGAGGCGATTCTTGACTGGCACTACTGGGTGGAGCGGGGATACCGGTTTTGATCTGCTGTCTTCGCTCTCGTCTCTGGATCTACGCCGGGGAATCACGAAGTCGTTTGTTTGAGAATGCAATACCGGAAGACGATTTGAGATACTTTTCAAAACGGAGCGCCTTCTCTTGATCTGAAAACGCGAGATAGGTTTCGAGAATCCAGGGGCGGTATTTTGAAGTGTGTTTCGCCTTTCCGGCGTTGTGGGCTGCGAGACGCTGGCGCAAGTCAGAGGTGATGCCGACGTAAGTTTTGGTCGGGTCCGATTCACTACGCAGAAGATACACGTTCCTTCTTCGCCAAGGCTACGAAGGATTCTCGTCAACCGCGAAGTCGTTTGTTTGAGAATGCAATACCGGAAGACGATTTGAGATACTTTTCAAAACGGAGCGCCTTCTCGTGATCTGAAAACGCGAGATAAGTTTCGAGAACCCAGGGGTAATGTTTCGAAGTGTGTTTCGCTTTTCCTGCGTTGTGAGCTTCGAGACGATTGCGTAGATCGGAGGTCATGCCGACATAGGTTTTGGTCGGATCTGATTCGCTGCGCAGAAGATACACGTAGGCGAATTTCGGGGCGGGCATGATGCGATTGGAACAGAAGTGAGGTTTGCTTGGAAGAGAAAACGGTTTGTGATTCGATATGATCTTCGTGGATTTGGAGGAGGGGAGGGTTGACTATCGGGACAAGATGGCCTGCCATTCGGCCTGTTCTCCGTAGCTTTAGCGAAGGGGAAAGCTCAAGCCGCGAAGGACATGGCGATGTGACTCGGTCCATTCTTCGCTAAAGCTACGAAGGACATTCTTCGCTATCATGCCTCGAAATGGGATCTCTTGATAAATGATGGCTTGCCATTCGTAGCTCGAGGAGAGCGGGATTAATACGTAACTCGGTCCATTCTTCGTCAAGACTACGAAGGACATTCTTCGCTCTCGTCCCTCGAGCGAAGAATGGAGGTGAGGGGAGTTGAACCCCTGTTGTAACTTTTGTTGTAACTAGATGTCGCAGACACCATTTTTAAAGGGATCCGACATCCTCGATCGTCTGCGACAACATGTCTTGTTGTAACTGGTGTTGTGATAGTTATGAAGGTGTTTCCGGTTGAAATCAAGGTGATTTGAATCGATCTTTCTCTCTGCTCCGAAAAGGGGGAGTCAGTACTATTCATGGCCAGTCTTCGTCGAGTTCCAAAGTCTCCAAACTACATCGCCTGCTTCACCGGAGCGGATGGGAAACGCTATCAGCGAAGCACGGGAGTCAAGGTCACTGGCAAGGTAGAAGCGAGACGACAGGCACAAAAAGTTGCCGATGAATTCGAGGATATTGCCCGTCGAAAACGAAACGCACAACAGGTGCAGCGAGTTTTTAAAGACCTCTATCATGAGATCACGGATACCGATCTGCCAAATGCCACAGTGAAGAACTTTGGAGATCGCTGGTTGAAGCAGAAGAAGGCGGAGGTGAAACCCTCGACGTTCATTTTCTACGAGGGCGCCTACCGGAGGTTTATCGAATTCTTGAATAAGCAGGCAGAAGCGGCCCTGTTCGAAATCACTCGAGAAGACATCCTTCGTTGGCGAGAGGATCAGGCTGAGAAAGTTGGCCCCTCGACGGTAAATCACCGGCTTAAATTTACCCGCATGCTGTTTGCCGCAGCTAAGCGAGAAGGCTTGATTGCGGACAACCCTGCCGAAGACGTTCCGGTTTTAAAACGAGATGCGAAGTCGACACGGCGCCCCTTCACGATGGATGAAGTAAAGGCGATTCTGAAGATGGCCGATGCCGAGTGGAGGAGCATGATCCTCTTCGGGCTCTACACTGGCCAGCGACTCGGAGACATCGCTCAGATGACATGGGAGCAGATTGATAAAGATGCCTGTGAGATTCGTTTACAGACCGGGAAGACGGAAAGGTTTCAGAAGATTCCCATCCCTCCACCTCTTCTTAAACATATTGAATCCCTGCCCAAGCCAGCGCACGGGCAGATCCCTCTTCACGAGCGGGCGGAAGAAATTGTGTCGATACAAGGAAAGGTTGGTTCGCTGTCGATCCAGTTTCACAAAATCATGTCGGATGCAGGTATCGTCCCGAAAAAGACGCACCGTAAATCTGAAGAGGAGTCAGAAAAAACTTCAAAGCGGGCTGTGGCAAAGGTGAGTTTTCACAGCCTCCGTCACACCACAACGAGTTTGCTGAAGAATGCCGGGGTTAGCCCGGCGATCGCGGAGGAGTTCGTTGGGCATGACTCCGCAGAGATGAATCGCATATACACTCACATCGAGTTTGAGTCGATGAAGAACGCTGCGAAATTGCTACCGGACGTTTGCTGATCGAAGCAAGTTGATGTAGTTAAAGATATTCTTCTGCGAGGATAAATGGATCTGATGAAACTTAATTGATGAAGCCATACACGCTCGATCATTTTTATCCTCGACTTGCCGACAGTAAGGGCGTTAGCGACGAATTGGTGCGAACAGTAGGTGATCGCGCTGTCGGTCTGCGAGAGCCCATCTCCCTGCCTGGGAGGAGGCGAACGCTCTCTGTTTCGAGAAGAGCCTTTGCGAGTTCTGACCTCCCGTTCCCTCACACACTCCTTTTTGGCTCAAAGAATAGTCACGAGATTCATTCACTATCGGCTACGAAAACCCGCAGAATCTAAAATTATGGGCTACTACTTCGAACTCCGTCCCAAAGACATTCGTCATCTCACCGTGGCGGACTTTATAGAACGCCTCATCGGCGTTGACCTGATCATTCATCCGTCCTTTCTCTCCGAGGAAGACTCGGAGGTTCGCGAGAAATACCGGGACACCCTCATGGCTCACACGGGGCTCGTTACTGTGCACGCTTGCGAGGATTCTTCGTGTGGAGTTGCAGCCTCCGCTCGAATGAGTTGGGGAAAGACGGCGGACGGTGCCCGAGAGGAAATCCGTTATCTGCTGGAGGTGGCAAGACAAGTTAATGCCAGCCTGATGGGTAAGGGTGACAAGGTGATTGAAGAGGAAACCCTTGAAGATTCTGTGCAGGAATATCTGGGAGATTCGAGATCGATTGTCGGAAATCTTGGAAGTTGCAGTCCGGATCAAGTTGGGAATTATGACGCGCGGTTTGATGAAATGCTTCGAGATCTGGAGAACGAGGAGGGTCCGAATGACAGCGGATCGAACGATGCTCCCGGTGATCCTTCTAGGATTGGAGCCTGAAGCTCTGTCGATAAGCAAGAAACAAACGGCGAGGTAAGCTGCTGTGGCAATTTTGCTACGTTGTGGAGCTCTCTGTTGGCGGTTGCGTCACGAAAAACGATTAATCTGACTTCGGTAGCCGAAGAAAGCGTATTTAGCACAGCCGTTGCGATGGGAACGGCATGAAGGTGCTTGCCCATATTTTCAATTGGCTCAAGACGGTGAGCGTTAAGCGCGATTTGGCGGCGGCACTACTTGCGATTCTTGTGATGACGGCGGTGCTGGGCGTGGGGGGAGTTGCCTGCGTCCGAGGGCTTGAATTGGTTCAGCGGAAATTCGAAGAAATTGCACCATGGAGCGAGGGGGCGGATCCAGAGAGCATGGTAGAGCTTATTGACCCAGATCAAGGATATTGGGCCGCCAGGTAGCTCGGGTAAGTTTAGGTTTGTCATATCAGGTAGCACATTTGCTATCTATTGTGACGATTTTGTATCAAGAAGGCGAAATAGAAGGAACCCAAGAAAAGATTATAAGTCATTGGAAATTAATAGTTTGAGCCAATCCGATTGGGTTATGCTATATTTTTGGCACGGTAGTTGCAGGGGATGGTTGGAAGTTCGAAGAGTTATTGCTTCGGGCTGTTTATGGTTTTTATTATTAATAATTGAAAATAGAATCAACAGAAAAGAAATCTGACCTCTTGTCAGTTTCAGGGTTGTCTGTGGAGTTTGATTCGGGAAGTCCGAGATCGTTCCTGGCTGTTTCAGATGTTTCCTTCGATCTCAAGCCGAGTGAGGTGTTTGGGATCGTCGGAGAATCGGGATCTGGAAAGACTATTCTGACTTTGTCGATGCTGCGTTTGCTACCTGCTGCTGGCAGGGTAGTTCGTGGCTCAATCGAATGGAGAGGTCGGGATATCTCGGCCTTTAGTCGAGATGAATTGAGAAATCTTCGTGGAGGCGAAATCGCGATGATATTTCAAGATGCGCAAGCTTCTCTGAACCCGGTCTTTTCGATTGGGCGGCAGATGGAATGGGTTCTTGCCTTGCATCAAGGAGTGAGAGGCTCTGAGGCAAAGGAAACGATTATTAGCCTACTCGAGAGTGTGCGTATCTCTTCTCCTGAAAAAGTTTTTCATCAGTATCCGGGCCAACTCAGCGGAGGAATGTGCCAGCGGGTGATGATTGCGATGAGCATCTCTTGTCAGCCCAAATTACTGATTGCTGATGAGCCAACCAGCGCATTGGATGTAACCACTCAGGCAGAGATCCTTGATCTCTTGGAGGAAGTTAAAGAGAAAATTGGGATGGCCATGATTTTTGTGACGCACGACCTCGGAGTTGCTGCGAGAATGTCCGACAGGGTTGGGGTCATGCACCGTGGAGAAATTGTGGAATCCGGAGCGCCAAGTCAGATATTCTCTTCGCCGGAACAGGATTACACCCGCAGATTGATCGAATCCGTGAATCGTTCCAGTATCCCGATAAATGCTGCGTGAAATACTGAATTGAAATGAAAGATCGCTCGTCAACCGGACAGGAAACTTTCGCAGACTTTTGAACTTTAATTAACCAAAGAAAATACGATGCCCACAGCAATGGCAGGACTAAGAGGCGGTAAAATCGGCTCAGAGAGAGATCGGTTATCCGTCGGATATACCCACGACCTCATGTCAGGACGGATCGGTACCGACGAGCTTCGGAATCGACTCACACACCAGCAGGTTCCGAAGACGGTAACCCTGGTTGTGAATAATTTCTGCAACCTGGCCTGTCAGCATTGTTATCTCCAGGTTGAAAAGTTGACTGCCGACGCGCTCAGTGTGGATGAATGGAAAAAGCTGACTGCCTCAATCTTAGCGGCCGAACCGGAGCTGATCTGTTTGAGCGGGAAGGAAGTTTTTCTGGGGCGCAACGGCACCGCTCTCATTGAGCACATTACCCAGTTGAAGAGAGAGACGAACTCAAGCAGTCGCATGGGGGTGATTACCAATGGGACCCTCATCGAACCTCACCGGGATCTGATCGAGCGGGCTGATTTTTCTTATTTTGACATCAGCATTGATGGTGCAGAAGCACGTCATGATGCGGTGAGAGGAAAAGGGGCTTTTGCTCAACTGCGCCCCAACCTGGAATGGGCCTCTCAAACCTTGGGATCGCGATTTTTCGTCAGTCAGACCTTCCAGAAACATAATTTCCGCCATCTTCGCGAAACCATTGAGATGCTGGACGGTTTTGGAGTTCAGAATTTGGGCTGCGGGTTTTATCGTCCTCTATCCTACACTGATCAGGACTTAGTTCTTACGGACGAAGATATCGCGTCCATCTTTGCCGACTTGCCGAAACTGGCATCGATCCCATTGGATTCGCCCAAAGTGGTGCTTTTTGAGCTCGATGTAATTCATATGCCGGCCTTGCTTGGATTCCTCGGATCTGACTGGTTTGATCGGGATTCCATCGTCGCGGACAGAAATGGCCAGCTCTACGTTGAGCATACTTTGAAGAACGGATTGAAACTCCAGTTCCGTTTTTCTCTGACGCCGTCGCTTATTTCTGATTCTTCCCGCATTACTCCGGAAGGAAATTATCTGGCGGCCGATGATACCATTGATACTTCCAAGTATGCCGAGTATTCGCTTGGGAACGCCCGTGATCACGATTTTGATTTTGCGGGACTTCATCTCGCAGGAACTCAATCGGAGCGAATCGAGCAGATTCTCCAAACGTATGGCGAGTTCACTCTCCCTGTTCTTCGAAAGGCTTTTGAAGAGAGCTTCAGCTCTTCTCTGATACCTGCTTTTTCAACAACTTCGGCGATCAGTCGGAAAACCTCATTTGCCCATGTCCAGTAAACGCATTCTGATTATTTTGGCGATCATTGTCGCCGCGGCAGCCGCCGTAATTCTGTTGAAAAAATCACCGGAGGGGAATGGAGATTCGGCGCAAACCCTGGTATTTGCGGTTGAGAATGACCTGACTTCTCTTGATCCAACGAAAGCGCAGGAACCCTACACGCTTCGAGTGATTGGTCAGGTTCTTGAGGGATTAGTGACCCTTGATGCTGCCGGGGAAATTCAGCCGGCCTTGGCAGAAAGTTGGACCTCGAGCGAAAACTATGAGTCGTGGCGATTCAAGATCCGGAAGGGAGTGATGTTTCACGAGAGCAGCCTTTTCGGGGGTGCGCTCACCCGGGAGTTGAATGCCGATGATGTTGTTTTCAGCTTCCAACGGATACTTTCAAAGGATTCGTATCCCGCATTTGTCCTGGCGGACATCGTAAAAGGGGTTTCTGAGTTTCAGAGTGGAGAAGCCGACAGTGTTGTCGGAGTAAAGAAGATGGGGGATGATGAAGTTGAGTTCACCCTCATCCGCCCTGAGCCGCAGTTTCTCAACCGGATCACTTCGCCCTGGTTCACTGTATACCCTAAGGAAGTCGAGGGATTGGAACCCGGCGTATTTGGAACTGAACAGCTTGTTGGAACCGGGCCATTCGCTCTCACTTCGCGCAAGGACGAAGAAGCGATCATGAATCGCACTGAGAATTACTGGAAAGATGTTTCTGGTAACATTGAAGAACTACGATTCCGTGTTTTTAAGAACGATCAAATTGGCCTGAGTGAATTTGAAAACGGTCGAGTAGATGTGCTGAGGCTGCCGATGAAGATGCTGCCCGTCATTGCGGAGGATACCTCTGCAGGTGGGGAAATCACTCTCAATGCAACTTGGCAGGAGAGGGCAGCCGTTGAAACGCATTCCACCTTCAATTCTCACTTCCTCGGATTGAATTGCGAAAAGTATGACAAGCACCTGAGGAGGGCGGTCAACCTCGCCGTTGATCGGGACGAGCTAGTGTCCGTGATCACAAACGGAACGGCAATTGCCCGGGGCGGAACCCTGCCCGGTTCATTGAAAGACTACTCGCCACCGCCTGCGCCTGATCGTGATCTGGAAAAAGCCCGCGCAGAACTGGCCCTTTCTAAATTCGACCCGGCAACGCAGGACTTCGAAATCTTGGTCCATGAAAAAGAGTCTGCGGAGCAGATCGGCGAACTGCTTCAGAGTCAGTTGGGCGAGCTTGGCATCAAAGCTCAACTGACAAAGTTGGACTACAACAACGTGATCGGGAAAATGATCAGCGGCGAGTTCGATTCCTTCGTCCTGTCCTTTGAATATGTATTCTCCGCCCCCGGCACTATCTTGAACAACGTCTTCCATTCGGAAAAGATTCCAGTTCCGAATTTCTGGCGATACAACAATGCCGAAGTTGATGCTGCGATTGACAAGTTTCAGACGACACCGGAACTCTCAGACGCCAACGTTCGTGCCTTTGAGATTGAGGAGATGATGGCGGAAGACCCACCGGCTGCATTTTTCTTTGAAAAGGTTACCCCGGTGCTTCATTCCAAGGGGATTACTGGTCTGAAATTTAACGGCCACAGTATTCCTTTATTATGGGAGGCGAAGTCTCAGTAGACATCACTTCGGTTCCGCTGGGGGAGTTGAGCGAAGGGTGGGGGCGGCGTTCGGCCCGCTCCGTTCTTCGCATCGTTGTCTCATCGTTCGGACTCCTGTTCACGGCTTTTCTCTTTTGCTTTCTTCTCTTCTCAGTGCTGCCAAGCGACCCGGCGAGGGTCATGCTGGGACCCAACGCGAGTCAGGACTCTGTCGAAAGCCTTCGAGAGGAGTTGGGATTAAACGATTCGTTAGTAAAGCAGCTCACACGGCAAATGGGCCAGCTGGTTACCTTGGATTTTGGACGATCGATTCGAGACGGGCGACCCGTGCTGCCAGAGGTTTTCGAAAAATTCGGGGTAACGATCGGCATCGGTATTCAGGCTACCACCATCGCCTTGCTGGTGAGTTACCTCATCAATCTGATCGTTTTTCTCCGGCCTAAGTTTGGATGGCTGATTGGTCTGGTGGGGTTCGGTGTGGTCGCCCCTGCCTTCCTCCTCGCCATGGCTGGCGCTTTGCTAATCGGGTATTTCTTTCCGGGTATTTCCCTGACCGCCAGTGCTGAGGGATTTTTCGCGCCTCTGGTTCCCTCTGCTATTGCTTCTCTCTATCCCATCGCGCTGATGACCCGGATTTTGCGTAAGCAGGTCGAGGAGTGTCAGGCCAGCAGCTTTTTTCGAGCCGCGATTGCCGTTGGGCACAGCAAGGAAAGCCAGTTCCATCGTTTCGCGCTTCAACCATCGCTGGTTCCGTGGCTTGCCGCGTGGATCAATCAGTTGAGTCTAATTTTCTTTGCGACATTGGTTTTGGAACTCATCTTTTCTATATCGGGTAGTGGAGTCCTCCTGGTGAACGCAATCCAGGATCGAGATTTCCCGATTCTACAGGGTGTGCTGCTGGTCAATGCCGTCTTCTTCATTGGCATTTCGACCATTAGCGAAATTGTGTTTGCACGAATTGATCCACGCCTATGAAATCGACCAGGAAACAGATCTTCCTACAGTGCGGTCTTTTGCTGCTCTTACTGTTTGTTGTCCCATTCGTTTTCCTATCCCTCGGTCAACGGGCTGACCCGATCGCGATTGACTCGTCCAATCGTTACCTGGAACCCGCGTCTCAGGCTTGGTTCGGGACGGATGGACTGGGGCGCAGCAGCTTTGCCCGCACCTTCTATGCGGCAGGACTCTCTCTCAAGATGGCGAGCCAGTCGCTTCTGGTCTCATTCGTTCTTGCGTTGATTCTGGGAGGTATCGCCGGGTTGACCCGGGGCCGTTGGCCGGACCGGATTATTTCCTGGGTGATTTCAGTCATCTACACGATTCCATTTGTTCTGATTGCGGTCGCCTTGGCTGCCGTCATTCAACCGGATATTGGGTCGACGTATCTCCTAATCGGACTGTTGGGATGGGCGGCACCAGCCCGCCTGTTTCGGGCCAGTGTCATGCAGTTGCGATCCTCGCAGCATGTCTTGGCGCAACGGGCTTACGGATTCAGCGAAACCCGGATCTTTCTTCGGTCGGTGCTCCCGCTTGCGATTGTTCCCCCTTTCCTGGGCCTGATCTATTTTGTCCCAGAGCTGGTCGCGATTGATGTGGGATTGTCGTTTTTTGGGTTGGGTGCTCAGCCTCCTACGCCGACTCTGGGTCGGCTGATTTACGATGGATTTGGAGAGGTGCGGCTTGCGTGGTGGATTTCAGTGTTTCCTGCGGCTTTGATGATTGTTTTCTTCATTATTCTTTACCGAGTGGTTGATGGACTTACAATGCTTGTGGGGAAATCCGGCACTTCGAAACATTGAGGAGATCGAGATTGTCGATGCGCTTTCAAGGGACGCTAAATAGTTGATAATGAGCCAAAATGGAAAGCGGTAGAAAAGACGAGAGAACTGCGGAATCCCGTGGCGGGCTGGAAGTTCACCAGGAGTTTTCAGGAGAACCTGTGTATCTGGCGGTGGGCGCGGTAAGAGATTTTCGAGTGGCTGCTGCGGATGCTCTGGGACTGCGCTCAACTGGTTTGATACATGCTGCCACGCTTCCTGAGACACTCGACTTGCTCAGGCGCGATTTCAGGAAGTTTAATGAACGGGTTAACGAAAAAACGCCTGAAGATCCGTACTTCAACTCAACCTATTTCCCCGTGAAGCAGTTTCGTGGGCCTAAAGCAGAAAAAATTGTTGAGGCGATTCAAAAGGAGAAAAAAAGGTGGCAGTGCTTTGCGGAGTATTTGATCGAATTAGCAAAAGATGACCTCATTGATAGTCACAGGAACGCTGCAAGAAAGGTCCTGGATTTATCAACTGCAGAGGACGTCGATCAAGCATGTATCAAGGTTTTCAGAAAGAAGGCGAAAGATGTTGAATGGGCAGAGGCAGGAAAATTTCTCCACCATTGGATGCTTCTGGTTTTCAGCCGACTTCCAATTAGGGGACAAATTACCGAGCCACTCTTCAAACGTCTTTCCGAAAAGTTGCCATCGAAAGGGGAAGACTCGTCACTTCTTGGGTTCCTAATCTATCTCGATCACGAAAAAGCTAAAATTCCCAGTTTACCACCCTACCGGGTTTATGATTTGAGCCTGAATGTGAAATCAACTGACTTCGCTACGGATATGAAGGAACAGCCGCCGCCGTGTTTTCCGAAGGTCGAAGGTTACGGTTGTGACGAAACGGTGATGAAAGAAATTTACCTAAAATTTCTATTGGGATTGTTCTTCGACGAAAGGTTTAATCCACTTTCTGCTTTTGACGGCGATTCAAAAGAAAGCTCCGAGACTCCTCCGGAATGGTTGCTTCTTCTTCCGTTGTACGATGGGTGGAGTATTGAGAGCGGATTCGAAGGCGCGTTTCGTGGATTTCTATTTGGGTTATATCCGATGCTACCCAGCGAGGGAGAAGGCAGTAGGTGTTTCAGCCCGGATTTCCTCGACTGCCTGAAGGAGTCCAACAGTCAAAAAGGCGTCGAAGGCAAAGAAAGTAGCGAGAGTGAAGAATTGCGGAAGACAGTATTGAAAGAAAATGTCCTGAAGAGCATTTCATCCCAGGTAGCGGTTCTGTTGCTAGCCAGCGACCGCCTCGCGGATGAGCTGCGGCGAGCTGAGCAGGACGCTATTCTAAATTCCTCCTTTGAGGCGATTTCGGATATCCCAGAATTGATACGCAACGGAGTGCGTCAAATCGAAGGTTGGGAAGGGAGAATTTATGAGGGCGAGGAACAACCTTCTTGGGAATTCTATGAGGATTTTCCAAGAGACGAAAACGGCGATCCTTACGATGATCGAGATGAAGTATCTCTTGCGCTTAATCTGAGCCGGGGATGGCCTCAGGATGAGGACGAGAAGGGGCTTCTAATGCAGTTCGATCCTGAACCACACCCCCTTACTATTATTCCGTCCCGAGAATTAGTTTCGGCGGAGATCTACTTTGATAAGCTTGCCACCAGAATACGGCGTCTCTATCGGGAGTTTGAATTTGCGATTGGGCGCCAGCAAATAGGGAAAGAAGATGCGGCGCAAGACCATCACGCTGCGATGGCTCATGAAATGAGGAAAGTCGTGAGGAGGATATCAAGAAAAACTCCGACTTGGGCACTCAATGGAATTCGGAGCTATTTTTATTCGCTAACGGTTTCCGGTCGTGATTTTTCGAGCCAGTATGAAGGTGATTTGCCGTGGCTCCGCTGGGGAGCGCTGGATAATAAAATAGACGGAGAGAATGTTTGGCCTGACAAACTCTGTGACGGTCGAGATTTTTGCGAGTGGTTATATTATCATGCCGCGATCGCTCAACAAATTCAAAGCTTTGTGGGTATTGTTGAGATGGAAGCGATACCAACGGAGGATCCCACAAACAAGTTTAGGTCTGATTTTTCAATCGATTCTTCCTGTAAGGACTATTTGATCACAGATAAATACCAGCGGGATACGAAAAATCCCGAGGGACTTCAGGCTGCATTAGGTTTCGCATGCGCAGCGATTTGCGTCCTTCGAAATGTCCTTCAGAATAAGGAAGAGGATACGTTAGCTGAGATGTCTATTGAGGAATCAAAGGATACCCCTCGACAATACGTTTTGGTGATCAAGAATGAGGGTAAAGCTGGCCGACGAGCCTCATCGAAAGCAGAAAGGAATGTAGGCGGAACCGAAACAGCAATGCGAAATTTCATTAGTTTTTACTGTAATGAAAAATATTCCAATCAAAGGCGAATAGCCGAAATCAAATTCCCTGTTAAAACCATGCCGGATGGTTTCTTCCGAACCGTTTTTCCAATTCCCGATGAATTCATAACACCAAAAGAACACTAAATTAGATGTCGCACTGTATAAATATCTATTATATCGATGATGGAGAGACTAAGCTGGGCCAATTGGAGGAAATTCTGGAGGTCTTGAACCAGCCGGCTCTAGAGAAGTTCCAAGACGGATTTCAGGGGTGCCTTCTTAGCGCAGTGAAACAAATCAATAATAAAAAACAACCTGATTCAAAACAAATTGCAGACCTGATTTGGAAAGCCGTAGAAGATGAATTCGGAATTATTTTGGTGGATTTAAGATTTGACGACGCCTTTTGGAGTAGCCATGTCAACGAGAAATTATCGATACTCATTGAGGAGAAATGTAGTGCGGCGGAAACAAAGTGTGATCGCTTTTACGATGCGTTCGGAAGCACTGTACCTTTCAATTTTTGTTCAACTTTGCTCGGCGTTCTGGAAGAGAAGGGCAGATGTTGTGTGATTGTGTCTACTCAAGCGTTAGATGAACATCACCAAATGAAAAGTATTAAGAGCAGTTGGGTCCAAAGCCTCAAAAAAGCGGATCCTCATGAGCACACCGCCCTTGCAGATACAATCTTCTCGCTGGTCAACGATCCCTGGATGCGGGCGAATCTCTCCTATAGGGATATCAATAGGAACAGGGTATTACGGGCCAATAATACAACGGCGGATCTGTTTGGGGATGACATGGATCACGGCCCACAAGAGGAGGGGCAATGGTCTGCAGAAGAGGCTGTGGAAAGCTGGCGGGATTGTTTCATAGAAGCGGTCGCCGATTTTGTGAAACAGATCTTTCAGAGACATAATGTAGTATATCCAAATTCTAATAATCCGAACGATTTCTGGCCACTCAGGTTCCTCTACGGGAGGCACCGTAGCATGCTGCACCGGAGTTTTTTGTTTCTTATCAGCAAGGATCCGCACGCAGTTCCTTTAGGCTTGGACTTTGCAGGATCAGATCGTTATATTTGCGTCTCGAAAAGTGTCGCGGGTTCGGTCATTTATTCTTTCTATACATTTATCAGTAAGGGGTTTGAAATTTCTTCGGTTGAAGAAACTAGTGACACTCTTGAAATTGCTCTTAAAGGCATCCCGCCTAGTGGGCGGACTGTCAGGGATGCACGCGAACACTTGAATAGTTCATATCAGAAGTATCTTGAACACAGCGGCAATAGAGATGCCGGTGGTAACTTGGTGAAATCTGCGGAGAGCTTGCGGAACATTTTTGGAGAAGAAAATGCCCAAGCTGAAGAATATAATAATTTTATTATATTTCGCATAAAGATGGCAGAAGAAACCGTAGTATAATTATGAATATTTGGCTGATTGATTACCAGGATTCCGATGACCGGAGAGATTGGGAGGGAATGTTTGGGTGCCCCCCAATGGAGTTCTTACCTGGAGACGCAAAGGAGTGTAGAAGTTGGGATGGCCTTGAGGGGCCCGGAATTGTCGTATGCCACGGTATGATTTTGGTCGGAACAGATGCAGAGGCTTGGGCAGAAATCTCGCCAATTCTTGAGAAGAAAAAGATCTGGGTCATTGTGGCATCTGGATCTGGCTTTGTACCTGGTGCTTCGCCCTGGAAACGCTTATACTGCCGGAAGCAAAAAGTGAAATCTGGACATGGTGCAGTAGACAACGTGTTTAAGTTGGGCTTCAAGGCATTCAAGGAAGATCTGGAGCAGCAGTTGGATGTTCATAACAGTGACGCGATAATTCCTGATTACTCTCTGCTGGAACCGGCTGCTGCGCCGGTGGCACTTCTTTCAATTTACCTGACTGAGATGGCGGGTTTCGATCTGGATGAGGACTTACGCAACACTATGGATCGTTCCGCCCAACTCGAATATCAAAGCCTTATCAGCCTCGGTCGAATCAAGGAAAGCAAAGTCGGGACGTGGGACGAGATACAGGCGGATCCAGTTAGGGGAATCGGAGCCCTCTTGAAACGATTGGAGGAGAAGTCCTAAAAGCCTCAAGACCGAATGAGTTGCTTAATTCCATGTATGGCGGGAATGCTGCGCGGGCGGCTGCGTCACAGCCATTTGCAGAATACTTATCTGCAAGATCCGGCATTGGTGAGTGAATTAGTGCTTCAGGAAAAGAATGGGATTCCTTTTTGGGAGTCTACCTTGAAACAGCTCGAGCAGCTGTTGGCCGAGCTGTCTAATCCCAGGAGGGGCTTCAGCCCTGCTTACTTAGTATCGGACGCTGAATGCGGGGCAGGGGAGTCCGGTGATCTGGTTCGACCGTTGCGGCCTCTTCGATCGCTCACTGAGGGGCAGAGGGCCGAGTTGGAAGATAGGTTGGTAGAGATCTATTCGGAGCAGTTCCAGTTGGCCAACCGGGTATCTGAGCTAAAAAGTGTCGGCTCTGAGTTTCGCATCGCATTGACCAATTTCGTCGAGGTCGCTATAAAGAACGATTTAGATCCTGATCTAAATCGTGACCTGGCAAGGGTATCACAGGCGCTTCTTGAAACCCTGGGCACCCTACCAGAGGGGATCTGGTTGCCAGCGTTCGTTGAAAAAATGTGAAAAGAATGATGGAATCGATGAGTGAGCCGAAACAAAAGATCCTGATCATCGACGATCAAATGGGTGCATACTCCCCCCATTTGCAGGAGGGCTTTCGGAGTAGCGCCCGCTTGGATGATGCTGTGGAACTGACTTTTTTCACAGGTCAGACCGAAAAAGGGAAAAACTCAGTTGAGCTCACGATTGAAAAGGTGAGAGAAAATTGGTCACCCGGCGAGGGACGTTTCTGGAGCTTGGTGCTCCTTGATGTGCGTTTCGACCAGGATAAACCGAGTCCGGACGATGGATCATTTGGATTCGTGCTCTTGCAGGCGCTGCGTGAGGAATTCGGAGCCGATCTGCCCATTGTCATGCTCACGGGAGAGGGGGGGCAGACCATGCGCCCTGCTCAGAATCAAAAGGCTGATGGGTTCCTTCCGAAGTTAGTTCGAGGCAAGGACGAGGGACGAAGTGATGGCCTTCGATTTGCGAAAGAGTTCCATGCGAGACTGCATGAATGCGGGCTGTTTCCGGATATCCGGGTCGAGGGTCAACGGATGATCGGGGAGAGTCTTCCGTTTCTGAAATTTCTTCGCCACGCCCGTACATGCGCGGTAAAGGGGATGGAACCGCTTATCCTCGGTGAAACGGGAGTGGGAAAAACTGAGATTGCGAAATTCATACACGACACTTCTGAGCGAGCGAAGAAGCCTTTTGTTGAGCACACCGCACAGAGGCTTAATGACGACTTGATGAAGTCGGCCATATTCGGGGAATGGAGTGGTGCACACAATAAATCATCGCACTCCCAGGCCGGTCCGATAGAGCGGGCTCACGAGGGGACCTTTTTTTTGGACGAGGTTGCCTTGCTCAGTCCAGCAGTTCAGGAATTGTTTCTGCGGGTTAGAGATAAAAAAGATTTCAATAAAAGAAATCTGAGGTTTTTCACACGTCATGGCCTTTTTCCCTCGAGTGGAAAGGCTGCGGAAATAAAAGAAGCTGTAGATTCAATTATTGGTGTTCCATACCCGGACTTGGAGAGTTTGCAGGCTATTGGAGTCGACGTTCGCTTGCTTACGGCGACGAACGAACGGTTAAATGATCCCGCCGAGCGTGAGAGGCTTCACTTCCGAAACGATCTGTTTGAGGCTTTTGGGACCCCGTTTGAAATTCCTCCGCTGAACGAAAGGCGCGAGGACATCCCGCTTTTGTTCCAGTTCTTCGTGAACCAACAGCCAAGCGGGGCGACCGTCGAAATTGATCGTGAGGTACTTGAGTTGTTGAAGGGTTTGGATTGGAAGAACTCGAATATCAGAGGGCTTCAAAAGGCAGCGATGCACGCGATTTCCCGATTGAGCGGATTTGACGTAATCATTCCTGATTACCTGCCCGCTGATCTTTTGCGATCAAAGCGCAGCGGAACGAATCAGCCGATAGAAGGGCATGTCGAGCCCGAGGGAGGTCTCGAGGACGAGCCGCCAATCCAAATCCCTGAGGCGAAAAGTAAAGCCGATGTAGGAACAAACCAAGGCGAATATGCGCGACAGTACGAGAGCTTTCTTGAGACCCGGCTTGTCACACTGGAAGAAGCCCTTGAATCAACGCGGAATAGAGACAGTGGCACTGGTGAGGCGGGAGATTACAGCCCAACCAACGCCGTCCGCCGAATGCTGGGTGTCAGTCGTTTGGCTGAGAAGGGAGAAACTGCCGAGGCAAAGCGAATTATCAAAGAAATTCTAAAAGAGGCTTCTCAGCCGAAAGGAGTTTACCGGGATGCGCTTCCTGATGAGATGTGGGACCGTTTTGCCCGAATGATTGACTCAAGCGAGGCGCTTCGCTCTATGACATAAACTCGGTAAAAATCGGGAACGTTGCCGGCTTCCTCTTACTAGACTATAATTTCATGTCAGTTCTAAAAGACACACTAGCCACTCTTCTGAAGAACGAAGAATATCACGATGTGGGTATCTTCGATTACTCAAGCTCGGAGGATTTTAATCAACTATGGAGTCTGGCGATGGTTCCCGAAGAAACGATTATCCTGTGGCCGTCAACACCCAGGGACCCCAGCATTTCTCCGATCGATACGACCGACTGTCTTTCTCCCTTGCACTGGGCCGTCTACTGGGCAAGTCGATTTGGAGGCGGGGATACTAAACCTACCCTTCCGAGTGGCCGAATCACGATTCTCGATCTGGATCCGCGAGAGAACGGAAAGAGCCCGCTGATCAAACTTTTTCGTGATTTGGACGCCGACAAGATTCCCTGGCTTCGGATAATTCAGGCGTGTGATTTGGTGGTGGGCCGCGATGCTGAAGAGGAAAGTGTCCCCCCAGTCGATTCTTCCGTCGAAATAGAAGGGGCCATTTCCAGCTCACCGAAGGTTTATGATTTGATATTTCCTTCCTACACGGATGGTCAAACGGAGACATACCTTCCAAATTGGGATTCACGATTTGAGATGCTGGCTAGAGCAGTTCGCGAGCAACTCACGAGTCCCGGCGACCCGGAAAATCGCCATGCGATCACAAACCTGGTCGGACCGATGATTCTTGGCGCGAATTCCGGGGAGGGCAGCGATAATCAAAATGTCGCGTCACACGCCGATCACCGACTTGCTCTCAAGTGTGTTCTCCATGCCGCGGAGCTCCTGGAGGATTCGGCTGAGGAATTAGGCTCGTCCGAACATTTTCCCGTTCCTCCGAATCTTGAGCTGGTTTTGATCGATGACCAAGCCCTACATGGATGGGATGCCTGGCTTGAAAGTGAATGCAACGCCCTATTGAGCGCTGGCCCCAAGTTCACTGTGGTTTCGGAAACGGAGACTTTGTTGAATTGGATTCTTCGGCTCACGGAGGAACTCGCCTCGGATTCGGGCGATCCGTGGACTCACGATTTTAGATTCAAGTTGGGTTACTCAGACGAGGGTAGTCAATTTGATAAAAGTGATTCCGAGCAGATTTTATTTCTCGACTTGAGGCTTTTCGCAGGAAGGACGCCCGCGAGCGAGGCCGCTTTTTACAAGGCTGTATTGGATCTCTGGCAGGCGTTGCTGGATCGCATTGAGAAAGTGAATGCGGGTATTGATAGTGATCAGGACGAGCGCACCCTTCCGTGGCCTGATGATATTTCCAAGGCAGTGACGATGCTTCGACAGAGTATTGCTGCCGGCATGATTGATCGAAGTAGCGGGTCGGACTACATCGAAGCCTTCACTCTTCTTCCCCGGGTGCTCGCCCAACTGGATCTTTCCCTTCCGATTGTAATTTTTTCATCTACTACTCAAGCAGCTGCCCTGAAGAAGTTCGAGAATTATGGTAATATCTTCACGGATTTCGCAAAGCCCGCCTACTTTGCCGGCAACCTGGCGGATTTTCGTGCGAATGCACGGCATTCGATTTCGAGGGCGTTGAGTGGCGGCCTTGGAACGCTGACCGCCCGCAGGAAGTGTCAGGCACTTCTAGTCTTGAGTGAGGGCGATAATAATCCGAATCTGGATCACCTGAATGAGGATGGCGATTCGGTTCACGTTGAGCTTTATGTGGATGAAACCGGAAGTTGGTTTGAGAAACAATTCTTCCTCGGGGGCCTGGTCGCGGTTTTTAAGGACTCAGTAAGCGCTAGACAAGGAGCTGATGAATTTGATGATAGCTGTGTTCGAAATGGGCTTCGCTATTTTGAGTTCCCATATTTAGCGCCTGATACATCATCAAATGTCCTCCTGAAACACCGCGATTCTGGAATCAACGAACTCAAGGCGGCTCTCTCCTCAGCACATAGTTCGCCACATTTGGGATTCATCAGGATCAAACCCACCAATCAGTCGGTTCGAAAATTGGATAATTCGGATCTACACGACCCAAAATCTCACGACAATAAATTTAGGCAGACACTTTCAGCACTTATTGAACTCTTCGTGGCTGAGGTCATTCCATCAATTATACGAGAGAGTCAACCCAGGCAGATCTCAATGTCTTTCTACATCGGGACCAGGTTATCATTCCGCCCCAAGAATGAGCCAGGATATAAAGGGGATATCGATTTCAGTTACGGCATAGAAATACGGAAAGTTGGGTCTCCTGGTCGAGAGGAGCGAGGACTTAGAAGCTTCTCCCAAAGTGACGTCTATCCAATAGTCGCTGATGCATTACTGCACCATGGCGAGCCTGAAAAAGATGTGGAAAGAGCGATTGGTGTTGCGCTCGTCTACAAGGGAGAAAAGAAAAAATCGGTTGAGTTCGTATTGGATCGTCCGAAGCGGGAGGTTCATTCGTTTTTACACAGACGTCACATTGACCTTCAGCCAGGATTTGGAGTGGTTAAAAAAATAACTGAATACGAAGGTTTTATTAAGGTTCCTGACGTGAAAAAGGATGTCTACTGCCGCAGAGATTCGTGGAAAGGTTTTGAGAAAGCGCGATGGGGCGATTACGTGAGAATTACGAAGCCGAAGCCGAATCAACGGGGGACACTAGAGTGTCGTGTGATAGAAACAGTTGAGAATCCCCCAGTTCTTTCGGATAGGTTTTTGCAGGGAACTGACCGCAGTGACCTTCGTCCTGACTATCGGGCTCTGCATTATGTGGCTGACCAATTGACCAGTAATAAAGAAACTGGACTATTTGGTTTCAATCCTCTTTTGGAGGATGTTGCAAAAATTGGCCAGTTCGACGAAGAATTTCAATGGCCCTTGTGGGAAGGTATTCAGGCAAGTCGATTACTCGATTCAGGGGAATTGGGGCAAGCTGTTTCGATTTTCAGTTTTGACAGACCGAACTCGGAAAGACCGTTTAATACAGATCTCTCGCAGCGACCTATGGCCCGTTTGCAGATTGGTCGCCGCCTCGGTCGAGAGCTCCCTCTTTTGACTGGTGGGCAGTTTATTCAGGTGGCAACAACTAGCGGAGGCAAGTCGGTGAAACAGAGTTTCGATCCTTTGGCGTTGCTTCAGAACGCGACATCGACTCAAGATAGTGAAACGCAAGAAGATCCAGAAGAAGATTTGGAATCGGCAAGCCCGGACATTGTTTTTGAGAGGCTTAACGCAGACGTGACTGCAGAAGGGATTCGTGCGCTTCTGGAACCAGACATTGAAGGTAGCCAAGTCAAATCGATTATGGAAGAGCGGGAGCCACCAAATACCAGGCTCATGTGCGTCTATCTCTCTGGTGTAACCGAGGATGTAGTTAAGCGGGTGAAGCAACGTTTGACCAAAAGATATTGGAGGGTCAAGTAGGTCTACAGGGGCATCGATTCCCGGTTTTTCTAGGGCGGGAAAACTAAGTAGCCTTAGAGATCTTTTCCAAAGCCCCAAAGAACGAACCAAGAAATGAGGCAATCTCGCCTTGATGATGGTCCGCGATATACTCACGGTTTTCAAGGACACTGGGTAAGATCTGAACTTGTGAATCTGACAGGTCGTAGCCATTCTCAAGAATTGAATGGATGAACCAGCAGTAAGCCCATTGCTTGTCTCTATTTTCGGTTTTTGTCAGCTTTTCCAGTAAAGCACTGACGGCGGCACCTTCAGATCCGAAATTCTGAATGGTCAGCTCCGTTTGAAGCGGTTTGGTTTTCTCGTAGTAGCTAAAAATTTCCTTCCAGAATCCGCTATCGTCTGCGTATTGATCAAAGTAAAAAATTCCCGCACAGATCCACGCTTTGTCATGATTCCGATGATCGGTATTTTGGAAAATCCGCTTCAAAATTTCATAAGACTCAGCACAGTTTCTGATGATTCCGGTTGAGGTCATCCGAGCTGCGAACGCGGCTGGTCCCGGGTTTTCGGTTTTGATGAGCCGATTGATCCACTTTTGGTGGATACTCTTATCCTCGGTTTCTGTAACCTGCTGTCGAATTGGAACGATGATGCCCTGGGGAGCGCCGGCGAGTTCAGAGAACACGGCGTCGGTTATTTCTTCACCTTCTCTTTCGCTGATTAGAAGATTCAGGAAATGGGTGGCGATGTTAGGATAGAGGTTTTTGCCGTCATTCATGGTTTGTGAATTTATAGATTTGTTCGGTGGTTTCAAGTATGCTGCTTCCTACCGGGAGTTGATGGAATACCCATCTGCCCGCGATACTTGTTGATCGTACGGGTCTCGATCTGCACTCCTTGTTGCTGGAGTTTTTCGGCGATCAACCGATCTGACAGCGGCTTGGACTTGTTCTCTTCATCCACCAATTGCTGCAGGATGCGCTTGACCTGACTCTGGCTTTGCCCGGTATCAAGTCCCGTTTTCTCGCGGAAGAGATCTGCGATTTCGATTTTTCCAATGGGTGTATCGATCCATTTGTCCAATGCAGCCCGATTGGTGGTGGATTTGTGGATAGGCTTCCCATTCTCTCCGAGCACCTGGTCGGCGAGCTGCTGGTAGGTCAGGGGGCGTGGCTTGGACGAGATACCGATCAGATAGTCGTTCTGATATTTCGCGAGGGCAGTGAGAATCGGAATCATCTGAGATTGCCGCTCCTGAAGGAGACGATTCCACTTCTTGGCTTCACGTCGCGCTTCGATCATAAGTGACTGGAAATCGCCATCTCCGTTCTTCGTGCTGATTTCTTCATACTCCGGGTTGATTCGGACGATAGGAAGGGCATGGCGATCTGATTCGATCACCCACTCTCCATTGACACGAAAGAGGCGTGCTTCGATCTTTCTGCCCCCCGTATTGCGGGTCCATTTGGAGAGTGAGTGTGCGAGATCTGAAGACCAGGAATCATGATCAGGGATCACGGGAAAGAGTGTCGTCTCCTTTCGGATTACGTTGAATGCTTCCTGAACCTCGGCCGGGCTGGCATCGATCATCTTGGCGAGTGTTACCGGTGACTCCGATTGAAATGCCTCTTGATAGAAATTCTTGATGATTCGATAGGCCAGGGAATTGGTCATCATTTTCCTTTCGAGTTGCAGGAGGAGGCACTCCCGTTTGTCGCAGGCAGCGAGTCCGGCTGGTTCGAGGCGAAGCTGAAGATAAGTCAGCGTCTCTTGAACGATGATTGGATCGAATTCGTGCTCTGAGGAGAACTCTTCGACATCCTCGTCGAAGAATCCAACAGCAGAGAGGCTGCTGAGGATCCTGCGGGCGATTCGCCTTTCCTCGTGAGAGAGTGCCGGCATCATTCGAATTTGTTCGTCCAATCGCTCAGTGATCGATTTCTCCGATGGCTGATCGAAAGTGTTGTCGTTTCCGTCGGGCTCCTGCCACCGGTCCAGGGTGAGCGACCTTGCTTCTTCACGTCGACTGATTTCGATTTGATCTACCTCCCAGTCCTGCGTACCGAAGTCGGCGTCCATATCGGTATCTCCGTAGTCATCAAATGCCGATTCTTTGGTAACTTCGTGATCTTCCCCGTAGTCCTCGAAGTCTTCGTAGTCATCGTCAGGGGTGTGAACCTCGAGGAGAGCGGAAAGGTGTGGGTTCTGCTCCAATTGGTGGCAGATATGCTGCTCAAGGTTTTGAGACGGAGCCTGCAGCAGCTCAACTCTCTGGCGCTGCTCCGGAGCAAGCAGATGACTCTGAGAGAGATTCTGGTCAAATTTCTGACCTGGGCTGAAGGACTGCGATGGCATTTCGGAAGGTTACCGCGGTGAAGGTTACCATAGTTACAGCGACAGGTGTGCCAAAAATTGAGAATCAGTCTCTCACTGCGCTTTTTTTTGTTGCTCGAGTGGGACCTAGGATTGAGCGCTCCGTTTCTCAAATTCTGAGATTGAATAGATATCAGAGGTGTCTTTGACTCGATCAAAAATCAGGGTGCCGTCGAGGTGATCGTATTCATGCAGGAAGACACGGGCGGCGAGACCGCTCAGCTCTTTTTCGATGGTGCGATGATCGCAGGTCACCCAGCGAGCGCGAATTCTGGTGGGGCGGGAAATTCTGGCTCGGATCGCTGGAATGCTCAGGCATCCTTCCCAGCCAATCTCAACGGATTCGGATTGCATGAGAATCTCCGGGTTAATGACGGCTTGCCTCGGGATGACTTCCGCGCCTGGGAATGAAGCGGTAGGTCTTGATTCCATCAGAAAGAGACGGAGTGATCGATCTACCTGGGGTGCGGCAAGCCCCAGTCCGCCGGCCTTGTCCAAGGTCGCGTTCATACCGGCAATGAGATCGGTAATTTCCGGGCTCGTCGGATCTTCAACAGGAGCAGCTTGTTTCAGGAGGACGGGATCTCCGATTTCAGTAATCTCGAATGCTGTCATGACAGATCGCTTTGCTTGGTATGGATTATCTACTTTTTAGTCGATTGCGGCCCCAAAGGTCAATTGAGTTTGAAGCAAGACTTTCGAAATGGGAAAGCGGTTGTCGTTCAGCACCATTCCTCTTCGTCCAGAACCAGGGCGAATGGTCTCTGATTGCGATCATATGCTGGCATCTGTGGCCTTTTTGGTGAGCGCGATTTTCGTCGGGCTGCTTTCGTTCGTTTGCTGCGCTGAGGGATTCTGTTTTTTAACTTCATGAAAACCCATAGCGACAAGTGTTCCAATCTACCCTCAGCATGCTCAATACGGGGATTCAGAAAAGTGCTTTTTACAGAGAAACGGCGAGCCACTTTCGTGCCTGAGCTGCTTCGGCCGTGCTCGAATCAACGGTCTCGGCTTGGCGGAGATTCTGTTGTCCGGCGGTGTGGTAGCCAAGTTTCATGAGGGAGGCGCCCTTGTAAGCCAGGGCTGCCTGATGGCGAGTAGACAGTGAAACGGCATCTTCGAAATACCAGAACGCCTGACGATACTCACGAGCAGCAAACAAGCGGGCTCCTTCGCGAGAGAGCGCATCCGGGTCACTGGCAAACCGGTTCCTGTGATGATTCAGGAGTATTTGCTGCAACTGATTCTGATCCTTAAATAGACTCACGAGGTTTCTAGAAGTCTGTAGAATACTAAGCCGCATTCCCTGGCTGAGGAGCGTTTGAACGCTGGAAGGAGTTTCATGGTGCCGTCGTATCGGTTGAGAGCTGCTTCCGACGATTCTCTTTGTTGTGAGGATTTGGCCCTGTGGGTTTTTAAAGGTTACCTCGAAGCACACCTCAACATCAAATTGATCGGGCGTCGCATGAAACACTTTTGCCCCCACGAGATGGATGTAGGCAACCAGATCGAATTGGGAACTCGACTCTCTGCCGTTTGCCCCGGTTAACATTGCCAGTTTAAAACTTTCAGAAAGCTGATGACGAGCCTGGCGGCCATAGTCATGATGGAACCGGGTCATGGACCGATTGCCAAAACGCGCGTCATAGACATATTTTCGCGTGCTGGTCCCATCCGCGATCCGCACCCCAAGCTGCGGGGTTGGTCCATTCGACGCGATCGCTGATGTCGACGCCGAACTCAGCAGGAGGAAAATGGCCGTCATACTGGCGAGAGCGACAGGAGCCAGTTGGTAGCGGAAAGTTGAGATCGGTTTTGTCATGGCTAGGGGAAACTTGGGTCAGGGAGAAGAGGGATTGACGGGCTGGAGCGCCTCAAGGCACGGTTCGAAGGGATCGGGAGACTTAAGTCTGTAGGGCGGCTGATGGACAACGGCTGCTTCTCATTTGGAACCGTAATCTCCCATTCGATGGGCTCTGGGGTGGGGTGATAGATAGCAGGAAGAGCTGTTCCTGCTGCGCTTGTGGAAGTAGCAGAAATGCTCCCCAGGCTAATATTTATCGGCTCTGTACCAGTCTGTCCGGAAACCTCCTGGATCGTGTTTTGTCGGTCGTTGGAAGTGGTAAGGTGTGGGCTCGACTTCGCGCTGGTCGAAGAAATGACGTCTTTCAACTCTTGTGAGAATGCAGCGACGAATATCGCGAAAATGACGAATACTGCCGCCGCAGCAAGGACAACATTTCGGATGACTGCGTGCCAGTCGGTTGCCGGCATGGGGATGGGAGCTTCGAGGTTTCTCCGAAACTCTGAGGACACTGGAAGCGGTTGTCCCGGCCTCGTTGGCGGGGGGCTCGACGAACGAGAGTTGCCCCCAAAAGGGTTATCTGGAATGTCACCTGAGGGTAAGATGGCCATGGGTAAGAGAAGGTTTGTTGTTACAATGGGTTCCAGCGACGCTCGTGCCAAATATCCTCGCTTATTCTTCCTCGGAGAGTTCCCGAAGCAGATCGGAACTATTGGCAAACTGATGATCGAGTTTTGCGTATCGGCTCAGAGTAGCCTGCCGTTTGGCCACATCGATTTTGAAATCATTTGCTGCAGTCAAAAGGTGTTCCGGCGTGAGCAACGAGCCCTCGCTCTGGAAGAATAGACGTTTTGATCGGATCACCAGTTCTTCGAGGTCGGCTCCGGAGTAGTATCGAGTTCCCTGGGCGATCTCAGGAAGCAGTCTCCGAATTGCTTCTTCATTCATCGCCGGTGAAGGCTTGTTGCCAGATAGTCCAAGATGAATAGCGAGAATCTGTTCGCGAGCGGCGCGGTTTGGGTAGGGGAAGGGTAGGCAATAGCTGAATCGACCCGGTCGAGTGAACGCGTCGTCGAGGTGTTCGGGCTCATTGGTGGTTCCTACCACGATAGAGCGCCGATTGGCGTCACCCAGCCATTCGAGCATTTGACCAAAAACCCGGTGGGTTTCCTGAGAGGCTCCATCGGAACCGCCGCCTTGGCGTTTTCCAAAGCGGTCGATCTCATCGATAAAGACAATTGCGGGCGACGCCTGCTCTGCCAATTGGATCGCGTCACGAAGGCGCTGACCTGTTTCACCGAGCAGCGAGCCAAAGAGATTCTCTGTGCGCAAGTTGATGAAAGGCAGGTTGGTTTCATGGGCGAGCGCCTTTGCGAAAAGGGATTTTCCGGTTCCCGGAGGGCCAAAGATGAGCAGCCCTCGAGGAAGCGGCAGGGCAGCCTGCCTTGCCCGGTCTGGATCCTGCATGGCACGAAGCAGAGTGTTCCGAACGAGGTCCTTGATTGGTTCATACCCCCCAACGCTCTCGAAGCCGTATCCGGGCTCTTCTATATCCAGAACTTCGGATCGGCGAATGTAGTCCGACTTGTAGTGCTTGATGCGCTCTACTGGAAGGTCGGCGTGACGATGCGCCGTCTTTTGTAGCACCACTCGCAGTTGGTGGAGGTTGAGTCCACGGGCCGCGACGGCGATCGAATGGAGCCTTGATTCGTCGGTTATGGGACGGGCCATTCCGGCGACAAAGGAACGGGTCATTGCGGCCCGTTCCTGGTCGGACGCAAGTCCCGGCTTGGCGAGAATTGTTCGATCTACGGTGAAGGAATCCAAAATGGTATCTGGATCAGAGCAGAGGAGGCAGACCAATGATTTCTGAGCAAAAAGAGATTGTGAAAGCGTCCATTCACGAATTGCGTGGAGCAGTTCGATTCCCTGATTTGTTTCCCGGATTCCATCAAGGCCACGAAGAAGTATGGCGGCGCGATTGTTCCGAAGCGCTTTATCCACATAGCGGAGAGCGCGGGGCAAATCACGGAAGTCATTCTCGAGCCCGGGATCGTAGGCAGCAGTTTGAGGATCGGGGGACTCCACCACGGG
>Ga0222662_1000578_pt1 | contig 27857 bp, 23 predicted proteins | sample AntAcemetagen600_FD_179821 | JGI IMG/M metagenome (GOLD analysis project Ga0222662, IMG submission 179821) | Saline water microbial communities from Ace Lake, Antarctica - #600 | ecosystem: Environmental > Aquatic > Non-marine Saline and Alkaline > Saline | place: Antarctica: Ace Lake... | reverse complement strand
TTAACTGATACTATCTCGAAATGATTCAGCAATTCTTTTGGAAGAAAATGCTCCATATAACTCGTGTCCATCGGCTCTTATTTCTGCCTCCGAAACTAATCACTCCCCCTAATAAATACGCTGACCCCAAATTTTTCGTTTAACAAAACAAATTATTTCTGAAAAGTATTGAATCGACCGTGAACAAAAACGCCCATCCAACTCAGTCGGACAGGCGTTTTCTTTGGTATTCTTGGTTAGGGATTGATGCATCAAAGACAAACCTTGACATCATTGCCAAGTAGGTTCAGATTCCCATTTGGCATGAAACCCCATGCGCCTAATGTTCGCATTGAGGAATTTATTGAATAGCTGTTTTGACTCTCACCTTAAACTCACAATTGGGGTTAATCTGGTTTAAAGTGAAAACGATACATGAAAGGATTCCAAAAGCAAAATTGCTTCACGGCTGTCCAGCGGGCCACCTTACCGAGCCGAACAACCTCGACAGCAGCATCGATGCCGCCAAGTTTGGCACCTACGAGCTTGGTTGAAAACGCGCCATCAAAAACCTGTTAGGTCTAGAACTCCAATCACCAAGGATTCCTTCTCAGCTCAGCCTCCAAAAAAGCAGGTAGTTGTGCGGGGCTCAAATTGCTGGCAATAATCTTATTGTTCTTATCAAGCACATAAAGTTCGGGCGTAATATCAATGTGATACTTGCGGTCGTAGCGGCTTTTTCGTTCCGGGTCAAAAGCATTCTTAAACGTCATATTGTTCTTGCGAACGAAATCTTGCCATTTGACCTTATCCGTATCTGTACAAAGAGCAAAAACATCTAAGCCTTGACTTTTCCATTGGTTGTAAACCTGCGCCATTTCGGGAGCTTCCTTTTGGCAATGTTCGCAATCGTAAGAGTAGATAAACACCACTTTGATTGGTGATTTCATTCCGTGAATTGAGACCGCCTCTCCATTCTCATTTACAGCTTCAACATCTTGGGCTATTTTACCAATCAGACTTGGCTTCATCAAACTGATTTCTCCTCGCAATCCCTTTATCTCTTCTGGGTTTGACCAAAACGCTAGTTCTGGCGTCCAATACGTATCAATCATGTGCACATACAGGGCTTCCGTTCCCATTGTTTTAGGCGTTTTATACTCTAAGGCAATCCAGTTTACTACAAACTTAAAAAGCTCCTTATTTACCTTGGTCTTGTTGATGAGTTCATCTGAATATCTAATCAACGAATCAGCATTCTGAGGCGTAATCTCTCGAATGTATTTACGAAGCTTATTTGCAAACACAGGCGTTCGCAACGTCCAATCGGCATTCAAATCAACATTATCGAAAAACGCTCTACGATAAAGATAAACTTGCGCCACCTGATCTAGTTGTCCGTTTGGCAATTTAGGATAGGTCAACTCAGGGTTTTGCCCAGACGTTTTAAACTTGGTAAAGAACGAATTCGGCTCCTTGACGGAGAACCATTGCACGTGGTCTGTACGCTCCTTTATCAATGCTTCCTGCTTGGTTTTTACCGTATTGTATTCAGTTGTTCCTTCAATCAAAGCAGCCAACTGCTTGTTTACTGACTCAAGCTTAGTTCCAAACTCAGCTTCAAACTTTAAATTCTTGTAAAGAAGTTCGTTGTCTAAGCAACCTTCCACCTTCATGGAGCTTACATAGTCTCCTTTTATGGCCTCTAGTTTGAACTCTTGGTCTTTATCTAAAACCAACTGAAAATAGCTGTTATCCGAACCCAGCATCAAATAATAAAAGCCCGAAGGCAACAACGAATCTGCCTCAAACACAAACTTTCCATTGACATCACTTCGAGCAGAATCTGCAATAAAGTTCTGATTACCAAACACCCCCAACAGTTTTGCGAGGTCGTTTGAAGCTCCTTTAATACTAACCTCCAAACTCAACTTCCCATCAACCTCTTCGGAAGTTTGATCCACATTCTCGTTGTTTTCAGACTCGCTAGAATTACCTCCGCACGCGAGCAGTACAACCGACAACATCAATTGAAAAATCACACCCATTAAATTTGAGTTTGTCATAGAAATAAGAAACGTAAAGGCTATTTACCGTCTGCCGATGGAATAAAGCTCTCTAAATCGCGGTCAAATAAATATAAGCCGCCTTTGTCTGTACCAATAAGGTCAAGCTTATCAATTAGTGTTTGCGCCTGTCGTTCTTCCTCAACTTGTTCTGCCACATACCATTGCAAGAAATTGTGAGTGGTATAATCCTTCACTTTCAAGCACGTATCCACCAGATCATTGATCTCCTTTGTAACAATTTGCTCGTGCTGTAAAACCTTAGTGAAAATTTCACGCGCGCCTTTGTATTCCTTCGGAGGTGCGCCAATTGTAGGAACCAACGCGTGTCCGCCACGGTCATTGATGAAATGAAACAGTTTGAGCATGTGCACACGCTCCTCGTCCGCTTGTGCGTACAAAAACGAACTCACACCATTCATCCCCGCTTTCTCGGCCCAAGAAGCCATTGATAGATAGTATTGAGAAGATTCGAATTCTAATTCGATCTGATGATTTAGTAATTTTTCAATCTTAGGGTCAAGCATATTTTTGTTTTAAATCCAGCCCAAAGTTACTGCTAGGCGTCAGAAATGAAAATCGGTTTGCGATTTCAAGACGCGTTCGCATAAAAATCACTGTACATACAAAACAGCTTTCACTGCTTCTACCGTATCTTTTACATTCGGTAACCACTCCTCAACAAAAGCAGGAGCATAGGCCAAAGGAGTGTCTTTACATGTAATACGTTTTACAGGCGCATCCATAAAATCAAACGCATCTTTCTGAACGGCATAAGTAATCTCCGAAGAGATAGAAGCCAACGGCCAAGCCTCTTCTACAATAACTAAACGGTTAGTCTTTTTAACCGATTCAATAATGGTTGGGTAATCAATCGGACGAACAGTTCTAAGGTCAATCACCTCCGCTTCAATGCCATCTTTTGCTAATTCTTCGGCTGCAGCATTCGCCACTTTCATAATCTTCCCAAAAGAAACAATGGTTACATCTGTTCCTTTGCGTACAACATCCGCTTTCCCAATAGGAATCAAATATTCCCCTTCAGGAATCATTCCTTTTTCACCGTACATCTGCTCACTTTCCATAAAAATGACCGGGTCATTATCTCGGATAGCAGATTTCAAAAGTCCTTTTGCATCAGCAGGATTTGAAGGAACAACCACTTTTAGCCCTGGACAGTTAGCGTACCAGCTTTCAAATGCTTGAGAGTGTTGTGCACCCAACTGACCGGCAGAACCAGTTGCGCCTCGGAAAACCATTGGAGCACCAAACTGACCAGCAGACATGTGAAGCATTTTAGCCGCAGAATTAATCACTTGGTCAATTGCTACAAGAGAGAAATTGAACGTCATAAATTCCACAATCGGACGAAGTCCATTCATTGCAGCACCAACGGCAATTCCGGAAAAACCTAGCTCAGCAATGGGAGTGTCAATCACCCGCTTCTCTCCAAACTCTTCTAGCATTCCCTGACTCACTTTGTAAGCGCCATTGTATTCCGCAACTTCCTCGCCCATCAGAAACACGGTTTCATCTCTTCGCATTTCCTCACTCATCGCTTCGCGGAGCGCTTCTCTGAATTGTACTTCTTTCATGGCGTCAAATATATTTACTAGCGTGCAATTTTGTTTGGGTCTTGTCGACTATCAAAAATATCTGTAATCAGGATGATGTCTTGATCTTTTACCAGCCGATAGATAATTTTGAAATGCCCGACAAGAATTCTACGGTGCCCCAATTTCATTCCCAATAAGCTTTGCTCCGTTTGTCCAATCTTTGGGTTTTTAATTAAATTATTTGTTGAACGAATAACTTCTTCTCCAACTTCTAGACATAACTTTTCGGAGTGCTTCTCTCTCATGAAAATTAAACCGTGCTCTAAGTTGCTCAGCGCAGTTTTGGTGATAACCACCCTCACTTTTTAAGGCGCTTATTAAGTTCTTCAATGGCTTCATCAGGGGAATACGTTTCTCCATTCTCAAAGTCAGCCTCAGATTGTTTGGCATAGTCAAGCCGCTCCTCACGAAACGTATTTAAATTAGATTGACGTTCTCGATAATTCAATAGGCTTTTAAACGCAGTGATTAGGTCAGGGTCGTTCACCTTGTCAAGCTCAATTTTAATCCAATCTATTTCAGCCTTGATGTTCATTCCTTTCAAATATAATAAACAGGAAACACAAGCATTGCATCTCTACAGGTCGCCTACAATCAATTTAGCGGCACTTTCAGAAGCTCCAGTTCCGCCAAGTTTATTCCATAACTCTTGATAATCGTTTTGCATTTTCTCATTTGCTTGATCGTTTTCAAGCAAAGCCTTCAGTTCAGTAACAATAGAATTTGAATTGAGTTCAGCTTGAATCAGCTCTTTTACAACTGGCTTATCTAAAATGAGGTTTACCAACGATATGTACGGAACCTTTATTAGCGTTCGAGCAATTCTTACTGAAACACCATTAGCCTTGTAACAAACGACTTGCGGAACCTTTAAAAGAGCCGTTTCTAACGTTGCCGTTCCTGAACCAACCAACGCGGCTTTTGATCGCGATAGCAACTTGTAAGTTCCTTCATCAGAAACTATGGCTTTTCCCAAATTAAATCGGGTTTGATAGAATGCTTTCGTTCGCCCCGGTGCTTTGCCAATTATGAAATGATAATCAGGAAACTGTTCCTGAATGTTTAGCATTTCTGGAAGAATATGTTTGATTTCTTGTTCTCGAGATCCGGGGAGAAGCGCAATTACATTCTCTCGTTTTAATTCAAAGGTTCTGTTTCGAGCTTCTATTTCATCAATCAATGGATGACCAACAAAATCAACGTTCATTCCATGCTTCGCGAAGAATTCCTTTTCAAATGGAAGAATGACCATCAACCGGTCAATGTTCTTTTTCATCTGTTTCACGCGGCTTTCTTTCCAAGCCCAAACCTGCGGTGAGATGTAATAGAAAACTCTAATGCCGCGCTTTTTTGCCCACCTCGCCATTCTCAAATTGAAACCCGGGTAATCAATAAGAATAATGGCGTCTGGCTTATTGTCTTCCATTGCCTGCTTGCAGACTTTGAAATTCTCTCTGATAGTCGGGTAGTTTTTTAAGACTTCAACAAACCCCATGAAATTCAACTTATCCAGCGAGCGCAGGATTTTCATTCCCGCATTCTTCAATCGTTCTCCACCAAAACCTTCAAACTCTGCCTTCGGGTTAAGAGCAGAAATTGCCCGTACAAGATTAGCTCCGTGCATATCGCCAGAAGCCTCTCCTGCTATGACGAAGAATTTCATTAAACGAAGAACTTCAGGATGACGATAACTAGGCCGTATAAGAAGGTTGCCATGATAACTCCGCGAGCAGAAACATCAAGCTTGAATCGATAAAACAGGAAGAACGCTCCTAGGTTTCCTACAAGTCCAATGGAAATCAACCCTGGAAGATTGTTGCTTTGAACCATAATCTCATAAAAACCAATTAAACTGGTGTGCCCAAACTGAAATTTCCAGAATCCAAGCATCACAATTAGCGGAGCAATAAGTCCGAAAATTAATCCTACTATGGTGTTGTCTTTGCTCATTCTAAATCCCATTCATTCAGTCGTTGCATAGCGTGATGCGCTGTTAAATCGAATTGAACGGGAACGGCAGAGACGTAGCCATTATTGAGTGCCCAAACGTCAGTATCCTCTCCTTTATCGTAGTTCGCGAAAGCTCCTGTTAACCAGAAATACTTTCGGTTATGCGGATCTGTTCTTTCATCAAATTCCTCTTCCCATTTGGCATTTGCCTGACGGCAGATTTTTACTCCTTTAATCTCTTCTAACGGCAAGTCGGGAATATTCACATTCAATAACGTTCCTGTTGGCATTCCGAAATGAAGCAAGTTCTTAATCATCATCTTCACGAAGTGCTTTGACGTTGTAAAATCTGCGTTCGCAGAATAATTCAAAAGTGAAAAACCAACTGAAGGGATTCCTTCAATTGCGCCTTCCATTGCGGCAGACATCGTCCCACTATAAATCACATTTATCGAGTGATTTGCTCCGTGATTGATGCCTGAAATCACCAAATCAGGTTTTCTATGAAGAATCTTGTCTATTGCAATCTTCACACAATCAACAGGCGTTCCGCTACACTGATAGCTTAGGCTTTCTCCATGGCCATCAACCTTGGTTAATCTCAATGGTTTATTCAGCGTAATGGCGTGTCCCATTCCGCTTTGCGGGCTGTCTGGCGCAACCACAACAACCTCGGCCAATTCTTGCGCGGCCTCAACCATCGCCCGAATTCCTTTTGCAGTTATTCCATCATCGTTTACTGCAAGAATTAAAGGTCTCTTCTTCGACATCTTTTCAAAATTTGAAGCAAAGCTAATTATCTGATAGAGCTATTGCTTGCTGTTATTACATGATAACACAACGGGCCGCAAATTGTGCGACCCGTGCTGACAATATACAGAAAAGGGGTTGGGAATTATCCCACTTTAATCTCCTTGAGTTTCTTTACCTCGTTCTCCACTTTTGGAAGCTCGATTTTCAAAATGCCATCTTCATACTTGGCATCAATCTTATCTAGGTTTACCATTCCGTTGAGGTTGAAGCTTCTTTTGAAGTTCCCACTTCTGAACTCCCGCTTTACGTAGTTTTCTTTCTTCGCTTCGTTCTCGGTTTTCACCTCACCAGTAATGGTTAACGTGTCATCTTCAACAGAAACGTTGATGTTCTCCTTGTTGTATCCTGGAGCAGAAAGCTCTACGAAATATTTAGTGTCTTCTTCTTTAATGTTGGCCGCTGGAGCCCAATCAGAGTTGTTGTTTTCTCCTTGCCAGTCCTTCCAGAATTCATCAAACATGGATGGAAATGCTGTGTTCAGTTTTCTAACTTTTACGAGTGTCATGACTTATGTTTTAGGTTAAAATATATTTCGTTTGTGGTTTTTCTCTTTCGAATTCTGTGCCACCCCAATAAATCATTGTTTTACCTGTCATTTTGACCTTAAAACTGAATTTGGCAAGACATAATTTCCGATTTGAACTCAGAGCTCTGACGAATTATAAAACCGAATTGGGAATATTTAACACATATTAATGCACAAAAATCTGTTTGAATGGTTTTAGCTTTGTGCCCAGTTGATTGGCGCGTAATTTGACAACAAAATCAACTGTAAAACAACTTATAACGAAAAGAAATAATGTTTGGATTTGACCCAGTTTTGCTGGTTTTAGTAATTGGTTTTGCGATTATCGGATTCGCAGTCAGTCGCAGATTGAAAAGCGTTTTTGCGCAGTATGAAAAGATGCCGTTGAGTTCTGGTTTAACCGGAGCTCAGGTTGCTCAGAAAATGCTAACCGACAACAATATTTATGATGTAACGGTGGAAAGCACTCCTGGAAAATTGACTGACCACTACAACCCAGCTAATAAGACTGTGAACCTCAGCCCTGAAGTTTACAATGGAAGAAATGTATCTGCAGCCGCAGTTGCCGCTCACGAATGTGGACATGCAGTTCAGCATGCCGTTGAATATCCTTGGTTGCAGATGAGGTCTCACCTTGTGCCTATTGTAAGTTTTAGTTCAAAGGCGTTGAATTTCGTTTACATCGGAATGATATTTCTTGCTTACGCGTCTAGCATGTACAGTCAAATGTTACTTGTAATCATAGTGCTCCAGTTGGCAATTACATTGTTTACAGTTGTAACCCTTCCTGTAGAAATTGATGCAAGTAACCGAGCATTAGCTTGGTTGGATAACAGCGGATTGACAAAAGGAGCAGAACATGAAGGCGCAAAAACAGCGCTTAACTGGGCAGGCCGAACGTATATCGTTGCTGCTTTAGCTTCCGTTACCACATTGCTTTACTATGTAATGCGATACATGGGAAGCAGGGATTAATCAGCTATCGAAACAAACAGAAATCAAAGCGCCCCATCGGAAAACCGATGGGGCGCTTTCTTCTATACTGGATTCGAACTATTGCTCGGAGACTACCTTGATGTTGTCATCAAAAACACGGTCAATTAGTAATCTTCTTGGGTCAATTGCCGCTTTTGCCGGAAGACTGTCTAACTCCAAAATGAACGTCATTTCAGGTTGGTTAATCTTAACTCGTTTTCGGTAAACCAAGTTTTTCTCTTCCGTGTCAAGGACACCAATATCAATCCAATCGTTCATCGGTACTTTGGTTTCGTTACCCATTGTATCCGCCTTTATTTTTGTTGATTCAATCTTCAATGTCAACTCGTATTTGCCGTTTTCCAAAACCTTGTAATCAGCTTCCTTAATCCGATTATCATAGAGAGTTATTTCTTCGAACCAATCGGTAATAAGATATTTTAACGAGTCTGGAACTTGAGGCTCAAGGTGTTTCATGAAATCGAGCGATGTGGAGTAAGGTGGGCCAACATGCTTGAATTCATCTAAATAGTTTCGCATAGCCAGATTAACCTTCTCCTCGCCAATGTAATCTTGCAGGGCAAATAGAATCAGACTTCCTTTTCCGTAGTGAATATGAGGCTGGTTCTCAACCTTGTAAAGCGGTACTTCCTTATCAACTTCTTGGCTACGTCCGCTCAAGTATCGATTGTGATTGTACTTCAAGAATTCCCGCATTTTCATCGGGTCATCGTTCATTTTTTTCATGGTCATCAACGATGAATATTCGGCAAAGCTTTCGCTCATCATTGTGCCGCCTTGCATGTTAGCCCCAACCACTTGATGTGCCCACCATTGATGCGCCATTTCGTGAGCGATTACTGCATCAATTATGTTGTTGCCTTCTTCATCTTCTAGGTTGGTTACAAACCCAATAGACTCTGAATACGGCATGGTGCCAGGGAATGCTTGCGCAAACGAAGCGTACCTCGGGAATTCGATAATTCGACATTGCTTTTGGTAATACGGCCCGAAATTTTCAGTGTAATACACCAACGAACGCTCAACAGCCGCAAGCATCATTTGCACGTTCACTTCGTGTTTGGCATCGTAATAAACCTCTAAGTCAATTCCATTCCATTTTTTTCTTGCTACTTCAAAACGCGCAGAAATGAACGAATAGAAGTTCTGAGCAGGATGGTCCAATTTGTAATGGAAGTAGTTTCTGCCGTTTTCTTCCCATTGCTTAACAAGTGTTCCGGGAGAGACAGCAATCTGATCACCAGCCGTGGAAATGGTTGTTTCAATCATAACGTAATCGGCACGGCCGTTTGATAGGTAATTGCTCTGACAAGCTTCATTACAGTTTGCTTCTAATTCAGGCATTCGGTCTTTCTCCGCAAGTCCATATTTCTTCCGCGTGTTCTTGTCGCTTAACTCACTATTTGGGTCATAACCAAGTGATGGAATAATCTGGAAATTATTGAGGAACGTACCGTTTTCGACAACACTCGTATTGCTGACTTCGTTCTCAAATCCTTTTGGAGCATAAGCCGTTTTAATGCGGGCCAAAACTGAATCTCCAGGCATCAACGGTGGACTAACCGCAAATTTCATCCAGCCCATTTCTTCGTCTTCAAAAACCAACTCGCAGTTTGGAATTTCAAACGTTGGATTCCAGTTTTTGTCAATATTAAAATGAAGCGTATCAATCGGAACAGCTGTTTCATTCTTGTAAAGAATATCAGCCTTTACATGCACCGAGCGGGTTTCTGGAAAAATGGAAATATCATACTTCACAGCCTGCACTTTCGGCATAGGTAAGCCTTCATAATGCTTGTATTTCTTCTCGAAGGCGGCAGTTAAAGCTTCAAGTTGATCAGAGGTTTTGTACGGGTTTAAAACTTGGGTGTTGTAGTAGACAAACCCACCAACCCCGATAAACGCAAGAACCAGAACGGCAGTAAGCGCTTTGGTGGGTTTGTTCAACTTTAGATTGGCGTATTTCGCTCTTTCGATAATGGAACTAGAGGTGCCACGTGACCACATGGCCGAAGCCACGATAATGCAGATGAAAGAGAATAGAAACCAGTACAGATTGAACCAGAGTCTTCCGTTTACGCCCGCGCCAAAACCATTCATATCTGAGTACATAACGGATGGCCCAGCACCAATGGAAAGCATGTTGGATTGAAGGTCTAACGCAACCATAATCAAACTCCATAAAAAGAGAATGAGGATGGACACGAAGTAGCCGACATACTTGTTGTTCAGGATTACCTGAATCATTATCATAACGCCACTCCACACCACATAGACTGGGAAAGAGGAAAGTAGAAAATCGATTAAATAAACGTGTAGTTCAATCCGCGTAAAACCCATCAGCAACTGATAGATTACCGCACAAAACACAAAGAATAAATTGAGCAGAGAAGTAAGCGTGATTAGCGACAGAACTTTGGCAGAAAGTGAAATGGTTGAGGCATGAGGTGTGGCGTCAATTACTTCATGAATTTTGGAATCGCGGTCACGCCAAACCAGTTCGCCACTAAAAAACACAAGTATGATGATGATGAAAATGCCAGACGCGCCTGAAATCAAATCCATCATCTTATAAGTGACAGGATATGATTGAAGGCCATAGGCTTCGAAACCACCGAAAAGATTGGCGATTAGAATAATGAGGCTAAAAAGGAACAAGACCTTGAAGGTTGCGCTCTTCGCGATGCTTAGAAAATTGGTATAGAAGAAGCTTTTGAATTGTATCCAACCACTTCCTGAACTGAAAACAGCTTGTATTTGTGGTTTTACTCTAAGCGCAGACTCTTCTTTCTTCTCATCTTTCTGTGCCTTCACCTTCTTGTTCTTCTCTTGGAAGGAAAAACTGAAGTAAGAAAGACCCAGAATGAAAGCTCCAACGGAAATCCAAATGAGTCGGTTAAGAAGGAGAATTCCACCAAATGCTGGACTGATTGTATTCTTCTCAATTGGAGTGAAATACTTTGCGTGAAGGCCATAGGCACGTATCCCGAAAGTATCAGTCAAAGCACCAACGGTTTCGTTATCAATATCAGACATAAGTGTTCCCGCAACGATGTAACCAATGATGATTACTAATGCGCCAACAAATGAAATTACGGTGCTTTTCCAACGAGTAGCCAGCGCGAATACAATGGCGCCTGCGAAGAACATATTCGGTAAAATGAAAAGCAGATAATTGTTTACGAACGTTTCGAGGAAGTACGGGCCAAAACGGTCTGTATCTACCCAACCCAGTGCAGGGCCGAGGATGGCACCCAGAAACACACCCAAAAACACACCAAGCATTGGAATGGTGGAAAGGATTAACGCTCCGAAAAATCGCCCAAAAAAGTATCCTGCTTTGCTGAGAGGCGTGCTAAAAAGGATTTCGTTGAACTGACTATTGTGGTCTTTAAGCGCGGCTGTATTGAAATACGCGGTTGCCATCAGCAAACCGAAAATTGTCATGATTACGGTGAACTGCGTAATAACGTGAGGCGCGTTTTTAAACACGTTTCCGACCGCACCGCCAATTACGATGTTGTCACTTGCGGTTGCTCCAAAAACGAGCAATGTCATCATCCCCAGAAAGATGTACAGCATAGGTTGCCGCGTGGCATACCTTATCTCGGCAAAAAAGAAATCTTTAAACATGGCGGTAGTTTTAGGAACTAAGCAAGGGTGATTAACTGGTATTTGCTAACGTTGATAATCATGGTTCAATAAAAGAGACCCTTCGTTCCTCAGGGAAGCAAGTAGTTGGCTTCGGTGCTTCCTTTTGTTTCCCTGACGAAGGAAGGGTCTAGTCTAAACGAGCACGTTTGCCACGTTAATCTTAGAGAAGAACACGTCTTCTAGGTTCGGTTTCACGGCTTCGAAACCGTTCTGAGGGTCGGTTTCGCTAAACACGTGGATAAAAGGCTTGCCGCCCACCATCTTGTTGGATATGATGGAGTAGTTAGTGGCATATTGTTCCAAGTCTTCGCGTTCAACCACCTTCTGGTAAACCTTGCCGCTTAGTTCGTCTATAGCGGTTTGAGGCGCACCATGGAAAACCAATTGACCGCTACTCATTATCGCCATTTGGGTGCAAAGCTCCCGCACATCATCAACGATATGCGTTGACAGAATCACAATTACGTCCTTGCCAACATCGGCTAGCAAATTGTAAAAACGGTTGCGCTCTCCAGGATCCAAACCAGCAGTTGGCTCATCCACAATAATCAATTTTGGACTTCCAATTAACGCTTGGGCAATGCCAACCCGCTGTTTCATTCCTCCAGAAAAACCTTTTACGCTCTTTTTTCGGTCGTTGTAGAGGTTTACTTTTTCAAGCAAATAACCTACAAGCTCTTTTCTCTCTTTTGAATTAGTGATGCCTTTTAAAATAGCGAGATGGTCAAGCAATTGCTCCGCAGTAATTTTCGGATACACGCCAAACTCTTGAGGCAAATAACCTAAGACCTTCCGTAAATCATGCGGCTGACTGAAAATGTCAATATCATTAAGTGTTGCAGTACCAGAATCGGCTTCTTGTAGCGTGGCAATGGTTCGCATAAGCGAAGATTTTCCTGCACCATTTGGCCCCAAAAGACCAAACATTCCGTTTTCAATTTCTATGGAAACGTTGTCCAATGCCTTTACACCATTTGGGTAGGTTTTAGACAGGTTTTGTATGGTCAGTTTGTTCATTGGGTGATTTTATGAAATAAGAAATCTAGGAAGAACAAATCTATTCTTACTAAACGATATAGCTCAAATCTAAACGCTAAGGAGTGTTAAATAGCTAAGTGTGGCGCGAAGCCAATAATTTTCTGACTTTGGTTTCAATTACCACGCTCCTTAATTACACTATAAAGGGTGTAGACAGCACAGATTGATTTTCGTTTAGCTATGAACGGAAATATTATCGCAGCTTGTGTTACCGAGTAAATGCGCTGTCAAACATTTAGTACATGGTTACCAACTGAGAACCAGAAATTCCATTCTTATAAATCCAACGTAGTACGTAAATACCACGCTTTAGATTCTGCGTAGAAATTCGACTGTGGGCTTCGGTATTAGTTGTAGATACTAGTCGTCCTGAAGAGTCATAAAGTTCTATTCTTGTAAACTCACTAGTGTTAATCTCAATAAAAGCCGGACCGGTCTTAATCTTAGGATCTAAACTATATTGAGAATTACCAACGGTAATAGATGAGCTACCTTCTACTATGTGAAAAGTCTGGTTGGATTGTAGGTCGTAGTAGCGGTCTACAATGCCACTTGGCCAATCAACGGTAACGCTGTCAACTGTTGATTCTCCATTTAAACCGTAAATGAGATACTGAGAGTTTTGACTTAAATAAGCTTCTCCACAGGTTGTATACTTCAATTGCGCAACACCGTTACTGTAACACCGAACGGTGCTGCCGATTGCGTCCCGATTGCTCTCAACTCCCTCCAGTGATATTTTGATGTATGTGTGACCAATGGAATTGTTTTTCCATAATTCGTTCCTGAAAGGGGCTTTGCAAGTGAGGGCGAGATCGGGCGCTCCATCGTTATCAAAGTCTCCAGTTGCTGCACAGTAGGTTTTTGTAATAAAATCCTCCATTCCTGAATCAGGCCGATACTCAAAAGAACCATTACCATTATTTCTAGCGAAATGGTTGCTATGGGCTAAGGAGTCGGCATTAAGAGGAGAAGTACTCACAAAAAGATCCAGATAACCATCTAGATTTTGATCGATCCATTGTGCTCCCCAACTGAACACCCAAACCTGAACTGCCGTGTCTCCTGCCACGTTGGCAAACATTGCATTACCATCATTTTGAAATAGAAAATTACCACCAGGGCTAGTCGGTAAATCATAATCTCTGTTAGTCACGTAGAGGTCTAAATCGCCATCGTTATCATGGTCTCCAGGGCTGTTGCTCATGGACCATATATCTAATTCAAGGCCACTTATCTGTGATTCATTCGTGAATGTGAGATTGCCATTGTTTCTGTAAAATGAGTTTTTATGACCGTCACGATCATTAATTACATGTAAATCGGGCCAGCCGTCCATATCTGCATCAAAAAACACCGGCTGAAAAGACGGGTTGTAGCCATCATCTATTCCAACGGCTACAGCCATTTCACTGAAAGAAGCGCCTCCGTTATTCAAAAAGAACAAATTCCTGGTGAGTTCATCGGATGCATGGTAATTAGCAATGTAGAGGTCCAGAAATCCATCTCTATTGATGTCACTCCACGCTGCAGCCTTCGCATTGGCCAAAAAACCTCCCGGTATTTGAGAAATACCTACAGATGCCGTGACATCAGTGAAATTGAAATTGCCATCATTTTGGTACAGAGACCAAGGTGCAAATGACCTTGTCAAGAAAACATCGGCATCGCCATCATTATCATAATCTACCCAAACGATATTTTTTGCCTCTGCCGTGTTAGGGATGTTGAACTGCACGTCACTAAAATTTCCTTGATCGTTATGATAAAAACGAGGTGGCATACCCGTTTTACAGAGCGAAATGTCTGGCCAACCATCTTTATCCCAATCGTAGAAACTTAGTCCCGATCCCAAAAACATGTGATCTGTGGTGTCGTTGACTCCTCTTGAAAGAGCCTCTTCAGAAAATAGCCCCCCCCCAGTTTCCTGAGCTATGCCCAAATTCCCACACAAAGTTAAAAACAGTGAAATTGTCAGAAGACATGTTACATAAACAAGGGAAAACGTATCGTCTAAATCATCTGTCAATTCAATCTCGTTCTGATTTCTGAGCCGCATTCGAAGTCTACTAATTTTTAATTGTCAATCAAGCAATTCACCATGGCGAAGACAGAGACTGGAATTACACCGAGATAAGATCCAATACTCAAGTTAAACGGTGTCATACAGCTATGGAAAATTGGCAGCCGTAATTATTGTGCCACCGAACCCATATGAGCTGCCGTGAATTCCCGATTCATTCGCTTGTATGCGGCAGGATTTTTCGTTATCCAGTCACGCTTTTCTTGGTCAGATAACTTAGATAAGTCTTTCATATTTGGAAGCTTGACATTCCCTTCATTCAAGTCACTTTCGTTATTTCCAATGTTAGCATCCGCTGCGTTACCACCAATTCGTTCATAGGCGGCAGTGTTTTTTTCAATCCACTCACGCTTTGCCTGATTATACTCCACCTGACCTGAGTACTGACTTCTATCCGGGGCATGTGTGGCGAACTTTAACAACTCCACGTTGGTTAGCTCGATATCTGTCTTCCTAACTTCATTTACATCATCGGATTGTTGCGCCGAGCTGTTTAATGCACTAATGCAGAGTATTGTAATAGCTGAAAAAGCTTTAATATGATTCAATTTAGCCTTCATTTCAAAATGTTTTTTTAATGTGTAATCCGTTGAAAAATCGTTGGTTTAATAATTTACGGGCAGTTTCCGGACATTGCTGGAGTAGCCCCATGAGCCCCGCTTCCTATGACTGTACCACCACCATCTTGAATGCTCCAACTAATTTCTCCATCGTAACTCCCACTTACCCAGTTTGACAACGTAATATTGTCCCCTGTTGCAGCCCAAAAAGTTAACGAACCCGCAGCACCATTTATAAGTACGGCACGACTAAGCACTGCACTACCGTTCACGTTCAAATCAACTTCAGCTCCGTTCCATCCATCAGCCCAAGAATCGAAAAGATTAAATGTATGTGGGCAGGCATTAGGTGGCGGACAAGCACCAGTTGCTGATGGATTATTTCCCCAAGCGCCACTTGCTATATTAGTTCCAAAACCATCGAATAGTACCCAGCTAATTTCACCATTATACGATCCACTAACCCACGTAAATGTAATGTTGTCTCCTGTTGCAGCAAGAAAAGTTGCGTCACCTTGCGACCCTCCAATTGATGCGTCATCAGCAACAAGCGCTCCGTTTACGAATACGTCAACTGAAGCTCCATTCCATCCATCTCCCCAATAGTCAAACATTCTTAAAGTGTGTGTACAACCTGAGGTAACGGTTACTGTAGCTGTAGCGCAGTTTGAATTGCCACAATCATCTTGATACCTCACCCAATATTGCGTGTCGCTGGTTAGCGATGCAGTGGTATAAGAAGCTCCAGTACCTACTTGAGTGCCTCCGCAAGAACCTGTATACCATACGGCCGTGGCATTAGTACCCCCACCGCCACCAGAAACCGTTAATGTGGTTGTAGTCCCAGATGCAATACTCAGGGTTCCCGTAATACTGGTTGGGTCGGTAGAAGGAACGTTCCTTGTAATCACTACATCATTTGTAGAATTAGTACAACTACCATTATCCAATGTCCATCTGAAAGTGTTCGCACCAACACCTAAGCCAGTAACACCTGAACTAGGGGACGAAGACGTGGTAATGGATCCTGATCCACCAACCAATGTCCAAGTACCTGAACCGGATGCAGGAGTATTTCCGGCCAGCGTTGCGGTAGTGGCGCACACTGCTTGGTCTGGACCCGCATTAGAGGTGGTGAATTGATCACTGGTTATCACAACATCGTCCTGAGAAACGGTACACACACCATTCAATAACGTCCAACGGAATGTGTTGGCGCCCACCCCAAGACCAGTAACACCCGAACTTGGAGATGTAGGAGTGGTAATGGAACCCGTTCCGCTAACCAGCGTCCACGTTCCTCCACCCGTTGCAGGAGTGTTACCTGCCAACGTTGCTGAAGTCGCACAAAGCGTTTGATCTGAGCCTGCACTGGAGGCAGTGAACTGATGGCTTGTGATGATAACGTCATCTTGAGAATCTGGACAAGAACCATTTGGCAGTGTCCATCTGAATTGGTTTGCTCCCAACCCTAAGCTGGTAATACTTGAGCTCGGTGTATTAGGGCTGATAATGGTACCTGACCCACTGATGAGTGTCCAAGTTCCGTTGCCTGTAGCAGGTGTATTACCTGCCAACGTTGCACTGTTAGAACAAACTGTCTGATCAGAGCCTGCTGCCGAAGTGGTGAACTGTTCGCCAGTTATGGTTACTTCATCTTGAGAATCGGTACAACCACCGTTAAGCAAAGTCCAACGGAATACGTTTGGTCCAACTCCCAAAGCTGTGATTCCGGATGTAGGTGAGCTAGGTGTGGTTATTGTTCCAGCACCACTTACCAAGGTCCATGTGCCTCCACCTGTTGCCGGTGTGTTACCTGCCAAGGTAGCAGTTGTGGCACATAATGTTTGATCAGGACCTGCATTGGAAGCTGTGAATTGACCAACAGTAACCAATTGAGATACACAGGCTGTGGTGTTACAGGCTCCGTTGTATCTCACATAATAAGTTGTACTGGAAGTTGGAGAGACAGAGATACTTGGCCCTGTTCCTGCCGCAGTTCCATTACAAGAACCTGTAAACCACTCTGCCACCGCACCTGTACCAGCTGTTCCACCAGAAACTGTCAGGGTGGTTGAAGAACCGTTACAGATGGTGGTAGTTCCTGAAATACCTGTTGGAATTACGGATGAATTCTGTCCGGTAATGGTCACCTCATCCTGAGAATCGGTACAGCCACCATTTGGTAATGTCCAGCGGAATACGTTTGCGCCTACTCCCAAAGCAGTAATTCCAGATGTAGGAGATGACGGTGTAGTTATAGTTCCAGAACCACTTGCAAGGGTCCAAGTACCAGCACCTGTTGCAGGTGTGTTACCCGCTAAGGTAGCAGTTGTGGAACATACCGACTGATCAGAACCTGCACTTGCAGTTGTGAACTGGTCTACGCTTATGAGTTGAGATGCACAGGTTGTAGTATTACAATTTCCGCTGTAACGAACGTAGTAGGTTGTATTACTCGTTGGAGTAACCGAGATGCTTGTACCTGTTCCAGCTGATGTTCCACCACATGACCCAGTAAACCATTCAACTACCGCACCAGTTCCAGCAGAGCCTCCTGTAACAGAAAGGGTAGTAGAAGCACCGGTACAGATGGAAGTTGTTCCAGAAATACCAGTTGGCGTAACAGAAGAACTTTGTCCTGTAATTGTTACTTGATCTTGCGAATCAGCACAACCACCGTTAAGCAAGGTCCAACGGAAAACATTTGCTCCCACTCCCAAACCAGTAATGCCGGAAGTAGGAGAAGAAGGTGTAGTAATCGTTCCAGAACCACTTACTAAAGTCCAGGTTCCTCCGCCAGTTGCAGGAGTATTTCCGGCCAATGTTGCAGTCGTAGCGCAAACAGCCTGGTCTGAGCCAGCGCTTGCAGTTGTAAACTGATCAACTGTTACGCTAACCGTAGCACAAGTGGTAGTATTACAGTTGCCATTATATCTCACATAATAAGTGGTATTACTCGTTGGACTTACGGTGATGCTGCTTCCAGTACCTGCTGATGTTCCACCACAAGAGCCTGTAAACCATTCAATGATTGCGCCTGTTCCTAAAGAACCTCCAGAAACCGATAGGGTTGCAGAGGAACCATCGCAAATACCCGTTGGGCCGGAAATTGTGGTCGGAGCTACTGAAAGTTGCTCCAATGTAATTGAAACAGATTGACATGCAGTGTTGTAACTACAAGGTGCAGGGTCCTCATATCTTCCGTAGTACGTGGTCGAGGTAGTAGGGCTCACGGAAAGGTTATTTCCAGAGCCGACAAGAGTACCTCCACAACTTGAAGTGTACCATCTTATCACCTCACCAGTTCCACCACCACCACCATTCAAGGTAAGTGTGGTGCTTTGTCCGCTACAAATAGTAGAAGCTGATGCCGTAGCAGATGTAGGATCTGCAGATAAGATATTGACAGGAAGGGTCCAAGTTCTTGGTGTTCCACTGGCTCCACATGTATTATTACCTACCACAGAAACCGTCACGTTACCAGAACCTGACGCTCCGATATTCAACGTAACCGCTGTAGCTATCGAAGTATAAGTAACTGGTGAACCTGCAGTAGCCGTTTGACTATTGGCAGTGAGGGTAGCACTTGCCGTTCCTGTTGTGGTAACTGTCCAAGTGTAGTCAACAGCGGTTGTTCCATTGATACCAAGTCCATTTAAAATAGAATAGTTATAAGTGCCCGCTTGACAAATTGCTGAAGGGCTTGAAGCCGCTGTTGGTGTAGGCGGTACAGCCGTATAAGCGTTCACAGTCGTGGTTTTAGACGATAAACTGTTATTACAAGCATTGGATGCTGTAACGCTAACAGTAAACGTGTTGGAACCTGGGGCAGGAAAAGAAACTGTAGTACCACCATTACCAGTTATGCTTCCTGGAGCTACACCTGAAACCGTCCAAGAATAGTCCGCAGCTCCCGTCACACCTGGAACTGAGAAAGACACGGTTGATCCAGAACAAACTGGGTCAGGCCCAACAATATCCCGTAATGGATCAAGTACTGGACAGCTACAATAAAATGATTGCCAAGCATTGTCTGTAAAAATCTCCAAACATCTAGAGGTCGTGTTGTAGATAATCAAGCTATTAGCAGGAGTAGGAATTGCATTTCTTTGTGCAACGGTCATTCTTGGAAACAACACTCCTTTACCAGTAGAAACAAGATCTAAAATGGCAGATGCTTCAGGTGAATTGGTGTTAATTCCAACTGTACCATCATTTTTGATATAAAGAGCACTGTTAACGTTGTCTTTAACCTCAAAGACTCCAGTGCCAGTCATATCAAAGACCATGTCGTTATTACCTTGAACGATTTCAGTGTTCTGGTTTAGTGGTGTTCCCCCTAACTGAATATTGGGTGTGTTTCCGCCCGAAGATGTTAAACCATTATCTGCTGTAACCGCTGTAATAGTTCCTGTACTAGTCGAGAGAGGAGTCCATCCAAGAGCTGCATCGTAGTAGTAAAACTTGTCTAATTGCGTATCATACACGAGAAGACCGTTGGCAGGTGAAGAAATGCCTGTACGTTGAGTAGTGGTGAGTCTCGGTGCAAGGAATCCCTGAGTACTTGATCTTACGTCCAACACAGCCGAGTTATCTCTGGTTGAACCAACGTAGTCAATTAATGTTCCGTCTGTCTGGGAAAATCCAAACAGCGTACTAAGAAACATTAAAATTAAAGTAGCGAGAAGTAATTTTCTTTGCATGTATTCTGTTATTTAATAGCTTTCACTCTAATGATTTACCTAAAACGGTATAGCGCAACATATGTTACGGGTAATATTACATACTAAGAACTTACCTACCAAAGAAAACAAACCACATAACTCTTTTTTTTTAATTTTCCGATACCCAGCCCCATGTTTATGCTTTTCGTTCTTCAAAATCTACAGGGATCACTCAGACATGCTCCTTCCCCTACATATATGTCTCATACCCTTTCCCTCAACAATACTTTAACCTGAGTGGGGTTTTAGAAGTGGATACCGAATTCCAAACCACCAAAATTCCTCGCTATGAAAAAGCGGCTCCTAATACTCGCTGTGCTTTCCCAGAACGTTTTTGCACAGGGTTCCGTTGAGCTTACCATTTATTTAGAAGATGGCAGCGATGTGCCCTCGATGCCAGAAATGGCGATGTGGGATGAAACAGCATAGCACACAGATTCGGAACACACACCCGTTTCTTATTTCTGTGCCTTTGTATTCTGAAAAGTAATCGCCAGCTACGACAATTTTACCACCTCGCACCAGATCAATATCAAATACCCATCGGTTAAAGCCTGTTCCTACAGGGTTGAACGCCTCATCTAGAGAACCGTTGACGTTTAGGCGCAATATCCTGCTAAACCCCACTAAAAGTGGTGAATCTAACCGCAGCAATAATTTTACCATCAGACTGCATCCCTATGTTTCCAATTCCATTTGCACCGATTCCAGCATCGAATGCTTAATCAAGCAAACCATCAGAATTCAGTCGACCTAAGCCCAAAGTTTCGTTTACAAAGAATGAACCCGCCAACAATATTTTCCCGTCCGGTTGAATTTTAACCACTTTAACATCTGCTGATGAGTCGGAAAGATCACTTGGGCCCGTGAAAGAAACATCTACATCGCCAGAGGATAGAAATCGAACTGCTTTGTGATACGTATTCTCATCAATTATTGAAAAAGTACCTCCAATCACAATTTTCCCATCGGGTTGAATATCAACTACTTCGCGCACGATTGCGCTTGCCAGAATAGGTATTTACAACTCCGCACGAACCATCAATCAAAATCGATTCCAACACGTAACACCACGCTTTGTACTTTCTAACGGCAAAGCTGTAAAATGGGAAACCTCCTATGTTTTTGATGAGAACATCAACTCGGTTGTTGCCTATGGCGAATCCGAAATGAAAGAAATCGCCCTAAATCCAAGTTCGATAATGATGATGGTGGTTACCGACACGGATGGCAACATCTACCAACTCAACGAAAGCGAAGTTGTGGCAATGAACATGGGAAAAGTGGCACAGCGAATCATGCACATCACCGAGTTTGACGACTCAATACAATCGTTGGATGAAATGCGGGAGATGTTGGGGTTGGTGGAGGAATAATCCGCGGTCACAATTCGTATCTTTGATTACATGAAACCCATTGATATACGTGCTGAACTGAAGCAGCTGATTGATTCGGAACAGGACATTTCCCTCTTACATACGGTGAAATCATTGCTGTCGCAGGATGGTGATGATTGGTGGCACGCAATAACCGAAGCAGAGCGAAAGGAGATTGATGAAGGAATTGCACAGGCCAACCGAGGCGAGTTTATCTCGCATGAAAAGGTGATGAAAAACCCAAGAAAGTGGCTCTAAGTGTAGTTTGGACACGAAGAGCTATTGCGGGTTATGTTGACATCCTTGACTACATCGAGACTAAGTGGACTGAGAAAGAAGTTACCGCATTTGAAGGGCAGGTTGCCGGTTTTCTTGAGCAACTATCCAAACACCCAGACTTGCTTAAACGCTCCGAATTCAAAGACATAAGGCGCGGCCCAATAAACAGATTGACCATTGTAACTTATCGGGTACGGGAAGACCAATTGGAAATTCTCAACGTACGAAGTGCTAGGCAGAAACCAGAGTAGTAAACGTCATATCATTAATCCCCAAAAACAAAAACGGGCATTTCGTAGAAAGTGGTTTCGTAGAGATTGGTCATTCCGTTCTTCTTGGCCACATTCATGGAGCCTTCATTCTCTTTATGAATGATGGAAATGAACTTCTCAGAAACGTTATTCTGTTTCCCGAACGCTTTCATGTGCGTGGCAATTTCCGTGGCAAATCCCTTGCCCCAATACGTTGGCAGTAATGAGTAACCAATTTCAAATTCAGCTTTCCCATTTAATTCTCTGGTCAGGATACCGCCCATTCCTACGAAGTTGCCGCTTGCTTTATTGATTGCCGCTAAAAGCCCAAACTGCTGGTTCGCATAACGATAAAGCTGTTTATCAATCCAAAATTTGGATGATGTCTGTTTGTCTAAACTAAAGTCAACCGCCACAAACCGGCCGTTGGGATTATCCACGAAAAATCCTGCCCAAGTATCGATGTCATTCTCCGTGAGTTTTCGGAGAATTAGTCTGTCGGTTTCTTGGGAATAGTAATCCATGAATTGTCTTTAAATAATACTGTTACCAATGCTTTTTGATGCCATAATTGCCTTTTCTGCCCGATCAGGGAGGGCATTTCCGCAACCAAATGCCTCTCCTAAGGGATTAGGAAGGGTATTCCTGTACCCAAATGTCACCCCTAAGAGCTCAGGGAGGGCATTCCTGTACCCAAATGTCACTCCTAAGAGCTCAGGGAGGGCATTTCCGCGCCCAAGTGCCTCTCCTAAGGGATTAGGGAGGGCATTTCCGTAGCCCAATACTACTCGAAAGTGGAGGTTTATGGCTGTTTTGTGGCCCTTTGCTCTACAAATAGGTTAAACCACAATATTCACAATACGCCCCGGCACCACAATCACCTTCTTAGGCGTAGCACCTTCCAAGCGTTCTTGTACCTCCGCATTGGCAAGGACAGCTTTTTCAACTTCATCTTTTCCCATGCTTGCAGGAAGTTCAATTTTGAGGCGCATTTTACCGTTAATGCTAATCGGGACCTAGATACTGTCGTAGAAATCAAGAAAACCTACCTTAGCCGACATACACGTCAACAAGCACTTATTATGAAATCGACACTGATTGATGAGACCTTGTTCCGAATTAAGCAGTCGCTCTCTAGTGATGAGTTCATTGATGTTGAAACAAGTAAAGTTGAACTCAAGGATCTGTCAACAGGCAACGACTGGAAATCTTTGAAAGAAACCATCTGTGCATTTTTAAATACGGATGGCGGCATTATTGTCTGTGGAATCAGAGAGAAGAATAAGCAGTACATACTTACAGGATTCAACAGAAACAATGAGGGGAGACTTATCGATCTGGATTCTAAGTTTTTCAAGGATGACCGTGGAGTTCTGCTTAATGTTTCAGACCACATCCACTTCGACTACTTCCCGATGCAAGACAAGGAAGTGGCGGTTATTGCCATATTTCCTCTTTCAGATGACTTGAAATATGTTCAATTCAATGAGATACATTATGAGCGAAAACTGACCGGAGATTGCCAGATTCCTCAGCCTAAGTTACAAAGGCATAGAGAGTATAAGGCGGAGTTGGAATACGCAAAGGAACTGGCACTGGTAGCAGATGCATCCATTAAGAACCTTAGCTTAGATAAAATCAACAACTATGTCAATCTACTGAACCGGGAGATTAGGAATGAGACGCTCAAACCATCCATTGTAAAAGCCAAACCATTTTTAGCTAATCAACATTTTATCCGAGAAGAAAAGGTTACCACCTTGGGGATGCTTGTTTGTGGGGCAGACCCTTACCATTTCCTTGGCGCTAGAGCAGAGGTAAACGCCTATTTTGATACAGATTCTGGTATCGGCAAGGACAAGAAGCTATTCCGTAGTGATGTAATCACTTTGATGGAAGATTCTTTCAGATTTGTTTGGGGGCACATACGTGTAGCCAGATCTGTGACCGATGGCGGCAAGAGTGAGCCTGAGTATCCCGAACAGCTTGTCCGAGAAGTCATCAACAATGCCTTGGCCCACCGCGACTACACCATTGACGGATTCGTCAGCCTGACAGTCGAGCCTGCCCAATACCTCGAAGTACGCAATCCGGGATCTTTCAAGGAGAAAATGAAGCTGATACACACGGAAACGGATGTCCCTGTACGCAGGCTCATCCATGGCATCCCAGAGAGCAAGAACCCCAAGCTGGCAGGTGTGCTCAAAGTGTTCGACAAGCTAGAGGGACAGAGCAGGGGCATGTCTTTCCTGATTAACGCGGCCCTCGAAAACCTGACCGACCTGCCTTACTATATCATCAAGGATAATCTGGTCACGCTGCGAATTCCGCAGGGCAGACTGCTGGACGAGGGCGTGGCGGTCTGGCTCGCAGGCTACAGCGGTTACATCACCTCAAAACTCGGTTTTTCACCCACAGAGCAGCAACGGCAGGTGCTCGCCTATTTCTACAAGTCGGAACTGCTGAACCGTCAGCGATACTTCACCATCCTGCTCAACGAGAGCAACAATCACTTTCAGGCCATTGAAGCGTTGAGGAACGCTGGACTTCTTGATGAGCATGAGGCGTCCTCCGAGGAGGCTCCCGTATTCATCCTAGATAGGACATTGCTGCGTACGGAGTTCCACAAGGAGCTGCGCGAACTGATGGGCGGCCCGGTGTTAAACAGTCTCGACCAAGCGGCATTGCACATCTTGAACCTCACCTATCAGTACACTGTTTACAATGATGGCGGACTGAAGGCCTCTGAGTTAACCCCAGAGATTTACCGCAGACTTAATGGCAAACAAATTATCCCAAGGAAGTATGAGTCATTGGGGAGGCAAGTGAGAAAGCACTGTGCGCAACTTGAGGGAGAGGGAATTCTTGTCCGTGATGAAAAGAAAGCATACCGCTTGAACCGTAATTACATACAACCTCAGTCGCTGTTTTCAAAGAAAGATTGAGACGCTAAATACTTCTCACACAACGATATTCACAATCCGCCCCGGCACCACAATCACCTTCTTAGGCGCGGCACCTTCCAATCGTTGTTGCACTTCTTCATTCGCAAGAACAGCTTTTTCAACTTCATCCTTTCCCATGCTTGCAGGAAGTTCAATTTTGAGACGCATTTTACCATTAATGCTAATCGGGTAGTTCACGCTGTCTTCAACCAAAAAGCTTTCATTAAAGGCTGGGTATGCTGCAAACGTGATACTTTCTGAATGACCTAGCTTCTCCCACAATTCCTCACACAAGTGTGGCGCATACGTGGAAGCAACAATAATTAGCGGTTCTAGAATTGCGCGTTTGTTACACTTCAAATCGTTGAGTTCGTTTACGCAAATCATAAACTGACTAACACATGTATTGAACGACAAACGCTCAATATCTTCTTGCACCTTTTTAATAGTTGCATGAAGCGCTTTCAACTCTTTTGCAGTTGGTTCTTCTTCGCTTACGCTGAAGGTATCTCCATCATGAAACAGGTTCCAGAACTTTTTCAAGAACCGCGAAACGCCTTCAATACCATTTGTATTCCAAGGCTTGGCATCTTCCAACGGCCCCAAAAACATTTCGTAGAGGCGAAGCGTGTCTGCTCCGTAACGTTCAATAATGTCATCAGGATTTACAACGTTGTACTTCGACTTGGACATTTTTTCAACTTCCCAGCCGCATTTGTAAACCCCCTCCCCCTTCGGGTACTCCCCCTTTTCAGGGGGAGAGTTGGTGCCTTGATCTGCGTTTGCTGTTGACGTTTGATCGGAGTGCAGCTCCCCTCCTTTTAAAGGAGGGGTGTCCCGATTTATCGGGACGGGGTGGTTAATCACAGGGTTACCATCAGCATCCTCAAGAATCAAAATGGCATTCTGGTATTCTGCCCGAGATGCTCTAAACGCTTCTATGTCTAGCTCATCATTCTTAACGATGTTCACATCAACATGAAGTTTCTGGTATTTATCGCTAATTGTTTCAGCAGTAATAGCGTAATTCTCAATGGATTTCTTTTGATAGTCTGATAGGATGTCGAGTTCTGAAGCCTTGTAGTTATCCTTGAAGTAACCAATGTGATAACGTTCTTTCATTTCCTTGGAAACAAATACACTAGTTTCCTTGTGTTTATAAACAAAATTACTCCTCCCCTGAATCATCCCCTGATTCACCAACTTCTTAGCTGGTTCATCAAATGGTATATGGCCAAGGTCTTTTAGGAATTTGGTCCAGAAACGAACGTAAAGCAAATGGCCTGTGGCGTGCTCTGCTCCACCAGCGTAGTAATTCACATTCCCCCAATACTCCATGGCTTCCTTACTACAGAAAGTCTCATCATTATTTGGGTCCATGTAGCGCAAATAGTACCAGCTACTTCCTGCCCAACCCGGCATGGTGCTTAATTCAAACGGATAAACCCCCTCGTCCGCTTTTGCAGGGTTAAACCCCCTCCCCGCTTCGCGGTACTCCCCCTTTTCAGGGGGAGAGCTGGTGTCTTGATCTGCGTTTAAAGTTGATGTTTGATCGGAGTGCCGCTCCCCTCCTTTTAAAGGAGGGGTGTCCCTATTTATCGGGGCGGGGTGGTTTTCTTTCCGCACCACTCCGCGCTCTGGATCATATCCCCAGCCTTCAGCGCGCGCTAGTGGCGGCTCGCCAGTTTCTGTAGGTAAATATTCATCTACCTCTGGCAGTTCAATCGGTAGGTGTTCCTCCTTTACAGGATAAGGAATGCCATCCTTGTAATAAATAGGAATAGGTTCTCCCCAATACCGCTGACGACCAAACACGGCATCGCGCTGTCGGTAGTTAATCTTGCCTTCACCAATCTTCATTTCCTCCATTTTGGCAATGGCGGCTTTAATCGCATCCTTCACGTTCATTCCGTTAAGGAAATCGGAATTGATGAGAGTTCCGTCTTTGCTTTCGTTGGCTTCCTCTTCAAGATTGCTTCCTTCAATTACCGCAGGAATTGGAATATCGAAATGCTTCGCGAAACTGTAATCGCGCTGGTCGCCACTGGGAACGGCCATTACCGCACCTGTTCCGTAACCAGCCAGCACGTAATCACCAATCCAAATGGGAATAGACTCTCCCGAAAAAGGATGTTCTGCATAGGCGCCCGTAAAAGCACCCGAAACGGTTTTCACATCCGCCATTCGTTCTCTGTCAGAACGGGTTTTAGCCTTGGCGATGTAGGCTTCAATTTCTGCTTTCTGCTCGGCAGTTGTAATCTTAGCAACCAGCTCATGTTCTGGTGCCAGAGTCATAAACGATACTCCGAAAATGGTGTCAGGTCTGGTTGTAAATACTTCGATTACCCCCTCCCTCTTTGCAGACTCAACCCCTCCGGCCTCCGGCCACCTCCCCTTTTCAGGGGAGGAGCTGGTACGTTGATCAGAGTTTTCTTGAGGTGTTTGATCGGAGTACCGCTCCCCTCCTTTTAAAGGAGGGGTGTCACGATTAATCGGGGCGGGGTGGTTCTCACGCCAGCTAAAGTTTCTCTTTATTTCTGCAAGAACATTTTCATTCTGATCAAAAACTAACTTGTTTTCAAATCGTAATACCTTGACTCCAAACTGCTCAATAAAAAGCATTCTTTCTGCATCATAATCAATCACATTTGCCTGATTATGTACCTCGCCATCCAGTTCAATAGCTAAGTTTTCGCTTGGACAATAGAAATCGAGAATGTAGCCCCCAACGCTGTGCTGTCTTCTAAATTTTCGTCCGTCCAACTGTTTTCCTTTTAGTGATGTCCAAAGTTTAGCCTCGGCTGGAGTCAAGTTCTTTCGAAGCCCCCGTCTGAAGCTTTTCAGATGTGGCAAATTCATAACCCCCTCGGCCTGCAGCCACTCCCCCTTTGCAGGGTTCAACCCCCTCCCCGCTTCGCGGTACTCCCCCTTTGCAGGGGGAGAGCTGGCGCCTTGATTGAAACCAGCCATTTCATCCGAACTCATAACCTTGAACCTT
>Ga0222662_1000577_pt1 | contig 27887 bp, 25 predicted proteins | sample AntAcemetagen600_FD_179821 | JGI IMG/M metagenome (GOLD analysis project Ga0222662, IMG submission 179821) | Saline water microbial communities from Ace Lake, Antarctica - #600 | ecosystem: Environmental > Aquatic > Non-marine Saline and Alkaline > Saline | place: Antarctica: Ace Lake... | reverse complement strand
GAAAAAATAAGATGAGTATCCTAAATGCGGTCAGGAACAAAATCATTCATCGTGCTTTTGCCGTAATCAGAGAAAAAAGACCGTATGAGAACCGTTTGGTTTTGTCATAGAAATCAGGGTGACGCTACCTAAACACGTTTTAGTAAAAGCTGGGTAATCCTAGATAATCACTCAACGTGCATTCTGTGTGTAACCGTTTCTCCTCGGTTCTTATCAAGAATTTGAACTAGATATAGCCCTTTTTGTAAACCTGAAAGGTCAATTTTCGCACCGTGATCGCCTAGAATCTGCAGCTCAAATACCTTCTCGCCAATAATGTTGAAAACCAACAAATCAAGCGCAGCAGAACTGCCGTTTACCATTACATTGAATACACCGTTGTTCGGATTAGGATAAATCTTTGCATCCCAGTCTGGAAGAACTTTTACTTCTCCGCCAATCACATCGTTGTCCGTATTGTTGACAGCAGTTAATTCTTGAACCGAAATAAAAGCTAAAAGAAAATAAAGTAGAGGTCTTTTCATGGTCAGCGAATGTATGTGGACTTAATGTGAATAAAAATACGCAATCCGTTAACGATTGTTAAGTCATTCGTCTAAAGCGCATTGCATCTCTTCAATAACGGTCATCATTTCAAGTTGCAGGGATTTTCCCTTGTCAGTTGCATACCATTTTTGTACCACTTTTCCGAATTCAGAATAAGGCATTGCTCCAGTTCGCTTGTTGTCCATTACCATTTCCTGTACCGTAGAAGGCCGCGGTCCCCAACTGGCAATTTCATTCATCTCCCCATCCAATATGACAAGTTTTGGAATGGCCATTCCTCCATTTGTCAGATATTGATTCATGATGTCAAGATTTTCATCTCTAAGAATTAATCTCAAATTAATTTTTGTAGAAGCTTCAGCCATTTTGTTCAGAATAGGCACGTTCTGAGCAGCATCGCCACACCATGCTTCGGTGATTAACAACCAATTTACTTCGCACGGCATGCTTTTTAGCTTGGCAACAAGATTATCATCCAACTCGATGGTTTTGTCTAACCGCTTCATTCGATGGATATTCATTTTCGTATACTGAATGTAGTCCTCGCCCTGATTTGGGCCAGTTGTTCTTCCATTTTCAAATTCAGAATCCACCAACTTTCTATAATCAGAATAGGTGTATCCACTTTCAAATTGTTCCTTCGTAATCATATCTTTCATCTCTTTAATTAGTCTCTTTATCAATATGTCGTCTTCTGTTAAGCCTTCCTTACAAATTGTGTCTACTAAAGATGGTTCTCAAACCATTTTGAATACAGAACTAGATTCAACATACCATTCACGCCACGGAGCGCTTACCGAATCACAACACGTTTTCATCGACAAAGGTTTGCGAAAGCAAATAGAAAAAGGAGTGACCAGCGTCACTTTACTTGAAATGGGTTTAGGAACAGGTCTCAATGCTTTGCTTACAGCCATTGAAGCAAATAAACTCAATATCCGAATAAACTATCACGCATTGGAACTTTATCCAGTTCCTGAAGGGGTTTGGAAGGCATATGGATTGCCTGAGGAGTTATCTGAAAATCGAGATTTATATGATGCCATTCAGCTTGCCGAATGGGACAAAGAAGTGATGATAAATTCAGACTTTTCCATCACCAAGCATAATATTTCGATCTTAGATTTTCAACCTTCGGTGAAATTTGACCTAATATATTATGATGCGTTTGAACCTGAAACTCAACCCGAACTTTGGACGCAAGAAGTATTTGAGAAATTGTTTAATTGGACTAATCTAAACGGAGTTTTAACCACCTATTGCTGTAAGGGATACGTACGCAGAAATATGATTGGCGCAGGATTTGAAGTAGAGAAAGTGCCAGGTCCACCGGGCAAGCGTGAAATGATTATTGCTCAACGTCCGTTATAACTTAGTTAGTAAGGGTTTGCCGTGGTAAACAGCAACCGTATCTTTGCAAAACCAATGAGTGTATTTTTTAAAATCTTCATGTTCAGTTTCCTATCGCTGATAGTGAGCGCTGGTTCAGCTCAAGAGTTCAATCAGAAAGATGGAAGCGGCCTAAAACAAGGGAAGTGGAAGAAGCTCTACAGTAACGACTTTGTTCGTTACGAAGGACAGTTTAAGGACGACAAGCCTTACGGTTTGTTCCAGTATTACTATGACAATGGAAAATTACAGGCTACAAATAATCACATCGGTGACGGAACTGTTGCCAATCATGTGTATCACAAGAACGGGAAGATAAAAGCCAAGGGTCTTTTTCGAGAACAGAAAAAGGACAGTCTTTGGCAGTATTTCAATGAAAATGAATTGCTTATTATAGAGGAGACGTACATTTTGGATACGCTTCATGGTGCGCAGAAAACGTACTACGAAAACCGTCAGATTGGTGAGGAAACTAACTACAATCACGGTATTAAGGCTGGGATTTGGAAGAAGTTCTTCGATAACGGAACGCCATGGGTTGAAGCCAGCTACGTGAACGGAAATCTCGATGGGAAATTCGTTATGCACAAAGGAGACGGTAAGCTTAAAGTACAGGGAAATTATGCCTTAGGAATTAGAACGGGTGTCTGGCTCAATTTCAATGAGAATGGTTCTGTTTATACTCAAGTAGTCTATAACAATGGTGTTTTGAAAAGCACTAAATACGAAAATGGAGAGTTTACCGACTACTACGATAATGAGATTACGAAAAGCATTTACAACTACAAGAATGGAAAGCGTGAGGGTGAATTCAAAGAATTCTACAACGCTGGAGAATGGGTAAAAGAGGAAACAGCGGGCAAATTTGGTGGCCAGGATGAAGTGACGGAACATTTAGAAGGAACTCAGGTTAAAATGAAGGGTTGGTATCATTTGGACCAGTTAAACGGAAAAGTGACCTATTTTAACGAAGACGGAAGCACGCAGCGTGTGGAAGTTTGGGAGAATGGCACATTGGTAAGTACAATTGATTGGGAGGCTAAAAATGAGTAAAGGCAAAGTATTGGTAGCGATGAGTGGTGGTCTCGACAGTTCTGTTGTAGCCATGATGTTGCATAATGAAGGTTATGAAGTGGTTGGAGTGACCATGAAAACGTGGGATTACGCTTCTGCTGGTGGAAATACAAAAACCACAGGCTGCTGCAGTTTAGATGATATTAACGATGCACGGCAGATGGCGGTTGACTTCGGTTTTCCACACATAATCATAGATATTCGTGAGGAGTTTGGAGATTATATCATCGACAATTTTGTGGATGAATACGTAGCTGGAAGAACGCCAAATCCATGTGTTTTGTGTAATACACACATCAAATGGGATGCACTTTTAAAACGTGCCGATCAGCTTGATTGTGAGTTTATCGCAACAGGGCATTACGCTCAGGTTCGGGAGGAAAATGGACGTTATGTGGTTTCTAAGGGAGTTGATCAATCCAAGGATCAATCGTATGTTCTTTGGGGTTTGAGTCAGGAAAACCTGGCACGAACCATTTTTCCATTGGGGAAAATGCACAAGAAAGATATTCGTCAAGTAGCGATTGATAGTGGCTATGAGACTATCGCCAAAAAGAGCGAGAGTTATGAGATATGCTTCATCCCAGATAACGATTATCGTGGCTTCTTAAAACGTAGAGTAAAAGGATTAGAAGAAGAAGTGGATGGTGGACTTTTTGTTGATAAGGATGGCAAAATTCTAGGTAAGCATAAGGGATATCCTTTCTACACTATCGGACAACGAAGGGGGTTGGAGATAGCTTTAGGAGAACCAATGTATGTTACTGGCATTCATCCAGATACAAATACGGTAACTCTTGGTGTTGCTGAGGATTTACTGAAGACTGAAATGAATGTTCGGAATCTCAATCTCATCAAATACGCTTCACTTCCTGAGTCTATGGAAGCATTGGTGAAAGTGCGCTACAAACATGCCGGAAGCACAGCACTTTTGGAGCAACGTGGTAACGATATGAACGTTCGTTTTTATGAAGAAGTTAGCGCCATAGCACCTGGACAGTCAGCAGTTTTTTATGAAGGCAATGATGTACTTGGGGGTGGTTTCATCAAGAAAGATCATTAGAAATCCGAACTTAGGAATTCGAGAAACGATTTGAAAAGCAGGGTTTTCATATTTGGTGTAATCTGTTCGCTGTTAAGTGGTTGCTATCGCGAAGACACACTTTTGCCTTTCATTGGATATGATTATTTCCCAACCGAACTTGGCAAATTTGTTGACTACAAGGTTGATTCTATTTGGCAAGATGATCCTGCCGGACCAATCGGATCTGCCGAAGCACATTATTTCCTTCGGGAATTGAATGAATCGCCATTTATTGATGAAGAAGGACGTTCCGCAATCCGTGTAGAGCGATACTCGAAGCAATCTCTTCTTTCAGAATGGAATATTAAGGACGTTTGGTATCGTGTTCGAACGCCAGAGGTTGCTGAACAGAATGAGGAAAATGTGATTTTTGTGAAGCATAATTTCCCAGTAAAACAAGAAAAAAAATGGAACGGAAATAGTAAGAATTTGCTTCAAACGTTGCAGGAATTATATAAACAAGTTTCGGTTCCCGCAGTTTGGGATTATGAGTATGTAAACGTGCATGAGCCGTACACGATAAACGGTTTAACATTTGATTCTACGGTAACGGTTATTCAAATGGATCGGCCAGTGCTTGTCGGACTAGATATGTTTGCGCAGGAAGTGTATGCCAAGAATGTCGGACTCATCCATAAGCAAATGAGAATGTACAACATTCAAGGTGCTGGAGGGGTTGACACGGTTGGCTTCGTTTTCGAGCAGGTTATCACTGATTTTGGAGAATGAAAAGGCTGGCCTTCATAGCCATGATTTTACTTCCTGCTTTCGTATTGGGGCAGGTGCCAGTTCAACATTGGGTTCAGTTTACCGATAAAGACAATACGCCTTTCGATGTTTCGCAGCCACTTGAGTTTCTTTCCCAGCGCGCATTAGACAGGCGAGCAATACAAAATATTACTATTCTCGATAATGACCTTCCGGTTGATCCAGCATACATCCAAGCTGTTTTGGATGAAGGAGCAGTTTATCTTACACATTCCAAGTGGTTTAATTCGGTAACAGTTATTGTGCCGAATCAAGCAATGCTTAGTGCCATTCAAAACCTTCCGTTTGTACTCAATTCTGAGCCAGTAGGTAAGAAAGACGGTGATAAGGAGACGATTAACAAATTTGAATTTGTGGAAGCCGAAAAGTCTGTGGCCGAAACCCATTTTAACGAAAGCAATTACGGCTTAGGGCTCAATCAAATAGACATGCTTGGTGGTATTTCTCTGCATAATCAGGGATTTAGAGGCCAAGGAATGCTGATTGCGGTGCTTGATGGTGGGTTTTCAAATGTGGATGTATTTCCAGCCTTTGATAGTCTGAGAGCTAACAATCGAATTGTTGGAGGTTGGGATTTTGTGGCGCGCGATAACTCCATTTATGGAGATGCATCTCATGGTATGTCTGTGCTTTCTACCATGGCAGCAAACTTGCCGGGCGAGTTTGTTGGTACTGCACCCGAGGCAAGCTATTTGTTGTTTCGTACCGAAGATACATCCAGCGAATTGCCTGTAGAACTAGACTATTGGATTGCAGCAGCGGAATTTGCAGACAGCGCAGGTGCAGACATCATCAATTCATCGTTGGGTTACACCACTTTTGATAATTCGGATTTTGATTTCTCGTATTCGGACATGAATGGCGATACCATTCGTGGAACGCGAGGTGCAGATATTGCCGCGTCTAAAGGAATCTTAGTTGTTAATAGTGCTGGAAATTCCGGTGATAAACCTTGGCAGTACATTGGAGCACCATCAGACGGAGATAGTGTTTTAGCCATTGGTGCGGTTACGTCTGAAGGCTTCATCGCTAACTTCAGTTCGGAAGGATTGCCTTCTGATAATGACATTAAGATTAAGCCAAACGTTTGCGCCCAAGGGCAACAAGCCACCATTATTAGCGGTGGCGGGCAAGTGGTAACTGGTAACGGAACCTCCTTCTCAGGGCCAATTATAGCGGGAATGGCCGCTTGTTTGTGGCAGATTCATAAAGACTCGCTTACCAACATGCAGATTTTTCATGCGATTGAAGCAAGTGCTCACAAATTCCGAAACCCGGATGGTTTTTATGGTTATGGCATTCCAAATTTTGCAAAAGCCAATTTGATGCTTTCGGGAATTGACCCAGATAATGTGGACGAAAGTGAATTATTTGAAATCTCTCCAAATCCGTTTGCAGATCAAATTTCAGGAACTTTTTATTCATCTTCCAACCAAGATGTAGTAATCCGTTTGGTGAATAACCTAGGGCAAGAGGTAAGGCGTTTTGAGAAGGCCACTGATGATTTTACTGCGGTAGAATTTAGTTTTTCAGGTTTGCGTTCACTCACGCAAGGCATGTATGTGCTTCATATTGAATCCGATTCTGGGAAATATTACCAGAAAATGGTGAAGTTGAGGGAGTAGTGATTCCGTTCTGTACAACTCAATTTTAATTGCGCTAAACAGAACGTAAATACATTACGTTCTGCCGCTTTAGACTTGCAATCAAAGTGGAAAACTTGGTAGCGAAACCACTCGAAATAGGAGGTACAAACCGTTACTTTGTAATTAATCGAATAGTAAAATTGTAAGATGAGTATTGTAACGTTGAAGGAAGGAGATAAGGCACCTGATTTTTCTGGGAAAGATCAGAATGGAAAAACGATTTCACTGTCTGATTTGAAAGGCAAACGCGTGATTTTGTTCTTCTATCCGAAAGATATGACACCAGGGTGCACCGCAGAAGCGTGTAATTTAGGTGAGAACTATTCAGAATTACAAAAGCGTGGTTTTGAGGTAATAGGTGTTTCTGCCGACAGTGAAGTGCGCCATCAAAAATTTATTGCTAAATATGAGTTACCTTATACGTTATTAGCCGATACCGAATTGGAAACTATCAAAGCCTTTGGCGTTTGGGGAAACAAGAAGTTCAAGGGAAAAGAATATGACGGTATTCACCGCACCACCTTCATTATTGGAACGGATGGCGTATTGGAGAAAGTAATACTCAAAGTAAAAACAAAAGACCACACAGCTCAGATTCTTGAAGAGCTTGGATAATAAACGAACACATTTTAAGAAAAGAAATTATGGCTAAAGACGTAAAAGCAGAGAAGATGAAGGCCCTACAGATGGCCATGGATAAATTGGAAAAGGCACATGGAAAAGGCTCCATTATGCGAATGGGCGATGCTGCGGTAGAAGATTTGGAGGTTATTCCAACCGGCTCTATTGGCCTAGATGTTGCCTTGGGAATTGGTGGCTATCCGAAAGGAAGAATTGTTGAGATATACGGGCCAGAATCGTCTGGTAAAACAACGCTTGCCATTCACGCCATTGCACAGGCCCAAAAGATGGGCGGAATTGCTGCTATTATTGATGCGGAGCATGCATTTGACCGTTTTTATGCTCAGAGTTTAGGAGTAGACATTGATAACCTTTTGATTTCACAACCGGACAATGGCGAGCAGGCATTGGAAATTACAGAAAACCTTATTCGTTCTGGAGCAATTGACATTATCGTGATTGACTCTGTAGCGGCATTGACTCCAAGAGCTGAGATTGAAGGCGAAATGGGAGATAGCAAAATGGGACTTCAGGCCAGATTGATGTCACAAGCATTGCGTAAGCTAACAGGAACCATCAGCAAAACAGGTTGTGTATGTATTTTCATAAATCAGTTAAGAGAGAAAATTGGTGTGATGTTCGGAAATCCGGAAACTACAACCGGTGGTAACGCACTTAAATTTTACTCTTCTGTACGATTGGATATCAGACGTGCTGGACAGATTAAGAATGGCGATGCCGTTATTGGAAACCGCGCAAGGGTAAAGGTTGTCAAAAACAAAGTTGCGCCACCATTTTGCAAGGCTGAATTCGATATTATGTTCGGACTGGGAATCTCCAAAGTTGGTGAGATTATCGACCTTGGGGTGGACCACGGTATTGTGAAGAAAAGCGGTTCTTGGTTCAGCTATGGAGAAACTCGTTTGGGACAAGGAAGGGATGCAGTAAAAGAGCTTTTATTGGATAATCCTGAACTCAGCGAAGAGTTGGAAATCAAAATCAAGGCGGCCATTGCTGGTGAGAAGTAGTAGTTACCGAATGAATCGATTTATAGGGTTTCTATTCTTTTGTACTGTTACCATTGTTGGTTGCGATTCTGCTGATGGACCCGTAAAAGAGGTTCAGGTTGACCCAGTCGTTGGTCAAGTTACGCCACAAGTAGCTCGATTGGATAGTTTGTCGCAGTTGTTGGAAAAGTCTCCGGGCAATACCGAGTTGCTAAACGAACGCGCCAAGGCTTTCCTGGACGTTAATGAGGTGAATTATGCGCTGGCTGATATCGGGAAGGCGTTGCTTTTGGATAGTACAGTTGCCAAGTACTATCTCACCATTTCGGACGTTTATTTCCGGCTGAACAAACCGGTTCAGTGTAAAAATGCGTTGCTGAAGGCACATGAGATTCAGCCTGATTATGTTGAGCCGTTATATCGTTTGTCACAGTTTGAACTCTACTTGGGAAACCATCAAACGAGTATCAATTATGCCAACGACATGTTGCGAATCGATGCCCGCGATGACCGTCCATTTATAGTAAAAGCTTTGTGCTTTAAGGAGTTGGGTGATACTGCAAAAGCGATTTACAACTATTTGGAAGCAACCACAGAAAATCCAGATAACTACGATGCATTTGTGGAATTAGGAGTGTTGAATTGGGCTCAGAATAATCCGTTAGCGGAGAGTTATCTCAAATCTGCACTCGACATAAGACCTGATGGAGTAGATGCGTTATACGCCTTGGGCATGCAATACCAACAAGCAGATAAGCTGAATGATGCGTTGGAAACCTATACGCGCATACTCCAAATTGATAGTACGTACCGGACGGCATATTACAATATGGGCTATATCCAATATCAGTATCTGCAACTTTATAATGAGGCGCTAGCCAATTTTGATAAGGCAGTGAAGGTTGACACGAAGTACTACCAAGCAGTTTACATGCGCGGGTTGTGTTACGAAGCCAAAGGCGATGTGGCTCGGGCAAAACAGGAGTACTCTTATGCTATTCAACTTAATCCTGACTACGGTTTGGCCGCTGCAGGTTTGACTAGATTAGTAATTAAAGTATCGAAGTAGGTCACGGCATGTTTCTTGTCTTGCAATGCAGACTTCAATTTCTAACTTTAACTTTCAATTAAAACACCAAAAAATGAAAACCTATTTACTCGGACTTATTCTGTCAATCGCTTTTCCAATGGCGAGTTTGGCTCAGGATGACGCCATGTGTGAAAGTCTTAAAAAGATTGTTGATTCTTCACAAGATTACTTTAAGGAAATAAGAGGAGAAGAAACAACTATTGCCATCCGCGGTATTGAAAAGGCATATCAGAAATCTTCTATTGAAGTGGAATCAGGTGTAGAAATGCTAATTACCGCTGATGAAATGTATCCTGAAGCAGTCAGTTATCTTGCTGAAAGCAGTATGTATTCTCCGCAAATAGCTTCTAGCTATGAGAAACTAAAAGATGCTATTACCGCTTGTTTAGGAGACGAATGGGTTGCTTCTGAAAAAGACAAGACAAACGATATATTCTTGGAAGATACAGAGTACAAGAAATACGTTCTTAAAGAGAATAAGAAAGGTAAGAAGGTGAAGATTGAGTTGTATATGTACAACCAGCGTGAACTCAATAAATGGGTTGTGGAACTGAAAATTTTCGGAATCGGACGTAAGATTTGATTCTTAAATTTATCGCTTTTTAAGCCCTTTCCGGATTTTCTGGAAAGGGCTTTTTTTTGGGGCGATAGTTTCCTACACCTTCCGCACAAACAACTGAGCCGTTTCATACTTCACAACCGAGATAGCCTCTCCTTTATCAATGTATCCGGTAAGTGCTGTGGCGTCATATACATCACCGTCAATTTCAATCTTTCCAGATGGGCGTAATATGGTGAATGCGATTCCTTGCTTACCTATCATTTCATGTTCTTTTACATTTACGCCCACAAAGCCATCTTCCTTTTTCTGAACAGAAGAAAGTACCATTGAACTCATCATGGAAGTTGTAACGAATTTTTGGGCTAAATAAATAGAACCGAAAAAGCCACCTACTGTGGCAAGTAGCACTGTAAGAAATGCGTTGATAATCTGAGTTTCCATCGTCATCTCAAAATCGAATCCAACGTTGTTGATTAGGCTAAGAATCAAGGATGCCATAATAAACGCAATACCTGCAATTCCAGCTACTCCGAAACCGGGGAGCACAAAGACTTCTACCGCAACCAGTACAATTCCAACAAGGAAAATGATAATCTCCCAGTTTTCCGCCAAACCTCCAAGGTATAATGGAGTGAAATACAGCAGTGCAGCGATTATCGAAGCCACAATAGGAAAACCTACACCCGGAGATTGCATCTCAAAGTAAATCCCACCAATAATTATCATAATTAGCACGCCACTAACCGCTGGATTTATCATCCAACCGATAAAGGTTTCTAGTGAGCTAACCTCGTATGTTTTAACCTCGTATTCTGGAAATCCGTTCTGCTTCAGCACTTCGTCAACCGATTCGTGCATGCCTTCACAAAAGCCGTGTATAATTGCTTCCGATGCCGTGAAAGTGATAACTTTTCCTGAGTCGCTTACGCCATCAACAGCAAGGGAAGCGTCTACCATTGCTTGAGCAATTTCCGGATTCCTCCCCTTTGCTTCGGCTGTAGAACGCATGGTACTTCGCATATAGCTTTGGTACTTATCCGGCATCTGTTCGCCAGTCTGATTAACCACTGTTGCTGCACCAATGTTTGCTCCTTTTCGCATGTAAATGCTGTCGCAAGCAATAGAAATAAGAGCTCCAGCCGAGGCTGCATTATTGTCTATAAAAACCCAAACCGGAATTTTACTGTTGAGGATTTTAGTCCGCATACTATCAGCATGGGTTACTAGTCCGCCATACGTATTCATGCGAAGTAGAATGAGGTCGGCATCCCACTCGTTGGCCTCCTGAAATGCCTGTTGCATTTTTCGCCAAACAGGAGGTCCAATTTCTTCTTTTACGTCAAACTTATAAACCCGTTTTGTGGAGGACTTAACCAGTTCCTCCTGTAACGCGGTTGTGTCAGAAACCGCAGAAACGGTGTCTTCCTGTGCATAAGAAATTAGAAAGAAGAAGAAGGATAAAATGAGTGTAACTGCCGTTCGTATCATTGCATAAAGCTACGCAGAAGCTGCGAAAACTCTCTATGAATGTGTGGGTTGGTAGCAATAATCTCTTTTGTGAAAATGGCATCGTCACCGCCAGTAAAGTCCGTCACTTTTCCACCGGCTTCTTTAACTAGAAGTATTCCTGCCGCTACATCCCACGGGCTTAGGCTGTATTCGTAAAACCCATCAAACCTACCGCACGCAACGTAAGCAAGATCAGTTGCGGCAGATCCCGGTCTTCTTAATCCGTGCGAATGCTGCATTAAATGCTTGAACAGCGCAAGGTATTGGTCTAGTAGGTGGTAATCGTAGTAGGGGAACCCTGTTCCAAGTAACGAGTCAGAAACGGTTTTAGCTTCGGAAGCTTGGATTTTCTTATCGTTTAGAAATGCCCCGCCATTTTTCCATGCAGAGAACATCTCATCCTGATTGATTTCGAATACAACTCCAACTAATGGTTCTTTCTCGTACAGCAGGGCAATGCTTACAGCAAAAAATGGTACTCCATGAATGAAGTTGGTGGTGCCATCTAGCGGGTCAATAACCCACTTTAGCGGATTATCATCTCGCTTTTCTGTCCCCTCTTCTGTAATAAAACCAGCTGTGGGAAGAAGTTTTTTTAGTTCCTCAACAATCAGCTTCTCTGCACCTTTATCTACATAAGACACAAAATCGTTGTGACCTTTTACTTCTACTTTTTTTGATGAAAACGCTTTTTTCTCGTTCAGAATAAACGCTCCAGCCTTTCTAGCAATGGAACAAACATCACAGGTTATTTCGGGAAGGTTGAGTGTAGAAGTATCCATGATGATTATGTCTTTACTTATATTGAATGTGCCTAGATGCCGTCACCCTGAACTTTCTTCAGAGTCTATTACTGCTGTAGAAGTACACATGCTGAAACGAGTTCAGCATGACCAGCTCTATTTATTTTGGGAGTGAAACCTGATAGTCAATATATCCATCAGTATTCAGCCCATTTCTTGCCCACTTTGGGCATGAGGAAGAGGAACACGATTCCAACAAGAATCATCACGGTTGAGATAATTTCGGCCTGTGTTACACCACCAAAAATTGGGTATTCATTATTGATTCTTATTTGCTCAATCGCTAACCGTTCAAAACCGGCAAGAATCAGATACCAAGACATTATCATACCCGGAACGGTCCATCGCGTTCTCATAAACCGAAAAAACGCATAGATGGTGAGGGCCATTACAATTTCGTAAAGTGGTGTTGGCCATGCGTAACCAGTCAAACTAACATATCCCATTTGGGCAAAATCTGTTTTCAGGTCGACTCCCAAAACGTTGTTCGGATAGTTGTATGCCCACGTCCAATCTGGCAAAAAGCTCAACCATTCAGGTTGTGGTGCATCGTTTGGAATTCCCCAATCTCCATCACCAGCTATCTGGCAGCCCATTCGTCCTATTCCATAGGCCAACATTAGACCTGGAAGTGAGGCGTCTGTGAGATGTAGCAGCTTGATGTTGTTTTTCTTCGCGAAATAGAGAATGGATGAGGTACCGCAAATTAATCCGCCTAAAAACGATAGACCGCTGAACGAAACAAGAGCACCAACTGGATCGGCCATTAGCTCATCCAAGTTTTCGAGGTTGTGAAAAATCTTTGCTCCTAAAATTCCAAATACAGCAGCCAAAATGGTGATGGTGCCAACCTGTTCATACGGATGCACGTTTATTTCAACTTCCTTGGGTTCGGCCAGACCTTCCTTTTTGTCTTCCCAAATGCGCGTTCCAATGGAAAGTGCAGCGCCTAGAAAACCTCCAAGCATATTGCCTTCGGCAGAAAGAATAAACACCTGTGGGTTTACTGCAATTGCATCAAAGTCTAGAAACAATGCCAAGAATTTGTAGCCAATTGCAAAACCAACTATTCCTGAAATAGCTTTTTCTATTAGTGTAGAGGTCTTTCCTTTCCAAACTTTTTTCTTCACTGGAGCAAGTAGACCCAAGCCTTCTTTGCGTTTAAGTTCAGACTTCAAATCAATACTAGCAGCAAGGAAAGCCAAGGCCACCATCATTCCGAAACTTTGTACAAGTCTGAAAGGAGGAATTGAAAGCCCGAAAAGGTCAAGGACTAAATCATAAAGAGTAGGGTACATGCGCGGTTTTTCTGCTTGAGAGTGCAAAGATGGTATTATTGGTTTATAGAGTTGATAAGTTGACGGAGTTGATGAAGTTTGTAGAGTCGTCAACTTTTTGAAAGCTGACTACTCTGCAATTGGTTAAGATTGTGCTGGAAAGCAGAAAATGAGCAAATTAGCAGACCAGTAAATCAATTTGTTCAGCAAACAATTTCAATGACTCCTTTTCTCTCAGAATTTATCGGCACACTTTTACTCATTCTCCTTGGAGTTGGCGTAAATGCTAATGTTGGTTTGAAGGATAGTTTTGCTTTTGGCAGCGGCTGGATGGTCATTGCTTTTGGTTGGGGGTTTGCGGTGTTTGCCGGAGTGATTGTTGCCGGACCTTCTAGTGGAGCACATCTAAACCCAGCGGTAAGCGTTGGACTTGCCGTTGCGGGAAGATTTCCGTGGGCAGAAGTACCGTTTTACATTTTGGCTCAACTGGCAGGGGCGATGGCCGGAGCGCTATTGGTCTGGTTTCAGTTTTCAGACCATTACAATAGAATGGATGATAAGGACAGCGTGCTTGGTACGTTTTGTACTAGTCCTTCTATTCCAAATACATTCAAAAACCTTTTCAGTGAAGCGCTAGGTACGTTTGTGCTGGTTTTTGTGGTGCTTTATTTGGCTGGGCCCTCGTTTGCTTCAGATACGTTAGGTGATACAGTTATTGGCCTTGGCTCTATTGGTGCATTGCCAGTAGCCTTTTTAGTTGTGGGAATAGGAATGAGTTTGGGAGGAACAACGGGCTATGCCATCAATCCAACACGCGATCTTGGTCCGCGAATTATTCATGCCTTGGTGCCAATTAAAGGTAAACGCGATAGCAATTGGGGCTATAGTTGGATTCCTGTTGTTGGACCTACGTTGGGTGCAATTATTGCCGGAGTGGCGTTTCTAGCGCTCGGTTAATCTTCAACTTGAATAATCACGATTGGTTCTAGGAAGTGATGTTTCACCTCTTCATTTAGCGGGGTTTCAATATCCCAAATACAATCCATACCGAATTCTTGGTTTTTAATAACCCAATTGTTTTGTCGTATCAAGCGTTCTACATCGCCAGTGCTCGAGTGCGGAAATTGAATTCGGACAACTGACTTTGGAATTCTGATAACGACTTTGACGTTTTCTAATGCTTCTTTTGCCGCTTCTTTGTAAGCATTTACGAGACCAGAAACACCCAGTTTTGTTCCTCCAAAATAGCGGACTACAGCAACTAAAACGTTGCTTACATCTTTACTCTTGATTTGATTTAGAATTGGTAAACCTGCAGAACCGCCCGGTTCACCATCATCATTGGCTCTGTAATCTGCTCCATCTTCTCCCAATTGATACGCGTAGCAAACGTGCCCTGAAGATGGATGTTCTGTCCTCAATCCGTCAAGCAATGGTTTTACATCGGCTACATCGTGGATTGGAAAAGCATAGCTAACGAACTTAGAACCTCGGTCTTTGAATAATCCTTCGGTAGACTTAGAAATGGTTCTCATTTCACAATTTGTTCAATTCTAATTCTATGATGTCGCTGAAGAATAATGGGGTAGAGGTTCCCTATTACATTAATAAGGCTGGTTATGATAACGAGCTTAAAGTGACCTTTGATAAAAAGAGGAATTGAAACTGCTGAGATGATTACAACCGCAACCAAATGCCCAAATTCAGACTGCTTGGATTGGTAGCTGAAATTCTTTAATCCGGCTCGTGTACCGTTAAAGTATTTGGTTCTGTTCTTTCCTCGGCCCCAAAAGAAAAACAGCAGTAGTTTTCTGAAAATAGCTACTTGCAATAGCGTATAAATTTGCTTTAAACGTTTTGTGTTTTTAAGCCTGTAATAGCTTTGCCCGATAAGTTTGTTTGTTGGAAAAACGAAACCTGGGAAAGCAACTATTCCGGTGATGAAAAGGTTAAGTAGAAAAGAGACAGTTACTACTTCCTGAAAGGATAATTCGGTTGGATTAGAAGTGAAGAGTTGAGTTAGCAAATGAAAAGACTGGTATCCTAAGAAAATGGAAAATGAACAGAAGAAGATTTTTTTTCCAATTGACATAAAAGTTAGTCTTCTGTAAATAAGCCTTCTAAAACGTCAACTTCAATTGCAACAACTACTTCAATAATTCTCTTCTGATCCACGGTTGAAAGCGATTCGAACAATCCGTTTCCTTCAATCAACATTTGAAAAGCAATCTCCAGTCCGCCAATCTCGGCATCCGAATAATCTTTGGGAGATTTCTTCATTCGAGCGATTAATTCTTTCATAATCGTGATGATTTCTCGAACCAGTCTCTTGTCATTAAGTAGCTCCAAGAGGTTGGTTGTATTAACTACAAACTCATGAATTTCCTTCTTGCGAAGCGCCACAATAAATGAGTTAATATCGGCAGAAGAGTAGGGAGGTAGCTTGCCACTACTTTTAGCTTTACGTACTAACTTAGCTTCAAAATCGGTAGCTGTACGGAACGATTTGAATACTTTAATACCAGCCCCCATTAGTCTTGGAATGCTCCTGCCGTGGCGAAAAACGATAGCGGCAGAATGAAATACTATGCGGAGTAGCTTATCGGGATGAGTTAGGTAATTATCTAAACTTCGGAATGCTTCTTCCAGCGGTTCGCGGTTTTCTGGATGAGGGTAAACTTGATCCAAGAAAAAGTTGCGGTACATAGCCATGCGTTCTTCATCAAACGAATCAGGGATTTCGTACTTACTAACTACCTCGTCATATTGGTAACGGTCGTATATCAGTTTTCGAAAACCGATTACAACACCGTTTAGTATTTCCTTGTCAGATGTATTGCTCATTTATAGTGTAAACTTAACTCGCCCAGATTAAGTTCAATAAAAAAAGGTCAGCCTTTTGAAGGCTGACCTTTTTCACTTTCTATATCCGAAAAATCAACGAATCACCTGGAAACGACTTACTCCTGTCTCCCCAGATTCTTGCGTTACCTTCAAAATGTGGATACCGGCACTAAGACCCGAAACATCGACCTTACCATCATTCACCAAACCTATTAATACAACCTGTCCTACCGCATTCAACACTTCAAACTGAGCTTGTTTAAATGTGGTTCCTGACAGGTTTAACACATCGCTAGTTGGATTTGGGTAAACGCCAACGATGACTGATGACCTCTCGTTGATTCCAACATTATAATCAGTGTATTGTATGGATTCTGATACTTGCCCATTTGCGTTAAAAAAGGTATTGACCAAAACAGGATATCGAATACCCGCTTTGTACCAATGATAGATTTCTGTTTCGTATGTTGCAATCTGTGGGGTGCCTGCTACAGCATCCTGATAATCCTCTTCTATTTTTACACGGAGAACATCAGTAAAGGTTCCAGAGGGAGTGATTACGGTTCCATAACCATCTACAACTGAAGTAACCGTACCAGATCGGTTAACCGTAAATCCATTTGAAGTAAAACTTGCTGCAAAAGAGTCGTTGTTCATGTCCATGTAGTTCAGCGGAAAGTTGAACATAACCTCTCCATCAGAATAGGCGATGGCAGTTGTTGTATTCGCAATTCCATAATTGGTTGAAGATGATGTTGCATCAACATAAATCCACGAACCCTGAATTGCGATATACTGTGCAACAGTAGCATTAGGAAATTGAGAACCAAACGTTGTGGTTGAAGGGTCGAGCATTTCGACAACTGCTGTGGCATTAATGTTAGCACCTGAAAAATCCCAGGTCTGGTTGGCACCAGAAGGCCCTGCTGACTGATGGTCGGAAACGTTAATTGTCCAGCTGTCGCCAACTGTATAAGCCACGTCAGAAGCTTGAAGAACGGGTTGTGCAATAGCGGCTATGGATACGCTTATTGCTAAAATTGAAAGAGGTAATTTTTTCATCATAAAGTTGGGTTTATTTAATTCCAAAGATATAAAAACAATGAATTTACTTATCGGTCATTCATTACCTCAAACAGCCTCTCTATTACCTCATTTTGTAGAAATGAACCTAGTGTCTGGTGCCGATTAGGAATTCAATTGTTTCTACCGTTCGCTCTTAGGCCAAATACGTTTGCAGTTTTCTATAGCTGAGTTTAGGGCATCTTCATGCGGGTTGAAATTAAGAACTCAGTTGTTTTTAAAGCCATGCTACAAACCGTAATAAATGACTAGCAAGGTTTGCTTTTCAACCAGTGTGTCATCTATTACTTATTGACTAACCTCGGGGGCATTGTTTTCTATTTTCGTGCTTCGAGACAAGGCATCTCGAGGCCGATAAGAACCAACAGGAACGTAGGTTGTTTCCTGTTTAAAACCTATACAATATGATAGACCCTAAAAAAACCATCAGCATAATTCCAGCAACGTTAGATGAGGATGGTTGGAAGCTGGAGTCTGACTCTACGGATGTAAAAATCTATAGTAAATACGGTGTATGTAATTCGAAGGTAATCGGGTTTAAGACCATTTCGGAACACCCGGTTTCCGCACTCGAAGTATTCGAACTTTTAAAGGACGTGAACAAAGCAATGGAGCTGGTAAATGACCAATTTATTGGTGGAGAGGTGCTAGAAAGTTGGCCAACCGATTTTGATTCAGAGGGGACCTTAGTCAGAACCTCATTCAGTATGCCATGGCCCTTCACCAATCGTGAATTTCCGCACGGACAGCATACGCAACAACTTAATGAGACAACCTTCATGGTTGGGTATACACCCATTGAGCGTGATGATATTCCTGTACAAGATGGATTTATCCGTTGCCCCATGTATATTTCTGGCCAGCGCATTACTCAATTACAAAATGGAGCGTGCAGAGTTGAACACTTAATGGTCTACGAATTAGGTGGGGCGGTCTCGCCCAAGTTTCAGGATGGGCTTATGAAAGCAGGCCATATTGGCGCCTATAAAGCGGAGTGGAGGAAATTACGCGAAGTACTTTTTCCTCAGCATTTAGATGACGTAAACACGAGCGCACTTACCAAGCTAATGGTAGATGCATTAGCTAAAAGCAAAGCGTGGAAAAAAATCAAAGATGCTGATACAGGGCACGTGAGCTCAGGACGTTTGGCATATTGTCCGAAAACTATCTATAGAACGGAAATTGAAGTAGTTGCTCCCATTAGTCAGGTGGTAGATGTGTTAGCCGATAAGTCGTTAGAATATCTTGGCAGATGGAACAAGGAATTTATGCAAGGTTTTGTCTTGAAAGAGGTGAGCAAAACAGCTACAAAAAGCGAGTGGCTCATACACGTTCAGTATGCTACACCAGGGCCTATTTCTAATCGCGAGTACGTCTACTATTTTTCGAGAGAATGGATAAGCGACTCAGAGGCCATTATTCTTTATTGCTCTGTTCAACATGACAAACCTGTACCAGCAGGATTTGAAAGATCGCTGCTTTACCCAACCGTTCATAGATGTCTTTCTACAGAAAAGGGAACCACAATCGAACACTTACTTGCAACCGACCTAAAAGGCAAGCTGGGTTCTTTTCAAGATGGGTTATTAAAAAGTGGTCTTGTTGATGCACACATAAGAGACCTTAACAGTCAGACAAAACTCTTCAGAGAAATTGCTCAGTAGGCGTTGTAATCTCCCGATTCTAGTACACGTTTCGCTCTTTCATCCGTAAGTTTTGCGAGCGCTTGCTTATACCCAAATCGGTGCATTAAGCGCAAGATTTGAACAGGCAATAACCGCGGGGCTGATACCAACTCAACCAGCGTAAAAACGGGGAAAAGAAAAAACACTTTTATTTTCTGAGGTAATGTTGATGACTGCATCCATTTACCGAATGGGACAAAAGCGTTGGAACCACTATGAGGAGGCGGTACCGACTCTGGCTGATGACTTACCGTTTGTATAAAGGAAAAAAGAATGAGCGTTCCGAGGGCTACATACACACCGTTTGCACCCAAAGCTGAATTGAAAACGTTGGCTAATAACCAGAAAGCAACAACAATTGGCAGCGACACCAAACCTATAGTAAGATCCATAATGAGGTACCAAATTGCAAAAACAAGCATCGCAATAAAGGCACCGTTAAATGCCGTTTGAGCGGCAAAAGCATCGATGAGTGATGCGCTAGAAACATCAACATAAGAAGCCAAAGCAAACAAAGAGAAGACAATAGGGGCCATACACACCGTATGAAGAAGCTTAGATGTTTTAGTCTGATGAAAAACAGTATAAAAAGCACTCTGCCATTCTAAATCAAAAATTTTGGTTTGTGCTTGCGGAATCGTTAGAAGATGTTCAATAATACTGGGGTCTGATGCGCGCATGTGTTCTAATAGGTTATTAACCTAACACAAAGATACCTACCGATGTTCAACGCTTTAGCGCTCAGTTCAGATTTAGTTCAAAAAACCCAAACATAATCTTCACTTAGGTGTTACGTTGTCGCAAGAATAATCATGGGCAAAATTGCTACGTTACATCCCTATCCAGACAGCTGGTACGTACTTGGTTTATCTAATGAGATAAAACCGGGGACAGTGATGAACAAAAATCTTGCTGGTCAGGAGATTGTTCTCTTTAGAACCGTTTCAGGAAAGTTGCACGCTATTGATGCATATTGCCCTCATTTGGGTGCTCACCTAGGGCATGGCGGCACAGTAGAAGGTGAAGATATCAAGTGTCCATTTCATGGGTTTTGTTTCAATGGCTCTGGCAAGTGCACCAAAACGGGGTATGGTACAAAACCGCCCCCAACAGCAAAAGCCAAAACGTGGCCAGTAAGAGATAAGAATGGCTTCATAGCCATTTATCATAGCAATGAGGATAAAGCACCGGATTGGGAAATACCTGATGTAGATTCTACGGGCTGGAATTCGTTGATAACGACTTCATTCGAAATCAACAGCCATCCGCAAGAGACCACAGAGAACAGTGTAGATATTGGTCATTTTGGAGAAGTGCATGGGTATACCGGTATTGAAACGCTAAAAAAGATTGAAACCGAAGGATCATACCTAACAACAAAATATGCCATGCATCGCGCTGCTGGGTTTGTAGGTAAGGCCGAAAAGGTAAGGGCCGAATTTGAAGTCCATGTTTTCGGACTGGGCTATAGCTACGTAGAAGCTAAAGTTCCCAAGCATGGTCTCGAGTACAGAACATTTGTGTTTCCTACACCCATTGGTAACGGAAAGATTAAGCTAACGCTCGGACTACGATTAAAAAAAATTGAGCGTGCATATAAGGTCAATCCATTAATGGCCGTACTACCCAAGCCGCTAGTCAACTACATTGTGGGTAAGGCCAGTTTTAACATTTACCTGCATGATGTAAAACAGGATTTTCATATCTGGGAAAACAAAACGTTTATCGCGCCTCCTGCTCTCGCAAAAGGAGATGGCCCAATTGGTAGCTACAGAACTTGGGCTAAGCAGTTCTATCCAGCAAAGACTAACATCAGTTCAAAAAAGGCAGCTCAGGATAGTTTGGTTTCCAAAACAGAAGTTTGATGCCGCTTTTAGAAGCGCTCTAGTAATACCCCAAGAAATCTCTTCTTAAACGCACCCATGGCTACCACTCAGAAAAAGGCGAGTGCTTTGGTTAACGAGACCTGTTAGGTTTTGGAAACCTAACAGGTCTGGATTTCAGATATAATTGGCCTATTTTTTCCTGTAGAAGAAGGTGAAACCCACACATGGGGCGCCATTATTGGCGTGCTTATTTTCTTTGTGTCCCTGCTGTTTATGTTCGGGGCTGCTAAAGGGATGTGGTAGGCTAATTAGACCTTCAAGGTTTTGAAAACCTAACAGGTCTTGCGTTGGGCAAAGAGGAAAAAGAAACCCCTGTGGAACACTCGCGCAAACGGGGCTGTTACATTATCCATTCCAGCTCATTATATTTATCTTTCATTTTGTCCCAGAATCCGTTACTCCAATCCATTACAACGGCAGGCCGCCAATCTTTTGGAAAGTCCTTTAAAAGAGCATCAACCATTTTGCTTCCGTTACCCTTTACTGGAGAGTTTATGTCAAAGAAGTCAATTGACTTATGTTCGGTGCTGTAAAGTATTTGAATGCCAATTGCTGTGTCGTGGTTCATATGAGTAATGGGAACCTTTGGCCGATTTGGATAGTTCTCACTCGAAGCAGCCAGCGTTTCGTCACATATTCTTACATATTTGATAAAGTCCAGGTTCGCAAGATTCTTTGCCATAATAACAATTTCAGTAGGCAAATCCTTTATTCTACTTATTACCCAAACTTGTTTCCCGTCTTTATTCAGGGTCTCAAATTCTTTTTCAAATTCCTTTCTTGTCATTTTCTTTATTGTCGTCACTTGCTTAGTGTTTATGGTGGGGGTAGCTTGGAGGGTATTTTTGTTCCTCCTTTTAGATTAGTCGTAAACTGATTGTGTTCTGTTGTACACAAGTGATCCGTTGGAACTCTTGCGCGCGAGGGGATTCAAATGTAATAATCGTGAAGCACGAAACGCAAGTTCAGCGAAGCTACATTCGAAATAATGAAGTGCGAAGGATGGATGCAGGAAACGTGGGTTCAGGGGAGCTAAATGAAGAAGATCAGTTGCAAATTGATCGTGTTGTGTTCCGCACGAGTAATCCTGCGGAACACTCGCGCGGGCGGATGTGGAACACTTAGTCGAGCGGGCATTTCTGTCACAGCAAGGCAATTATGTCATGTTGTAATTTGTTTATACGGTAAAAGATAATTTCGGTCAATTCTGATCTTCTTTGATGGCGCGCGTTTGTAACGCGTGCCCTAGTTGCTAATCTTGTGTTAAGCATGCGTTACAAACGCGCGCTATCGGGGTGAATCAGATGAAGGTATTTTATTCTCTTTTTATTCCATCTTCTTTTTCAAGCAATCTAAGTAGCGTAATAATCTTATCATATATTTTGTCAAGACGATTTGCACCAGAAATACCTTCCTTCTGTCCTGTTAATTCTTCGCTGATATCATTAAAACGAAATTCATTTTCAATTAATCTTATCTCGATGCAAAGTGTACTTATCGTAGATATTATTTCGTCATCAATATTCAATGAATGTGTAGTCAATATATTTTCAAGTGAGTTTTGTAAATATTTTAGGCGTTCAACCTCCCCTTTGACAAACTCATATCGTTCTTTTCCAGTCTTCTTTGTAACACATTCTAAAATTTTGACTCTCAATTGTTCTGGCGCAACAGGCTTTAAGACATTGGGTCTCAACAATGCTACAAAGTCAAATAAATCAGGATATTTTTTATTCTTAACTAAGAATGTCGTGACATCATCATTTACTTTTATTTCATGTGGCATATGATTTAAAAAATCACAGAGTTCAGAAATGACAAACGTTATTTTGGTTCTAAAATGAATTATGTTTTTTCGTTTTAGAAGTCTAATCGTGAATTTTGGAATTAACCATATCGATACTATAATTCCCAATAAGAAATACACGCTACCTGCATAAATATTAACCCAAAAAGCACTCCAATCTATCATAGTTCATTATTGTGTGTGTATGTCGCGTTCTTAGTATTGCTGCCAACGTTTTCCCGCCTACTAAAAATAGGGTTTTAGTTCCCCGTCTTATACATTTTCAATAATCCCATTTCCTCATCTCTCAAACCATTATACTTTTAAGCACGCGTTACAAACGCATGCTATCGGGGCGTGTCATGTACCACACGAGTGATCTTTTGGAACACAAGCGCGAGCAGGGGGGGTAAATGCTAAACTCTTGAATTACAGCAGAAAACAGCCACTAACTATACATATAATTATGACCTAGCTTTATTTTTCTTCTTCGAGATATTTCCAAACAGCGTCTTGAAAAATCAGTTCAGATTTGTCCTTAAAAACAATACCAAGCACAGAAACTTTTAGTCCTTTCATTATAAAATCCTTCTTTACTTTCTCGTCTGCTTCTTCTTCACCGAGTTCGTCTCTTAATGCCTTTTTGGCCTGAACAGGAACTTCGGTATACATAAAATCAGCTACGCTATTATATTCTTCTTTAGTTGAAATCTCAACTTCGCCCTTAAAGTCTCCTGCTACTTCATCAGTCAACTTAGATTTTTCATCAAAAAATTCAGAGTCATATTTGCTGACGTATTTATAGTTAAGAATAACGTAAAGTACTTCTTTATCAAGCTGATTATTGAAGTCAAGTGTCATTGATAGATACCCTTTGTACTTGTCGATTGAAACAGTGTTGGCATCCTTCAATGTCACAAAGTTTTCAAGCTTCTTATTGTTCTCTCTGATTTCAATCTTTGCCGTTCTAGTTGAATCAAAATCTATCGTAAGTTCATTTATTTGCTCCCGAAATGTTGGCATTTTTGATTCAGCCATTTTCATTGCCTTTCCTAATTCCACAAAACCGAGTTGCATTTCGAGATTGTCAATGAGATACTTTTTCTTCATATCGCTATTCTTCTCATTGGAATTAATCTCCTGTTTCACTTGGTCGAAATCTTCCTTGTTTAATTTCTTGTCCAAAGTGCTTGTGCAACTTGAAAGGATTAAGGTTGCAGTGATAAATACTCCTAAAATCTTATTTGTCATTTTACTTGTTTTGAGGTTTAAAGTTAAATTGTCTGTTTTTTAGCTTGGCTATATCAGTGATGGTGTTGACCTTTTATGCGGATCAACAGGAACTGTTTTAGGTCCTGGTTTTGGTGCATCAGGATTTTTTCTAGGTGTTGGTGATGGTGTTGACCTTTTATGAGGTTTTACTGGAACTGTCTTTTTTGCCATTGTTATTAGTTTTTATACGTTTCAATAATTTCAATTTCTTCTTTCGTTAAATCATAAAGCGCATAAACCATCCCATCAATCTCTTTATCAATTCTGTCAATATCAGATTGAAGCGCATTGGCTTCTGCTTTCTTTTTATTGAAGTACTCCATCCACTCTGCTTGTTCTGCAAGCGATAAAGGTGTGTATTTCTTTTCCGACAAGGGGTTTTTCTTTTCCTTTTCCGACAAGGGGTTTAAACCCCTTGTTGTAGATGTAGATGTAGATGTAGATGTAGATGTAGATGTAGATGTAGATGCAGATGCAGATGCAGATGCTTTTCTCCCCTTTTCTACTTCCGCCAAAAAGCCTTTGAAATCTAAACTTGGCCACTTCTTCAACTTCGTGCTCGGCTTCTCTAGGTCGAAGTTGGATTGGAGGAGTTCAATAAAGCGTAGTGTTGCCGATTGGAGATTGAGTGTTGAAGCCAAAAGTGATTCTACTGACTTTTCAATTTTACTTGTGTCACTACATGCAGGTATCGGTAATGGATATAGATACTGGCGTTTCCAACGTAAAAATCCTCCTCGAATTTCTGAACTGGTGTGCTTAAACAAAAAGGTAAAGAGCCTTGAATTGAGAATCGATAATAAATACTTAGAGTCATTTCCAATTATGAACGCTGTCATATCGCAGTACAACTTTTTAGAATCAAGTGAGAATCGACCTTCGGTAGCTATTTCCGAATAAATAATCTTTGGTTTTTCAAACTCACCATAGTATTCACAAGCACGCAATTCCCACCAGTATTCCCCTTGGTCTGATCTCTTCCTACAATTTACTTCATATAGTTCTAAGTGCGCTGCTACGGATGGGAAATTTGATTTACACCAAGTCCATGCCTCAGCCTCATTCTCGAATTTATATTGGGCATTAGTCCATTTAGATGGTATACAGATTAAATATTTATCGATTATGGGTTCGCCATACTTATGAATATCTCGACCAACAGTATAAGGGCGCAATATTTCGTTACTTCTTGAATCGGATTTCAGGAAATATTTGTAGGTTTTCTCATCAATTATAAAAGCGGCATTATATCCCGTTTTTAATCCAACGAACATTTTGTTCTGGATGTAATTCTTCAAAGGAGTTCCGACAGACTTAAGCCTTTTTACCAGTGAAGCGACTTCATTGCCGACTAAAGACCAACCATTTTCATCTAAGGAATCTTGGTCAACAGTGATTGCTATACTTTTGATGTAACCATCCAAACTTGGGAAATCTAAGGTTGATAGGCTGGCTGCTTTGAACGAACCTTTTCTTTTAGCACCATCTAGAGAAAGTATGCAGGGATATGCTGCAACGTTTTCAAAAACAGGAAGATCACCAAAATCGATTAATTCGATAATGTTTTTATCGTTCATCCATTTTCGCAGTGGTAGCCCATAATTTGCTCGCATCCATTTGTTAGCCACAATGATGCTGTAGATTCCTTTTGTATTTATGAGTTTATCAACGCTCATTTCAATGAAGTAAACAAACAAGTCAGCAGAACTTTGATACGTTTCAAACTTCTTTTCCAAGTGGGGTTTGAAGGGAAGAATCAACTCCTGCCTCACATAAGGCGGATTCCCAATCACCACATCAAAGCCTCCTTTGTACTCGGTGGCAAAGGCATCATCTAAGCTACAGACTAGGTTATTTATATGTGCCTGTAGTGCTTTATTGTGAGGCAGTTGGTGCTTGGCGCGGTTGTGTTCTATGTAGTCTATGGTGTTCTGTAGTTGTTCTTGGTCGGTTATTTCTTTGCAGCCAAATTTCTGTGTCCACAGGGGTATGCTTTTTTCTCCTTCCTTTTTGGCAAGGGGTTTAAACCCCTTGTTGCTGTTGCTGTTGTTGTCTTCTTCTTCTTCTATGACAAGGGGTTTAAACCCCTTGTTGGTCTCTTTGTAGAGGTGTAGCATGCGAGATGTTCTACCCTTTATTTTCTTTACAATCTTCGGTACTTCGTCCTCTTCGCATACCAGCAGCAAATGCAGGTGGTCGCCACAGATGTTGGCTGCCAAAACATGCAGATTGTCTTCTTTGGCGAGGCCTGCCAACGTTTGCATTATCAGTTCTTCATCTTCTGCCTCTAGCCAAATAGCTTCGGGGTACGGGCGTGCGCCATTGTCTCGTTTTTGGCGCACCTTATGGTCTACCATGCGCTGCGAAGTGCGGCTATCGTGCGTGGCTGTGGTAATATGATAGGCGTGTTTCTCCTTTTCGCGGAATACGCTCGAAAATTCTTTCTGCCAATTAAAGGCAAGGTCGCCCGCTACTTCGGGGTCGTCTATCAGGCTATTGCCGCATTTAATGTTGCTACTAAGCGAGGTAAGCTTGCGGCCTTTTTTGGCGGTGCGTAGCCATAAACTCAAACGGGCAATTTCTACGCTTTCTTCGTTTATATCTACCCCATAAATGTTGTTCTCTAATATGTGGTTCTCTACATCCTGGAAAACAATACTGCCTTCAAACAATTGGGCTTCTAGTTCATCTACATAGCGGTGTTCTGCCATCAGAAACTCCAACGCTTGGTTGAGGAATGCGCCCGAACCACAGGCAGGGTCGCAAATGGTGAGTTGTAACAGCCATTCGCGGTATTGCTTTAGCTGGGCATCCAGCTTTTTAATGGTGTCTTTTTTACGGCCTTTACGGTCTTTGGCAAACTCTTCATCATCTATGCCTATTTCGGCCTTTTTCTCTTCGCACAGCTTTCCTACTGTATTATCTACTATGTATTTGGTAATGTATTTGGGCGTGTAGAATACGCCATCTTTCTTGCGCTTGGTTTTGCTCTTATCTACTTCTTCGCCCGCTAGTTTTGCGCGTACATTCTCAATATCATTCAGACTGTGCTCAAATATGTGCCCAAGTATGTTGGTATCTACCTCATCGGCAAAATCGTAGTTGGTGAGTTTGAGACAGTGCTTTTCTAATAGCGCATCATTAATAAGCAGTCCGTCTAGCAGTTCGTCCTTTACAAACAACCCACCGTTGTAGGCGTGTATTTCAAAGAATTTCCCTTTGAAACCATCATTCATATACCCGAAATACTTCTGAAACCGACTGTACAACGGACTGTAAGCATCGCGGTCTTTGAGGTCTGCCCATTGGTCAACAATAGAGCTGATGCTATTGGGCGGCAACAGGCCTTTGTCTTCAGAAAAGAAGATGAACAAAAAACGGTCTAACAGCTTTTGGCTTTTCTTGTAGAGCAACAACGGGTCGTGCTGTGGGTTTTGCACCACCATGTCTTCCCATAAGTCGTTCTTAAATGCCGAATAATCGGCATACAACGCTTTCGTTATTTTCTCCTCTTGTAGGAGGCTTTCTTCCTTCACCTTGGCAGGAATACCGCCTAGCAGATTGTCTTTTTGCAAGAACAACCACAGCAGCGCAAAGCGTTCTTCTGTAAGGGTAAATAGGTTAAACTCTTCGTGCTCTACCGCATTATGAATAAAGAACCGCAGCTTCTCAAAGTTGCTGGTTATCACATACACACAATCAGGCTGATTGTTCTTATAGTTAAACGCTTGGTCGTTCACCTTCGCCAAGTCTTTGGTATCGGTGCCTTTTAGTTCAATAACCGCAATGGCGGTTGGTTCTGAGGGCAAGGGGTATTCCTTTTCCGACAAGGGGTTTTCCTTTTCCGACAAGGGGTTTTCCTTTTCCGACAAGGGGTTTAAACCCCTTGTTGAACCCCTTGTTGAACCCCTTGTTGAACCCCTTGTTGAATCCCTTGTTGCTAGAATAGCGCCAT
>Ga0222662_1000576_pt1 | contig 27963 bp, 25 predicted proteins | sample AntAcemetagen600_FD_179821 | JGI IMG/M metagenome (GOLD analysis project Ga0222662, IMG submission 179821) | Saline water microbial communities from Ace Lake, Antarctica - #600 | ecosystem: Environmental > Aquatic > Non-marine Saline and Alkaline > Saline | place: Antarctica: Ace Lake... | reverse complement strand
CGGCGCCGAAGAGCACGTCGCCCTCCGCCTCGATGGCGAGGCCGCCGAGCACCGGCAGCGTGCCGTCCACCGTCATGCCCAGCGCCGTCAGCACCGAGAGGTTGGGGCGGAAGCGCGAGCGCAGGTAGCCGACGCCGTTGGGGAGGTGGCTGCTGCCCTCCTGCCCGTTGGTCTTGTCCCAGTAGTGGGCGCCGAACACCCCCAGAGTCATGGGGCCGAGCTTGACGTCCACCGAGCCACCGACGAGCAAGGCGTCGTCGTAGGGGTCGCCGTCGCTCATGAGCAGACCCTTGGGCGCCTTGTACGAGCCCACGCCCTCGCTGATGACCGCGAAGAACGCGTTGAGGCCGAGGAACGGCAGCGGCTGCATGGCCATCTGCAGGCCGTCGTAGTCCTCGTCCAGCACCAGCTTGTGACCGAGCGTGAAGTTCTGGCGGCCGATGGTGAACGAGAGCGGGAACGGCGTGGGCGGCTTGATGTAGGCGTACACGTGGTCGAAGTGCACCGCGTAGTTCGTGTCCTTGCTGCCGAACAGCTTGTAGGTGTTGTAGGACGCGATGCTGCTGACGGTGCCGTCTGCCGCGGTGGTCACGCCGGTCTGCACGTCGGGGCTGTTGTCGGCGCCCCACCATCCCTGGCCGGCGTCGAGCCGGGCGATGGCGCCGAAGTACGGCGTGCCGATGTTGAGCTTGAGGCGCAGCATCTGCACCACGTAGTCGGCGTCGTCCAGCGGCACGTCCTGACCGAGCAGGAAGCCGTGCTGGTTGAGGACCCACAAAGCGTAGACGCCGCTCAGGTCCACCGTGACGGGCACGTCGCCGGGCAACGTGAACAGCGTGGCGCGAGCGGCGGGCGGCGCGGGGGCCGGGGCGACCGTCTCGGCAGCCTGCAGCGCGGCGGCTTCGGCGGCGGCTTCGGCGGCGGCCTTCGCCTCGTCCTCCGCCCTCATCGCGAGGGCCTCGTCGAGCATCTGGGCAGCGGCGGCTCGGGACACTTCGGCGGCTGCAGCGGCCTCCTGAGCCTGGCGCAAGACGTCCGCGAGCAGATCGACCTCGTCTGCCGCGGAGTCGTCGTCGTCCCCGGCGACCTCGGTCTGGGGTTCGTCGTCTGCGATCGCGCCGAGCGGAGCCAAGAGGCCCAGGGTCAGCAGCAGGTTCAAGGTCCATCGAAAGCCGCTCACGGAGTCCTCCGTCTGTGAAGCGTGGGATGCGGGGTCGCAGCGGCTTTGTGCAAGGCGCGGACCAGATCCGAGACCGCTGACACTTAATGGACAGCAAAGGGCTAAGAGTCAGCAGATACGGAGGTCCGCTGGTGTGGCGATGGGCACGAAACCGGCGGCGCGGGCCGACTCAACACGCCCGATCGAGTGACCTCCCACAGCGAGCGAGCACGGCCTGTGCCTTATCCCACAGCTTGCTCAGCCCTTCGTCCGCCCCGAGAGCGCGGAGAACATCTGCAGGACGACGAACAAGAGAATCGCCACGACGTTGCCGACGCTCCCGGCGACGCGCAGGGAGGGCTCCCCGAGCAGATCACCCGCGACCCGCGCGATGAGCGCCCCGTGCAGCACCCACAGCGGTAGGTACGCCACGGGCCGATAGCGCAGCGGGAGCATGAGGACCGCGGGGAACACGACCGGTGCGTGGCCAAAGATCATGGCCAACACAAAGCCCACGAACACCGCGTGCAGTTGGGCGTCGTAGAGCAGCCCCACGTACTGCAGGCCGTGCACCAGCAGGAGGAGCCCAGCGACGCCCAGCCACAGGAATCCGCTGAGCAGGCACACAGCGACGAAGCGCGTCAGGCCGCGGCTGCGCACGGTGCGGCGGGCCACGTCGAAGGTCAGTAGCCACACCGCGGCCCCCAGCAGGCATGCGCCGAGGGCACGGCCTGCGAGCTCCGGGGCGAACGGCAGCGCGACCAGCGCCGCGACCGTGGCCACCACGACGAGGCCCAGCGCGATCGTGCCCAGCCGCGGCAAGCGACGCACCCGGTTGAGCTCCATGCGCTCGCCCACGATGGTCAAGACCAAGAAGCCAGCCCACAGCCACGCAGCGACCGCCATGGGCTGCCCCGCCAACAGCGCCGCGGAGCCGGCGAGCCAGCTCACGGCGCCGAGCCCCATGACCGCCATGTGCGGAGCTGGCTCCCGGCGAGAGAGGATGACAAACAACGCGACGAGTCCCAGCCCGGCGGCGCTCGCGGCGAGCAGGCCCAGATCCGGGTGGCCGGCGATGAGCGCCACGGCTCCGAGACCCGCCATCGCCGGCACGACGGCCGCCCAGTTCTTGCCCAAGGCCACCGCGCGCTCGAGAGAGAGCACGGTGCCGAGGAAGCCCGACACCATCAGCGGACCGTGCTGCACAGCGACCGCGGGACCGCCGGACACCAGACCCAGGCGCTGCAAGCCGGCCCACATGCCGGTCATCAGCGCCGCACCGCCGAGCGCGAGCAGCGCCGTGCGCCCCAGTCGTCCGCCCAGGGGCGCCATCACCGGCGGCGCCGTCACGCTCAGTACCCCAGCTCGCGCCGGGCCGCGGGGCTCATCTCCTTGGGGCTCCACGGCGGCTCATGCACGATCGTCACGATGACCTTGTGCTCGGGGAACACTCCCTGGGCCGCCTCTGCCACCTGCTCCTTCAGCCACGGACCCACCGGACACGCCGGCGACGTCAGGGTCATCTCGATGCTCAGGGTGTCGCCCTGCACCACGGCCACCCGCACGAGCCCCAGGCTGATGATGTCCACGCCGAGCTCTGGATCCTCGATCTGACCCAACGCGTCGAGCAGGGCCTGCTCCCCGCTCTCTTCGGGGTTGGCGGTCAGCGGGGGCCGCGCAGCCTCCTCTTCCGGCGTCCCGTCACTGGGCGCAGCGGCACCACGCAGCATCGCCATGAGCTTGCTGATCATCGAGTCATCCCGGCTTCCCGTCGGCGCGCGGGCGCCACACGATGGGGGTGTAGACGAGCAACCACAGAAGCAGCGACAGGCTCCACGCCGCGCCCGCGCTGTGCAGCAGCGGTCCGATGTCCGGCAGGAACGCCGCCGTGACTCGCAGCGCGCCGGCCAGCACGACGAAGGCGAGCGAGGCCGTGATCATGGGGCTCGTCGCGAGCAATCGGCCGGTGTGGCCGAGCGACACCCGAGCCATCATCCCCACGGTCAGCGAGCCGATGGCGCCCGCCGTGATCGCGTGCAGCCCGGCCGAGGGACTGACCCACCCCAAGGCCGCGGCGCCCTGAAGTGCGAGCCCCACTCCGATCCAGGCGTGCCCGATGTGCAAGACCCACAGCAGCGGCGCCCCAAACGTCTGCAGGCTGCGCCACCCCGCCATGCGGCCCAGCACCAGCGCTCCAGCCAGCACCAGCACCGCCGCTTCGACCGGCGCCGGCAGGGTGAGCACTGCCACCGCCACCACCGCAGCCAGGGCATACGGCAAGACGGCCTCAATCGGCGCCACCCGGGTGAACTCCACGCCCAACCCGTTGCGGGTGAACATGGGCACAATGCGCCCGGCCACGATGGTCATCACGCCCACCATCACCGCCACCGGCACGTCGAGCGACGGCCTCAGTAGCGAGGCCCCGCCTCCGCTGGCCGCGATGTGCAGCCCCAGGGACGCCGCCGCCATCACCGGCAGCGCCACGAGGAAGCCGTAGTTGCGGCGGCTGCCCTTCTTGATCAGCGGGCGCCCGATCGCGAACGTCGTGCTCAGCAAGAACGCCATGTCCGGCAGCGCGGACCACCAGCCCCCGGGGACCCCCGGCGCGTGCGCCACCCGACCCAACACCCACAGCCCGACCAGCGCCCCGAGCGCGCCGTTCGCAGCGGTCATGTGGCCGCCGGTCCAGTTGCGCACCGCCGTCAGCAGGAACCCGACGAGCACCGCGGCGGTGTAGCCATAGAGCATCTCGTGGGCGTGCCACCAGGTGGCCGGCAGCCCGCCGCCTGGCGGCACGTGCCCCGTGAACATCACAATCCACAGAGGGATCACCACCGCCCCGAACAGCGCAGCCGCGAAGAAGAAGGGGCGGAACCCCATGGCCAGGACGGCAGGGCCCGGGGGGGGCGCGATGGGTTCGCCAGCGAGGCGCAGCGGGTTCGACATGGGATTCATCAACCTTTCCGCAATCAGGCGGAGCGACCGTACGCCTTCGTCAACGCGTCGGGGAGCAGCTCGGGCCTCGGCAGCACCGCCCACTGGCCGGGACCAAACATCGCCGGCAGCCAGCCCTTCGCGACCGCGTCGATCGCCAGCGCGTGCACGTGCACGTCCCGCTGCCGCGCTTCGCCGAGCGCCTTGTGCACATCGTGGGTGCCGTGGCGGCCCTCATAGCGGTCGTAGTCAGTGGGCTTGCAGTCCGAGACCAACAGCAGCAGCTTGTGCTTCGCGCGCGTCGCCACCAGCTGCGCGGTCGCGTGGCGCAGGGCCGGCCCGATGCGGGTGTAGCCCTGAGGCTCGAGGCGACCCAGCCGCGCCTTGCCCGCCTCCCACGGCTCATGCCAGTCCCGCACGGTCCAGCAGCGCACTTTGTGCCGGGTGTGGCTCGCGAACGCGAGGATCTGCAGCTCGTCTCCGAGCCGGTCGGCGACCTCGCCGAGCACCAGCACCGACTCCTTCGCCACGTCGAGCACCCGGCGGTTGGCAACCCAGGAGTCGGTGGACAGCGACACGTCCAGCAGAACAGTCGTGGCCAGATCGCGGCGCTGCCTGGCCTGCTCCACATAGAGCCGGCGACTGGGAGTGCGACCGGCCTGCAGGGTCGCCCACGCATTGCACAGCGCGTCCAGGTCGACGTCCTCGCCATGCAGCGCGCGCGGACGCTCCTTGAGCCGGTCGCGGTGGCGGAAGAGCTGCGCGTGCAGGCGCTCGATGGTGCGCCGATGCCCCGCCAGGGCCTCGCGGGCCCAAGCGCCATCGCCTCGGGGCATGGCCGTGGGGTAGACCCGGCACCAGTCTTGGCGGTAGCGACGTCGCCGGGAGTCCCACTCCGGATAGCCGACGAACGGCTCGTGGGCCTCCACATGCGCGACGTCTGGCACGTCCGCGCCGATGTTCAGCTCGGCCTTCATCAGCGAGCCCGCCGACGGCCCACCCCGCAGCAAGTGCCCCAGATCCACCTCGCTCAGCGCCTCCATGTGCGCGTCCAGCTCGTCGGACCCATCGGGGCGCCGGAACGTGCCGTTGAACGACTCCGCCATCTCCACCTTCTCAAAGGCGTGCACGGGGAGCTGCATGGGCTCCTCGCCCATCCGGTGGATGGTCAGCTCCTCGATGGCCGGGGCCTCGATCTCCGTCGCGTCGCTGTCCACGCTCTGGGCGAGCTCGCTCGCCACCGTCTCCGTCGCGGGATCGAACGGCACGCCGAGCACCGGGCCCCAGAGCCCGGACTCCTCCAGCGGCACGCTGCCCTCGAGGGTCCGCGCCCGCTCCCACGCTGGCGCAAAGCCGTCGAACTCCTCGCAGAGCCGCACGACCGCGCCCTGCACATCGGCGCCGCGCCCGCTCGCCATCTCGGCGGCGAGCACCACCCGCACGAGGTAGAGCAGCACGTTGTCCTCGGGCGCCTCGGACACCGCCAGCATCGACGGCACGAGCAGGTCCTCTCCCCGCACCCCGCCGCGCTCGCGGGCGGGCAGCACCCGCAGCTTGCGCCCCGCCACCATCGAGGCGAGCGCCGCGAGCCGCGGCCCCAGAGGCTCGAGCCGCACCGTGCCCGGCGCGTCCTCGGGCTCGCTGCGCCGGAACACCGAGCGCAGGAGCGAGCGCGCGGCCCGGAAGAGGCCTTCCTCCCAGTCGAGCTCGAGCTCAGGACCCCTGGGCTTGCCGGCCATACAACCTCCGCAGGCTCAGTCGAACACGAGGTTGCACAGGTCGCTCAGCGCCTCGGCGATCTCGGGATCGTCGGTCAGCGGCTCCACGATCCCCACCCGACACGCGAGCCGGGCGGGCAGCCCGCTGCTGATGAGCCGCGCCGTGCCGACCAGCAGTCGGGTGGACGGCTTCTCGGCGAGGCCCAGGTGGTCCACGCTGCGGATCTTGCTGGCCAACGCCGCCAAGCGCTTCGCCACTCCAGCCTCCACCCCCGTCTCCCCGACGACGATCTCCTGCTCCACCGCCGCTTCGGGGTAGCTGAACGACAGCCCCACGAACCGCTGCCGCGTCGACGGCTTGAGCTCGCGCAGCGAGCGCTGGTACCCAGGGTTCCAGCTGACCACCAGCATGAAGCCCTCGGCCGCCTCGAGCTCCTCATCGTGCCGCTCCACGAACAGGCGCCTTCGATGGTCGCCCAGCGGGTGCAGCACCACGATGACGTCGGAGCGAGCCTCGGCGATCTCATCGATGTACAGGATGGCCCCGGTCCGCACCGCGCGGGTCACCGGGCCGTCCTGCCACACCGTCTCGCCGCCGCGGATGATCCAACGGCCGACGAGGTCTACAGCGGACGTGTCGTCGTGGGCGGCCACCGTCACCAGTGGCCGCCCCAGACGCGCCGCCATGTGCTCCACGAACCGGGACTTGCCCGAGCCCGTGGGCCCCCGCAGCATCAACGGCAGCTTGTTCCCAAAGCAGTGCTCGAACACCTCACGCTCACGCGCGATGGGCCGATACCAGGGGAGCTCCGACGACGCTGCGGGGAGCCCGTTCATGCCGCGGGGCTCGACTCGGGCTCAGCCACGTCCATCTTCAGCGGGTGCCCATACTTGATGAACATCCAGATGTAGAGGCCGATGCCGATGGTGAACAGCGAGGCCGCCAACACCAGTCCGAGGAAGTGGACCTGCACGGCGTCCTGGACGTCGAGGAAGTCCATGCCCACCCGGCGCTCCAGGTAGACCTGGGTGATGCCCGCGACCGCGAACGCGCCGGTCATGGCGATCATGCCGATGTTGCTGACCCAGAATGCCCACTCGTTGGCCCAGTGGGTGTAGAGCTTGCGGCCCGTCATCTCCGGCAGGGCATACGCGATCATCGCGAAGATGAGCATTGCGTAGGCACCCCAGAACGCGAGGTGGCCGTGCATCGCGGTCACCAGCGTGCCGTGGGTCCAGATGTTCACCTGGGGCAGCGTGTGCGCGAAGCCGAGGAAGCCAGCGCCCACGAACGACATGATTCCGCAGCCCACCGACCAGTACAGCGCGGTGCTGTTGTCGTGCTTACGACCTCCGCGGCGGGCCATGGCCACCGTGTAGAGCGCCATGCCGAGGAACGCCAGCGGCTCCAGCGCCGAGAAGATGCCGCCCACCATGAGCCAGTACTCGGGCGCGCCGATCCAGTAGTAGTGGTGGCCAGTGCCGAGGATGCCGGACAGGAACGTCAGGCCCACGATGATGTAGAGCCACTTCTCGATGACCTCGCGGTCCACGCCGGACAGCTTGATCAGCAGGTACGAGAGGATGGCGCCCATGATGAGCTCCCACACGCCCTCCACCCACAGGTGCACGACCCACCAACGGAAGTAGCTGTCGGTGACCTGGGAGTCGAAGGTGATCATCCCCGGCAGGTACAGCAGCGCCGCGGCGAGCAGGCCCGCGACCAGCGTCAGAGCCGTGGTCGTGTATCGCTTGCCCTTGTAGATCGTCATGCCGATGTTGAGCAGGAACGCGAGCACGTTGACCACCACCAGGTAGTCGAGCGGGCGCGGGATCTCGAGGAACTTGCGGCCCTCCCACCAACCGAAGTGGAAGCCGATGACCGCGGTCACGCTCACGACCACCAGCGAGCCCCACTGGATCCACGCCAGCGGCATGCTCCAGATCTCGTTCTGGGACTCATCGGGGATGATGTAGTAGGCGGAGCCCATGAACCCGGCGAGCAGCCAGACCACGAGCAGGTTGGTGTGAGTGGCGCGGGCCACGTTGAACGGGATCCAGTCATGCAGCCCGTCGAATCCCATGTGCGCGAAGCCCATGATGAACCCGTAGGTGATCTGGAGAGTGAGGAGGAGCATGCAGGTGGCGAAGAACGCCCATGCGACCTTCCAGGACTTGTACTTGAGCTGGTCCACGGTTACTTCCCGCCCTGGCGCGAGGCCATGAGAAACGCGGTCAGCTCATCGAGCTGGGTTTCGCTGAGGTTGAGGTTCGGCATGGCGGTCCCAGGCTTGACGGCCTGCGGATCCGACAGCCACTTGCGAAGGTCTGCTTCGGCGTACCGGTCACCGACGCCGTCGAGGGCTGGCCCGACGTTGCCGCCCGCGCCCGCGTAGCTGTGGCAGGCGGCGCAGATGGTCCCGAACATGGCCGGGGGCTGGGGGCCGCCAGCGGTCGGGGCGGACGCGACGGACACCGGGGTGGGCCTCATGTCCGGCTCGCGGGGGAACCCGTTGGTGTCGATGTTGCCGATCCACTCGAAGAACGCGATGAGCTCGTCGATCTCCACCTCGGTGAAGTTGTACTGCACCATCTTGCGGCGCCCGGGGTACATGGCCTGCGGGTCCTTGAGGAACACGCGCATCCAGTCCTTGCCGCGCCGGTCCACCACCTTGGTCAGCTCCGGGGCGTAGTACGCGCCCTCGCCGAGCAGGGTGTGGCAGCCCATGCAGTTCTTGGCCTCCCAGATTTCTTTTCCGCGGATGACCTCTTCGGTCAGTTGGTCTTCATTCGTGCGCTCTGCCTTCTGAGCCATCGTGTCGACGGTCAGCCAGAGAAAGACGCCCGAGAAGCCCAGTGTGGCGATGAGGAAGAACAACCTCGCCTGGGACTTGGAGAGCATGGAGAGACTCCGTGTGCGGAGCCGAGAGGCCCCTAGGTTTTACTCAATGGATGCGCGTATCTGCTGAACCCATATCAACAGACCTCGATGTCTGTCAACACGAATGGGTCACCCCGCGATCAGCAGCGCGGAGCCCCCCGCGATGACGAGGAGCGATAGGCCGGCGAGCACTGCCCAGAGAGGCCGACTGCGGTCCATCTCCAGGAAGACGCCGCAGATGGTCACGGCCTTGACGAGGGTGACCGCCGCGATGAACAGCGGGCTGAGATTCCCCTCGGATATCACCAGCGAGGCGCCGGTGAGGCCCAGCAGGACAAGCAGGGAGACGATGGCGGCGAGGCGCCGGCGGGATCGGTTCATGGGTGCATCAGGTAGAGGATGGGGAAGAGCAGGACCCAGATGAGGTCCACGAGGTGCCAATAGACGGCGCCGGCTTCGACGCTCACCGGCGCGTCGTCAGTCAGCGGGCCGCCCCGGGATGCCACGGCCAGCCACGCGAAGAGGCCCACGCCGCCCAGGACATGCAGCAGGTGCAGCCCCGTGAGGAACAGGTACGAGAACCAGAAGCCGTTCGTGGACAGCGAGATGCCCGCGAGCTCGGGGCTGCCGTACTCCACGATCTTGTTGACGCTGAACAGCACCCCGGTGACCGCCGCGGCCGCGAGCCAGCGCGCCCCCACCCCGAAGCGCTCCTCTTGATGGGCGAGCACGCCGAGGTAGGCAAAGAGGCTGCCGATGAGCAGAAACGCGGTGCCCCGCGCCGCCGACGCGACGTGAAGGAGTTGCTGGCTCTGGGCGTAGTCGTCAGCGTGGGATCGCCAGCCCCAGCTGTGCCCCAGAAGGAACATCCCAAACGTCAGAACCTCCACGCCCATGAAGACCCACACCGCAGTACCACCGGTGAGTGGGTGCCACGTCCGGGAATCGGGGTGGCGGTATTCGGTCAACGTGCCCAAAATCCAGTCTCCAACGCTCGGCTGACCCAGTAGAACGCGTCGGCGCGCCACTCAGTGGACTCAGTTGTCTGCTGCATGAAGCTTTCAATAGATATCCGAGTCCGTCAAGATGGAGACGCGATGCTTCTGAATCAAACCGCCGAATATGCGCTGCGCGCGATGGCGATCCTCGCCGGGCTCTGGCCAGACCGCCGGATCACCGCGAAGGAACTGGCGGAGCAAGCCAATGTTCCTCCGTCGTACATGAGCAAGGTGATGCGCAAGCTGGTCGTCGGCGGGCTCGTGGACTCCCTGCGAGGGCACCACGGCGGGTTCCGGCTTACCCGGGCGCCGTCGACCATCCCGCTCATCGAGATCCTCGACGCCGCGGAGTTTGAGGTGGCGAGAGACGTGTGCGCCTTTGGCGTGGGCAAGTGCAACCCGCGGAACCCCTGCGCCCTGCACCCCGCGTGGACCAACCTGAAGACGTGCTTCGACGACTGGGCCAACCGCACGATGCTCAGCACGAGGGAGGCGACCCCTCCGGTGCCCGTGGCATGAGCCTGGACCCACGGCTCGCGCTGGCGTGGGGACTGGTGTTGCTGTTCTCGATGCCCAGCTGCGCGCCGGAGCACCAACTGACCCGTGAGCAGGCGCTCGACCCCCAGTCGTGCGCTGGCTGCCATCCCCGCGCCGTCGACGAGTGGGAGGGTTCGATGCATGCGTATGCGTCCAACGATCCTGTGTTCCGGGCCCTGGTGGCGAAGGGGCAAGAGGACACCGACGGCGCGCTCGGAGGGCTGTGCGTCACTTGCCACGCGCCGCTGGCGCTGCAGACCGGCGCCACCGAGGACGGGCTCAACCTCGCGGATGTGGACCCCGCCCTGCAAGGCGTCACCTGCGCCGCCTGCCACCTCGCCGAGTCCGTGGATGGCCTGAACAACAACCAGATCACCCTGGCCAACGACTCGGTGATGCGAGGAGCCTGGAAGAACCCGAAGGCGACCCCAGCCCACGACTCGGTCTACTCGCCGTCTCTGGATCGGCGCACGCCGGAGGGCAGCGCGCTGTGCGGCTCGTGCCACGACGTGGTCCTGCCCAACGGTCTGCACATCGAGCAGACCTATCTGGAGTGGTCCGAGTCCGTGTTCGCGAGCTCGCCCAACCAGCAGCTCGGCTGCGGTCAGTGCCACATGCGCGGACGAGACGGCTTCGGCGCCGACGTCCCCGGCGCGCCCGCCCGCCAACTGCACGACCACTCCATGCCGGGCATGGACGTCGCGCTGACCGACTGGCCCCGGCGCGAGGAGCAGCGGGCGGCGGTGCAGCGATCCCTAGACGTGACGCTGGAGGCGCGGCTCGACGCGCGGGCGGGCCCCGGCGGCCTCCTCTTCGACTACACGCTGGAGAACGTCGGTTCGGGCCACGGCTTCCCGTCAGGGGCGGCCCACAACCGGCGGGTGTGGGTGGAGATCGAGGCGTACCGGGACGGGGAGCTCGTCTACAGCAACGGCGTCGCCGGCGAGGGGGCGGTGCTGGATCTCGACGACCCCGATGTGTGGGTGATGCGCGACATCATCTACGACGCGGACGGCCAGGAGGTGAAGCACACCTGGGAGGCGACGAGCATGGACAAGGTCCAGCTTCAGCCCGGCCTCACCGCCGATCCTACCGACCCCGCCTACGTGCACTCGGTGACCCGCAGCTACCTGGTGCCCGGCGACACCCCCGATCTGGTGCTCGCCCGCACCAAGATGCGCCCGTTCGGGCTCGATCTGATGGGCCCGCTGGTGGACGACGGCTATCTGGACGCGGCAGCGGCCGCGGCGATGCCGACCTTCGAGCTGGCATCCACCGTCAAGGAGTGGCGGCCGGAGTCGCGCTGACCGTGGGGGAGCTCGGCGCGTGCACGAGCTGAAAGTGCCCGTCCAGGCCTCGCGTTCGCGTGACGCCGCCGCGCGCGTCCACCCACACCGCCTGCACCCCCGGGAGCTCGGCGAGCAAGGCGCTGCCTGCCTCGTAGCCCATGATCATGAGCGCGGTGCTGAGCGCGTCGGCGGTGACGGCGTCGGGTGCGATGACGGTCACCGAGCGCAGCCCGCGGGCCGGGCGACCGGTGCGCGGATCGAGCAGGTGGTGGTAGCGGACCCCATCGCGCACAAAGAAGCGCTCGTAGTCGCCGCTCGTCGAGACCGAGCCGGTGACCTGCACCAGGGCGAAGGCATCGTCGGGCGCGCCGCGGGGATCGCGGATCCCCACGGTCCAGGGGGCGCCGTCGGCGTTGTGCCCGTCGCTGAGCACCTGCCCGCCCGCCGACAGCACCCAGTCGGTGACGCCGCGGGCAGCAAGCTCGGAGGCGGCGGAGTCCAGCGCCCAGCCCTTGGCGATCCCCCCCAGCCCGACGAGCATGCCCGGGCGCGCCAGGGCCGCGGTGTTGCTCTCGCAGTCCACCGACAGGGCGAGGTGGTCGATGCGGGCGACCCGCTCGGCGATCGCGGTGGCGGACGGCACCACGGGCGACGGCGCGACAAAGTCCCACAACCCCCACAGGGCCGCCCAGGTCGGGTCGAACGCCCCGCCGGTCTGCGCGGCCAGCGCCTTGCTGCGGGCGAGCAACGCACAGAGCTCGGCCGGGACGGGGACCGGACCCGCTCCCGCCTGGGTGTTGAGCACCGCCAGGGGTGAGGCCGGGCGCCACTCGTTGGCCACCGCCTCGACCCGCCGAAACACCGCGAACACCGCCTCGGCGTCGGCGGCGGCGCCCCCATCGCCCGCGAAGCTCACCGTGACCCGGGTGGCCATGACGGTGGCGTCGAACACCCGGGGCTCGGCGGCGACCGCCGTCGCGCTCAGGCACAGGGCGAGGCCGACGGTGAGCAACCGGGCGCTACCACTCCGCATCAAAGCCCCCTCCGATCACCCACGCGTTACGCCTGGGGAGCAGGACGACGGCGGGGTAGCGGTACCAGGTGTGATAGACCCGCAGGTTCCAGGCGGCCCGCAGGAGCGGGCCCAGCGCCAGCGCCGCCCACTCGATCCGGCCTCCCGCCCGCACGCTCCACAGGCCCGCCAGCTCTCGGTCCGCGGTCCGGTACTTCGGGATCGCGTCGTCGGTGGTCTCGTAGTCGGCGCGAAAGAAGGACGCGGCGCCCTGCTGGGTGACCCGCCCTTCCGCCCGCACCATCAGGCGCTCCCCGAAGAACCCGGTCTGCACGGCGAGATCGCCGGTGTGCCCCAGCACCGCCCATGTGTCCGCGTAGAAGCGATAGCCGCCGTGCAGCGCCAGGTGGCGCCCCAGCGCCTGGGAGATCCGCAGGCTCGCCGCCAGTCGCGCGCGGCGGTCCGGGTGGGTCTCGCGCAGCCCCACCCGCCCGGCGCGGGTCTTCACCGGGACATAGCGATACGTGTTGGTCTGACAGCCGAGCAGCTCCTCGCACGCGTGCACCAGCCCCGACAGGCCGACCCGCAGCCGCGTGGTCTTGCTCAGCAGCATCGTCACCCCACCGTCGAGCCGGTGGGTCACCGAGCCCTGACTCGTGCCGTCGTGGGTGGACGTCCACGCCTCGTCGAACAAGGTCGCGTAGGTGGCGGACAGCACGACGCGCCGGTTGGCCGTCTCCCGCTCCACGCCGACGGACCCGGTGGCGACGAAGTAGTCGCTCTCGAGGCTGAATCGCGCGGAGCCGCGCAGCACGGTCAGGGGGTCGAGGCGTCCGGCGAGGCCCACATCAAACGCGTGGCGCACATCCTCAAAGGTCGTCGCGGACGAGACCGCGTCCGCGGTCAGCAGGGGGGTCGCGCCCGACAGGATGTTGGCCATCCACCCCGCGCTGATCTCCACTGCGTCGTTGGCGTCGGCCCGCAGACGCGCCGACGGCGCCACGACCACCACATCTCGGTCGGCGTAGACATCGACGCGTCCCCCTGCGGACTCCTCGGCGGGAGCGGACAGCGGACAGACGAGCGCGCACACGAGCAGCGCGAGCCGAGGGGCCCGCCTCCGCCAGGTGGGTGCCCTAGTTGCAGCCGCAAGCATCGTTGGCGACGGCCTCGCCGCCGGCGATGGCCTCCCGGGCCCCGTCGACGTGGCCATCGAACGCGGCGGCGAGGGGATCCCCGGGATCTCCCATGAGTCGGGACTCGAGCACGCCCCGCTCCCACGGCTGAAGGGTGGCGCAGCCGGACAGCATCCCCAGGACCACGAACACGAGCAGGGCTCTCACAGCATCACCTCCATCACCCAGGCGCGCAGGGCGAGATAGTCGGGATCCTCGGCATCGGCGAACTGCGCCCCTCCGCCGTGGTCGGAGCCGCCCGCCTCCGGGTGCAGCGGACGGGCGAGCAGCGCGGCGGCGTCCACGTCCTGCGCGTCACGCACGAACGCGAGCGACGCGATGGCGTTGTGGGCGAGCTCATCGTCCGTCAGGGCAGGATCGGCCACCAGATCGGCAGGGTCCGCGCGCCACTCCGAGCGGGCGTACAGCGCCAGCGGCCGCTCCGGCGTCCCGTGGCAGCCCGAGCTGGCGCAGTGCAGCGCCATGGTGGGCCAGGCGGTCGCTGCGAACTGGTCTACGTCGGCCGCGAGCGTGCCGTCGATGCCGAGCCCATCGATGCACCCAGCGAGCAACAGCGCGCCGACGAGAGCGGCGGTCTTCACTCTGCGTCCTTCGGCACGAGCGCGCGCACGCGCACCTCCAGGTCCGCGATCTGGGCGGCGGAGAGCCCGCCCTCGATGCGCTCCACGACGACCCCCTGCCCGTCGAGCAGGTAGGTGGTGGGCATCTTGCGCGGACCCCAGCTCTGCACCACGTCATGGGCTGTGTCCCAGGCCACCGGAAGGTCCGCGCCGCTGCGCTTCAGCAGCGCCTCCGCTGGCGCCCGCTGCTCGTCCACGTTCAGCGCCAGCACGACGCCGACCCCCTCGAGCCGGTCGTGCAGGGCGTCCAGCGAGGGCAGCTCATCCACGCACGGGCCGCACCAGGACGCCCACACATTGAGGACCACCGGGCTGCCCCTCAACGCGGACAAGGTGATGGTGGTGTCGCCCGTGGACGGCAGGGTGAAGTCTGGGCCGGGCGCGCCGACCTCGACGGGTCCGGCACTCGCCGGGATCGTGACAAGCAGCGTCGCGGCCAGGAGCAGGAGACGAAAAGCCATGAACGCACGATAGAAGAACGACTTGGGCAGACAATGAGATCCGTCATCTTTCTAGACCTACAGGTCCTATGATTGCGACATGAAGCTCCACCTCGCTCTGCTCGTCGCGCTCGTTCCCGCTGCTGCCGCGGGCCATGGCAACCAGGCTCCCGACGGAGTGGACTGGAGCACGCTCGACGACCGCTCTCTGATCGAGACGACCGTGGGGTTCCTGGTGTCCGAGGACCCGGAGCGGGCCGACGACTCCTGGCGCTGGGTGTGCCACGAGGCGCTGTCCACCTCAGACAGCCTGGCGATTCCCCGGTACAGCCTCGTGCCCGGCGGCATGCTCGCCGCCATCTTCACCAACGGCAGCAACGCATACATCGAGACGGCCTCGGTGTATCGGACCACGGACGGCTGCGATTGGAGCCCGCCATCAGGGCTGCAAGACGAGCTGGTCGCGGGGCTGGCGGTGAACGGTGGCCGCGTGCTGGCGGTGACCTCGAACCTGACCTCGGCCAATGCGGCGCTGCTCTCGACCGACGGGGGGGTCTCGTTCACCGCCACTGCGCTCTCGGACGACCCCCGCGCGCTCCAGGGAGCTGGCTGGGCGGCCGAGGACCGACTGCTCGTGGGCGCCGCGGCGTTCAGCCCCTTCGAGGCGTTCTTGCTGCTGAGCGACGACGACGGCGCGACCTGGGTGGAGCGCCCCTTGCCCGCCGGCGCGACAGCCGAGCGCCCCTTGCCGCTCACGGGGCACCCGACCGACCCGGACACGCTGTGGTTCCGGATGGATGGCCTCGATCGGGATCGGGTGGTGGCCACCGACGACGGAGGCCTCACCTGGACCGAGCTGCTCGATGTCGCGGACGACGTGCTGGACGCCACGGTCGTGGATGACGACCTGCTGCTCGTGCTGGGCGATGGCTCGCTGCTGCGGGGTCCCATCGGCGGGGACCTCACGCCGGTCGCGGACGCACCCAGCCTGCGGGCCACAGCATCGTCGGTTGACGGTCTCGTCTACGTGGCTGACGTGGGAACCGAGGACTTCCTCGTGGCGCTGCTCTCTGACGGCGAGCTCGCCCCGACGCTGCGCTTCGACCAGGTGGCCGGACCCGTCAGCTGCCCCGCGTCCAGCCGCAGCGCCCAGGCCTGCACCGCCATCTGGGAGGGGGTAGGACTCGTGATCGGCGCCATCGAACCCGAGACCATCGACGGGGTGGTCGCGCCGCCTCGCGAAGAACCGAAGGGCTGCGGGGGAGCGACTGCGCTCTTACCGCTGCTGCTTCCGCTGGGGCTGGTGCGGCGTCGGTCCCCCTGCCCTGATCAACCCGCCTGATTGCGATGCACACCGCAATGAGCCTTGATGATCAGGTAGACGAGCGGCTCGGTTCCAGGGTTGCACAGCGCAAGCGTGCTCCCGTGCGGCAGGAGCGTGGTGACCCCGCGGGTGAACGGCGCCGAGACCTTGTCGACCTCGATCTCGCCCTGCCCGCTGACGCAGATGATCAGCTCAGGATCCCGCTGCTGACGATGCCTCCCCACCTTGGCGCCGGGCTCCAGTTCGCACCACAGCGCCGCCGAGAACGGCTCCAGGCTGCGGGGGTGCAGCAGGTCGTGCACCCAGACGCCGCCCGAGCCTCGATGCACGTTCTCCAGGCGCGAGCCCAGGGGCTGATCGTTCATGCAACCTCCGACGGCAAGAATGCCACCCCGCGGTGTGAGATTCTGTAGGGGTGCGCGCCGAGGCCCGGCTTCGTAGCCTCTCCGTGCTCGCTGGGACTGAAACACCCGGCACACGGAGACCCCAATGCACGCTCGCCTCTTCTTACTGATGCTCGCCCTGGCCGCCACCGGCTGCCCGCCCGCCAACGACGACGACTCGGCGTCCAACGACGATGACGCAACCAGCGACGACGATGACGCAACCAGCGACGACGACGACGCGACCGGCGACGACGATGACGCGACCGGCGACGACGACGACGCGACCGGCGACGACGACGACTCCACCGCCCCTCCCGAGGGCAGCTGGACGCTGACCGGCTCGCTCACCCTCCCCTCCTCCGGGTTCGAGGTCCCCACGGGCGACGCGCGCATCGGCCTGTCGAACATGTCAGCCAGCTTCGAGGTGATGGGCGGCGCCTGGTCCGAGCCCGTCGGCGCGCTCGCCGATGGCCTCTCGTACAGCATCACTCTGCCCCCGGACGTTCCCGCGGCGCACCTCACCACCGATGGCGACTACAGCCGTGCGCTGTACGGATTCGGCGTCTACATCGAGGACGACGCGGACGACGCGCCGAGCGGTGGCGACATCTTCGTGGCCGGCTCCCGCACGCTGCTGATCTTCGTGACGGAAGACTCGGTCGTCTCGGCGAGCTCCGCTGCGCTGGGCATCACGAACGGCTGGAACCACTTCGCCTACAACTGGGGCGGCGCCGGCGCCAACACCAGCACGCCCATCACCGGCGACATCAACGTCGACCTGACCGCGAACCTGCTCCCCACCGCGGACCGCGAGACGCTGCCGCTGACGTGGGAGGACTACACCCTGGGCGTGCCCCGGAACATGGCGATGGTGCACGAGGCTTCGGTGCCCAGCGGCCCCGTGCAGCTCGACCCCTACATGCACGACAGCGCGTTTACGCCCGCCGACCCGGTCCTCACCCACGCGTGGGACTTCGTGGACATGGCCACGCCGGTGCCCGCCGACGGCAACCTCGAGGTGGTGCAAGGCCGCTTCGCCTTCGCCAAGTACGTGGCCATCTACTACGGGGACGACGCGGGCAACCAGCTGTACGAGCCCCCCACCGACGAGGTGTGCGGCCACAGCTACTACGGCGGCAATGGCATCAACAGCTGGGGTGCGCTCTACATCAAGGCCCTCGACTTCACCGCGCACGCGGGGTGGTTCAGCGAGCAGCCCATCGGCTGGACCGGCATGAACCACGGCAGCCAGATCGTGGGCGGCCAGCCGTCCATGTGGACCGCGCTGGGCGCCTGGGAGCGCTACGTGTGGATCAACAACTTCGGCTGCGACTGATTGCGATGCCGGGGGGCAGCCCCCCACCGATCAGGTGAGCAGCTCGCCCACCACGCTCTCGGTGTATCCGGCGTCGGCACCAAACGACGGCGCCGGCACCCCCGCCCCCCGCAGGGCCGTCAGCACTGCGTCCGAGGTGTTGCGGTTGCTGCTCGACCGGTAGTGCACGCCGCCGCGCAGCCGACCGTCGCCGGTGCCGGCGATGAGGATGGGGAACTCCTGGTTGGAGTGCGTCCAGCCGTCCGACAGCTCGCTCGTGCACAGGATGGAGCAGCGGTCGAGCAGGTTGCCCGCGCCTTCCTCGGTGTCCCGCAGGCGCCGCAGGAACACGGCGAGCTGCTCCATGGTGAACACCGTGGCGGCGTGCACGGTCGGCTGGGGCTGGGCCTCGTCGTGGCAGATCTGGTGCAAGGAGTTCGCCGCCCCCACCGGCCACATCACGACCCCGCTGCCCGCCGTGCTGAACTGCACCGAGAACGCGCGGGTGAGGTCGCAGGCGAGGGCCAGGGCCAACACATCGGCGACGGCGGCGTTCTTCTGGGCGATCTGCTCCTGCCCACCTACGTCGGGGTAGGCGCTGGCGGGCCCGGTGCCCGGATCGCACGACAGCGGCTCGCTTCCCAGGCGCAGCTCCAAGGCGCGCACGCTGTCCAGATACTGGTCCATGCGCGCCTGATCGCTGACGCCAAGCCTCGGACGCAGACGATTCCCCTTCCAGTCGATGGCGTCGAGCACGCTGCGCCGCGCGATGGTGCGGTCCGCGCTGGTCGGCAAGGCAAAGAGCCGCTCGTACATCGCCGTGACGTCGTACTCGGACGGGTTGGGGTTGTTGGGCCCGTTGTGGCTCAGGTGCTGAAACGTGCTGCCTTCGTCGGTGCCGCGGAACCAGGTCACGCCGGCCTCAATCGAGCGAAACGGCGTCAGCTCCGCGAACGCGTCGGCGGCGATCTGGTCCACCGACTGCGACGCGAACGTGGACACGATCGTGTCCCGGACCTCGCCCAGTTGGTAGTACTGCCGGCCGGTCATGATCCCCGCCATGCCCGAGTGATGAGGGTGGGTGGCGGTCTTGATCTCGCAGCCCGAGACCACGCTGACGTACGGCACCAGATCGCTGAGCGGCGCCAGCTCCTGGCTCGCCGTCCAGCTCGCCCCCGTCGTGGATGGGACCCACTGGGTAGGCCGCACCCCGTTGCCCCAGAACCAGAGCCCAAAGCGGGTGGGCAGCGCCTCGCCGCCCGCGAGCGCCTCGCCGTGGCCGTCGAGCATGCACTCCAGGACCGGCAGGGCCACGGTGGCGACTCCCCCCGCGACCGCGCCCCGCAGGACCGCGCGCCGAGACAGGGGCTTGCTGCGCGGGCTCACTGGGCACCTCCGATGCAGGCGGCGATCGCGACGTCGCCGGAGTTCTCGAGCGGCCCGTGCCCGGTGTCGTAGCCGAGGCCCCGGCAGTACTCGTGGAACGCTCGGTCGCAGCTCTCGCCCATGCGCTCGCCGCCGGCCGAGCACGCGGCTTCGAATGCGGACAGCTCGGTGTATGTGGTGCTGATGACGGTGGCTCCTGGGGTGCAGGCGACGACCGCGACGTCGCCGCTGTTCTCGATGGGGCCGTAGCCGGTGGTCAGGCCCTGGGCGCCGCAGAACCGGTTGATGGCGGCGTTGCAGGCAGGCCCGAAGCGCGTGCCCTGGTGGCAGCCGCCGTGGTGGGTGGCCAGCGTGGAGTAGCTCGTCTGCACGACCTGGGCAGACGCAGTGCACCCCAGCGCGAACTGGGTGCCCTCGTAGTCGCTGGCGACCGGACCGATGCCGGTGGGCGCGCAGCCCCGTGCGGCGCAGATGCGATGCACAGCGGCGCGGCAGTGGGGTGAGTGGGAGTTCGCGGCGGGCAGGCAGTCCGGGTGGGACGCGGTGATCTCGGCCCCAGTCACCGTGGGCAGCTCCACCAGCATCTCGTCCACGGCGCCGTTCCCATCGTCGTCGATGCCGTTGCAGGTCTCCCAGCCGGGGAGGGTCTCGCACGCGGTCGGCACACCATCCACGCAGCCGGCGACGCCGGGGCGCCCGTCAGCGGTGCACGCGGTGATGACGTCCCCGTCGATGTCGCCGTCGCAGTCGTCGTCGAGCCCGTTGCACAGCTCCGCGGTGGGACGCGGCGCCGAACAGCCGACCCACGTGCCCGCGTCGCAGATCTCCTCGCCCCCGCCGCACTGGGTGGAGCACGGACGCAGAGTTCCCTGCTCTGCGGGTGTACACGCCCCTCCGTCGGGCACGCCCACCGTGCGGAACGCCACCGTCTCGGCCACCGCGCCCACCAGGCCAGACAGGCGATGCTCGCCAGCCACGAACGCGGCGGACACCCCGTCAATGGCGGTGTCCTCGGTGACCTGCTCGATGTGGCCGAGGATGTGGGTGAAGGCGTTGAGCGCGATGCAGCGCGGCAACTCCTCGTGCTCGGCGAGCGCCGCGCCCAGCTCGGCGCCGCCTTCGAGCACAACGCCGTCGAGGTGCGTCACTGCGTCCACGGGAAACCCCGCGTCGGTGTCTTGCCATGCGCCGATGGGGTCGAAGTGCTCAAACGCGAACCCGATAGGGTCCATCATCACGTGGCACGAGCTGCACTGCGGGGCCTCGGCGTGCATCGCCAGCCGCTGCCGCAGCGTCCCCTCGACACCCTCGGGCAGCTCGGTCACCACGCCTTCCGGCGGCGGCGGCACGTCGCTGCACAACAAGCGCGTGCGCACGTACTTGCCACGCAAGGTGGGCGAGTTGATGGATGCGTGAGACCGCCCCGCGAGGAACGCTCCTCGGGTCAGGATGCCCGCCCGCTCCGGGGGCAGCTCCGTCGGCGTGAACGGTGGCGGCGCCTCGACTCCATACACCGCAGCGAGCTCCGGGCTGATGTAGGCCTCGGTCGTGGTGAACAGCGTGCGCAGGTCCCCGTCGGCCTCCAGGGCGATCGACCACCACAGCAGGGCCGCCTCGGTGGTCATGGCGCTGCGCAGCTCCGTGGTCCACTCGGGGTACAGCTCGGGATCTTTGCTGACCAGCTCCACGCGGCCCAAATCGGCCCACTCGGCGAAGAATGTGGCCCAGGCGGACTCGGCCTCCGCCTGCTCCATCGCGGAGGCCGAGGCGCTGGCGATGGCCGCCGGTTCGCTCAACGTGCCGTCCACCCCGGCGGCGCGCAGCGCGTCCGAAGGTGGCGTGTCGAGCAGGGAGAACGCGATCCGCGCAGCTTGCTCGGGGCCGTCAAGGCGGCGCAGATCGGTCTCGCCGTCCATGGGCAGCCCGAACTCGACGCGGAAGAGGAAGTCCGGGGCGACGAGGGCGGCGGCGACCATGGCGCGGGTGGCCAGGTGGCTGCTGCCCGTCTCCGCCTCGATGCCGAGGTACAGAGACTCCCACCGATCGACGTCGGCCCGGCTGGCCGGCCGGCGGAACGCCCGGGTGAGGAAGCGCACCGCGAACCCACGCACGCAGGGCGCGGGGTCGGATGCGAGGTCGGGAGCGCCGAGAGGCGGATCGAGGGCACAACCCAGGAGATCGTTGGGCGAGAGCCCGTCGGGCAGCGCGAGGTCTGCCACCTCCCACGCGGCGGCTTCGAGCAGCTCGAACTCGACCGGAGCGATGGTCACCTCCGCCGCGCCCACCGAGGTGAAGCCGTGCAAAACAAAGTCCTCGGGGAGCCCGTCCGCGTAGTCGATGCCGGTGAGATCGAGGGCAGCCGCGCGCCACTCCGCCCCGGTCAGCCGATGAAGAGCAGTGCGGGCGCCGGCGTCCAGCCCGATGGGCTCGATGAGCTCCGGCGGAGTCACCGGCTCGGGCTCAGGCCCGGGGGCGAGTTCATCGCAGCCCGACAGGGCGAGCAAGCTGAGCAGCAGAGCGAGGCGGGTTCGCAGAGCGAGGCGGGTTCGGATCGTCACGGAACTAACTGAGCACGGGCTCGTTGCGGACGTGTGGAGATTGTGGGGCGATGCCCCGCCCATGGCCGCGCCGGTGCCCGTTGCTCTCGGCACGGATCTCGCATTCGGGGCCCACCATGCGACACACCCCCTTGCTCCTCGCCTTGTCCCTGCTCACCCCCACCCTGGCCGGCTGTCCCCCCGTGCGCGGCGACGACGACGACTCGAGTGTCGGTGACGACGCTGACGCGACCGCTGAGGATCTCGCGCTGACCGAGGGGTTCTGGGGCTCGACCGACCTGATCCTGACGTCCGACTCCTGCGCCCTGCCCGAGCCCCCGGAGCGGCTGACCTTCGACCTCGCCCTGCTGGGCGGTGATGCGTTCACCACGGACTGGGGCGTGGACACACCAGCGCAGTGCACGGGAGGGTCAGGCTTCTTCGACTGTCCGGCGACCGAGTTCCTGGTGGACACCGATCCTGAGACGACGCTGCGGGGCAGCATCGCGTTTGACGGCGAGATCGTGTCGACCATGCGCCTCGAGGGCACCGTGGACTGGGTCATCACCTGCACCGGTGACTGCGCCGCCTACGACCTGCCCGCCGACACCACCTGCACGTTCTCGCTGGACGCCGGCTTCGAGCCCGAAGACGGCCCCACGGAGCCCGACCCGGACCCCGAGCCCCCGACTGCGGGCTAGTTCAGGAGCCAGAAGCTCCCGAGGAAGTAGTCCCCGCTCATGGACAGGTCGTCCCAGGTGTTGGCGTTCGGGTCCTTGAACACGGTCCAGAACGCGCCCATGTCCGCGCCGGTCTCCGGCGGGTTGGCTCCGGCAGCGCCGAGAGCGAACCCGTCAGGCCCGAAGATGGTCGTCGACAGGTAGACGAAGCCGACGTGGGTCAGCTCGAGGCCAGAGCCCGCGAGACCGTCGATGGTCTCCTGCAGCGTGGCCCCGTTGGTCGGCTGCAGACCCAGGTTCACTGCGGTCTCCACGTCGAGGAGCGGCATCTCGAGCCAGGCGTAGCCGCCGTCCACGTTGGTCAGCAGGTCACCCCAGTTCTCCGCCGCGTCGTTGAGGAGCTGGGCCGCGGTGCAGTCGTCCGGGTTCGCGCTGGGGTTGCTGATGTCCGAGACCGACGCCGTGTTGATCGAGATGATGCCGGTGCAGGTCCCGCAGTCCGGCGACAGCACGCCGAAGCCGTAGTTCGCGGTGCCCGACCACGACATCGTCTGCTGGCAGCCGATGAGCTGCGCGTCGAGGTTCTCCCAGTACCGCACGATGAAGGTGCCCGAGGCACCACCACCGGTGACGTTCACCGTGCCGGCGAACGTCGTCTCGGCGAAGGTGCCCGCACCGTCGTCGTCGTCGTCGTCGTCGTCATCGTCGTCGTCGTCATCGTCGTCGTCGTCGCCCGCGTCGTCGTCGTCGCTGGTGGCGTCGTCGTCGTTGCTCGCGTCGTCGTCGTCATCACCGCCGCCGCGGCTGCTGCCGCGTACGGGACACCCAGCCATGGCCAGGGTGAAGAGGAGAACGAGGAGAAGAGTCATCAGGCGGCGGAGGCTCATGAAGTTTCCTTTCGGCAGCGCGGAACCGTACCAGAAGCGTCCCATGGGGCGAGGGGGATGTGGGGGGGCGACGGCGCGCCCGATGGTATTGCCCCTAGTCCTCAAACGTTGCACGCAGAGAGCGCAGCGCCTCGGTGTGGACCACGTAGACCCTCGTGCAGTAGTCACAGCGCACCTCAGGCTGCTCCTGTTTCGCGATCATGTCGTCGATCTCCGCCGCGCCGAGCAGTCGGACCCCATCGAACACCCGCTGCTCGCTGCACCCGCAGGCCCACCGCACCGGATCATCGCCGAGCCACTCGATCTCGCCCAGCGCCGGCACCGCCAGCGCCGCCAGCGCGGTCAGGTCATCGGAGCCGAGCGTGCGCGCGAGGAGCGCGTCGCTGACCACGTCGCGCAAGCCGCCGCGGGTCGCCCCGGGCATTGCCTGGACCAGCACCCCCTGCACCCGGCCAGGCCTCCCCGACTCCCACTGCGAGCACATCACCCGCAACACCGTGGGCACCTGGTCGCTGCGGTCGAGGTAGGCCTCCAGATCGCCGTCCACGTCCGAGCTCGCCAGCGGGACCTGCCCCTGGGAGAACTGGCCGCCCTCCTTCTGCCTCATGAGCGACAAGACGCCCGCCCCCAGCGCGCCGTCGAGGGGTCCCACGTAGTCCGCGCCGGTGGCGAACGCCCGGACGTCACCGGGCGCCCGCAAGTCCACGTTCAGCGTTCCGAGCGGGCCGCGCCCCAACCACTGGGCCGAGAGCCGGTACCACTCCTTGTCCATCACGGTCATCAGGGTGAGGCCGGTCATCCCGCGGGCGAGCGCGTCCGCCGCTCCGTTCTGGGCGCCGTGGCGCTCCAAAGCCTCCCGCACCGTATTGGAGGTGTCGGCCACGGCGACGCGGTAGGGGGCGCTCACCGCGATCCCGCGGAGCAGGCGGTCGTTCGACGGGGGCATCACGCATCCTCGCTTTCGGGTCATCGGCGGCAGCGGTTGGCAGTTCGGGCGCGCCGGATAGCACAATGGTCTGGTGAAGCCGACCGCGCACGCGGCCCGAGCACTCAGCGCCTTGGCGGGCCTGCTGCTCGCGGCCCTCCTCCTCCCCTCGCTGGCCCACGGCGTGCAGTTCGAGCTGACCGAGCGGTCGCCGGACGCGGCGTATGCGGTGTGGGTCACCACGAGCCTCGATCTGAGCGCCCCGGGCCAGCCGGTCACCCGGGTCGAGCTCCGCCCGGACGCCGACGTCGTCGAGGTCGCTGTCCCCTCGGGCCAGCCGCACTGGGTGTTCCTGCACGAGCGCTTCCAGCCTCGCGGAGGGCCGCCTCTGGACTTGCTCCTGCCCGCGAGCCTGCTGCCCAACACCGCCGCCTCGATTCGCATGGCGTCGGTGGACCCGACGGTGCTGATGACCCGCGAGCGGTTCTCGATGTCGGCGAGCGCGTGGAAGCGCACCCTCTTCCTGATCCTGCTCGTGTTGGGTGGAGGCCTCGGGCTGCGGCGGGCGCTCTCCGACTCCTCCGCGCGGGAGGGTCGCCGCTGCGCGCCGCTCGCTGGCGCCGAGCTCGCCCCGGCCTCCCTTCGCCACCGCCGCGTGTTCTGGGCGCTGATCGCGGTGTTGGTCGCCCTGCGGGTGCCGGGCTTCTTCACCGAGTCCCTGGATTTGCTGGAGGTCTCCTACCTGCCAGGGATCGGCCGCCCCGCGCCGTTCGCCGACGGCAGCACCGGGTTCGCGTCCATCGCCGGCATGCTGCGAGAGCTCGCCGCCCTCTACGCCCTCGATCTCACCCACCCGCCGCTCTACCACGCGGTGCTCGGCGTGTTCGGGCTGGTGGGCTCGGCCGGTTGGCTCCTCCGCATCCCCGCGCTGCTCGCGTCGCTGGGATCAGCCTGGTTCCTGTGGCAGCTCGGACGCCGGGGCTCCGAGGAGGCTGGGCTCGCCGCGGTGGGGCTCTTCGCCTTCGCCGCGCCGGCGGTCTACTTCGCCCAGGACGCAACCCCCTACGCGTTCGTGGGCACGGTGGCCCTGGGCGCGACCTGGTGTCTGCTGCGGGCGCTGGAGTCCGGGGCGAGACGGCACTGGGACGGCTTCTTTGGACTGCTCGTGGCCGGGGTGCTGTGCCACTACAACGTCGCCCCCTTCGGCATCGCGATGGTGCTCATGGTGCTCGTCTGGGTGCTGCGCGCGGGCCCCCATCGGGAGTGGCGGGCGGCTCTGCATCTGGGGCTCGGCGAGGCCTTGCTGCTGGCGCCCCTGCCCCTGGCGTGGGCCCACCTGCACTTCTCGACCTTCCCCACCGTCGCCCAGGACACCCGGCTCGTGGCCGACACCTACATGGCCGACCCGGGCTGGCTGTCCTACCTCGTGGACTTTACGAAGGTCACCGCCGGCATCCGCGCCGACGGCCCCACCTGGGCGCTGCTCGGCGTGCTCCCGCTGCTCGCGTTGGGCCTGCACAGCCTCTGGTCCGGCCCGGCGAGCCCCGCCCAGACCCAGCGACGCCTGCTGCTGCAGACCCTGGCGGTGCTCGCGATCACCTTCGTGGTCAGCACCCTGTTCTTCTATGAGAACGCCCGCACCCACCTCGGCGGCCGCATCTTCTACGGATTCCGGTGGGTCGGCTGGTACCACCCCGTGCTGCTCGGCACCGTCGCGCTGGGGCTGATGCGCGGCGCGGGCCCGATGCCGCTGCGGGCAGCTCTCGCGGTGCTCTGGCTGGCGGGCGCGCTGCCGTCCACCGTGCAGCACCTCACCGAGCCCAACCGCCCCGACTACCAGAGCGCCGCGGACCTCATCCTCGACGAGCTCGAAGACGGCGACGGGTTGGCGACGCTGCCCGCTTGGTTCCAGAGAGGGAACCTCGCGTACTACCTGTTCAACTCCGGCCGGGTGAACCGCCTGCCCAATGAGGGCGAGGGGGCGTGGGACGTGGACGGCAAGCGGCTGACCCTGGAGGCAGTGCACGCCGGCTTGCCGTTTGAGACCACGGCCCGGAACTCGCACGTGGACCGGCTGTGGGTGGCGGTGGTGCGCGAGACGATGTTCGGGCGGGACAAGTTCGACGCCGCCGTCGCGGCGCAGGCCATCGCGTGGGCCGACAAGCACCTCGCGTTCGAGCAGGAGTGGCAGCTCGATCGCCTCGTCATTCGGCGCTACTCCCGCCGCCCGGGCGACCTCGCCCCCTCCTCCGCACCGCTGAGGCTCGACGCCGGTCAAGTCCCGCTGATGGCTCGCACGTATCCGCCGGTGCAGGGCCCGCTGGCGTTCGAGCGGCCGGCGTCAATCCCGCCGCTGCTCGCCCTGGGACCGACCCTGTCGTACCAGGCACCCATGACGCCGGCCTGCGTGGACTACGAGTTCGACGGTCTGCCCGACGGTCTGCGCCCCGAGGCGGCGCTGCACTGGTACTTGGATCTGCGGGTCCCCGGCGACGAACCCACGCTGACCGCGGTGGGCAGCAGCAACGTGCAGCGGTCCGACGCGCCGAGCGGTCGCCGGTATGTCGCCGTGGGGCCCCCGTGTGAGCGCGATCCGCTGCGCTTCGACCTCAGTCAGTAGGCCGGCGGGGACCGCTCTCTCTAGCCCCGGCGGCGTCGCATGCCGAGCGGCAACAGCAGGAGCAGCGCTGCGCCTCCGGCCCCGCCCGCCACGTTGGACTCGCAAGCGCAGCCCTCCACCGGCGGGATCACGTCGTCCTCGTCGTTCTCAGGGATGACGGGGTAGCTGCGCAGGGCGGTATGGCAGTTGCCGGTGTTGGCGGGATCGTGCCGCACGCTGGGCCACTCGATGATGGCCTCGCTGGCTACAGCCGTGGTCTCCCACGCGAAGAGGTAGCCGCTGCGCGTCGCGGTCCAGACCTCCAGCAGCCCGTCACCGTCCGCGTCTCCGACGGTGGGGCTCGCGATGATCCACTGACCCGTCGCCTTCGCCCAGCCCGCCGGCTCCCGTCCGTTCATGCCGAACGCGTGCATGGTGTTGCCCGCCGATCCATTGATGATCTCCGGCGTGCCGTCACCGTCCAGGTCGGCGATGGCGGGGGTGAGGAAGAACTGCAGGTCCTCCATGATCTGCGGGAACGGCTCCAGAAACGGCAGCTTGTCGCTGCTCCCACTCGTGTCGGGCACGCCGCTCCACCCGCTCAACAAGTGGTCGTGGTCGTAACGCAGGCCGTCGTGTACGAGGCCGTTGGCGTACTCGAAGCCGCCGCTGCCGATGAAGTAGTCCTTCACGCCGTCGCGGTCGAAGTCGCCAAACGAGCCGCTGTTGATGAACACGTAGGCGAAGCTGGGCTCCTCGCTGTTGCTGAAGAAGCCGAAGTCGGGCCCGATGGTCGCCATGCGCGCGAAGCGGGTGCCGTCGGCGCGCAGCATCAAGCCGGGGTCGGCGATGGTGTGCATCGCCACTTCCAGTTGGCCGTCGCCATCCAGATCGCAGATCGACGGCGAGCCAGGCACGCCCTCGCCCACGTACGGCAAGGCGTTGGTGTAGGCGCCAAACAGCTGCGCCGGCCAGCCAGGCTCCACGAGCCCATCGTGGCTGAGCACGTAGCCCACGCCGTAGGTGCCCGCGTTCTTCTGGTTCGTGCCGATGGCCACCTCGAGGAAGCCGTCCCCGTCGATGTCTCCCAGAGCGGGGCTGCTGATGATGCGCTCCCCGCGGCTGTCGGGGTTCTCG
>Ga0222662_1000574_pt1 | contig 28043 bp, 32 predicted proteins | sample AntAcemetagen600_FD_179821 | JGI IMG/M metagenome (GOLD analysis project Ga0222662, IMG submission 179821) | Saline water microbial communities from Ace Lake, Antarctica - #600 | ecosystem: Environmental > Aquatic > Non-marine Saline and Alkaline > Saline | place: Antarctica: Ace Lake... | reverse complement strand
AACTGCGAGACGGAGTCATGTCGCTTGCGACAGACGAGTCGGGGTCGAGAACACTTGGTAGATTCTGAGCGAAGCGAAAGAATATACTTAGTGATTCGTGACCAGTTAGAAAGCAAACTGCTTTGCTTTCGTGCCTAACTGCGAGACGGAGTCATGTCGCTTGCGACAGACGAGTCGGGGTCGAGAACACTTGGTAGATTCTGAGCGAAGCGAAAGAATATACTTAGTGATTCGTGACCAGTTAGAAAGCAAACTGCTTTGCTGGAGGTGAGAGCAAGCGACAAAGAAAGTGTCATTATACTTGCCCATGGTGGTTCCTTGAAGGTTATCTTACGACATCTCAATCAGCCAATTCCTGACTCGATTGGTGATGGAGAAATTATTGAAATTACTACATAGCACTAGTGCTACTATTTTAGTTTTTGTGGATGAGAATGATTCTTACTGAGGTGCTAGTTATTGCTCTAGTATACGAAGTGTATCAGAGGTGTTATTCGCCACGTTGTCCTTTTGCCTGGTACATGATAGTAGTAATCATGCGTATAATGTGGCTATGTTACAAAACAACAAATGGTATTTTACCGCAAGCTCAATATTATTTACAGTTATCGCGATTGCACATCTTGGACAGATTAACTTTATGTTAGAAGCAACAATCGCTGGGTATGTTGTACCGCTATGGATTAGTGGGGCAGCTGTGATAATTGCTGGCTATCTTGCTACACGAGGTTTTATGGAGGCATACAAGTTGTAAAATTATACACATACAAACAAATATAAAAAGCTCCTAAAAGGGAGCTTTTTATATTTGAGCCATCTAACAGAATCGAACTGTTGACCTCATCCTTCGCTTACACCCTGGTTTATTAAAAGTAGTATCCAGGGGCTAGACTGTATATTACGCGTATTCATGCTCATGAACGTAGCGTCCCTTGTCAGTCGTTCGGGCCCTTGTATGCAAGTGCCACGGTCTGGACCATACTCTGGCCTTTAACCGTTATTCAGGTATGTATGTATTATTTCTAATACAGTAGGCAAAGTCGTGCGACTTACCATGGATGCGCTCTGCCGACTGAGCTAAGATGGCGGACTGCGTTTGTAGAAGGGGAGTTGCAAACCCTTCCTTGGGTTGGAATCAACAAACCCTGCGCAATATCGTACCATAAAAAGATTAAGTACATTAATTTTGTTATACTCATTGCTATGCAAGAAGAAACCCAAAAACGAATAGAGGAAATTGAGGCAGCGCAGCTGTTGCCTGATTTTTGGAATGACCCACAAAAGGCGCAAGCGATGATCAAAGAGCTACAGGACTGTAGAGACGCTACAGAAGGAAAGGGTGCATATGACCGAAACAATGCAGTAATAACTATCGTGGCGGGTGCAGGGGGTGATGATGCAGAAGACTTCGCTCGTATGCTGGTTGAAATGTATCAGAAGTATGCACAGAGCAGAGGGTGGGGTGTGGTGGTGCTAGACTCAAACACTAATGACCTCAATGGGTACAGAAACATTGTGTTTGAAATTCTCGGCAAAGGTTCCTATGGTGAACTGCAGACCGAATCAGGAGTACACCGTCTGGTTCGTATCTCACCATTTAACTCAAATGGAAAACGGCAAACATCATTTGTACTGGTTGAAGTTTCACCGCAGGTGGACGATGTAAAAGAAGTTGCATTATCTGAAGATGATCTTGAGATTAGCTTTGCGCGTAGTGGTGGAGCAGGAGGACAGAATGTGAACAAGCGTGAGACTGCAGTTCGTATCATTCATACACCAACCCATATCTCTGTGAATGTCTCAACCGAACGTTCGCAACAGCAAAATCGTGAAAAAGGGATGAGACTGCTGGCAGGAAAAGTATTTGCATTTACCGAAGCCCAGCATAAGCGAGAAATGAACGGGTTATCAATGGAGAAAACAGTGAAAATAGAATGGGGCTCACAGATACGCTCGTACGTGTTGCACCCGTATCAAATGGTGAAGGATCACCGTACAAACACAGAGACATCACAGGTGGATAAAGTCTTGGGGGGAGATATACAGTTGTTTTTGGACACAGCGCCAGAACTTTAGTAGAATAGTACAGTTATATTATGATTTACTTCGACAACGTATCAAAAACCTACAATGGAGGAAAAGGTGTTGCACTAGAAAGCGTTTCTTTTCAGGTAGCCCCTAAAGAATTTGTTTCAATTGTTGGGCACTCTGGTGCTGGTAAAACAACCCTCCTAAAAATGCTCATAGCAGAAGATAGACCAACCACAGGTCAGGTATTTTTTGAATCGCTTGATATTCATCAAATCCCTCGTACACGACTGCCTAAGTACCGACGAAAGATTGGTACTATTTTTCAAGATTTTAAACTTCTGCCCCACAAGACAGCATACGAAAACATTGCATTTGCAATGGAGGCAAATGGTCGTACTGATGATGAGATTGCAGAAAATGTACCCCAAGCGCTAGCTTTGGTAGATCTTGAAGATAAAATCTGGAATTTTCCTAGTGAGCTCTCTGGTGGAGAGAAGCAGCGAGTGGCAATTGCTCGAGCAATTGTAAATCAACCAGACATTATTATCGCCGATGAGCCTACTGGAAATCTTGACCCCATTGCTACGTATGAGGTGGTTCAGATTCTTCGAAAAATTAATGATCTAGGGACAACTGTGATCATGACCACGCACAATAAGGGGGTAATAGACGAGCTTGAAAAGCGTGTGATTACAATGGACGAAGGTCGCATCGTTCGTGATGATTCAGAGGGTAAATATGTTCTATAGATACTGAACGTAGTGAATATATCTATAGAATCCCCCTAAATTTTTACACACTAGTTATGAGCACATTTTTACAAAATAACATTCTTACAACGAATAAAAATATGCGTGATACAATATGCAAAAGTGTAAAAACTTGGGAGGATGGAAGTTTTTGTAAGCTCCTTTTAGTCACTAATAAAAACTAACCATGTGGATAGCATTTAAACGAATAGTTCGAGCAGGTTTTGTAGGATTTTGGCGTAACGCTTTTGTATCATTGGCAGCCATCTTTGTGATGGCGGTTTCACTATTTGTCATTGGCTCGACAATGATGGTAGACACTCTCTTAGCGGTTTCTTTGGATAATATCCAAAATAAAGTTGATATAAATGTATATTTCGTAACCACTGCCGAACAAACAGATATTGACTTATTACAAACCTCACTCGAGGCACTGCCTGACGTAGAGGAGGTGTTGTATACGTCACGTGAGGATGCATTAGCTGCGTTTTCAGAGCTCCATAAGAATGATGAGACTATTATGCAAGGCTTAGAAGAGCTGGGTGATAATCCATTAGGTGCATCACTGGCTATTCGGGCTCAAGATACTTCACAGTATGAAGGCATTGCTTCATTCCTACGAGAGCAACAAGCTGTTGAAGATCCACAACAACCATTGATAGATGAGGTGAACTTCGGAAAGAATCAAGAGGCTATCAATAAGCTCACCGCAATCATTGGGGCAGTTGAGAGTGCTACGTTTGTGATTATGCTTGTATTAGTTGCTGCGTCTATTTTAATTACGTTTAACACTGTTCGTTTGACGGTATATACCACGCGAGAAGAAATTTCTGTTATGCGACTAGTTGGAGCGAGTAATATGTTTATTCGTGGGCCCTTCATGCTGCAAGGGATTATGTATGGAGTTGCTGCTGGGGTACTTGCCTTGCTCATTCTATATCCGCTGGTACTCTGGATAGGTCCTGAGACAGAAGAGTTTTTCCAGTTTAATCTGTTTACGTACTTTGTATCAAACTTTGCATACCTCTTTGCAGTATTGGTAGGTATGGGGATACTAATGGGTGTCGTTTCAAGTTCTATGGCAGTTTCAAGATACTTACGAGTGTAATAATTAATACCTACAAGATGGCTACTACAACTAAGACGAAGAAAGAAAAGAAAAATACAAAATACATCTTCGTCGTCGGTGGCGTTATGAGTGGTGTAGGGAAAGGTATTGCTTCGTCGTCAATTGCTAAAATTTTACAGGCACGAGGATTGGTAGTTACTGCAGTGAAGATTGATCCATATGTAAACGTCGATGCAGGGACTATGAACCCCACTGAGCATGGTGAATGTTTTGTGCTTAAGGATGGTCTAGAGACAGATCAAGATATGGGAAACTACGAACGTTTTCTAGGTATTGATATTCCAGGAATCAACTACATGACCACAGGAAGTATCTATCAAACAGTCATCGCTAAAGAACGTAATCTTGGGTATGGTGGAAGAAACGTGCAGGTGGTACCAGATATTCCTGAGGAAGCAATTACACGCATCAAGAAGGCAGCAAAGGTGGCAGAAGCCGATGTAGTACTCATTGAAGTAGGGGGAACAGTAGGTGAGTATGAGAGTATTCTCTTTATTGAAGCTATTCGTATGATGAAGTCTGAAACACCTGATGATGTTGCTGTTGTTATGGTGAGCTATCTTCCTGTTCCTGGCAGTGTTGGAGAAATGAAGACGAAGCCGACTCAGCATGCAGCACGTAGTCTGAATAGTTCTGGTGTGTTTGCTGACATGATTCTTGCTCGAGCACCGGTAGCAGTTGACCAAAAACGAAAAGAAAAAATTGCAAAGTTTTGTAACGTCAAAGTAGAAAATGTCATCTCTGCACCAGATGTAGAAAGCGTCTACGACATCCCTTTAAATTTTGAAAAAGCACATCTGTCAGAGAGGCTTTGTGAGTTACTTAATTTACCTTGTTCACAAAAGTCGGATCTTGCTCAATGGAAACAATTTGTAGCAAAGTCTAAAAATACGAAAGATACTGTAGAGATTGCAGTCATTGGAAAGTACTTTAGTTCGGGAGATTTTGTATTGTCTGATGTGTATATTTCGGTACTGGAAGCTATTAAGTACTCATCATACAAGCTCGGCCTTAAGGCAAACATCACTTATCTTTCATCGCTTGATTTTGAGGATGGTACAAATCTTAAAAACTTGAAGAAATATGATGGTGTCCTTGTGCCTGGTGGTTTTGGTAAGACTGGAATACCGGGAAAGTTAAAAGTTATTGAGTACGTACGGAAAAATCGTATTCCATACTTCGGTATTTGTTATGGCATGCAACTTGCGGTGCTAGAATTTGCACAAAATATTTTAAAGAAAAAAGGCGCAAGTACTGAGGAAATAAATCCAAATGGAAAAGACTTGATTGTAGGAGTGATGCCAGACCAGAAAGAGAAGATTGCAAAAGGTGATATGGGTGGGTCCATGCGTCTGGGGCAATACCCTGCAGTGCTCAAGAAGGGTTCAATAGTGCAAAAGGCGTACAAAGAAACAGACATTTTGGAACGACATCGTCACCGATACGAAGTTAATCCAGCATATGTCATGGAGTTAGAAAATGCCGGCATTACTTTTTCAGGCAAATCACCAGACGGACGTCTCATGGAGGTAATGGAACTTCCTGCTGAAGTGCATCCATTCTTTGTTGGTGTGCAATATCATCCAGAGTTGCAGGCACGGCCGCTTGATCCGCATCCTCTCTTTACAGCCTTCATCAAGGCTAGCTACGAGTCTAAGTAGCAGAATCACGCAATCTACTTCGTCAGACTTCGAAAAAAGAGCCTCACCGTACCCAAAGTACGGCTCGGCTCTTTTTTCTTGTCTTTCTTGTATCTCACGCAATTCTGCTATTTAGACCAGTAGTTATATTTTATAACCCTAAAATATTCTTAAGCACGTCAATGTCAAGCTCTGTATCTTTAGCAATACTTAAAATAGCTGAAAAAATACCCATAGTACTACTCAAGGAGGGTAACGTGCTTTTTAAGCTTTCAAGAAAACTTCTCTCCTTAGTTCCTTTTGCGTAATTTTCTATTTCTGTAATTACTCTTTCTTGTAAAGCTAGAATGGTCGTTTGGTGTTGCGTTTGAGTCTGACTCTGATTTTGAATAAAGGTAGGACCACTTGTGGATTGAGGATTTGTGTCGAGATTGTATGTCCCCTTAATTCTTCCAATAAGAGCTTCTAATTTTGACTTAGCTTGTATGGCTTGGATAATAGAACCCCTTTGTCCTATGTTATCGGTTGTGATTATGTAGGGGTCTATTTTTTCTATTTCAGGGCAAATGACTAAAGTTCTTCTGATTATTCCATTTACCTGCTCAGCAAACCCTTTATCATCAAACCAGGAATCTTCAGACTGAATCGACCTTAATACACCATTAAGCTCCTCATATAGGCCATGTATTGGCTGTAAATTATTTGTAGTACTCATTAGACTAGTATATCAAAGTTTAGTCGATGGTATACTTTCATCTATGAGTATAAAAATTGTTGGAATTGCGGGGAGTCTGCGGAGTCAGTCCTATAACAAGGGACTGATACAAGCATTTAAAGATGCGGTACCAGAGGGCGTTGAGATGAAAATTGCTGCTATTGGTGAGCTGCCTCATTTTAATGAAGATTTAGAGGCTGACTTTCCTGGTGTGGTGCAGGATTTGAAAGATATAGTCGACAGTGCAGATGTACTTATCATTGCGACTCCTGAGTATAACCGTGGTGTGCCAGGGGTATTGAAAAATGCCATTGATTGGCTTTCTCGACCGTATGGTAAAAATTCCTTTACTGGGAAGCCTGTATTGGTGGTAGGAGCTTCCCCTGGAGCAATCGGTGCCGCTCTGGCACAGTATCAACTCAAGCAGTCTCTACTGCACCTAAGCGCACACGTATTGGGACAGCCTGAGTTTCATGTTGGTGGAGCAGGGGATAAATTCGATCAGGGGCTATTGACTGATGAAAAAACTAAGGAGTATATTGGCTCTGCATTAGAGATTCTTCTGGGGACAGTTAAAAAATAGGAAGTGCTATACTAGCACTATTATTGTAAGAAATCATGAGTATGCATCAAGGAAATTGGAAGTGTAGTACGTGTGGGGGAGCGATTACAGAATTACCGTTTGAGCCACGCAGTGAGTCAGGACTTACCTGTCGTGCGTGTTATGGAAAGTCAAAAGATGCTGGGCAGTCTAGCTCAGGTGCGTCGGCTGAAGCAGTTGGTGAAGGGGAAGCTGGAGCGGGTGAACAACCAATGCCGGACGACCTAGAGTTTGCGGCAGCTGGCGAACAGCCACAAGCGCCAGAGTTTGAAGAGGCTCCTATGGCAGCAGACAAGCCAAAGCATACAGGTGACTGGAAGTGTGCAGGATGTGGTGCAGCTATCACGAGCTTGCCGTTTGAGCCACGCAGTACAGAGAATCTGAAGTGTTTAGAATGTTTCAAGAAGAGTAAGTCGTAGACCGAACATCGGAAACATAATTCAAAAGCCTGCAGCTACGAGGCAGGCTTTTGTATTGCTCGAATTTATTCCGAAAAGGTAGATGATACCTGAATAATTATGTTATACTAGGTTCAATGGTGATAAAAACTAAAGAAAAGTTACTGGCAGTTAAACTACGTAAACAAGGGAAGACCTACAACGAAATACTTGATGTCGTTGATGTATCGAAATCAACGTTGTCTCTTTGGCTACGTGATGTCGGTCTTGCTAAAAGACAGCATCAGCGAGTGACAGCGAAGAAATATGCCGCTCAGTTAAAAGGAGCACAAACGCGAAAGGATACTCGTATTGCGGAAACGAAAGAAATATTTGATATATGTCAGAAAGAGATAGGTTCAGTGTCCGATAGAGATTTGTTTATGGTAGGCGTTGCTTTGTATTGGGCTGAGGGTGTTAAGGAGAAAGAGTATAGACCAAGTGTACGGGTAGATTTTGCAAATTCAGATCCGTTGATGGTAGAAATATTTATGAAATGGATTCGTACATTTGCTGATATTCCTGATTCTGATATTAAGATTATCATTCACCTACATATTAACCATAAGCATCGGATTAAAGAATTAGAAAACTATTGGTTGCAGGTCACAGGATTACAATATTCAAATTTAGGAAGTACTTTGTATAAAAAACATAACCCTAAAACAAAAAGAAAGAAAACTGGAGAAACGTACAAGGGTCTGGTTGCAATTAGAATAAAGCGTAGTACTATATTAAATCGTCGCATACAAGGGTGGGTTCATGGTATTATCTATGCGACGAAATGATGATTTGCCTGATCGTCTAATGGCAGGACTGCGGCTTTTGGTGCCGTCAATATAGGTTCGAGTCCTATTCGGGCAGCAATCGGCAGGCCGTAAACGTGCAAACGTTTACGGCCTTTGCCGTTGCTCATCGGAATAGGCCTTGAAGCCGTTGTCTAGTATTTCTGAAAGAAATATTCTCTTTCGAAGATGCGTTTTCTGTACGGGTTACTCGATGAGGTGCAGATTTTTCAATAAAGTGTTTCTCAGCAGGAAAAGCTTTCTCGGTAGATTGAAATTTAGTTATGTGTTTGACGTATACTAAGTTGGTATAAGACTATGAATACAAATATGAAAACTGATGCAGATTTAAAGCGAGATAATCCTGAGTTGTATAAGGTGGCTCGGGAGAATGGAACTGAAGCTGGTTTTTCTGGTGAGTACGTTGATGAGAAAACTGATGGTATGTATCACTGTGCAGTGTGTGATGCTGTGCTATTTTCTTCTACTACTAAGTTTGATAGTAAATCAGGCTGGCCTTCCTTTACTGACCCCGCACATGAAGGGTCGGTCACGTTAATTTCTGACGACAGTCACGGTATGCGCCGTACTGAAGTTCGCTGCAAGAACTGTGACGCACATCTTGGGCATGTCTTTCCAGATGGTCCCAAAAAAGACGGGAACACGTGTGATAGATACTGCATTAATAGCGTCTCATTAGATTTAAAAGAAGCATAAATATGATACAAAAAGCCTACATAGCAGGAGGATGCTTCTGGGGTGAGAAGTGACTCAATGTCACTTCGCAAGAGGTTGCCTAGTATTTTTTAAAATACTGACAACCTGTACAGCTCCAGTAGGGTGAGAAGTGACTCAATGTCACTTCGCAAGAGGTTGCCTAGTATTTTTAAAATACTGACAACCTGTACAGTTCCTGTAGGCAGAGCCTGCTTTCATTGCACTCGCAGCCACTATGTAAACAAGTTTCCATAGTGCTACTCGTTTATGAAAGTAAGGAATAAGGAGTATAATTAAAGTTATATGATACAAAAAGCCTACATAGCAGGAGGGTGCTTCTGGGGATTAGAAGAACTAATCCGCAGCCTCCCAGGAGTCCTTGAAACGGAAGCTGGATATACCGGAGGTGCACATGAAAACCCAACATACGAAAAGCATGACGGACATGCTGAAGCGCTTGAAATAGTGTATGAGGACAAAGTCATAGACTACCAGCATATCCTGGATTTCTTTTTTCAGATTCACAATCCCACTACACTCAATCAACAAGGAAATGACAAAGGGACGGCGTATCGGTCCGCAATTTTTTATCAGTCTGAAGAAGAAAGACATATTGCTGAAGAAATGATTGGGATTGTGAACGAGTCTGGACGATGGAATGACCCGGTAGTTACTGCCCTTGAGAGTTACATACAGTTTTGGAACGCTGAGGGATATCATCAAGATTACTTACAAAAGAATCCTGGAGGGTATACCTGCCACGCTATTTATTTTGATTCGTACTTAGACTAATAGTTATTACTATTCTTTGCTATGTATATTTTTGTAACAACGCCCCTGACTGCAGGATTCGTGCTGACAATGTACTTGCAAAAAGATAGAAAGGTGACATAGTTGCACGATGAATAATTTTACAGGTGGAGGATTTAAGAAAGGAGGCAGAGATACGGGAGGACGACCAAAGTTTGGTGGTAATAAATTTGGAGGAAACCGAGACAAAGGAAATGACAAGGGAGGAGATCGAGGAAGCAATCGATTTGGTGGTGGAGGTGACACCAGAAACAATTCTGCAGAAATGTTTTCTGCAACGTGTTCAACGTGTCACAAGAGCTGTGAGGTTCCATTTCGACCCAGTGGTGATAAGCCAGTGTACTGCAGTAACTGTTTTGGAAAGAAATTACAGGACGAGAAAGGAGATTTTTCACGAGATAGTAAAGATGGTCACACAAAAGCACCGCGAAGTGAACGATCACCACGTCACGAGCCACGACAGACGCAACAAGATCGACCGAATAACGAAATGCGAGAAATTAAGCAACAGCTTGCGACTATTGAGTCACGGCTCAATCGAATCCTTGATGTACTCAATCCTCCAACACCGTCCAGTAAAGTTCCAAACGTTGCTCCAGTAGCAAAAAAGACGAAGAAAGGAACTATCGAACCAGTAGTAGTTAAGAAAGTTGTCACACCTGCTAAGGCAGTAGTGGTAAAAAAGACTCCTGCTAAAAAAGTGGCTGCAAAGGCGATTGCAAAAGCATCTGCAAAAAAAGTAGTTGCTAAAAAAACACCAGCTAAAAAAGCAGCAGCCAAGGCAGTTACAAAAAAAGTGGCTGCAAAAAAGACTCCTGCTAAAAAAGTAACAAAGAAATAAATAGAGAAGAGCAGGAATAAAAAAATGGAAGCGTCACGCTTCCATTTTTTTGTGGACTCTCTTGAGGCTTTGGTATATCTGCTACAATAAAGGTATATGGAACAAGAAATACAACAAGCGCTTGATGCGCAAAATACAAAACTTGATGCAATTTTTGTATCAACAGAAAAGACCCGAAAATACTTTCTGACAATGATGTGGATTAGTGTTGCTGTAGTTGTACTGCCGGCACTGGGACTGCTTATTGCTATTCCCTCATTCATCAGAACATTTAACGCTTCGTTTGAAGGTCTATTGTAGTGGTGTAGGTATACTGTTGTGCGACCGCAAGGTTCGTAAAATTTACATGTTCACAATCCGCTGTTCAGATGCTCTATCCCCAGAAAGGAGAAAAGTGGTTGCATAAAGCTTGTAATGTGCTTTAATACCGGTAACAAAGCGCGCTGTCATTGCAGAAATGTTCTGTAAAAAGAAACAAAGAACGGTGAAGTGTAGGTTTGTAGTTAAAAGATAATCCTCATTTCAAGATGACAGGAAAAATTGCACGCGTAACTGACCGTGGTTTCGGATTTATTACTCCGGACGAAGGTGACAAGGACGTATTCTTCCATGCTAAGGATCTCATTGAAGCAGAGTTCAATGACCTTAAAGATGGAGACGCAGTTACATTTGATGTAGAAGAAGGACCGAAAGGACCTGCTGCAACAAATGTTGCTCTAGCGTAATCTATAAAAACACCTCGTGGCTTCGGCCACGAGGTGTTTTTATATTCTTGTTTAAATAAGCTCAAAATTGCGTTACATACGAAGAGTACAAGAAAAATAAAGCGAGCTGTACTTGGGGTACTGTGAGTTTTATTTTTCGTAGTACGCTGAAGTAGGTAACGTGATTTTGGGGTTATTCGTAGGCTGTCTTTTGGGCGTAGATGGATATAGTCCTTCGTTTTCGAGCCTTGCCTTTGGACTTATGTTTATGTGAGGGATACGTCTTATGCACGAGGAACTTGTCACTTAAAAAATCAACTAATTCTTCTTCGGTATATACGTACTCAGCTACTCCAATAACTGGGTGAATGTACGATCCTGCTTCAGGGCCTGGTTTTTCAGTGAGCAGTCGAGCAGTGTGAATGTCTCCGTCTTTTAGAAACGTTTTCATAAACAGATAGCCACCTGGTTTGAGTACACGGTATATTTCATCTCGTAGGACTGTTCTCTCCTCTTTATTGAGAAAGTGAGAACTCATCATGTCCAGAGCGAGTGTTTGAGAATTATCAGCAACACTGTGGTGCGTACCAGCCATGTTTCGTACTTCGTATTTTAAATTAACACCTTCTTTTTCTGCCAATATTTTTGCTTCTTTGATGGCTGCTCCAGATGAGTCATGACCAATACCATGCATACCAAACGACCCAGCTAAGTACAAGAGGTTGCGTCCGTTTCCGCATCCAAAATCTATTGCGGACGCAGTGGCGTTTAAAAGTGTCCGTTTACTTTGTCGTTCAAGCCAGCGTGTAAATTTTTCTAGGTCGCCACTTACTTCCACAGACATTGAAAGGTGCTCAGGATTAGTATATTCCTGATCCCAGAATGACACACCGTGCCGTTTATTCTTGTTGTTTTTTACATGTCGTGCCATATCTGTTTTTAATTGGTCCAATTAGACCATAAACCTTGCTACTTTTGCAAATTGTTGTACTGTAACAGAAATTAATACAGTGTGTTTATGGATGATCGATACTTATTTATATACGGACGTCACGCAGTGCTTGAAGCACTTACGTTTAAGCCAGAAGTTGTTTCTGGTTTGTTCTTGCGTAATGACGTAAAACAAGAAGTCCCCAGAGAGTTACTTGCTAGTATCAAGTATGTTAATTCCTTTAAAGGGGATAATGTCCCTGGGGGAGTAGACCCAAAAGCAGTCCATCAAGGCATGATTGCACAGATTGATCGTCAGAAGCTTGTGCTGACGTATGAAGAGTTTCGAAAGACACTTGAGGTGACCAATGATACGTGCCTTGCAATGCTCGGTGAAGTACAGGATCCGCACAATGTGGGAGCTGTCATTCGTTCAGCAGCAGCCTTTGGTGTCACTGCGGTACTTATCCCAAAGCATCGTCAAGCTGGAGTAACGGGAACAGTAGTGAAGGTTTCTGCCGGGATGGCGTTTAAGGTCCCGCTAGTAGAAGTAGGGAATGTGAACCGAGCTATCGAAGACATGAAGCGTTTAGGATTCTTTGTGTATGGGCTTGATGGCGAAGGGGATACTGATATGGCCACAGAGCAATTCACCAAGCCAACCATGTTTGTGCTTGGCAATGAAGCTGAAGGTATTCGTGAGAAGACTGCAGAGCACTGCGACATGGTCATAAGTATCCCAATGCACGCTCGGTGTGAATCACTTAATGCATCTGCGTCTGCAACGGTTGCGTTCTACCAGTGGTCTGCCCAGCACCCAGGCGCCCTAAAATAGAACTTCCATACTCGGCACACTTCTGTGTTGTGGATGAAAAGTATCGCTCATCGTATACCAGATACGACTCACTCAACTTTTCATCCTCGCCTGGAATTGCACTCGAGTCTGAAAGTTCTTATACTGTAGAAATATGAAATTACTTTTAACATCAGAAGGTTTTAGCAACAGCTCAATTAAGGAGGCATTTTATTCGATGCTTGATAAATCAGTGGAAGAAACAAAGATTGTCTTTGTTACTACTTCAGCAAATGGTGTTGCTAAAGACAAGCGTTGGTTAATATCAATCATGAACCAGCTTGTAAAAATGAACTTCAAAGAAATTAGTCTGCTTGATTTTGCAGGTTTACCGGAGGGGCTTTCTGTTGCCAGACTAGAAGATGCGGATGTCATCTTCTTTTGTGGAGGGAACACCTATCATCTTATGTACGAAATACGTAAGGCTCACCTGCAACCCGTACTTGAAAAGTTATTTAAAACTCGTATATTTGTAGGGAATAGTGCTGGTAGTATTGTAGCTGCTCCTGATTTGTCCTTAGGAAACCCTGCGCAAAAAGCATATTCACAAGAAAGGAAAAATGAAATAACAAACGAGTCACTTAGTTATGTAAATTTTCACATGCGTCCTCATTTTAATGTGGAAGGACATCCTTCAACTGTTGAACAAGTCCAGGAGATGATTGATAAGAATAATGTGATAGCCCCGGTATATCTAATTGATGACGATACTGCAATTCAGGTTATCGACGGTGAGGTAGAGGTAATATCAGAAGGAGAATGGAAGAGGTTGAATTAGACAAAAATAAGTAGATACTATAGACATGCAAAAAAAATATACACATTTTATACTAGGATTATTTGCCGGTGCAATTACGGTGACTCTGGCAAGTGCTTTTTTCGGCAGTGCAGATGAAGCCATGAGTACAAACGAACTTCGTGCCCAGTGGTATACCTCGGAGGTAGCAACGTTGGTAAGTCCGCATAATGTGCGAGAACGAATGAGCAACGGTGAAGACGGGTTTATTCTAGTGGATATACGAACCAAAGAAGACTACGAGCGTGAGCACATTGTTGGGGCAATCAACATTGATACTTCGCAGGACTTAGATGTAATTCTGGCGGCATTTGAAGCTCTGCCTGATAATCAGGAAATTATCATCTACTGTTACAGTGCATCGTGTATGAATGGACGTAAAGCTGGAAACTTCCTCGCTGAAAATGGTGTGTATGTTAAGGAGCTGACGATTGGCTGGAATGAATGGCGGTATGGCTGGCAGATGTGGAACTATGATACAGAGTGGGAGACATACAAGGTGGAAGATTATGTGGTGTCTGGAAGTGAACCAGGAGAGTTACCTTCCTCTGTTGGTCTGCCCATGCCATGCCCAGTTGGTGGTAGCTTAAGTTGTTAACAATATCTCTTTGTGATTGAAATTGAACAAACAGTACGTGGTCGCGTTATAACAGAGCACAAAGCAAGTTATGTTGTTGTTGCTGAAGGTGATGAATATATTGCGTCTATACGTGGTCATTTTCATGATGAAGAAGAAAAGCGATTTCCTAAAGTTGGAGACTATGTTGTGATGTCTGTTCTAGAGGAGGGAAAAGCAGTGATTGAATCAATTGAGAAACGAAGTAGTGAAGTGGTGCGTAAGTCAGCACATGATGACACTATCCAAGTGATGGTCACAAACGTCGATTATGTATTTATTGTCATGGGGCTTGATGATGACTTTAACTTACGCCGACTCGAACGCTATCTGGTACTTACTGAACAGGCACACATTACGCCGGTAGTCATTCTTAATAAAGTGGATGTGGTTGATGATGTGTTGTTGTACCTCTCACAGACAAAAGAAGTAACAAAGGACGTCCAGGTCTATGCAGTAAGTGCGATAACTGGAGAGGGAATGGATGTGTTTGGGACATATCTGAAAGATGGTGCAACGGGGGTCCTCCTTGGTTCGTCTGGTGCAGGAAAATCAACTATTACTAACTACGTACTCAACGAAGTTCTCCAAGACACAAAAAGTGTGCGTGAGACTGATAGTCGTGGCCGCCACACGACCACAGCGCGTGAATTGTTTACACTTCCTTCTGGTGGGTATTTGATTGATACACCTGGTATGCGCGAACTGGGGTTTGTTTCTGAAGAAGATATGTCTGATGGTACTTTTTCCGATATTGATCTCCTGACGTACAACTGTAAGTTTTCTAGCTGTGATCATGTAAAAAGTGATGGTTGCGCAGTGCAGGCTGCCTTGGCTGCAGGGACGCTTGACCAGAAACATTTTAATAACTACCTCAAACTACAGCAACGAAATGCAGAGACTAGGCCTGCTCGCAAACGTGACTAGAGTATGTGTCTACACTATGGAGATAGTTATCCAGTGAATAAAACAGTGAGCATGTTTGATGTAGGGCATGAATTTGATGTATTGAGAACTACCTGTTTTGTGATTCTACAGTACTGCCGTGGTACCATAACGGTATGAAAATTCTTTTAGAAATAGTAGTTGTTGGCATTATTGGTAGTGTAATGCTCTTTGTATACCAAGAATATGGAGACGATATTTGGGGTGTGTTTGTCACTGAAGAGAAAAACTACACGGCATATGTAGGCAGTACTGCATTGTCAGTGAGTGTTGCTGATTCACCAGCAGAGCTTGAATTGGGTCTTTCCGAGGTGGCTTCACTGGGAGAGTTTCAGGGGAAACTTTTTATATTTCCTGACCAACAGCGACATGGTATCTGGATGAAAGACATGAATTTCGCTATTGATGTGCTGTGGTTTAATAATGATTTAGTGCTAGTACATATAGAAGAAGCAGTTAGTCCATCGAGCTACCCAACTATTTTTGCTCCACGTGAAAAAGCTCGGTTTGTAATAGAGACTAATGCGTTCTTAGCAAGTTCATTGCAGATGCAGTTAGGAGATCGGCTGTTACTCCCGTCTTCTTTGTTGCCTGATGACATACAGCTAAACTTGCTAGAGTAATTGTTATGTGGTATAATTGAATTTACGCAGATGGTTGCTTGTGCTTGCTATGCAGACACAAGAGGAAAGTCCGGACACGTTTTTCTATATACTAGATCAAAAAGGGTAGCGGGTAATCCCCGTCACATTACAGTGTAATGAGAGGTGCGAGCAGTGACGTCTTGGAGCGAAAGCAACAAGATATCTTTGGAGGAGAAGTTTTTGGGTCTTGATCCATCAACTCCAACGACGAAGATAAATCTATATGGTGACATACAGAGTGAAACGGCAAAATCCTTACCAGCGTGCAAGGTCGTGCCAAATACATTCGTGTATCTGGAGAACCGCATGAGGTACACAGCAATGTGTATCCTAGGTATATAACCATCCTAGAATTTTCTAGACAAAATCCGGCTTATCGCGTGTATAAAACCCCTATATGGGGTTTTATATTTATGGTAAAATTGTAAGTATATTTATTATAGTAAGGTATTATCCTATGCAGGAACAATTTCAAGGCGTAACGTCCCAAACAGCTGTAGACAAGGTAGAGGTTTTTTTACGAACCATTGCACAAAACTTGATAATGATTGTGTTTGGCCTATTGCCACTTTTCTTTATCCCCGTCCTTTTTGCACCTTTTGGGTATACAAAAACTTTATTAGTTATTATTGGAGTACTCGTCTCCTGTATCTTTTTCAGTCTTTCAGTATTACGTTCAGGGTCAGTTAAGATTTCTGCTCCGTGGGCACTGGCTGCTTTCTGGGGTGTTGCTATCGTAACATCTGTCTCAGCCTTACTTTCAGGCGATATGTCTGATTCATTTGTAGGTGACACGCTTGGAGTGCATACCGCACTCTTCATGCTACTGCTTGCAACAATCATGAGTCTCTCGTCGGTGTGTGGTCAAACGAAGCCTACTATCCTTCGTTTCTACATCCTCTTAACGGGAAGTGCAATTGTGTTGGGGGTGTTTCATTTGCTACGGATTGTGTTTGGGGCAGACTTCCTAACTCTTGGAGTATTTACGTCAACCAGCAGTACCCCGCTTGGAGGCTGGAATGATCTAGGTCTCTTTTTTGGTCTTTCAATCCTTCTTTCACTGGTTGCTCTTGAACAACTTCCTCTGACTAAACCAGGAAAAATACTCTTCTCCGTAGTAGTAGGTGTTTCTCTGCTCATGCTTGCAGTGGTAAACTTCTTTGCTATCTGGATTGTATTAGCGTTGGTCAGTCTCGTACAATTGATGTATACACTTACCAAAGATCGTTTTGCAGCAGAGACTCTTTCCTTGCAAGGAAAAGAAGATATTTCTATCTATTCGGTCGCTCTTTCTACTGCAGTGTTCGTTTGTTCGTTGGTCTTTATTATCGGGGGATCAACAGTAGGAGGTTTTGTTTCAGACATGACCGATGTCTCATATGTAGAAGTCCGTCCTTCTTTTGAGGCTACTGTCGATATTGGGCGTCAAGTCTATAGTGAAAATGCATTTGTGGGCATAGGGCCAAACAAATTTTCCGATGCCTGGCGATTATATAAGGACCCAAGTATCAATCAGACGGTATTCTGGAAAACTGACTTCGCAAGTGGTAGTGGTTTCATGACTACACAATTTGTTACAGGAGGTATCATGAGTATTATTGCTTGGGTTGTCTTCTTTGGACTGTTTCTTGTAGCAGGATTCCGTACGTTGTTTAAAGCGGTGCATACTGACCGTTTCTGGTACTTCATAGGAACATCCTCGTTTGTGGCTGCACTCTATCTTTGGGGAATGTCATTTATCTACAACCCTGGACCAGTAGTACTGCTACTGGCAGCGATGTTTACAAGTCTTATGTTTGCTGCACACGGCACGTTACTGTCTTCCTCTGGACGACGATTCTCAATTACTTCTAACAGACAAGCCTTGTTTGTCTTAGTTGGCACCGTAATGATTGTTATAGTGGGGTCAGCAAGTATATTGTTTTATCTAGGTCGTCACTACACATCAGTGTATGCATTTAGTGGTGCGGTAAGTGGACTTGATGGAAGCACGACTATTGAAGAGGTTGAAGAGGTTATTGCATCATCATATAAGATTATTCCAAATGATGTATACGCTCGACAACTTGCTAGCTACCAGTTATCAAGGATGAACACTTTGATAGCTCTCCAGGAGCCAACACCTGAACAACAGCAAGCGTTCCAAACAGCTGCAGCAAATGGTATAAATGCAGCCCAACTGGCGGTGAATACTGACCCGACTGATTCATTGAACTGGTCTACTCTGGGTGGGATATACAGCCTGCTTGCAGCAGCAGGTGTTGAGGGTGCTCAGGAGCGAGCCACAGAAGCATTTACAAGTGCACGTTCATTTGACCCACTGAATCCATCCTACGGACTTCTTGAAGCTCAGCTCTTTTCAAGAACTAATGATACCGAGGCAGCACGAACATCAGCGATGGCTGCAGTACAGCTCAAGCAGAACTATACAGATGCATTATTCTTCCTTACACAGCTAGATATTGCTGATGGAAACGTTGAAGCGGCCATTGCAACCACTCGAGCAATTACTTCACTTGAACCAAATAATCCAGCTCGGTTCTACCAGTTAGGTGTATTAGAATCATCAGCTGAAAATTTTGACGCGGCAATTATTGCGTTTAGTCGTGCTGTTGAGCTTAATAATGATTATTCAAATGCGAGGTACTTCTTAGCCTTGGCACACATACAAAAAGGAAACTCAGCAGATGCTTTAGAGCAACTTGAAGCTGTGCTTGCGCTTAATCCAGGAAATGAAGAAATTGAATCGCTTATAGAACAATTGAAGTCTGGAGAAGTCTTTGAGATTGCTCCAGAGAGACTCTCCGAACAAATTCAAGAGCCTGTGTCGGTAAATGAAGGTGAAGAGAAGGAAGTTACTGCAACGGAAACTCCTAACACACCACTGGTGCGCTCAGTAAATACTTCAGCAACAAGTACTGACGAGCCTGAAGAAAGTATGGAAGCCACAGAAGAAGAGGTTGTGAACTAATCCCCATATGGTAAAACGCGTTATACAAATGATGTATAAAGAAGTACGCGGCCTGCATCAGGCCGCGTATGTTCTTGCGCTTTTTGCGTTTGGTTCACAGTTGCTGGCACTGGTTCGAGACCGTATGCTGGCGCACCAGTTTGGTGCAGGGGTGGAGCTTGATATCTATTACGCTGCATTTAGAATTCCTGACCTATTATATGTTTTGTTTGCATCCACGTTGTCAGTGTACGTATTGATTCCATTTGTGGTCGCAAGAATTTCAGACAAAGATACCCGTAAAGCTAAAGCATTGCTGGGACAGGTATTTTCTCTTTTTCTTGTCTTCTATATATTCTTAGCAGCGATAGTTTGGCTTGCAGCACCGTATATTGTGCCAGTTATTTTCCCTGGAATGACCGAGCATGTTTCAGAAGTGGTGTCAGTGTTGCGGATACTGCTTATGCAGCCATTGTTGCTTGGCATCTCAAGCTTGTTTGGGGTTATTACCCAAATTGGCTACCGATTTGTGCTCTATGCTATTAGTCCACTTATTTACAATGTAGGTATCATCATTGGGATTGTGTTCCTATACCCAGTGTTTGGCTTAGCTGGTCTGGCATATGGTGTGGTGCTCGGTGCTTTTGGGCACATGCTTGCACAGTTGCCGTTAGTACGTAGTAGTAGCCTATCCTTCTGGGTAACGACGAGCATTGACTGGAGACTCATCGGTTCAGTACTCACAGTGTCTATCCCCCGAGCACTGACGCTGGCGATGCATCAGGTGGTTTTGCTGGTGTTAGTAAGTATTGCGAGTGTGATGACGGTAGGTTCGGTAGCCGTATTCCAGTTTGCCTACAATTTACAGTCGGTACCGTTGGCAATTATAGGTGCTAGTTATTCTATCGCAGCCTTCCCGTTACTGGCTGACTTGTATGCAAAGAAAAAAAATGAAGCGTTTGCATTGCATATAGTCACTGCCTTACGACATATTATCTTTTGGTCAGTACCGGTGATTGGGCTGGTGGTAGTGCTCCGGGCGCAGATGGTTCGTGTAGTACTTGGAAGTGGTGCGTTTGACTGGGGAGATACTCGATTGACTGCGGCGGTCCTGGCAATACTTTGTATTTCATTATTTGCACAAGCTATCAACCTCCTAATTATCCGAGTGTTTTATGCCGGAGGGTTTACAAAGATTCCTTTTTTGGTGACACTCTTCGGGTCGGTTACAGCAATTGTAGTTACATTGGTATTGTACGGATCATATGCCTCTAATGGAATACCTCAAGCCCTAGAATCCTTAATGCGTATTGCTGGTGTTCCTGGAGGTGAAGTACTAACTCTGGCAATCGGGTACAGTATTGCAATTATACTACAGACACTGATTCTCTTGAGTATTGCGGTTGTTAAATTTGATTTAGATACTTCGTGGTTACCATTGCATGCATTTCGTTCTATTGCAGCAGCAGTTGTTGGAGGGTTCTGTGCGTACACTGCACTAAACTTCTTTATTTTCGGTATTGATGAAGAGACGTTTATTGGAATCTTTGTACAAGGATTTATGGGAGGTATTGCTGGCATCTTAGGAATAGTCTCAACCTACTACATTACGGGCTCACCTGAGTTACAAGAGATTTATAGGTCGTGTAAGGGACGAGTGAAAAGGTCAAATATCGTTGTACCACAAGACGACATCTTGTAATAGTTTTTCCTGTAGCTAATATTGTTTTTTTACTGTAAAGTATGACCTCAATGAAAGAGATTCGTAATTTTTCTATAATCGCCCACATCGACCATGGTAAGTCGACACTGTCTGATCGGATGCTTGAAGAAACCTCTACGGTAGAGGCGCGGAAGATGCAGAATCAGGTGTTAGACTCCATGGATCTTGAACGTGAGCGGGGAATTACTATCAAGATGCAACCAGTACGTATGAAATATGTGCGAGACGGTGTTGAGTATGAGATGAATCTCATTGATACTCCCGGACACATCGACTTCTCGTATGAGGTTTCTCGTGCACTCAACGCTGTTGAGGGTGTGTTGCTTTTGGTAGACAGTACACAAGGGGTACAGGCGCAGACACTGAGTGTGCTCCAAATGGCAAAAGATTTAAATTTGACCATTGTCCCAGTACTTACTAAGGTAGACGTTCCATTTGCACGAATCACAGAAGTTTCTCAAGAGCTCGTGAATCTTATTAACTGTGATCCTGATGAAATTCTTTGTGCTTCAGGTAAGACTGGTGAAGGTGTCCCAGAGCTGCTAAGCGCAGTGTGTGATCGTATTCCTGCACCCAGGAAGTCCGAGCTGGATGAATACCGTGGACTTATCTTTGATTTTCAATATTCAAATCATCGTGGAATCATTGTGTACCAGCGTGTGTTTGACGGTTCTGTGCAGAAAGGCGATAAACTTAAGTTTGCCATAAGTGGCAAGACCTTCCAGGCGCTTGAGGTTGGTATGCTGGCGCCAGAAGAAGTTCCTGTAGAGCTTCTTAGTGCGGGAGAGATTGGGTATATTGTCACTGGCATCAAGGAGCCAGGAGTTGCCTCGGTTGGGGATACACTGGTGCTAGAAAAGAGCACTGCGACACCATTAGCTGGCTATAAGGAGGCAAATCCGGTGGTGTGGGCATCAGTATTCTCTGAAAGTCAGGATGATTTTACATTACTCAAGCAAGCCTTAGATAGGTTGCAGTTGTCAGACTCGTCACTTTCGTTTGAAGAAGAGTCCTCAGGTGTCCTTGGTCGTGGATTTCGGTGTGGGTTCCTTGGGATGCTACACCTAGAAATCGTTACTGAACGACTACGTCGAGAGTTTAACGTTGAGCTGGTAATTACGTCACCATCAATTTCATACGAAATCACCCATGAAGACGGCAAGGTTGAAGAAGTCTACGCAGCATCACGATTCCCTGATCATGGTTCTAAAGTAACGGTGCGTGAACCATGGGTACTAGGGCAGATTATATTGCCCGGAGACTACATGGGTAACGTGATGACACTTCTGTATGAACACGAAGGGTCAGTGATTGATACTGAGGTATTTGGAGATGGACGTACGCTTCTGGTGATGGAAATGCCCCTACGAGAACTCATGCGCGGGTTCTTTGATAAGCTTAAAAATGCCTCAAGTGGCTACGCGTCACTTTCCTATGAGATTGCTGAGATGCGCGACGCAACAGTAGTACGATTAGACGTGCTGGTCGCAGAAGAGGTCATCCCAGCATTTTCACGAGTCATTGGTGTAGCACGGGCTGAGATAGACGCAAAAGCAGTGACTGAAAAACTGTACAAAACATTGCCAAGACAACAATTTGATACAAAGGTACAAGCAAAAGTGATGGGGAAAATTATATCAACCAAGAAGATATCCGCCGTGCGAAAGGATGTGACCGCCGGCCTGTATGGAGGAGACGTGTCTCGAAAGAATAAGCTTCTAGACAAACAGAAGAAAGGGAAGAAGAAAGCGTTAGCGCGCGGGACAGGGAATGTGCATATTCCTCCAGAAGTTTTCATGAAAATGATCAAAGATGACTAAACGTCATCTTTGATGAGCTTTTGAGATATTTAGTGAGCGAAGCGAAACTAAATAGCCAAAAGGTGTACAGCTCCTGTATGGAGAAAAGATGACTAAACCCATAAAATCATTTCATCTGCTTTGTCAGACTACGGAAAAAGACTCTCGCTGGGCATGCGCCCCACTTGAGTCTTTTTTCTTGCCTTCCTCGCATCTAAAACAATTTTAAGCGTTTAAAACATAAACAGAATTGGAAACTTTTGATATACTTTCCGTATAAACGCATGAGTAAAAAATCTGAACAAAAAGTTAGAGAACTATTGCTGACATCTAACATTGAGGTTGACGGGGATAATCCCCAAGATATCCAGGTTCATGATACTTCTGTATATGACAGGTGGCTTCGTGATGGTTCTCTTGGAATTGGTGAAAGTTATATGGAAGGTCTTTGGAGCTCAAACGCATTGGATCAAACAATGAAGCAACTCATCGACAATATGGACGAACTTGAGTCACGAGTTAAGAAATCTCCATCTTTGATTTTATACACATTAAAACTTAAGTTTCTTAATTTACAAAATAAAATTGGAGCCAAACGGGTGATAGAGAAGCACTATAACGATGATGTAAATCTTTTTTCAGAAATGCTAGATTCGTATATGCAGTACACTTGCGGGTACTGGAATAGGGGCGCTAAAGATTTGGAAGTTGCCCAAAGAAACAAAATGCAACTGATTGCTGAAAAGTTACATCTAAAACCAGGTATGCAGATACTAGACATGGGCTCTGGCTTTGGTGGGCTATCTTATTTTCTAGCGACTGAATACGACGTACGTGTTACCGCAGTAACACTTTCTGAAAATCAGCACGAATGGGCAACTTGTAATTTTGCTCACCCAAACATTACGTTTATTCTCGGTGACTACCGTGACATCATGTCAGGCGAATATGATCGTATCGTATCAGTTGGTTTATTAGAGCATATTGGCATTAAAAACTATCAATTGTTTTTCAAAAAGGTATTCTCGCTATTAAAACCAGAGGGCATCTATTTGCTTCACACCATTGGAAGCGCACGGACCACTACATCAACCGACCAATGGATTGATAAGTATATCTTCCCAGGTGGTCAGTTGCCTTCTTTTAAGCAGATTGTAGATAGTATCGAAGAGCCTTTTGTAATTGAAGACTGGCACAACTTTGGTGAGAACTATAGTCAAACCCTGCATGCATGGCATCATAACCTTAAAAAAGACTGGCAAATAAAAACAAGTAGTATACTCACCGATAAAGAATTTCGTATGTGGGAATACTATCTATTAAGCTGCGCAGGAAATTTCGAAGCTCGTTCAAGTGTCCAACTTTGGCAAATTGTTATCTGTAAAAATGGAGTACAGGGTGGTTACCTTTCAAAAAGGTAGATGTTGTAACACAAAACCACAGGCTAAGCCTGCGGTTTTGAGTTTAGTTTTGGGAGGAATTTTAAAATTGTGCCAGGTACGAAGTATGATGAACGCTGGGATGGAGACGTATATCTATACGTTGACTGAGCAGTGTGAAATGATACTGAAGTAGATGGTGTGATTTTAGAATTTCTTATTAGAAGAGTGATGCGCCGCCGGAGTAGGCGAAAATCATGCTAAATGCAATCAGGCCGGCTACGATGATCCAGGCCCACTTCATTGCCTTCTTTGTTCGTTTGTCGTATAGGAAGCTCATGGTAAAAACATTAAAGTATTAAGTGTTAAAATGATAGCATATACACATGAAATTTGGGAAGAAAAATAGTTTTAAAACCTACATCTATTCATGGCCAGTGAGTGTTGTGTTGGGCATCATTACAGCCCTTCTTTTTATGAGTGCCTATGAACGGTTTGGTGTTGAGCGTGACATGTCCAATCGGCGGGTTACTTCTGAGGCTGAGTTAGAACGATTACAAGAACGAAAAATACAGCTTGATGATCGGGTGCAGTACCTAGAAGGTGAGCGGGGTATCGAAGAAGAGATTCGTACAAACTTTGACGTTGCTCGAGCCGGTGAGCAGGTGATTATTTTAGTCGGGGAAGAAAGTTCGGTAGACGCAGTTGCAGAAGAGGTAATTGCTGCCTATCCTTGGTATCAATTCTGGAGGTAGTGTCACTATTTTACAATGGTGATACAATGTCAGAGTATGGAAAAAACAGTAACAATTTATAGCACACCAGTTTGTCATTTTTGTCAGGCTGCAAAAGAATATTTTAAAGATAATAACGTGGAGTACACAGAGCACGATGTTGCCGCAGACCAAGAACAGCGACAGGCAATGATTGAGATGACTGGTCAGATGGGCGTACCGGTTATTAAGATTGGCGGTGAGGTAGTAGTCGGCTTTGATGAAGATAAAGTAGCAGAATTACTCGCTGCATAGACACAGAAAATTGAATGAAGAAAGAAGTATGGCAGCTCACTTTGCGCATGAAAAACATGGTCGCTACCACTTCTTGCTTTACACAATTCTGAATGTATATCCTAATTTGTTCTGCCTTACAGACACTATTCAGATTCAGGTTACCTGCTATTTTAAAATAGCAGGTAACCCCTTGAAAAGTGACGTTGGGTCACTTTTCACCCTTGGGCAAATTGCTGAACCGCTTCATCTGCTTTAGCAGACTACTAAAAAAGACGCTTGCCGTACCATCAAGTACGACTCGCGTCTTTTTTCTTGTCTTTCCTTACAAGAACTGTCCACTTATTGAATGCTTGTTCTTACTTCACAAATATCCCAACAAGTCTTGCAAAAGTCTCCCAGACTTTCTCACTTATATCTAAAGCAATTTCTCTATTCACGTGATTTTGCAAAATGCAATAGCTAGTTAATAAAAAGCTTGAGCTTTCTTTTTTTTGGCGTAGTATGGATGGTATAAAGGTACTTAATTATAATAAATAAACGTATGAGCTTAAGTTTACAAAAATTTGGAATAAGCGTGTTGGCAATTTCAGCTGCAACTGCATTATCGGTCAGTGTTGCTTTTGCAACTGTCTCAAGTCCTAGTTGTTACACCAATTATAGTGTTGAAGAGATTAAGCAAATTAGTTTCGAAGCTGAAGTAGTACCCACTGGTGGTGTTGAATATAAAATTAATGCTCTTATAGCCAGTGACTGTGAGCTTGATTATTCAGTGGTCGGCAGTTCTGTGGAAGATGTGATGGAGGTGTCTATTGAAGAACTTAACGAGTCTCCAATAAGATTTAACAGAACAGTAAAGAGAAGTGATTTAGAAAAAAAGATTTATGACAGCAAAGATAAGCTGGTAAGATATTTCTCTGGTTATTCAGACTATGATGATGGAGACATCGAAAGTATAGACATTTTTGTTGGACCTCGACTTGTAGGGGGTGTCTATGAGTCGGATGTATTTGTGGTGTTTGAAGACAGGGAAGAATTAAAATTTGACATGACCACTAACAGTAATGATGATGAAGCTCTCCGTGAGTCAGTGGTTGAAATTTTGCAGTTCGAGTATCAAATGAAAAATGTTTTCGATGAGTCTGACCTAGATCAATATACTGACATTTCTTATCAATTACGTGACTCTGGGTGTACTGATGTAGTATGTGCGAGAGGTGATGGAGATAATGCCCGAGGTGAAGATGCACCATCTTCAGCTGCTGAACTAACAGTCTTGCGTGTCCAGCTCACGCAACTTATTGCCCTTTTCCAACAACTCTTACAACTTCAGGCACTACTCGGACGCTAAAAAAGTTTTTAGAACAAACCGTCCTGACAAACAATTGTCAGGGCGGTTTGTTGTAACAATGTGTATAGCAGGTGTTGTTCTAACATATGTCTGCTTTGCAGACAACAGAATCAGTAAAGCTTGAATATGTTGACCAGCATAATTCCTTGGATCTCTCCATAAGTCTACTTGATCATTTCCGTAGCCGTGGATATGAAGAAGAGCAAGCACGGAGTATTCTGGCAAAATTCAAGTTTACCCAAAGTGAAGCAGAAACTTCCCTTTCTATTCTCTCAGGAGGACAGCAACAACGCTTCAAGTTCCTCTTGCTCTTTAAAGTGAACCCAGAGTTTATGATTCTTGATGAACCGACAAATAACCTTGATCCGGCTACTTGGGAATTATTATTGAGCTTAGTAAACGAATTTACCGGCTCGCTCTTATTGGTCAGTCACGACCGAAGCTTTGTAGACCAGGTTCAAGACAAAAGAGTATGGGTTCTTAAAAATAAGACCATTAAGGAAACCTGGTCAGGATTGGATGAGGTGTTCAAAACATTGTAGATGAAAAACACAAAAACGGCCTATTGGCCGTTTTTGTGTTTTATTGTGCTCTGACTAGGAATCGAACCTAGATCTAGTCATTAGGAGTGACTTGTTCTATCCATTGAACTACCAGAGCGTGGATAAGGAATACTGTATCATAAAGCAATGGATTTTTTCATTATTTTTCTTATTGGTCTGGGCACCAGTTTCTTTGGAAGTTTCATGAGTGGTGGATTAGCTTTGCTTGGTATAACTGGTTTACTTGCAACAGGGATGTCTCCCTTGATTGCATTGGGGGTGTATCGGGTTGGTACATTTGGATTTTCCATGGGAAGTTTGTATAAATATGTTCAAGCCAAGAAGGTGATATGGAGTCTAATTCCAGCGATGACAGTTGCTGGTATTATTGGCTCAGTGATTGGTGCACAAATAATTATTTCAACTGACGAAGGCTTACTTGAGAAAATTATTGGAGTAGTTATTTTGTTCTTTATCCCAGTAGCCATGCTTCGTCCGAAACTTGGGATTATTGACACAGTCGTAACTGCTCAGAGTCGATTCTTTGGACATATTTCATATTTTCTGGCTTCGATTTGGAGTGCAAGTGTTGCTATTGGAACTGGATTAATTGTGATGTATCCAATGATGCACTTCTACGGAATGACACTGCTACAGGTCAAAGGGACCAATCGTATTCCGAGTCTGATTAAAAATATTGTTGTCATCGCTATATTCCATTATTATGAGCTGATTACATGGGATGTGGGTCTAGTGTTTGCACTAGGCATGCTTATTGGGGGCTGGTTTGGTGCTCAGTATGCAATTAAGATAGGTGATATCTGGTTACGGTATATACTCCTTGCAACCATTGGCTTATTCTCAGTAAAGCTTATTTTAGGATTCTAGGGTGATATACTTATCGCTATGGAAAAAGAAATTGACAAAGAGACTGTTTATGAACATGCTGACTTGGCTGAATTGTTGAAAAAAAATTCTGAGTTACTGGAGGAGAACAATACTCTTCTCAAGAAGATGCGTCGTAATGGGCTGTGGGCATTCTGGATTCGCGTAGTATGGTATGCAGTTATTATTGGACTTCCTTTCGCACTGTATTTTTATGTATTAGAACCATACTTTACTGCGCTGGGATCAAATTATGATGTGTTCAAAGCTGGAATTAATGAGGTTCCAGGACTGAAGCAACTTACAGAATGGATTGGTACTGCCAGCGGGGAGTAATGTATTGAAAAAAAGCTAGAAACAGGTACAATAGCACCCACTTACACAGGTAAGTGATTGCACGCTTGGGTAGCTCAGTTGGTAGAGCATTCGATTGAAGCTCGAAGGGTCGGCGGTTCGAGCCCGCC
>Ga0222662_1000572_pt1 | contig 28128 bp, 26 predicted proteins | sample AntAcemetagen600_FD_179821 | JGI IMG/M metagenome (GOLD analysis project Ga0222662, IMG submission 179821) | Saline water microbial communities from Ace Lake, Antarctica - #600 | ecosystem: Environmental > Aquatic > Non-marine Saline and Alkaline > Saline | place: Antarctica: Ace Lake... | reverse complement strand
TGGGCGAGGGTTACAAAATGTTCTTTTTCGGTCATCGGTTCGGTTTCTTTCCATGGCATAATCGCCATTATAAAGTGTTACCGATGTCCTTGTGGTACTTGTTACCGATGTCTTTGGGTCATACCTCGTGAATCCCTTCGCGAAGAAGCTGACTTTCCTCTCGGATCGCACGCGCACCCGCCGCGACCACGTCAAGTATCTGACCCTGATCCGAACCATCGCATTGCTGCACCAGCATCAAAGGCCGCTAAAGGAAAAGGACGGCTTGCAGTATATCGAAGTGACGCTGGAGGATCTGGCGGCCGCCAACGCTCTCGCGCACGAAGTCTTGGGCCGCTCGCTCGACGAGTTGCCGCCGCAGACCCGGCGTTTGCTGGAGCAGTTGCAAGCGATGGTGTCCGGGCGTTGCGAGTCGGAGGAGAGCGCCCCGGATCTTTGCTGGTTCACGCGCAGGCAGGTGCGCGAGTTCACCGGCTGGAGCAACACGCAACTGAAGGTGCATCTGGATCGACTGGAGGAACTGGAATACATCTATCCCCGCCGGGCGGGGATGCGCGGGAGCGCCTACGAGTATGAACTCCTGTTCGACGGAGACACGGACACGGCCAAACCGCAGTTGATCGGCCTGATCGACCTCGAAAAATTAGGCTACGACGAAAAGTTTACGGGGCAAAAGAATGAGTTTGCGGGGCCAAAACGCTCCCAAAACGGGGCCTTTACGGGTTCGGACTCGACCGCCCGGGACAGTGGCGAAGCCGCTTCCCGGCGGAAAACACCGAAATCCCCAAATGCACAAGAGGGGGGCGAAAACCGCAAGGCGTCGTAACGCATGTCACGCCGTAGCGATAGCGAAGGAGGATAGGCATGGCCGGACGGATGAAAGGAATCAAACGCGCCCGGTTGCTCCGGGGCAAACGGCCCTCCTCGGGCGGTCGTCCCCGTGCGGAGGCGCACCCCGACCGTCTCGACGGGCGGACGATGGCCGGGCAGTTGGAACGCTGGCTGGAGTGGCGGTTGGCGCGGGGCTACTCGCCGCGCACGACCCGCACGCACGACTTCAACATGGCGCTCTTCCTGGAATGGGCGCGGGAGCGCGACCTCGTTTATCCGGAGCAGATCACCCGCTCGATTCTCGAATCCTACCAGCTGTATCTTTACCGCTACCGCAAGCCCGACGGCAAGCCGCTGGGGGCGGGCACCCAGCACGGGCGCTTGCAACTGCTCAAGACCTTCTTCTCGTGGCTGTGCCGGGAGCGCCTTCTCGAAGCCAATCCGGCGAGCGAACTGGAGTTGCCCCGCCCGGTCTCGTCGGCCCTGCCGCGCGGTTTATCCCGCGAGGAAATCGCCCGGCTGTTGGCGGTGCCCGACGTGCGCGATCCGCTCGGGGTCCGCGACCGGGCCGTCCTCGAAATCTTGTATGCCACCGGGATGCGCCGCCGGGAACTGGTCATGCTCAATCTCGGCGACGCGGACCGGAACGAAGGGCTGATCCACGTCCGCCACGGCAAAGGAGGCAAGGCCCGTTTCGTGCCCGTGGGCAGCCGGGCCGGACAATGGCTTCACCGTTACCTCGAAGGCTGCCGGGAAGCCCTCCTGGTCTCGGTCGGCGAGCCCGCCCTGTTTCTGACCGGATACGGGGAACGCTTCAGCCCGAACTCCCTGGGCAACCTCGTGCGGCGGCACCTCGTAGCCGCCGGGATCGACAAACCCGGCTGCTGCCATCTCCTGCGCCACAGCTGCGCGACCCACATGCACGAGAACGGGGCCGATATCCGCTACGTCCAGCAAATGCTCGGCCACGCCAAACTCGACACCACCCAGGTTTACACCCACGTCACCCTCTCGGCCCTGCGGGCCGTCCACGGCAAAACGCATCCCTCCTGCGGGGAGAGGATCAGCGAAGCGGATCGGTAAGGCTTGCGGCGACAAGCCGCTTGCTTTTATCTTAGCTGCCAGAATGCGCCCCTTCCGTTTCCAGCTGTGGTTGACGGCCGCCCTCGCGGCGGTCCTGCCGTCGCTGGCCTTGGCCTCGCTCGATTCGTGGTCCCAAGGATGGCCCGAAGAACCGGAAACTAAGCAGGAAATCGAAGCTCCCGAACCCGTCGAAACCTCCTCAGAAGAAGCTGCTGAAGAGTCGGAGTGGGGGAGTTGGGGGCTAAAAACCGCGTCGGGGGATTTTTTTGAGGAAGAGCCCGAAAGCGTCGGCGGGAGTTGGCCGCAAAGCCAGCAACCGCGCCGGGAAAACGGGGATAGCGTCTACGACACCGCGTCGGATGTGCGCAATGGCCCAAACGTCTACACATACGTCACCCAGAACCCGTGGACAAAATTTGATCCGTTGGGGCTGTTCGAGCACGGCGAAGCGGTCTACGCCAGTGGAAAAGCTCCCCAAGGTGCGAAGAATGCCGTTAACTTCGTGAAGAATTCATTCACGGAAAACTTTACAGATCCTGCTGGCCTAATAAGGGGAGGTCTTAGAGGAGAATATGGAGACCTAAGTTTTCACGCAGTGGTAGTCGGTGGATTCGCCTTGGTCGCTGCTACTGTCGAGACTGGATTAGATATTTTCTCTGGAGGGTCCACCAAGGCACCTAAGAAGTTGGTTCGCGAAGGAGTGGAGGCTGCAGGCGAAGCCGTTGTAGAGCGACTTGGTAAAGAATCGGTTGAGGTTGCTTTTGAGAATTCGGCTAGGGATGTGGCTGAAGAGACTACGGAGACTGTTTCTGACCTGGTAGGGGGCGAGAAACTTTACCGCGTTTACGGAGGAGATTCTGCTGCAGACGGTGCCTTTTGGACTACCACCAATCCCGCGACACTCGATGATCCAAGAGCATCTCTCGGTTTGCCTTCAGGAGGTGATAGTGGAGCTAATAATACGGGACGGTTCGTTGTTGAAGCCACTCTCACTGATCCAAGCCAAATCGTAAAGAAACAAAGAGCAACCGAACTCGACGGAAGAATCGGAGGTGAACCTGAGTATATCATTCCTAAAGCGATCGAGAATAAAGCGGTCGAGGTCGATAATGTAAGTGGTGTGAATCCAGAATATTAGGTCTATGAGTGAAAATCTTTTTTTGGGATCCATGGATAGCAAAAGGCTTTCTGAGGTGCGCGAATGTAAATTGATTTGTCCAATGCAATTTGAGTCAGGAAAGAATTGCGGATTGTTCGAGATTGCACCTCCTATAATCGGACAGGAGTTCGGGTTGGGAGGAATTGATATCGATGAGTTGTTGATCATTCCCAGGCATGAAGGAGAAAGTGTTCTTTCTCCAGACAAGTTTCCTGTGTTCTGTTACGCTGCGAGAAGTCTCAGAAATAAATTCGAAGAACGGGTAGTCCGGTCAGAGGAAGTTCAAAACATTGGTCGCTGTGAGCTCTATTCTTCTAGGGAGGATGCAGAGAATTCGTCTCTTTGAATGCGCCCCTTCCGTTTCCATCTGTGGTTGACGGCCGCCCTCGCGGCGGTCCTGCCGTCGCTGGCCTTGGCCTCGCTCGATTCGTGGTCCCAAGGATGGCCCGAGGAGCCGGAAATCCACCGGCAAGCCGAGGCTCAGGAAACTCCCGAAACGTCCTCCGAACCCGCCGAAAAGGAAGCCGCCGAAGCGTCGGATTGGGGCGGCTGGGGGCTGAAAACCGCGTCGGGGGATTTTTTTGAGGAAGAGCTCGAATACGCCGGGACTTATTGGCCGCAAAGCCAGCAACCGCGCCGGGAAAACGGGGATAGCGACTACGACACCGCGTCGGATGTGCGCCATGGCCCAAATGTCTATACATATGTCGTTCAGAACCCGTGGACTTTCTTCGATTCAAGGGGTTTGTCAGCAAAAATATATCGATCAAAAAGAGAAGATAAAGAATATCTTTTGATTGAGATTCCAATGGTCTTTTTCGATGCCCGAGATCCGAAAAATATAAAGCAAATGAACTTTAATTCTAAATACGTTAAAAGAATGACTTCTAGTGCCGAAGAAACTCTATCCGGATCTTTTGGAAAATATGAAGTCAAAGTAATCATCACAAAGGGAGACGTGAACAATATTGGTCCAAATGGAGATACGAATGCAGTTGGACTAATGACAGATGAGGCCTTATCGAAAACGGAAGCTGGAAGAGCGCATGTAGAGGGTCCGAGAAGAAACGTAATGCGTCTTGATGAGAGTGATGACGAGCATGCCTTCTCGCATGAAACCTTACATACAGCAGGTGGTCGCGATCATTACGATGAAGGTCCCCCGCTGGTTACGGAAAAAGGATGGAAAGGCAATATTATGGGCGAGAGAAATGGGGTAGTTGAGGAGAAGAATTATGATGAGATCGTTAAAAGAGCACAGGATGATGGTTTGCTCGTCGATGTATTTGGATACAAGCAAAAGCCAATCGCTGAGATTTATGAGAGTGGTGAATTCGGAAATAAGGATGTGGAACGGATCCAAAGAACGAGGATCAATAAAGAGCCAAAGGAAAGCGAATGAACTGGGGAATCTTAGGATACTTCTTTTTGAGTGTGCAACTTTTTGGGCTTGTTGTCTCTTCGGGTGATTACGGTGATCCAAAGCGCGGGTATTATCTGGCACTCGATGATGCTATTGAAACGAAGATAACCAACATTGAGAACGTTAAGTCTATTCGATCCGTAGAAGTGGCGGTATATTATGAAAAGGAAAACAGTGAATACCTCTACGTTTCTGCTTTCTTGTTAATCAGTGCACCAAATTTCGTGGAAAATATCGAAAATTTTCTTTTCATAAAGAGAAAAGGATCAGATTGGTCGGAAGCGACTATGAATTTTCCAGACGACTGCTTTTCCGTGGATATGATTCCTTATTTGTATGAGAATGAGATTCTTGATTTTATGCGTGGTGGTGACCCGAGCCGATTCAAGGATTTTTGTCGGTTCTTGAAAACCGAACGGCTATCAAGTCTTGCAGGCAAAGATAGATTTCGTGCGAAAGTATTTTTGATGGAGAAAATTAGAAACCAGGAAGAATTGAATCTGGAAGGATTTGATTCATCGTATGTTCCGACTCCGACAGACAAACCTGAGGAGACCGTTCATCATCTTTTTGGTGAAGGGACGCCCGGTAGCGGCGGAGAGGATTAATCGCAAATTCTAAGAAAACCGAAAAGACGTCGAGGAACCGCGAACCAGGCCACGAATTCTTGCAAAACCGATGATCCAACTCCTCAAACCGGCGGCTCCAGGGGAGAACCGCAAAAGAGTGTCAGGCCACGATTTCTTGCAAAAGTGAACCTTTCCTCCTGAACGAACCCAACGCCCTTCGGACCTTCAAGGCCGTATCGAGCCGCCCACCCGAACCGCCTTCCCCCCGCCCCGGCACCCCGGATATGGGTCGGGCCTACGCTTTCGCCCAACGGACTTTATATCCAATCCCGCCCGGGGACCTTCCTGGCACTCGCAGGCTTCGTTCGGAAGGGGCGTGATTTGACATAAAGTCGCATTGGGCGAGTCTTCGCCCTCCGGGCTTCGCCTTGACAGGCCGGCCGGAAGAGGGGGTGCCTTGATGGGGCGGGGGGAAGGCGGTTCGGGCGGGCTCTGTTGTCTTCGATTCGGTTGGCTCCCCGGTGTCGCGGGAAGGTTCCCTCCGCGTTCTTCGCCCGCTGCGCGCTCCTTCGTCGCTTTGCCAAAAGTCAGCTTCCGTATCGGCTTCCGATACTCCAAAGTTTGGGAAGGCCCAGCGCCCGGCGTCCACGGGGTGCGGCGCCTCGAAGGCCGTAGCGGAAATCCCCCGACAGAGGTTTTCTTTTTCTTAGTCGCTCCCGCCACGCGCCCCCGCGGTCACTTGCTTCGCTGCGTTGCGGGGGAAGGCAAATGGAATCAAACATAGAATATAAATATTGCCGGGGATGGTTCATTGGGGATAAGAAAGAGAAAAAGGCCTTGGAGAAAGATCTACGGGAGCGGCATCCAGATGTGGTTTGGGAGGGGAGTGATCTGAGAGAGTTGAACGAGTCGAAGTTGCCGTCTGAGATGCCCTCGCTACCGAATTTAAGCGGTCGCGATGTCGTAAAGCCTTTAGCTGCGATGGATGGGAAAAGGCCCGTCAGTGCGGAAGTCATGTGGTTATGGTCAAGACGGGCAGCATGGCAACGCTCTCCGTTCCCGATCACAAGGAAGTCGCCAAGGGGACCTTGCGCAGTCTGATCCGCGCATCCGGTCTGACTGTCGATGAGTTCCTGAAGCTGACTCGATAGTCTTTTTCCTTTAGCCGCCTCGCGTCCTGGTTGGAAGCCCTTGAACTGTATTTTGAAGATGCCGATCCCGCTTCCTACCGGAAAGTGGAGGAAGTCCTGATCGGAGAAAGTCTGATCGGTGCCTAAGCCACTCGGTTCCAGGGAAATTACTAAGATCCTCTCGGCTCATGGCTTTGAGTCCGTCTCGCAACGCGGCAGTCACCAAAAATACCGGAACGCCTCCGGGGATACCGTGATCGTTCCGGCGGGGCGCAAAGAGATCCCGCGAGGAACCAGACAATCGATCATCCGCCAACCGGGTTTGGATCGAAAGCTTTTCGGCTGATGTTTCATTAGCCGCTTTCCGCAGCGGACCACGCCGCTCTGCCGCCGGAAATGACCTTGCCCCGGAGCCAATAAACCGCAGCTATGAACGCCATGATAATGAGGAAGCGTTTCTTCTTTTCGGCGGGATTGAGGTCTTCAACGTTCATGATGGTTGTCCTTTTTTTCGGCTGCGGATGATGAAGTAAATCCCCAAGGCTAGGAGGGGGAGAGAGTAAAATTGGCCCCGGGTTAGGCTTAGGATTGTGGTCGCATCAGGCTCCCGCACAAATTCGGTCAGGAATCGGATGACGGCATAGCCGACGAGAAACTCACCGCTGAGACGTCCGGTGGATAGGTTCGGGTTGCGCCAGAAGCGCCATTGCAGCCAAGCAAAAAGGATGAGTCCTTCCCCCAGAGCCTGGTAGAGCTGCGAGGGATGACGAGGTTCCGGCAGGCCGGTTATCGGGTCGGGTGGGCTGTCTGGGAATAGGACCGCCCACGGCAATTGACTCGGGCGCCCCCATAGCTCTCCGTTCACGAAATTGGCCAGTCTCCCGAAAAAAAGACCGATCGGAGCGACGGTCACGCAGAGGTCGGTGATGGCGAGGAAGCGGATCTGGCGTCGGCGGGAAAATAACCAGACAGCCACGCCAACGCCGATCATCCCACCATGGCTGGCCATACCCCCTTTCCAGACGGCAAAGAGGATGAGCGGATCGCGAATGAATTCTTGCCAATCGTACAAAATGACGTAGCCGACGCGGCCTCCTGCAACGACTCCGATCAGTAAATAGGTTAGTAAGTCCATCTCCTCGCCCTTGCGCAGGGGTGATCGGTCTTTCTTTCCATACCAGATTAGCAGCCCGATACCGGCAGCAAACCCGATCAAGTAGGCCAAGCCGTAGAAGCGAATGCCCTCGATGGGGAAGCTTTCGGGGAATCGGATGAGAAATGGACTTAAGTCATGAGTCCAGTAGGCGAGGGTAGTCATGCGGATTCCTGCTGGTGTTCAACTTCTTCGTAGGTGCCGCCGCCGATCAATTCATCGCCGCGGTAAAAGGCGAGGATTTGGCCGAGAGCCAGGGCTCGTTGGGGTTTGTCGAAGTGAACTTGCAAGCGATCTTCCGAAATCCCAACAATATCGATTTTCTGAGCGGGATCCCGGTACCGGGGTTTGGCGCCCAGTTGTTCTCCATCACGAGGTGGCGGGCCAATCCAGTTGAGGGCACCTATGGATGCACCGGTTTGGTACAGGTAAGGGGTCTCCGGTCGATCAAAACCGACAACCAGGCAGTTTGTCCGCAAATCTTTAGCGACGACGACGAATGCCTCATTGTCGGTATTCGAGGGGATGCCGATTCCTTTGCGTTGTCCTATGGTGAATCGATGCAGGCCTTTGTGCTCGCCGCGGATTTTGCCCTCCGTATCGACAATATTGCCGGGAGAGTCCGGGATAAATCGGCTCAGGAATTCGTCGATCTTCACCTTCCCGAGGAAACAAATTCCCTGGCTGTCTTTCTTGGCCGCGTTGGGAAGCCCCTTTTCTGAGGCGAGAGTGCGGACGGTGGATTTCTTCAGGTTGCCAATCGGGAAATTCACATTGGCCAGATCCTCGGCACGGGTGAGAGCGAGGAAGTACGATTGGTCTTTGGTTTTGTCGATCCCTTCAAGAATGCGTGAGTTCTCACCACTCTTTAGTTTGCGGCAATAGTGTCCGGTCGCGATCGTGGAGAAACCCTCCTCCCTGGCAATTTCCCGAAAAACTCGAAACTTCATTTCCCGATTGCACATGATGTCCGGGTTGGGGGTGATCCCTTGGCGGTATCCATCGACGAGATAGGAAACCACCGTCTCCCTATAATCCTGGATGAGGTTGACGACTCGAAAGGGGATTCCGAGGTGGGTAGCCGCAGCGCGGGCGTCCTCAATGTCCTGGGCAGCGGGACAGTCGCCAAGATCTTCTTCGTCCAACCACGTGCGGATGTAGGCCCCGTCCACTTGGTATCCTTGGTCCTTCAGTAACGCGGCGGCGAGGGAGCTGTCCACTCCGCCTGAGAGCGCAACAAGGATTTTACCTGGGTCGGTGTTTTTGGAGGAACTCATTTCGGTGCAGGAGGTCGAGCCAAAGAATTGCCGACGATCTCTTGATTTATCGACGACAAAGTGGGTGCATAGAGGTAAGAAGGCGAACCCCAAACGCTACACAACGCATCAGTTCCATGCTCATCACCGCGCCTTGAAACGACGCCCGTCCTCTCAGGGCAGGGCCATAGCCATCGATTCTCAGTGCCCTCGCCTCACTAATAAAAACTGGGTGTGGAGATCGAGGTCCCGCCTGCGGCCACGGTTTGGTCTTCCCCGTTGGCCCAAATCTCATCGTTGACCAGAAACTTGAAGACGATGCCACTGTCGGCCTCCCGGGTTTCCCACTTCCACTCGTCGGACGACAAATTGCTCAGAGGAACGCCTTTCGTCCAACTCAAACCGCCCCCCTCTCCGCGTAGATAAAGGGTGTTGCCATAGCGCACGTCGACTCGGGCGATGACCCGCGTTGTGGCTCTGGATACGGGAGCAGTGGAAGCACTTGAGGCCGAACTTTTTCTGGCCACCTTTTTAACCGCTTTCTTGGTTGCGGTTTTTTTGGCCGGAGCTTTCGCAACTGCCTTTTTAGTGGTTTTCTTGGCTACCTTTTTGGGTGCTGACGTTGTGGTTGTTTTCTTGGTTGTTTTTTTCGCTGCTGGCATAGCTAGTGCGTGTTATTGGTTAAAATCTCGGAAGGTATATCGGTATACGACAATGTGCCCAAAATCGGGAAGCTGAAAGAAAAAATTAGCTAGTTGGGTGCAAAATTATCGTTGCCAAGCTTTGGGCGAGATTAAAGATCTACAAAAATACTCGATAAGAAGATGGGTAGGTTAAAATCTTTGTGTTTTACAAGAGACGAATGAAATGAACGGCATCAGAATTGGTCTCACGGGAATGATCGGATCCGGCAAGACAACAGCGTTGACGCAATTTGCCCGCCAGGGCTGGCATAGTGTGCGGACTGATGAGTTGGCCCGGGAAGAAATGGAAAAGCCGGATGTTCGCGATCAATTGCGGAAACGATGGGGCGATAAAATTTTCCGTTCCGGTTCGTTGATTGATCGGAGGGCAGTGGCGGAGATTGTTTTCAGCAATACAGCAGAGTTGGATTGGTTGGAGTCCATTTTACATCCGAAGGTGAGAAAGCGGTGGGAGCACATGATTGAAGTTGATCCTGAAAATGATATTGTTGTCGAGATTCCCCTGTTGTTTGAAAAAAACCTTGCCTCTCGGTTTGATTCTGTTGTTTGCTTGCATTGTCCGGAGCCTCTTCAATCCAGTCGTCTGCTGGCTAGAGGACTTTCTGCCGAAGATTATGAGGCAAGGAAACTCCGACAATTTTCCGCTTGCGAGAAAGAATCTCGTGCGGAATTTGTCCTCTCCAACTGTGGAACAATAGCCTTTCTTGAAACACAAGTAATTCGCCTCTCCGAAACACTTCGGAAGAGGTGGAACCAAAAACATGAGTGAAGATCAATCGGAATTTGAGTCAATGGATTCGCAGAAGCCTGCAACCTCAGCCGTAAAAAAGGCGAGGAAGACGGCACGCAAAAGGACGGCCAAGCCAAAAGAGTCCGCTCCCGAACCTCAGCCATCTGCTGCCGAAAAGCAGCACCATGGAGAAGCACCGGGTAAGAATGACTCCAAGGGGGCGGAGGGACCGACGGGGCAAGAGTCACCGAAATCCGGCCGTCCGCCTAAAAATAATGATAACTCTTCTCAGGGTAATGAGTCGAATTCGCAGAATCGACAGAATGGTGGTCAGGACTCTTCCGGGGGTGATGGAAATCGTCGCCCTCAACACCATTTTCGCCAACAGGGCGGTGGCCAGGATGGCGGGAATCGTAATGGGCCAAACAAGAACCGGAACAACCGGAAGAAAAAGCGCAACAAGGGACAGGGAAACCAAAAAGGTGGCGGGGGTGGCGGAGCTCGTCGAAATACTCCTTTCAACGCCGGTGGTGTTCCAGTTGAGGTTGATCCGAATTTGGATCTTGGGCAGCTGGTGGATGACGAGCTGTTGCAGGATGTTGAAGCGCTCAGGGAGTCTTTCGAAAAGCTCTATGATGGTAGTGCGACACCGATCCTCTTCAACGACCTCTATAACTTGCCACTGCAAGAGCTGCGGGATCACGCCAGGGAGCTGAAACTCGATTTGGAGAACGCTCCCTCCCGCCCTCAAATCCTTCAGGAAATGCTCAAGCATTTCGAGGAAGAGTCCAAGCCGGTCTTGGTGGAAGGGTGCCTCGAAGTAGTGGATGAGGGGTTCGGATTCGTTGTTTTCCCAGAGGATAGCTACCGGTTGAAGCCGCTTTGTCCCTTTGTCAGCGAAGCGCTGATCGAGCACAACGGCCTCCAGCGGGGGCATATGGTCAAGGTTTTCATCCAAGCTCCGAGGGAATCGGAGTCCTGCCCGGTCGTACTGAAAATAGAGTCGGTTATGGGTGGGGATATTAAGGATTTGGAAAAAATCACCCCGTTTACCGAGCTCACTCCGTATTACCCGCTGGATCGAATCCTCTTGGAAAATTCAGATGAAAATCCGGAGAATAATCTCTCGATGCGGGTTGTGGATTTGATTTCCCCGATCGGATTCGGTCAGCGCGGTCTGATCGTGGCACCCCCGCGGACGGGGAAGACCGTGTTGCTTCAGGGCATTGCCAATTCCGTGCAGTTGAATTACCCGGAAGCCCATCTGATCGTTCTCCTGATTGACGAACGCCCGGAAGAAGTCACCGATTTCCGCCGCCGGGTACACGGCGAGGTTATCAGCTCTACTTTTGACGAAACCGCCGGAAGTCACGTCCACGCTGCGGAGTTGGTGATTGAAAAGGCGAGGCGAATGGCCGAAGTAGGGCGGGATGTTATTATTCTTCTGGATTCGATCACCCGGTTGGCTCGCGCTTACAACACCCTCATGCCCAACAGCGGAAAAATTCTTTCCGGGGGTGTGGAAGCAAATGCTCTCCAGAAGCCCAAGCGGTTTTTTGGTTCTGCCCGAAATATCGAGGGTGGTGGGAGTATCACAATCATGGGCACGGCTCTGGTAGATACCGGCAGCAAAATGGACGAAGTTATTTTTGAGGAATTCAAGGGCACCGGTAACATGGAGCTGCACTTGGATCGTAGTCTTGTGGACAAGCGAGTCTTTCCCGCGTTGGCTATGGACCGAAGTGGCACTCGAAAAGAGGAGTTACTCTACCACCCGGACGAGATGCAAAAAGTGTATTCTCTTCGTCGAGCCACCAAGGGGGTGCCGCCGGTAGAGGCGATGGAAATGTTGATCCAGCGAGTCAAGAAGACTGGGAGCAATGCGGAGTTTTTGATGACTCTCAGCCGTTGATCCTCATTTTGACCAGAGTTTCATGCGTTTGGGTGGCACCGCAGAGTTGACGTGGAGCAAATTTTGCAGTGATCTATAGAAGTCTTTCTAAATAACACCCAACGAAAAACCTCTACCTGCCTTTCTTTACCGTGACCTCTGCTGACGACTACGTCCTACAACTCCTCGCTGAACGGGAAATCATTACCGAAGATGACATTGAAGCTGCCTTGGGTGAGGTCAGGGCCAATGTTGCCGAAGGGGAGGAAAATACGGAGGAGAACACGCGGGCGCTCGACCTGCTGATTGAGCGCGGGTATACCACAACAGAGCAAATTGCGGAAACTTTGGCGGAATCCTTTGGGATGGAGATAGTGAATCTCGATGAAGCACGGGTTGACGAAGAAATCTTAAAAAAGCTCCCCGGCTCACTTGCCCGCCGATATCATGTCTTTCCACTCGAAATTGATGAATCCGAAATTAAATTGGCGATCAGTGATCCGCTCAACGTAGACGTCACGGATAATATCGCCCAATACATGCGGAAAACCGTGAGTCCATTTATTGCGACTGTCGATGGAATCGAGCGCGCTATCGCAAAGCATTATGGCACTGAAGATACCTCCGAGATGGCGTCTTTCATTTCATCGCTCGATTCGGATGAGGAAGATGCCGCCCGGGGCAAAGCGGCCGATGGCCTTGATTTTGAAGGATTGGAGGGCGCCGATAATACCGAAGATGGTCCGATCATCCGGTATGTGCAGAAACTGATAGCGGAGGCCTTGAAGCGCCGCACATCGGACATTCACCTGGAACCGCTGGAAAAAGCGTTTCGGGTTCGGTATCGTATTGATGGGGTTCTGCACGAAGTAGAAGGGCCTCCCAAGCGCCTGCAACCCTCAATCATTTCACGGATCAAGTTGATGTCGAACGTCAGCATTGCCGAAAAACGAATTCCCCAGGATGGTCGTATCTCCGCCAAAGCGGGTGGGAAGGAGATTGACCTTCGTGTCTCTGTTCTTCCGACAGCGTTTGGAGAGAGCATCGTTATGCGTATTCTCGATAAGGAAGGCTTGAATTTGGGATTGCCCGAGCTTGGATTCTTTTCGGACGACCAAGCGGTTTTTGAGAAAATTATTGCCATGCCGGACGGGGTGTTTCTGGTCACGGGTCCAACTGGATCGGGAAAATCAACAACCCTGTATTCTGCGCTGAATTACATCAATCAACCCGACCGAAAAATTATCACTGTAGAGGATCCGGTTGAGTATGAGATGCCGGGCATCAATCAAGTGCAGGTGCGCCGCGAGGTTGGAATGGGTTTTACTGCCGCTTTGAGAGCGATGCTTCGCCAAGCACCGAACATTATCATGGTCGGAGAGATTCGGGATAAGGAAACCGCCGAGATTGCGATCAATGCTGCGCTGACTGGCCATATGGTTTTCAGTACCTTGCACACGAACGATGCGCCAAGCGCGATCACCCGATTGGTCGACATTGGGGTGAAACCATTTCTTGTCTCCGCAGCGCTTCGAGCCGCATTGGCCCAACGGTTGGTCCGTAAGATTTGCGGTCGTTGTAAAGCTGAATTTACACCGGAGAAAAAGGACCTGGATGCAGTGGGGATCCGGTCCGATGAAATTGATGATGGCAAGTTTATGAAGGGAACAGGTTGTCCGACCTGTTCAGGAACAGGTTACCGGGGTCGGTTTGGTGTGTTTGAGATGTTCGTAGTGGATGACGAGATTTCCCAAATGATTTATGAGGAACGAACGCTCGTCGAGTTGCGGCGAAAGGCCAGAGATTTAGGAATGCGCTCGATGCGTGAAGATGGAATTAGAAAAGTCATGGCCGGGATGACTACCTGCGAAGAAGTCCTGAAATCAACAACCGCAGTAGCCGTTTGATAAGATGGGTTACGAACTAAACGATCTACTGGAGCTCACTGTCTCTGAAGGCGCATCCGACCTCCACGTGCATGTGGGCCGGCCGCCCACGCTTCGGTCGGGCGGAGGTATGAACGCAGTCGATGGCCCGAATCTGACCGCTGAAGATACAGAAGAATTAGCAATGGCGATTTCTTCCGACGAGGTGCAACAGCGTTTGAAAAGCGTCGGACAAGCGGATTTTGGTTTTGCCTTTAAAGATCAGTGTCGCTTCCGGGTTAATATCTTTAGAGCCAGGGGAAACGTGGGCATGGTTCTTCGGCAGATCCCATCAGAATTGTTTAGTCTCTCTGATATTGGAATCCCCCGGCAGGTTGTCGAACTCCTCAGTCGACCGAGAGGGCTGATCCTCGTAACCGGGCCGACTGGGTCCGGTAAGTCGACGACGCTTGCCTCTATGGTGGATTGGATTAACCGAAACCTAGATGGTCATATCGTGACGATTGAAGATCCAATCGAGTACTACCATCCGCACCGCAATTGTATCATGACCCAACGAGAGCTCGGGCATGACGTGGAAAACTTTGCGGATGCAATCCGCGGTGCTCTCCGGCAGGATCCCGATGTAATTCTGGTGGGGGAAATGAGAGATTTGGATACGATCCAGGCTGCCGTTACAGCGGCGGAGACGGGGCACCTTGTTTTCGGAACCCTCCACACAACCGGAGCTGCACGGACAGTCGACCGAATCGTAGATGCGTTTCCTGCCGCGACCAAGGATCAGATTCGCACTCAGTTGGCGTCCTCGATCGTTGCGGTTATATCTCAGGTGCTTTGTAAAAAAATCGGTGGCGGGCGAGTAGCAGGTCTTGAGGTTATGGTCTCCACAACTTCGATCGCTCAACAAATTCGCGAGAATAAGACCTTTCGGATTGATTCCGATATCCAAACGGGAGGGCGGCTCGGTATGATCTCACTCGACGTGCACTTGCGCGCCCTTGTTAACGAAGGACTCATAGAGCCTTCAGAAGCTTTGCAAAAAGCCCAGAAACCCGACAGTATGCGGGAAAAACTGGTCGAATCCGGATTCAACGTTTGACCCCATGTTTGAAGATCACAACGACACTATATTCGACCTTCTCAAAGAGCGTGAGATGGTCCCTCATGACCAATTGCACGCGGCTTTTGACGAGACGCACGGCACAGGAAAGGCTCTGACTGAAGTCCTGATCGATTCGGGATACATCACCGAGGAGAAAATCCTGGAAAACCTCGCGGACTATCTCGGACTCCAATATGTGAAAGAGGTCCCGAACAAGATCGACGAAGAGATCATTAAACAGGTTCGACCAAATCTTGCCCGAATGTACGGGGTTGTTCCCATTCGGTTCGATGATACGTCTATCGATCTCCTTGCGATGGACCCACTTAATTTCAGCGTTGTCGACGACCTTACCTTCACTCTCAACAAGGACATCAATCTGGTAGTAGCCGATCCACCAAAGATTGAAGAGCTTCTCTTTGAAATGTACGGACAGGGAGATTCTTCGATTGACGATCTTCTCGGGGAATTGGATGAAGATTCGATCGACGATGTCGATGGTGACATTTCAGATGACGATCTAAATCAGCTTGCGAACCAGACGCCGATCATTCGCTTCGTGAATCTGGTCCTTCAGCAAGCAATCAAAGACAAAGCATCGGATGTCCACTTCGAACCATTTGAAAACCAGTTCCGCATCCGTTATCGGATCGATGGCGCACTCTATGAGATGTCACCGCCGCCGAAAAAGTTAGCCATACCCGTAATTTCCCGAATCAAAGTTATTGCGAATCTCAATATTGCGGAGAAACGAATCCCGCAAGATGGACGGATTAAGATGACTATTGCCGGTCGCCCGGTGGACCTTCGGGTCTCAACGCTTCCAACCCAATTTGGGGAAAGCGTCGTTCTGCGGGTGCTCGATAAATCTGTCGTGAATCTCGATCTGGAGTCACTCTCCCTTCCAGATGATATACTCGAGAACATCCGTAAGACCATTCAGTTACCGAATGGAATTTTCATCGTAACCGGCCCGACCGGTAGCGGTAAGACGACGACACTCTACAGCGCCCTGCGCGAGATTAACAAAATCGAGACGAAAATCCTGACAGCTGAGGATCCCATCGAGTACGAGATTGAAGGGATCATGCAGGTCGCCGTTAATCACCAAGTTGGTCTCGATTTTGCGAAAGCATTGCGGTCTTTCCTTCGACAGGACCCGGACAAAATCATGGTAGGTGAGATTCGTGATATCGAAACTGCGCAAATTGCAGTGCAAGCCTCTTTGACGGGTCACGTAGTTCTCAGTACGCTCCACACGAATGATGCTGCTGGTGCTGTAACGCGCCTAGTTGATATGGGATTGGAACCATTTTTAATCTCTTCATCGCTGGAATCGGTTCTCGCACAACGTCTGGTCCGACGTATTTGTCGTCATTGCAGGCAGGAATATGAGCCTGATAGTGATATGATAGATATCCTTGGGGTCGATCCTCTGGAGATTGCAGACAGAGATTTCTACTTCGGAGCCGGTTGTTCTCAATGCAATGACAACGGCTATTCGGGCAGAATCGGCTTGTTCGAAATGATCATGATGACGGATCCCATTCGCGAGCTGATCAATAAGCGCTCGCCAAGTTTGGTTTTGCGGCAAAAAGCGTTGGAACAAGGAATGCGCAGTTTGCGCGAAGACGGCCTACGAGCGATTTTTGATGGACATACGACCATTGAAGAAGTGTTAAAATACACTTGATCGTTGGACTTATTAAAATAATATCACAATGACACAATAACATCAGGAATTTAGTAAAATGCCCCAATACTCATACAAAGCAATCGATAGTAATGGTAAGGAACGCCGTGGTTCTGTAAATGCCAACAGCACCGAAGAAGCCAACAGCCAGTTGTCCAATATGGGGCTGATGCCTACGGAGGTTTTGGAGAAGAAAGGAAAATCAAAAGGAAAATCCGCAGGGGGAGGTGCAAAAAAGGCGAAAAAGAAATCTGGGTTATTCGGCCGCGTTAAGAACGAAGAGCTTACTCTGTTTACCAGGCAATTGGCCACTCTACTGCGTTCCGGTGTTCCACTTCTGCGAGCTCTTGACGTCATGGAGCGCCAAGAAAAAAACCTGAAACTTGCAGAAATCGTTCACGATCTCGCCGAAAATGTGCGAGCGGGTAACTCGTTTTCCGATGGCCTGACGCAGTATCCGAAGCAATTCGATAAACTCTATGTCAATATGGTGCGCGCGGGTGAAGCTGGGGGCGTTTTGGAGACGGTGCTGGATCGTCTGGCAGGCTTCATGGAAAAATCTCTCCGCCTCCGAAAGAAGGTAAAATCAGCAATGATCTATCCTTCGGTCGTGGTTTTCGTGGCGATCGTGATCGTAGTCCTCTTGATGGTCGTCGTTGTTCCTAAGTTTGAACAGATCTTCCAGGAAATGCTTCGCGGTGCAGCTCTGCCGGGTGTGACCCAAATTGTTATCGGAACGAGTCGATTTATTCAGGACAATTTGCTAATTGTTCTCGGCGGATTGGCCGTAGCCATAGTGCTTTTCCGCGTATTGGTAAAGACGCCGGCAGGTGGTCGTGCCAAGGATCTAATTCTTTATAAACTACCGAAAATCGGCGATTTGCTGGGTAAAGCAAATATTGCCCGCTTTACACGCACTTTTGGAACCCTGCTCTCAAGTGGAGTCCCGATTCTGGATTCGCTCGTTATCACGCGGGAAATCGTTTCAAATCGTTACTTCGCAGATGCAATCGGTCGCATCCACGACCAAGTTCGCGACGGAGAGACGGTTGCCTCTCCAATGGGTAACGAAAAAGTATTTCCCACTATGGTAACAAGTATGGTGGAAGTTGGTGAAGAAACGGGTGAATTGGATGAGATGTTGACCCGTGTCGCTGACAATTATGATGAAGATGTCGACAACGCGGTGAATGGAATTACTTCCATCATTGAGCCTGTCATGATCGTATTTCTCGCAGTGGTGGTTGGCTTTATTGTCATAGCCCTGTTTATGCCGATCATCAAAATCATTGAGACAATCAGCGTCTAGGAAAACGAATTTCAAAGCCCAAAGAATTTTGGGTAGGTTGGTGATTACTTATGACAGCACTAAGCTGCCGATTGATCATCGACAGCCTGAATGCCTTTAAAATCCCATGAATATTTAGAGCGGGTCAATCTCGTTTCCACCCGCTTACGCAATTATAGAGGGTGTCTTGTATATTGGCTGGAAAATCAAAATAAGAGGAGATGTCGAAAAGAGATCATGACGAGGTCTGTATGGAACTCGCTACAGTTTACTTTCTGCCAGCAGGGATCACCTTGGTGGTGAATTAGTTCGTCTCTTTTTCGAGAAATTTAATTACGTCCTCGAACTTTTGCTGGTTGGATTCATCGGCGTCTACTAAATTTCTGTGCGCCTCAAGCATGGAATTAGATTCTACACTACCACTTAGGAGTGTTTCAAATTTCGCATTTTCATCATCGGCATCTTCAGGAGCATCAACTCCGCGAATCGTTAGGATCCTATGTAGCCCAAGGTTGCGGACTAATTCCAGGTTGCGATTATTAAGTCGGCAAAGTTCGAGCCCCCCATCTGGGAACTCTCTCCTGATTCTCATCGCAGCACCGGCAAGGATGCCGAGAAATGTGCTGTCCATCCCAAGGCAATTTTTAAAATCTACGAGAAACTGGTTCTTCCCCCGATCTAACAAATGGCTAAAGAGGTTATTTACCGGTGCACTGGTCAGATAACTGGCTCTTCCGTTTATCTTCAGAACGACAATATCACCCGAAGCATCGACCGAAAAAATCGATTTATTTTTCTCGTTCATCGGGGTATGGGATTTTTTGGGTTGCGAAGAGGTTCAGCGAGTAAGGTCGCGAAGAACGTAGGGAAGTATACCGCCGTGCCTGTAGTATTCAATTTCTACTCCGGTATCGATGCGCACAAGGACCATCAATTCTTCTTTCTCTCCGCTTGATCGTTCAATAACGAGCTTGGTTTCCGTTTGGGGTTTAAGGTCGTTGGTTAAATCAGGGAAGGAAAATATTTCCGTACCATCTAGAGAAAGAGACTCTGCATTTTGATCTTCTTTGAATTGGAGAGGTAAGACTCCCATGCCAATCAGGTTGCTGCGGTGAATCCTTTCGTAGCTTTGGGCAATTACTGCTCGAACTCCTAATAGGGCTGTGCCTTTGGCCGCCCAGTCACGCGAGCTTCCCATGCCATAGTCACTGCCGGCAATTACGATGAGGGGAATTCCTTGCTCACGGTATGACTCGCAGGCCTCGAAGATCGTGGTCTCCTCGTTCTCCGGCATCTTCCGCGTATAGCCGCCTTCTTTTCCTTCGGCCAATTGGTTTTTAATCCTCACATTGGCAAATGTTCCTCGCGTCATGATACGGTCGTTCCCGCGGCGTGAACCAAAAGAATTAAAGAAGCGCTTTTCAACCCCCTTTGAGATCAGGTGCTTCCCAGCTGGCCCATCTTCTGGAATCGCACCAGCAGGTGAAATGTGGTCGGTTGTGACCGAGTCTCCGAATATTGCGAGGGGCCGCATCCCTTCGATTGGGGTAATAGAACCCGGTTCAGTAGAGAATTCCGTAAAGAAGGGCGGATTTTGAATATAGGTGCTTTCTGCGTCCCAGTCGTAAAGATCGCCAGTCGCGGATTCGATCTTCGTCCACTCCTCGTTGGCATTAGCTACTTCCGCGTATTTCTCACGGAACATCTCGGGAGTGATTCCTGAACTGATCAAATTATTGATCTCCTCCTGGGTAGGCCAGAGGTCTTTCAGGTAAACCGGTTCTCCGTCGCTATCCGTTCCAATCGGATCCGAATCGAGGTTGATATCAATCCGTCCTGCTAGCGCAAACGCTACAACGAGTGGAGGGGACATGAGAAAGTTTGCCTTAATCGAACTGTGCACCCTGGCTTCGAAGTTACGGTTTCCAGAAAGAACACTGGCTGCTACTAAATCGCCTTCCTTGATCGCAGCCTCAATTTCATCGTCGAGAGGGCCGCTGTTGCCAATGCACGTCGTGCAACCGTAACCAACCAATTGGAAGCCGAGTTTATCCAGATATTCGTTCAAACCGGTCTTTTCAAGATAGTCCGTCACAACCCGGGAACCTGGTGCGAGGCTGGATTTCACATAATCCGGAACGGTTAGTCCCTTTTCAACGGCCCGTTTCGCAACTAGGCCAGCGGCCAACATCACGCTTGGGTTGCTGGTGTTTGTGCAGCTGGTAATCGCGGCAATTACGACGGAGCCGTGTTTTAAATCTTCCTCTTCTTTATGCGGGTGGTGTATTTCCTGTCCTGGGAAAGCAGGCCGATTGGTTAGCATCTCTACTTCGCTAAACCCATTTTCACTAGCAGCGGGTGACTGGTTATCTCCTCCGGATACCGCTTCGCCAATGGGTTGTTCTAAAGGACGGATCGGAACGCAACGGTCCAAATCGTCTGATTTTCCGTAACCACCTGTCTCCACGCTCTTCTTCATGAGGTCGATAAAAGTGTTTTTGAGGTCAGGAATATCGATTCGATCTTGCGGACGCTTTGGTCCTGCGGTGCAGGGAACGATTGTATCGAGTTCCAGGTCGAGAACCTCGGTATAGTCGATTTCTCCTAGCTTTGGGATACCGTAGAGCCCCTGTGCTTCGAGGTAATCCTTAACCATCTCGATTTTGTCGTCCGGCCTCCCGGTGATCCGCATGTATTCGAGCGTTTGATCGTCTACGGGAAAAAAGCCCATCGTGGCTCCATATTCCGGCGCCATGTTGGCAATCGTAGCTCGGTCGGCGAGAGTCAGTTTTTCTACGCCTTCTCCAAAAAATTCGATAAATTTGCCCACCACCTTGTGACTGCGGAGCATTTCTGTTATCCGCAATGTGAGGTCGGTTGCGGTGACACCCTCACGGAGGGTGCCAGTAAGATTTACGCCGATCACCTCCGGTGTCAGGAAATATACGGGTTGGCCCAGCATTCCTGCCTCGGCTTCAATCCCTCCAACACCCCAACCGACGACCCCGAGGCCGTTAATCATTGTTGTGTGGGAATCAGTGCCGACCAATGTGTCCGGATAGAAGACAGTCTCTCCATCGATTTCACGCTCGAAAACGACTTTGGCAAGATGCTCCAAGTTGACTTGGTGGACAATGCCTATGGAAGGTGGAACCACGCTAAAGGTATCGAATGCTTGTTGGCCCCACTTGAGGAATTCGTAGCGCTCGCGGTTGCGTTCGAATTCAAATCGCAGGTTTTGACGGAAGGACTCCGCAGTGCCGGATCGATCTACTTGAACCGAATGGTCCACTACTAAGTCAACCGGAACGAGAGGCTCAACGATCGAAGGATCCTTCCCTAGTTTAGCCGCAGCATCACGCATGGCCGCAAGATCCACCAAAAGAGGCACTCCGGTAAAATCTTGTAAGACGATTCTGGATACGGTAAAAGGAATCTCTTCTTGCGTAGGAGCTTTGGCATTCCAGTTTGCCAATCGCTTTACGTCTTCTTCGGTGATCCGTTCGCCATCGCAATTGCGGAGAACAGATTCAAGAACAATACGGATGCTCACGGGCAACCGACTGATCTTGCCGATACCTTGTTTCTCGAGTTCCGGCAAGGAGTACAGCTTACCCTTTGAGGGACCGCTTTGGAAGGACTGAAGACTGTTGAAAGGATTGGTCATTGAATATTCGTCTGTTGGAGAATCGGTTTGAAAGATACGATTGTTACAATCTTATCCAGTTATCGCCGCGCGCAATTCCGGGAAGTCGGGGACGTTCTTTGGATCGTCGCTCGACCAAGCATAGGTGATTTCACCTTCTTTGTTGATCACGAAAGCCGATCTTTTCGAGACCCCTTGTAGGCCGAGCAGATCTTCGTAAAGAACATCGTAGTTCTTCGACACTTCTTTGTTGAAATCACTCAAGAGGGGGAAAGAGATGTTTTCCTTCTGTGACATGACTTCGAGTGTGAAGGGGCTGTCGACGCTGATCCCGTAAACAGTCGCATTCAGCTCCGTGAAATCATTGAGCGTATCACGCACGGAGCACATTTCGGACATGCATACACTAGTAAATGCGAAAGGGAAGAAAAGGAGGACGGTATTTTTCTCCCCGAAGTTATCAGAAAGAGTGACTTCTGAGAGTCCATCTTCTGTTTTTTGTTTGAGCGTGAAGTTGGGAGCTTTGGTTCCTTTAGAAAGTGCCATGATTTTGATCGGTTTAATTAATTATAGATGAAAGTAAATTTTTATGAAAGCACGGTGGTGGTGTCAACGATCCATGGCCCGTTTAAAACGGTAGGCAGCAGCACCATCATGCGCCGAACGCGAAGGGAGAGCGCTGATAGCCCCTGTCATTTCGAAGGCCAGCCCCTCAGGAGACTCCAAAAATGCACGGGCAACACCCCTGTTTTCCTCCGGTTCAAGGCTACAGGTGCTGTAAACCAGCACACCGCCCGGTTTTGTGAATCGAGAAGCTATTTTGAGATATTTCAGCTGCAGGATTGGCAACTGTTCCAGATCCTCGGGGCGGAGTCTGTATTTAGTGTCGGGTTTCCGGCGTAAGACTCCGGTATTCGAACAGGGGGAGTCTAAGAGCACTCCATCAAAGCCTGTTGCCCATTCTGCTGGAAAACTCGACTCATGATTGAGGTCGATTTCAACCACTGTGGCGCAGGCCTCCCAGGGTGCCAGGTTTTCTTGCAATAATTGAATCCGGTCTGGAAGGTCGGCTGCTACAAGGGTAGTGGGACTGTTCTTGCCGCTGAGGAGTGCGCGGCTCTTTCCGCCAGGACTTGCGCAAAGATCGAGCACACGGTCCGGCTTGCCGGATTCCAGCATTTGCACGGCTATTCGGGTCGCCGGGTCGCGTATGGTCAAGCGTCCGGTTGCAAGACCTTCGTGGATGCTGGCTGTAAATCCACGCTTCAAATAGTAAAAATCGGGCCAGCGGGAGGTCGCCAGCCCTTCTTCTTCAGGATTGTTCGATATACCGGAGGCATAAATTGCGGGAGTCTCCTGATTCCAGCGCACGATTCGTTCTGCCTCCAGATGACCCCATTTCTGAATCCACCGCTTCACCATCCACTCAGGGTGAGAGGTGAGAATCCATATGGGAATCGAGGAGGGTTCTGCCCGGATTTCCGACAGTTTTAAGCTGGCCTTTCGCAGCACGGCATTGGCAAATCCGGAAGATTTTTTCCCGCCAATTTTCTGACTAAGTCCAACCCAGGAGTCTATAATGGGTGGGGCGGCCCCGTTTTTTTGGAGGTCTATTTCGCAAAGAGCCAACAAAAGAACGGCTTCAATTTCGGGAGATGGTTTCTTTGCGACAAAATCAGACAAAGTGAACCGATATAGGATCAGATTGCGCAGACAGGCGGTGTAGAGTCGGTGGGCCCGGCGTTCTTCATCCGGTGAATGAGCGTTTTTATCAACACTCTCCCTGATTATTTCGGCTTTTGCCGGTGCCCGAATATAGCGGGCCAGAAGGTTTATTGCGAGCTTCTGGCCGCTACGGGAAAAACTGTTGTCATTCTTGGTCATATCCGCACTATTGTCCGTTTTACTTCATTCGAAAGAGCAGGTTTTGCCACACACATTTATGGATTCAGAAACGATCGATCAGTTGATTGCCGCAAACGCAAAGTTGGAAGCGTCACGGGATAAGTTGGAGGCGATGCAACCCGGCTCCTATTGCATTCACCGAAGCTGGGGCTTCGGTAAGATTCAGAGCTACGATGCTGATGCTAACAAGCTCATTATCGACTTTGAAGAAGGAAAAGAGGGTCATGCCATGGACCCAGCCTTCTGCATCGACAAATTAGAGGTTTTGGGAGCGACCGATATCCTCGTCCGGAAGCGGACTGAACCCGAAGCGGTCGATCAAATGATCGATAAAGACCGGGTTGGAGTCGTGATAGCAATACTCGCGGCAAAGCCGGATCATTTAGCGACTGCCATCGAGATCGAACGACAACTCGTATTTTTGATCCCGCAGGAACGGAAGCGGAAGAAGTGGTGGACAGATACAAAGAAAGATCTGGTGCGCGAACCTCGTGTAGCGGTACCAGCGAAAAAAACCGAACCATTTGTCCTCCGCGATGAAGAAATTTCGCCTGAAGAAGAAATTCTGGAGGAATTTTTTAGTACAAAAAAAGCCAAGCAGAAAATTATCTTGGCGGAAAAACTTTACGCATTATCCAAGGATAAGGCTGAGCTGAAAGAGCATTTGGAAAGAGTTCTCGAGACCCTGACACGTGCTATTAAAGACACGAAACTTCTATCACAGGCGGATCGTCTACACGGAGTCTGGGTGCGCAATGATTTGGCCCGTGATGATTCAACCGATATTGATGTCGAAATTCTTGAGCCGACCTCTTTCTCTATTGTCGAAGAGTCTGCAGACAATCTGGAAAAGCTCGCGGACGAACTGCCCGCAACTTATTACCACCGATTCCTAGACCTGCTGACTCGAACCTATTCAGATAAGTGGGAAGATATTATCGTCCGCTTGCTCCGGCACAGCGAAGGCAAGTTTACCAGCGAATGCATCGCTTTCCTCTTTGAGAAAAAGAAAGAAGCACGCGTGAAAGAGTGTTTCGAACGCTGGCTGAATGAGCAAACCATGCGCGGCCCGATTCTGCAGTGGATTATTAAAAATCGTAACTCCGTCAAATATTCCACTTTGATCGATGGTCTGCTGAGCCCTCGATTACTCAATGCGGTCTTTTATGCGATCGATCTCGAATCGTTGCAAAATGCATCAACCCGCAGGATTCCACTGGCAGATGCACTAAGCGACGATACGGAACTGATCCCACTACTCCTGGACCGGGGCACGGCAGAGACAGCCCGCGATTTAGCGCAGACCCTTCTCTTGAATCAGGGATTTGACGACCTTTCGAAGAAATCTCTCTTGGTTCGCTTCATTCGTAAGTATCCAAGCATTCAGAGCCTTCTCGAACGCGAGGCATCGGTCGAACAAGACACCTCTCCGGACGCGGCTCTGACCGTCTCCAAAGAGAGCTTCGAAGCTTCGAAAAAGGAATATGAAAAGCTGGTCGGAGTTAAAATCCCTGAAAACAAACTGGCGATTGAGACTGCGAAAGAGCATGGTGATCTTCGGGAAAACGCTGAATACAAGATGGCTCGCCAAGATCAGGATACCCTGTTGGCAAGAAAGTCTGATCTTGATCGTGACTTGGCTCGCGCTCGCGTGACCGACTTCAGCGAAGTTTCTACGGACTCCGTAGGGATTGGCTCTGTGGTCGAATTACGCGAAGGATCAACCGATAAAGTCCGCAAGTATGCGATTCTGGGCGCATGGGATAGTGATCCTGACCGGAACGTACTTTCCTACCTGACACCGTTGGGGCAGCGACTACTTTCCAAGAAAGTTGGGGATACTGTCGAAACTGAGGTGGATGGAACGAAAGAAGAGTGGAAGCTTGAATCGATCGCCCGTTGGATTGATCAGGCGTGGTAATCCGGTTTAGGCCGGATATGCGGGGGGGTTGATATGGCGGAAGGCTGGGAAACTCTACGCCTGCTTTCCGAGCCGACACGTGCCCGCATTCTTTCTTTGGTACGCCTTGAAGAGCTATCCGTAGCGGAGCTTCAAGAAATACTGGGGATGGGACAGTCACGCATCTCTTCCCACCTTGGGCTGTTGCGGCAGGGCAATTTGGTAATAGATCGCCGCGAGGGGAAACATTCTTTCTATGTCTTAAATCCAACTCTTGCGAACAGAGTTCGCAATCTAGTTGATTCAGCCTTGGCAATGGGCGAAGAGGAAGAAATTTTTTCCGAAGATGGAAAAAATCTTCAACGAATCCTGGAACGGCGGAAGCAGGTTGCTGAAAATTACTTCAACTTGGTTGCCGGACGGCTAGGGCGTAGCTATTGCCCGGGACGTTCGTGGAAAGCGCTCGGCCATTTCCTGCTCCTGTTGTCTCCTCGGATTCGAGTCGCCGATCTTGGAGCGGGCGAGGGGATGATCTCCCAACTGTTAGCCCGCAACGCTGAGAAAGTGTACTGCATAGATAGCTCGCCTCGTATGGTCGAGGTAGGCAAAGAACTGGCCGTCAAAAACGGACTGCAGAATCTGGAGTACAAACTCGGTGATATAGAAGATGTTCCACTCGCTGATAAATCAGTCGATTTGGCGATTTTGAGCCAAGCTCTCCATCATGCCGAAAAACCCCTCCTCGCCATTCAGGAAGCCCATCGGATCCTTCGCCCCGGAGGTCGACTGGCTATTCTTGATTTGGCGGAGCATCAATTCGAGAAGGCCAGAGATCTGTATGCGGATAAGTGGTTGGGTTTTTCCGAAAACGATCTGTACCGCCACCTGCGGGAAACGGGATTTAGATCGGTAGAGGTTACGCCAGTAGCTGAAGAAGAGCAGGATCCAGGTTTTGTAACCTTGCTGGCTACCGGGATAAAACCGGGTTGACCCGAATCGTTCTGCCTTGGGGTCAATAGGAGCGGGCAAAAACAGCATAGGTTGCGTTCTCTGTTCCGGTGAATGGGCAGATCCCGGTTTCCTCCTGATCCATTGGAATGCACCGAATCGTAACCTTGGTTTTGGCAGCAATTTCTTTCTCCATTTCTGCAGTTCCTGCCCAAGGGCAGCGCACGAAACCAGCTTCGGCCTCATTTTCAAACAAAGAGTAGAACTCATCCTTGGAAGTGATGGTTTTTGTGTTTTCCTCCCGAAATGAAATGGCCCTTTGCAGCAGGGAATCATGTATTTCGTCGAGAGTGGAGACAACGGAGCTGATCAGATCGGTTCGGGAGATCGTCTCCCGCTCCTTTGCGGGTCGGTCACGGCGGCCCATAAAAGCTGCATCGGAGTCGACGTCGCGTGGCCCGATTTCGAGACGAATAGGAACACCCTTCTTAACCCATCCCCATACCTTTTCGCCGCCACGCATCTCGCGTTCATCGAGTTCAACCCGCAGCTTGTTTTCGCCATAATTGAGAGCGCTTAGTTCATCCTTGAGCTGGCGGCAGTAACGGGTGACGGACTCACGGTGTTCCTCTTTCGGTATCACGGGAACAATCACGACCTGTCTTGGAGCAATCCGTGGAGGGAGTACCAAGCCATCATCGTCACTATGAACCATGATCATAGCCCCGACCAATCGAGTGGAAACACCCCAGGACGTAGTCCATGCATATTCTTCCTGGCCCTCGGCGCTGAGGTATTTGATCTCACTGGCCTTGGCAAAGTTCTGACCGAGGAAATGGGAGGTTCCCGCCTGAAGAGCCTTCTTGTCCTGCATCATGGCCTCAATGCTATACGTAGAAACAGCACCGGGAAAGCGTTCTGCAGCGGTCTTTTCGCCTTTAATGACAGGCATCGCCATGAAGTCACGAGCAAAGGCTTCATAGACGTTGATCATTTTAAGGGTCTCCTCTACAGCCTCGTCTTTGGTGGCATGAACGGTATGACCCTCCTGCCAGAGAAACTCCGAAGTGCGAAGGAAAAGCCGGGTTCTCATCTCCCAGCGAACAACATTGGCCCACTGGTTGATCAAAATAGGCAGATCCCGATAAGATTGCACCCATTGGGAGTACATCGCCCCAATAATGGTCTCGGAAGTGGGGCGAACGATAAGGGGCTCCTCAAGCTCCCCCGCAGGCTGTAAGACACCATCTGCATCCGCTTCCAACCGGGAATGGGTTACAACCGCACACTCCTTTGCAAATCCCTCCACATGCTCGGCCTCTTTCTGAAGAAAACTTCTTGGGATAAAGAGAGGGAAGTAAGCATTCTCATGACCGGTTTCCTTAAACATCCGATCCAGCACAGCCTGAATATTCTCCCAAAGCCCATAACCCCAAGGCTTAATAACCATACACCCCCGCACCGGACTATTCTCAGCCAAGTCAGCAGCCTTAATGACCTGCTGATACCATTCGGGATAATTTTCTTCCCGTGTGGGAACGATAGCATTTTGTTTCTTCTTAGACATCTGAATGCCAGCCCTATGCGTTCGTTCTTAAAGTTACGAGTGATTTTTTTGAGTAGAGCATCTATTGATAATATATGTCTTAACTAACCAGGTAAAAATATATTGACAAAGCGAAGTAGAACCATTGGATTGTGAGGATGAGGAGAAGGAAGCGGCAGAAGGTGGAGGGATGTCTGGGGTATTATCATTTGATGAGCCGGACGGTGAATGGTGAGGCTTTGTTTGGAGGAGTTGAGCGGGAGGTATTGCGTAAGATGATCTGGC
>Ga0222662_1000571_pt1 | contig 28176 bp, 19 predicted proteins | sample AntAcemetagen600_FD_179821 | JGI IMG/M metagenome (GOLD analysis project Ga0222662, IMG submission 179821) | Saline water microbial communities from Ace Lake, Antarctica - #600 | ecosystem: Environmental > Aquatic > Non-marine Saline and Alkaline > Saline | place: Antarctica: Ace Lake... | reverse complement strand
GACGCGGCCTTCGTACGCGATGCCGACTTTGACTTCGCCGCAGACTTAGACGCAGCCTTCGTACGCGATGCCGACTTTGACTTCGCCACAGACTTAGACGCGGCCTTCGTACGCGATGCCGACTTTGACTTCGCCGCGGACTTCAAGACCGAGTTCCGGGGCGAAGCCGACTTTGACTTCGCTGGTGCCTTGGTCTTCTGGACACCCTTCGTGGAAGTCCGCTTGATCTTTAAACCTCCGACGGATCCCTTTTTATCCGAACTGGTTGTTGTTGATTTCGGGGGATTTTCGGCGTCGAAATTCGGCGCGGGACGAGCGAGCGTCGGTCCATTGAAACCGCCCGCGGAGGTATCCGCGACGCTCGAACCGCCGGACGAATTACTACTGATTCCCATTTGCTCGTCAATTCCCGCGACCAGTCGTTCAAACGGAACACCTGCCGCCCGCAAGCCATCCGTCCGGATGATCACCGTATCTCCTTGAAGGAGGGCCGCCCGAGTTTTCTGGATGAGGCCTTCGAGAACCGCGGGGTCTGTACTGCTGCCGGCATAGTCGCGGATCCACCGGATCACTTCACGCCGAATGTCGCTGTTTGGCATTGCCCACGGCAACGCATCTTGATGCAACGCTGGATTAGACCGGTGCCACCAATCGTCGACCGCGAAGACCGGAAAATCCGACCATTTCGGATTGTTGAGCTTCGGTCGCGATTCCACATAGATCGGAACACCGATTGATTCCAGGTACTTGTAGAAGTGGAACGCTGGGCCATCGTCAGACAGCTTCACCGCAGCATCAGCGCCGATCGATGCGCCAGCCATGAGAATCGGTTTCACACAGGCCAGCATGGTCCCGAGGATTTGAGCAGAATCACCGGATTCGAAGGCAGCCTTCAGTCGATCGTCCTCTGAGTCTGCCGTACCGATATAGGCCACGAGCTCTACGGGTTCGCCGAAAGAGCCGTCAACCACTGGCTTCCAGGCTTCAGCAAAGTTCTCAGTGAGAACGTCGAGGTTTGCTTCTCGGGCATCCAGATACTGATCGAATTGCATGACTTCGTCAGAAAGGGTCCCGAATGGGTTATGGAGCCAAAACCGCCGAATGCCCCAGTCGTAGACGTCCTTCGCACGATTGTCGACGAATGACGGCCAACCCCCGGAATCGACCTTGTTCATCGATACTTTTCGTCGTCCTTCGTCCTCGGACGAACCCGCGATCAGCCAGCCCTCGATGATCCGCTCGCGAGCGGGTCGGATGGCTTTATCTTCTGCGGCGAGCGCAATGGAACTCGCTCCACCGAGCAAGCTTGCAATCGCACTCCACATGATGAGTTGATTGTGACGTCTAGATTTCATAAAAGTACCTCAGGATGAGCCAATGTTCTGCTTGGAGATCCCAAGTCGTTCGATTCTCGTATTCTGAACCGCCTGAGGCAACTCTCTAGTTTTCTATTCCCGTTCGCGTAACCCCTACAGATCCCAGAATGCTCACTCAACAAGCCGCTCGCGGCGCTAGTTTGATGCTTGGAGCCAGCCTTCTCGGACGGTTCGCTGCCTTGATCGCACAGGTGGTCACCGGGCTCGTCCTGATCGATCAGGACTTCGGCATCTTCGCCATCGCGATCGGTATCCAATCGATTGCCGGGCTCCTTCAGGGTGGAAACGCACTCTCCTACCTCGTCACCCTTCCCCCTTCACGGCGGCGTTTCAGAACTGGAACGGTCTTCGGGATCTGTAACGGTTTCTACCTGATCGGCGTCATACCGATGCTGATCTTCGCCCCGGCGATCGCGGACCATTTTGATGAGCCGCGACTGGTGTTTCTCCTTTGGATTCTTGCCGCGACCATGATGATTTCGCCGGTGAGGTTCGTCCTGAGAGGTCGAGTCAACGCCAGGCTCGCATTCGGGGCGAGCGCGAAGGCAACCGTCCTTAATAATCTCGTCGCCTATCCGCTCACAATTGTCCTCGCCATTGTCTTTCGTGACCCCACCGCACTGGCGCTCCCGGTGCTTGTCGGCGCCCTTGCCGAAGTGATTTATCTTTGGACCGCGGCAAAGCCGAGCATCGAGGACTTCCTACCCCGGCGTCGATTCGTAATGCCCTTGCTCCATCAGTTCCGTTGGTTGATCGCTGGTGCCATCACGACCAGCCTCTTTAATCGAGGCGACTACATGGTCGCCGAATTTCTCGTCGAAACCGCCGTCCTCGGAACCTACTTCTTCGGTTATCAATTGGCAGTCCAACCCGGACGACTCTTCACGACCACCGTGCTCAATATTCTGGTGCCGGTGGTCAAGCGTCTGTCCCACGACAAAGTTCGGCTCGCCGCCGTGGTCCGTCGGCTTCTGAGCACGGGTGGCTTCGCGATCGCCGCGGTCAATCTTTCCATGCTCGCGCTGATCGAACCGCTCGAACATCTCATCTGGTCCGACAAATGGGCTGACACGATCTTCACCGTTCAAGTTCTTTCGATCGGCCTCACCTTCACCACAATCCTGGGGATCGGGACCGCCCCACTGATGGCCGAACGTCGCTATCGAGAGAACGTGATCTGTGGCGGCCTTCGCGCGGTTGCCGTGGTTGGCGGTGCCGCCTTTGGGGCCATTGTCTGGGGCAGCGTGAATGGGATCTCAGGTTCGGTCTCTGTGGCCATGACCGTCGCCGCCGCGGTTGGGACAGCGCTCGTTTTTCATTGGCATGGCATCCCGGTCCTTTCGGGGATGATTCATCTGATTCGATCGACCGTACCCCTCGTCGGGGCGGCCACCCTCACCGCGGTCATCGGACACGAAGTCATGGAGTCGCTCGAACCCGGCCGAGTTGGTGCGGGCATCGCCCTCATGACGGCCGGCGTCGCATACGGAGTGCTTTCCATCCTCTCGATGGCAATCATTCCCGCCGACACCCGCAGCGAAGTCTTTCGGCTTCTCCCGGCTCAAATTCGACGATTCGTCCCCGACTCACTGCTTCAGGCACCGACTCGGGATTCATAGACCGCCTCGAATTCCGCGGCGACTCTGCTGGTATCAAGGTTTTGAAGCGTCCACCTTCGGCCCGCCGCCCCCATCGCGACGCCATCACGCTCACCGCTCACGAACGACCCAATCGTCTCGGCGAACCGGGCCGCATCCTGCGGAATGATCACGCCTCCGCCCGAACGCTCGATCTCATGGCGAGTATCAACGAGCTCGGTGGTCACGACTGGTGTTCCGGCGGCCAGCGACTCGAAGAAAACGAACCCGAAGTTTTCCTGACTCGTGGGAAGCGCGAAAACATCGCAGGCGGCGTAGAGGGAATTCTTCAGTTCTCCTCCGACATGTCCTGCCCAAGTGAATTGATCCACGACCCCCGCCGCCTTGATTCTGGACCGCATGGCCGCGACATAGTCATCGTCACCGGTACCGGCAATAATGACTCGAACATCTTGGTGTCCGCGCTCCCGAAGAATTGCGATCGCATCGATGAGATGCTCGATGCCCTTCTTGACCTGGATCCGACTCAAGAACAGGACGGTGAACGGCGATCCGGCGATCTCTGGCCAGGTACTCAGCGCCGAAGTCGGATCAGGAACGTTGGCGTACGGTTCTAGATCGATCAGATTCGGAACCACCACACCGGTTCCGCGCGGAAACCACTTTCTCGACTGTTCGAGTTCCGCATCTGCCGTGCAATGAACCGCTGCTGCTTTCTCAAGATACCGGCGGCCGCCGATTGCGAGAAAGACTCGCTTCCGCAAACTGCTTTGATCCATAGACCAATCGTCGAGCATGCCTCGAAGACTCACGACGTACGGGATGTTCAGACGTCGGCACACCGCGGCCACTTGTAGATTCGCCGGCTCCCAGACTCCATGCATATGAAGAATGTCGAACCGGGCGACCGCTTCCCGAACCCGCGCTATCCCTTCGGACGAGAGACGACCGAAGGATCCCCGCACTGCTGGAAGTTGAACCACTTCGGGCTGGTCTGACGTGCCGTCCAACCATGGCGATGGAACATCACGGACATTGGTGGTGAGGAGTCCAGCCTGGTGTCCTCGAGCGTGCATTGTTGCCACTTGATCAATCACCGCGCGAGGGGGTCCCCCTCGGGTGAAGTCAATGTCTTGCATGTAGTGAGCGATACGCATGACAACCTTTACTCTGCTGGTCGATTGCCATCGACGAAAATACTCGGACGGGACCACCACTCATGCTACTGATCAACCGAAGACCTGATCATCCGGCGAGATGAATTCGGCCGCCGATGAGCGCCCCGTCACTGCCCGTCGCACCATCGATATCCGTCGTGTGCTGACCGCTTGAAGCCACCGCGTTCGCTGGCGTGGCGTTCTCTTCGACGAGTTTCGCCATCGCGAGCCGCCAGGTCTCTCGTTCATAGGCGAGGATTTCAACGACTTTTCGAACACCCTCGGGGTCTCGCTCGCTCATCGCCTCGACCAAACTCTTGTAGAGGAAGAGATACAGACTCGAAAGTCGTTCGCAAAGCTCGGGGGCCAACTCCGTACGGAGCCCCGATGTGAGTTCGGTGAGAATTGCCCGACATTGGCGACTGCCGTCGTAGGCCTGCTCTGGATTCTTCTGCTCAAGTCCCTCTCTGGCCTGTTCGGCGAATCGGATGGCGCCATCCAAGAGGAAGAGTCTTAGTTCTGCCGGCGAAGCCGTCATGACCTTGGTGCGGAGATATTCTTGGGCTCGGTGAGTCGTCATGGCATGAATGTCATCGGCTGTCGAGGTTGGAGAAGTGAGGCCGGTGGCGGCAGAACTGGAACAATCCGCATGATTAGGAGGATTCGGGTGATGAGACGCGCAAATACTGCGCTGATTAGCCGAACAAGGAGCCGGCGGTTGCCAAGTTCTGCGAGATCAATCCGATCGAAGATTGCTGACTCTGGAGTCGAGACAACGCCACTTCCATGGCCGTGAACTCTCGAAAGAGGCGTGCCTCCTTGGCCGCAAGCCGCTCGTCAATCAATTCGATTCGCTTGTTCTGAGCTTCGATCAACGCATCAAAGCTCTTACTCGCCAGTGTCACCGTGCCGTCGATGGAGTTGGTGAGTTTGCTCACCGCCTGCTTGAAGAGATCTCCAAATCCAAGCTTGGTGTAATCATTCGAAACGCGATCGACGGTCACCCCGGGCGCGATCGTCTCCGTGCTCGACCCTTGGCTCTCGTAGGCCGCGAAGAGATTTTCAACCGCATCCGGGTCATCTGCATAGGCCTCTTTGAAGCGTTCGGCATCAAAGGTGATCTGGCCTTCTGCGCCAATCCGAATGCCAACTTCGGAAAGGAATCGGAATTGGGTCTCGATCCCGACGGCACTCTGTTGCAACGTGCGATACATGTCCTGCTTGATTTTCGCGACCGTCGGATCTCCGAGGAGTGGACCTCTGATCTCGTTCTCAGCATCGAAGACGTCGAACTCGTTGATCCGGCCAACCACTTCATTGAAACTGTCAACGAATAGCTGAACCCCCGCCATGATTCCTTCCTCGTCCCGGCTCACATTTACCGTGACCGGAGTATCTGAAGCGGATTGAAGATCGAGCTCCACGCCAGCGACAATGTCGTTGATGACGTTGCTCGTACTCTCCACGAGAACCCCGCCCGCGCCTTCGCCAATAAAGACCTTGGCATTTTTGGCTTTGGTCAGTTCGTTGAAGCCCAGATCAACCTCGCCAGTATCAACAATCAGATCACCGTCAAGACCAGAGATGTCTGAACTCAGCACCAGGCGTAGTGGGCTACCCCCAGTATTGGTGTTCAGAAGGGAAGCACTCACGGCAAATCCGGATTCATTGACCTTCCCGATGATCTCGTCCAAGGTGTCGGTGAGATCGAGATCAAGCGTCTTTTCATAAGAGCCATCGATCGCACCACCGAGCTCGGTCGCTTCCCCAAGGATTCCGAGGTCGCGTGCGGTGCTTCCGGACACGCTCTCAACCTTGATCGTCCTGCTCCCATCGGTTGACGTGTCGATGAGAACCATCCCGTCGCCATGGTCGTTGATTCTTGCTTCAACATCCAAACCACGACTGTTGATCTCCCGCATGACGTCATACAGAGTCGTCGAATCGACGCCGATGTCAACGGTCGCCGTGAATCCATTCGCATCTGTCACCTTGAACTTGCCGACTCCCACACCGCGGCCGTAATTTAAGTCGTCGAGGTTCGTCGATGCTGCAACGTATTCCCGCTGAATGTTCAGGCCCCGGACCGTATCCGAAGCGGTGTTCGTCGCGATCCCAAGAGCTTCGGCCGCCGTCCCCGAAACCACGAGGTTTCCGACGCCGTTACTGAGATCCACAAGCGCCAGACCGTTACCTTCTGCGTTGAGCCTGATGGTGATCTCGACTCCCGCCTGCTTGAGTTGGTTCTCGGCACTCGTGATGAGTTCGTCGATCGTGTCAAATTCGTCGAGGCCGGTGATGGTGAATGAGTCACCTTCCCGATCGGTGAAGGTGATATCCGTTCGACCCTCGAGACCAGATCCCCCATTGATACTGGCGATTAGACTGGTGCCGACACCCCCGAGAACTCGCTTCCCTTCCAGACCGATTGCTTCGGCGTTCAATTCGAAGCCGAGGTCGATCAGAGTTTGGGAACCGTAGTCACCACCCACGCCATCATCGAGAATCTTGACGAGTTCCCCACTCGCATTGAAGGAAATCCCTTTTCCGTTGGCGTTGATACTGGCCGTCACCGCACCTTCGGTCTGATCATTGATCCGATCGATGACTTCCTGGATCGTGGTCGCCCGAGCAATCTCAACGGTGTTTGGAATCCGCTCGCCGATGATTGTGTTACCCGCGCCGCCTCCAGCGCCAGTAAAGATTCCCAGATCCTCTGCAGTCTCGTCATCGAACGGCCCCGCGCCGATCACCTCCAGCGAGCCACTGCCGCCCATCGAATCGACCAGACTGAACCCCTGACCGTCATCACGAACGCTCATGATTACTTGGCCGGAGCCGAGTTCGGTCTCCAGTGTTTCATTCACGCGAGTAAGCATCTCTTGTACGGTCGTAACCGTCTCGCTGAGGAGCTCGCCATCGTCATCGCGAATCTCTCCAAGTGAAATATCGACCTGAGTGCCATCGCTGGTCACGATTGAAAAGTCCGCCTGACCCTCGGTCTCGTTGATGCGAATGCCGTCGCCATCATTGAGATCTTTCAGGAGTGTCTCGAAGTCAATCTCGGCATCTTTTCGACCGAGATCGATGGCATGAATCACGCCGCCGTCGCCGCCAATCTGAATTCGAAAGTCAGACACATTGTCCCGGATGAAGACGCCATTGTCATCATTGAGCGACGCGAGCATCGTCGTGGCGCCGATCAAATTGATCTTGGCGCCTTCGATCGTGTCGTCATCGACATTCCCGGTAATTCCAAGATCACTGGCAGTGGTCGTTCCACCGATGTCTTGCACGATGAAGTTACCGGTGCCAGTCGACTCGTCGTTCAAAATGATCGCGTCGTTCTTGATCGACGCGATGACTCTGATTCCGGTCTGCTCGTTGATGGTGTCGACGACTTCCGACAAGGTCGAGGCCAGCGATAGATCGATGATGACGTCGTCGCCATTTCGATCTTGAATTCGGATAGACCCTCGTTGGACTCCCGAACCCCCGTTGGCATCCTCAAGAAGAATGTCGCGGGTGAGTCGCCCGTTTCCCCACTCGAACGATATGGAGTCGAGTCCGAGTGGTTCCAGCGTGCTGCTCGTGAACCCACGCGACATGACCTGGCTCGTCGAGACCAGCTGCTTCACGCGGAATGAATACTGTCCGGGTATCGCCGACGTGGACGCGCGCGCGAGCAGAACACCTTCATTGCTACTGACGGCGTTGGTCGACCGAAAGATGTCGTTCATTCGGAAGGCTGAGGATGCGCTCTCAAGCGACAGAAGCCGGGCATTGACGTCGAGCAATGCGGTCTTGGAAGCGCTGAGCCCACCGATGCGTTGGAAGATCGGAACTTTGCTCTGGGCATCAAGCGCCAGCAATTGCTGAATGATTGAACCGGAGTCGATACCGCTGACTAATCCGACGCTGCTGCTGATCGACATGCTCGCCACTCCTGAATCGCCGACTCGCCCCGAATCGCCGGGGGATTCCGGCGATCACGCAGCACGACGCCAAATTGGACCATCGTCACCATCGACGCACTCTCGCCACCCCGGGGTGGTGAGACCTTGCTGCCGAAGATGAAGCAAATCAGATGCCCACGACACCAGAACACGTTGGAACATGGCCTGCGAGCGCGCCACGGCGAGTTCATCAAACGAGTCTGAGTCACCAAAGTTGGGAGAGAATGCGTTCATACCGGCCTCCAAGGTTCAACAAGGGGTTGAAGGACCGCCGACATCGGTCGGTGACTTCGATTCCTCATGCCTTGTGGATCGGATGGACAAATCCGGTAATGAAGCGGAATCGTCACAATCCGCTCGGATTCTCGTGTGCGATTGCCAATACAGCGCAATTACCGCGCTTCTGATGGCTTTAACGGCCACAATCTGTAACCTAAAACTAAAACCAAAACCGACTCTGAATCCGGACGGTATCCAGACTGGGCGACTGGATTTTGGTTATAGGACGTTATGCCCGCTGTCGGCCGCTACAGATCCTGATTTGGATCGAAGCCCATTTTCTCGAGCAAGCCATCGAACTGCTCGAGTGAGTAAAAGCCCAGGGTGACCTTCCCCTGGCCTTTCTTTCGCCCCAGAGAGATGGCAACCTTGGTTCCAAGATGAACTGCGAGCCTCTTCTCGAGATCTGCGACATGGGGCGATGCTTCAGTACTCACCCCGCTGCCAGTCTTTGCTTGTCCGGGAATCGAGCGTTGCTGGGACTGACGCTCGGTCTCCCGAACACTCCACCCTTCTCGGACGCACTTTGCGAGTAAGCCCCGTCGCTGACCCAAGTCGCGGCAAGACAGTAACGCCTTGGCATGGCCTTGAGAAATGAGACCCTCCTGAAGGGCCGCTCGAGTCTCAACATCAGCATCGCGGAGTCGAAGCAGATTGCTGACCGTTGCCCGATCAATCCCCAACTGCCCTGCCACTTCAGTCTGTGAAATACCAAACTCTTCCATCAACTGCCAGATTCCATCGGCCCGTTCAATGACATCGAGATCCTCACGCTGCAAGTTCTCGATCAAGGCCCACTCGGCCGCCGTTTGGTCATCAACGTCCTTGATAATCGCTGGGATGTGGGTCTTTTCAAGCTCCTGGAACGCGCGCCATCGCCGTTCTCCGGCAATCAGCTCAAATCCGTGATCCGTGCGTCGAACGACAATAGGCTGCATGAGCCCAGCGGATTTGATCGACGCCGCCAACGACGCCAAAGCATCGCCCTTGAATCGCTGCCGAGGCTGTCGTCGATTTGGGACGACCCGGTCAATTGGTACGCTCGAGACACCATCATCATCAACGGCGACTGAAACCCCTGGTTCGACGGGTTTTACGGGGATGGACACGTCAGGTTGATCGATCGCCACCGGGGCATTAATGAGACTTCCGAGGCCTCTACCCAGCCGCCGCCCGACGGATTTTTTTGCTGTCGCCATAATCTGCCTCCATGCAGTTGAAGAAGGACGAAGCGTACCCACTTTGCCGAGCTCGGGGAATTCTCAATGCAACCAAACCGCCCATCCACATGAGGACATCGCACCGCCAAATGCCGAAGGAACTCGCACGTTCCACGTGGAACACTCCGACCAAGATTCATTTAGAACCATGCATTCGTCGTGGGAGGAGAAGAGAGGCCGCGTGTGTGTTCCACGTGGAACACACACCTGCAGTACGTCCGGTAATATTTTCAGATATACACGTTCGCGTAAATTAGATACCGTACGGCTCATGATCGCGTATTTTCGCTTCATTGTTGGCGGTGGGGGTTGCCGGAGTGGCGAGGTTGGGCTTTTCAGTTCAACTGCGTCTTTCAAAGAGATCCGGGGGGGTGTCGGTTTGCATCCGATCCGGTACCCTCCCGAGCCTCTTCGTACCCACCTCTAGGACCATGCCCATGCGACGTCTTTCGGCCTTCGATTCCCTCTCTCAATTCCGCCGCGTCGGAATCAATCTCCTCCTCGGTCTTTCGTTCATGATCCTCGCAGCGTGTCAGTCAACCCCAGGCGGCATCCCCCAAAATGCGGTGGTCATCGGCGCTGCCCAGAATGGTGGCGCCGTCAGCGTCAAACCCGGACAAATGCTGGTCATCGAACTGTCGGGTAATCCCTCAACGGGATATGTCTGGCAACTCATCGAGCAACCCAGCGCCCAGTACCTCCTGCCCGATGGAACGAAGCAGTTTCAGTCTGACACCGAGCGCGCGAGCCAGTCCCAAATTAAGACCCAGTACATCCGGTTCGTCGCGCAGGAAGCGGGGGAGTTGACCTTGGAGCTGAACTACGTCATTCCAGATGTTGGTCCTCAAGCGAACACTCGACGGTTCTCGGTTGACGTTGTGATTGAATAATTTTTTGGTGTCGATGAATGAACAAGTGTCGACGTCAAGATTTTCTTGAATTCTCACTCAAGCAACCACAAGTTTAAAAAGACCTCGGGGAGACTTTGGTATCCTTTTCCTGTCGTGCTTGAGGAAGGCGGTGTGAATCCGCCACGCACGCGGCACCGTGTGTTCATCGATTCCTGAATCAGGAATCGGCCGAACGAGTCGGGTCGTCAAACACGACATTTTCCTTCGGGCCCGCGCGAGTCGGGCGACCGATCGTGTTTTGGTTGGCATTGTGTCAGCCCGATCGAGTTGCTCATTCATCGCAGGTCGAAACGTGGCCGTCATACCGACACGCCGTCAAGCTGTTTCGATCGGAAGGCCTCGCGATACCGGCGCGAATCCGGATGGAGTGAGTGTATGTCCCTAGTCTCATCGAGTATTCAACGACCCTTCCGATCTCGCCTTGGCATCTTCGTGATGGCCATGGCACCCGCGATAACCGGATACGGCGACCTTATTCAGTCATGGGAAATTGGAGAAGGTCAATCATCTGCGATGGTGCAATTCGACTTCCTCGCGGGAAATAGCTACAAGGTCGAAGTGGCATTCGATGGTGCGATCAGTGGGCAAGACTTGCTCAACCTGATTGTTGATGAGTCCGAGACCGCAGAATTCGATTTCACTTATGAGTTCATCAGCTACTCATTCGGTGACTTCCTCATCGGAATCGCCCTTGACGCGGATTCAGACTCCGGAGACGGCTCCGCGCCTCCATACGTCGACTACTGGCACTACTGGACACAGGACCTTGGTGCCGGTTGGGTCCAATCAATGATCGGATTTAGTGATCGCATCCTCACCGATGGCCAAAGCGACGCCTGGGTCTTCGGCACGGCCAATGCGCCGGCAGCGATCCCTGCCCCAGCAAGCCTCGCGCTCATCATTCCAGCGCTCATCGGTTCTTCCCGCCGAGGTCGACGAGTTCGCTAATCGTTCAAGTCGATATTGAGGAACCACTCCGGACTCCGTTGCTCGGCCAATACGCCGATGACGGAGTTTCCGCATGCGCCAGTGTTCCCTTGAGAGATGGTTGTAGTATCTAAGAGAATTCGGACCCCATGACTTCCGGAATGCGCTATGCCACGTCGCCACCGAAACCCTGCGTTCGTGATCGCCTCAGTCTTCCTGCTTTCGCTTGCAGGGTGTACCGCCAACGGCCCGGAGATCGATCGTTATCGCGCTCCAACTTCGTTCAGCGCCAAGAGCGTTGTTTCAGAGTGGAGTCTGGAAGTCTGGGAATCAGCGCAGGCCGGAGAAGCCCAGCGCACCATCAACGCGCTGCTCGAACCACCGATCAAAGATGCCGCGATCACATCCGTCATCAACCGATTCGTGATTCTTGAAGCCGCCGCGGTTTCGGCTCGCGAGATGGAAGTCGCCGAAATTCTCTCGAAGACCGATGCTCAGAAGCTCGATGCGGCTACCGCCGTCCAACTCGCGCTTCTTGCGGATCTTCGCGCTGCCGGTCTACCACGGGAAACAGATCAACTTGCCAAGCTCGCCATTGAATCGGGCATCGATGCCTGGATCCAAGCCGCAGAAGCCGCGGAGACGTCTTCCCGATTTGGCGATGCGGACGATGCGTGGAGTGCGGTGGGGAGCATCGCGGTCGGGTCGGATCGGCCGTTGATTCTCGTTGAAGCGCGACGGCGACAACGTCGTTTAAACAGCCTGCAGGACATCGGGTCGGCACCCTCACGAAGAGATGACTTCGGCACCGAACGACCAACCATCGATGATGCGCTCCGAGCCGTCAGCGCGATTCTCGACTTTCATGTCGATAGCCCGACATGGAAGGGTCTCTCCGATGCCGGATTTGCGCAGATCGCTGAAGCGATGCCCGTGATGCTCAAGAACTCCGAACTGGCCAAAGGCAAAACGGCGCTCGCGACCGCCCGTTCCTCTTTCGAGACAGCGACCGCTGATATTAAGGTTCGCCCTGGGGACCTCCCGTCGCGAGTCAGACGTGCGCTCAAATGGTCACTTGAGTCAATGGGTTCGGATTACGCCATCACCTCGCTCCGGCCATCTGTCATCGCCCGTCTTTTTCTTGATGGTTCGATTGCCGCTACCGATCTTCGAACCAATGCCTACTTCGGACCGCAAGCCGATGTCGTGAGACGTCATCTGGAAGCAACCTACGTGGGGATCGGCGCTCAAATCCTCAACAGACCCGAAGGTGTCTTTATTCAGCCCTTTTCCGGAAGTCCTGCCGCTCGCGCCGGAGTTCGCGCCGATGATCAACTCCTCGCCGTGGATAAGAAACCTATCGAAGGCCGATCGAGCGATTCAATCCTCAATCTGGTGTCAGGACCAATCGATACCATCGTCCAGCTGACCCTCTCGCGAGACGGGATAGAAGCGCCCTTTACCCTTGAGGTCACCCGCCGAGAAGTCGAACGCGAAGCGGTACTTGGTTGGAGACAAATCGGACTCGACGACCACCATCGACCGATTTGGGATTGGCTCATCGATGCTGAGGCCGGCATCGTGTTCATCTCCATCCGGGAATTTCGCGAGGACGTCATCCGTGAGTTTCGTTCGGCGTTCCGAGAAGCCTCGGACGCGCTCGGGCCGGATCGCACCGTGGCTGGTCTCGTCCTCGATCTCCGTGAGGACCCTGGCGGTCTTCGATGGGTTGCGGATGACCTCCTCAACCTCTTCATCTCCAGCGGCACAATCTTCTCGGCGGAGGGTCGGCGTGCCAAGATCCGCTCGAACTCCGCGAGTGCTTGGGGTACGCGTCTGGAAGGCCTTCCGGTCGTCATCCTCGTCAATGAATCGTCCGCCAGCGCCTCAGAAATCGTGGCCGGAACTTTGCAGGCAGTCGGTGGTGCGGTGGTGGTGGGGGAACGCACCCATGGCAAAGGCAGTGTGCAATCCGTCCGCACGCTTTTCAATAACGGGTATGCCTTCGTGACCGAGTCGTGGTTCACAATCCCTGATGGCCAAGGAGGACGCCGATTGATTGATCGCTACCGGGCCGGAGCGGCGTGGGGGGTCGAGCCCAATCTGCAGGTCGGCGCGACGATAAAAGAAACAATGGCGATGATGGTCGAACGCGGTCGCTGGCATTCTGGACAAGCCCTCGATGTACCAGATCCCGAAGCGCCACCGACCACCCTCAAGACCACCACTGATCGTGAACTTCTGCTGGCCGTGGGGCTGCTCCGAGCTCGGCTACTCCCGAACTCTCGCTCCAGCGAATGGGGCGTGGCTCGACCAGTCGCCGCCCCAACTACGGACGATCAATGACCGGATGGCTCATCCACTTTCTTTAGCGTTGAGAGATAGGCCACTAGATCTCGAACTTCGCGAGGCGTCAGAATCGAACGGAGATTCGGCATCGCGCTCGCGTCGCCGTACCCCTCAACCAAAACCGCCTGAGGGTCGATGACCGATTGGAGGATCGTCGCGGGATCGCTTCGACTGGCAAGCCCATTGAGGTTCGGGCCCGCGTCGCCACCTCGTCCGTCAATGACATGACATCGGAGACACTGCGCCCCGGGGTGGTACCGCGCTACCCGAGCGCCAGCCTCTGCGTCGCCACCTTCTAATGCGATGGACCATTCGGCCATCGACTCCATGGAACGGTCACTCCAGGCCCGGCCGATCGCCACGGTCTCGGGATCAGCCGAAAGAAGCGTCGCTTCATGAATCTCAACCGCGATCGGCGACGTGGAACCCCCGGCGACCAGCAATCCACCCGCAAGGCCGCGAATCCTCTTTGACGCCCGCGGGTCGTCGATCCCAGAGAGACCCATGACCGCGCGTTGACGCTCGTAGGTAGTTCCTGTCGACATCGCTTCGAGATAAAGCGAAAGACCGGCGCTCGCATCACTGATCGTGGCCTGGTCCCGCGCTTCGGCCCGAAGACTGGGCGCATCGCTCGCGAGACTGATCGCGATCGCTTCGGTCATTCGACCGTCATTGCTTCGTCCAAGCTGGCGCAAGCACGCGACTCGGTCCGCAGCAGTTTCAGCTGGATTGGCCACCGTCTCGAACAGCGCCGTGGGGTCGAGACCCACGCCGATGCGGCCTGCGAGTTCTCGGGACGCGGTTCGAATCGAACCTCGGGCATCCTTCGACATGGCGGGGAGCGTTCGGGCATAGATTGGTTTGAGGTCCGCAAGATCGCGCGGTGCATTTTCAACCGGACGCCACCAACCGAGCACCCGATCTCGCGGTCCGGGCGCATCAAAGGTAGCCATGGCGGACATTGCTTCATCGCGAATCACCGCTGGAAGTTCTGGGTTCATTGCGATCCCGGCAATGGCCTCAAGGTTCGATGCCTCGCCGAGCCGAAGATTCGCATCGATGATTCGCCGGAGTAACGGCGTCTCCATCGGATCCAGTTCCGAGCGACCTCCCCCAATCGGCCCTTCAAAGATGCCATTGGGCATGGTCCAACCGACGGCGAGGTGATTTCCACCGCTGCCCTGCGCATGGCGGGCTTCAAGAAGCACAATCTGTCCTGCTTCCAATTCGATTGGCTCGCTCTGCTGAGCCGACTGCTGGCGCCACTGGTTGGGGCCGACCCAACCATCAACCCGTGCGATCTCCCGCAGAGAATCCGGGGATCCATCTTCGGCGATGCGAAGTACCGACCTGTCATCGCTCGCAATCGAAAATCGATACGTTCCGGTTTCGGGAATCGAAAGGAAAGATTCCAATCGTGTGAGGTAAAGACTTCCGCCGTCATCGATTCCTTCAAGCACGCTGACTTCTTCGACCGAATCCGGCGGCCGATCGAAATCGGCGAGGCGGATGAGATCTTCCCCCGTACGATCTTCTGCCGTCTGACGAATTTCGCGACGCACTTTGAGTCCACTCTGCTGCTGCGCTGACCCGCTCGGACGATAGTCGGCCGCCAGGGAGGCGAGCGCGGGCATGGCATCCGGTATCGGCAAGTCGTGAATCGCTCGGGCCGCTTCGGTCCGAATCGAGACGTCTTCGTCAAAGAGCAATCGTTCGAGATTCGAGTCTGCCCATCGCCGAAGAGTGAGTACCGCGGCGCGTCGAAGCGCGGGTGAAGGGCTCACGATGAGTTCTTCAACCGCGGCTCGATCGCCGATCCGCGCCAATGACACCACGCCCGCATGTCGCAACCAACGGTCCCGATCGTCATTCTCCGCGAGCATCGCGACGAGATAGGGCGTGACCGCAGAATCGCCAATCGCCCCCAGCGTCATCGCAGCGTGATATCGCACCCGCAGTGATGGATCGATCAGCGCATCGATGAGCGCTTCGGTGGCCCCTGCGAACGCCGGGTCACCCAACGTTCGGGCTGCCTGAGCTCTGACCTCTGCATCGGTGTCCTTGAGCAGATCCACCAAGGGTGACATCGCGGCGTTGATCTTCCGATTCCTGGCAGCCGCGCTCCGAGCGACCTGGCCGAGACCCCAGATGGCATGCAGTCTTGGCAGTGTGCGGGCGTCGTATCGCGCGATGTCCGCCAGCGGTGCGACGGCTCCACGATCTGCTAACTCAAACTGGGCCAGCTGTCGGATGCGAGCATCATCATTGGCGAGGAGTTCCGCCAGCCGGAAAACACCGAGATTATCGACCCCCGCGACGGCGATCGCTTTCGCTTCGGCAATCCGTGGATCGTTCGCCGATTCCGGATGCGTGATGGCATGCAGTGATCCCTTGCCGGTAGCGCCCCAGCCGCCGCCCCATTCAGAAACGAGAATTCGACCATTCCAATCGAAGGCGACATCCGTATTGAGCATGCCAGTAGCGAATGGACGGGGGTTCTCGATTCGGTATCCCGCACCCTCTGGGACTGCCTTGAACGCCCAGACTTTGCTTTGCGGCGCTGATCCCGTGAAGTCGCACATGAAGAAGTGATCCGCATACTCATCCGGAAGTCCGAGCCCGGGATGATGCGCCAAGCCCGATGGCCCAGCACCAACATGGGCGAGCGGGGGAAGTGTCCAGTCGGGACGGAACCGAACGTTCTCTTCGGTCACCACTTCCCAGATCCGCTCTTGTTCCCAGGGGCCACGGAGGTTCGCGCCGTCGAGGGTCTGATAGTCCATCGTCCAACCGGTTTCGCCCTCCTCCGCGATAAAGACCACCCTGGCTCGGTCACCAGAGTCCGACGTATTGTCGCCAGTGAAAAGGTCGCCGACTTCGTTGAACGCAATCTCCTGCGGGTTCCGCAGTCCAGTCGCAAAGACTTCGAGGTTTGATCCATCTCGTTCACAACGAAAAACCGCGCCGGCTCGCGGATCCGCAAGCACCCGACCATCTGCCGTCTCAAGGTAGTAGCCCCGATCGCCAATCGACCAATAGACGCGGCCATCAGGTCCGAGCGCCAGGCCATGCATGTCGTGTCCGTACAGTGCGAAACGAACCCCGAAACCGCTCTGAATCGACTCTCGGACTTCGGCGATGCCATCACCATCCACGTCTTTAAGCCTCCAAAGATTGGGGATGTTGGTGTACCAAACCTCATCGCCCACCGTCATCACCCCAGCACCGATGCCATCCGCAACATCATTGAACGGCCCCGCAAAAATTGTGGATGTGTCGTAGATCCCATCGCCGTCGGCATCGATTGACCGGCGAACTCGATCGGGCTTCTCGGTATAGAAGTCCATCCCGTTGGCTCGCTTGTCTTTCCACTTCTCCATGAAGGCGATGCGATCTTCCACGGTGAGAGACTGCAGATCATCTTCGAGTTGCCAAGGGCTTGATCGATTATCCATCGCCCCGTGATTGGTCCGCTCGGTCTCCGCGACCAACAACCTTCCGTCGGGATCGATCCAAAACGCCACCGCATCCTGGATCTGCGGCTCGGTCGCGATCACTTCCGCGCTGAACCCAGTGGGAAGCTGTGCCGTCGACGGCGGCGGCTCTTCTTCCGTCCACGTGGAAGCGCTCGCGACAATGGGCCAGATCTGTATCAGCCCCAGGGAGATGGCATTGACCAGTGAGAGCATGGAGTCTCCGATATTTATAGATCGCGATCACACGACCCGAGCACACTCAACCGGCATCGAGAATACCGGGCAAGTCGCGGGAAGATCGGCGTCCGCGACTGAAACTCGATCGAACTTCGTCACCGCTTGGGCGACGGCGAACCAATCCGAGTCATCTCTTGGAACTCGATTCGTCGCGGAGATGCCTCGATCGCCGATTTGAACGCTTCCAATCGCCACGCGGGGTCAGGCCGGTAGTTGATGAATCCTGAATCGTGGGATCCTGACATGAACAACTTCAACCGTTCTGGATCATCGTCCCCCGGCCATTCAGCACCGAGCACCGCGCGAGCCTCGTCTATCCGACCCCGATAGAGGAGATGAGTGGCGAACGAGAGAAGCCTCCCGAGCTCGGGATCCGCGCTGGCCCTCCACGCTTCGAAGGATGCTTCAACGATCGTGGTCGAATCAAACTCGCTCATGCTTGAAGGCATGGCCTGGGCTCGAGTCGCGTCGAAGTCGACGCTCCAGATCGATTTTGGTCCCGACGCCAGCACGAGCGTCGGCTTCGAAACAAATCCGGAGAGACCCCATCCATCATCGATCACTTGATCAATCGCGTGGAATCGGCGTTGAGAATCTCCATCGGGGGCCATGAACCATCCTTCAGGGAGAATGGCCCGGGTTTCGATTCGATACACGCCCGATCGTGTGGCCAGAGAAAGCAGAAGAACCCTCGACGCTTCAGAATTACCGTCGCCGTTGGTTCGAATCACCAAATCCGGCGCGCCGTCACGGTCGATGTCTTCGCCGATCCCAACCGTTGCTCCGGTGGTCGGATCTTCAGTTCCGAATCGAACAAACCAACCCATCCACTCGAAACGGGTCTTCCCGTCGCCGATCACCCGCACTCGCCGATCAAGACCGGTGCGTTGCAGATCATTCGATCGGTGAATTTCCGCAACCCACCCCCCAGGAAGTTCGACCCGCTCTTCCAACGCCCAAGCCGGACCGATGAAATCTTGGACCGAGCCTGAGAAATCATCGCGAATCGAGAGTACGGATGCCAAGGAGACGACTGAAAGACCGATGATCACGATTCCCCAGCGTGGCCGAGGGAGATGAAACACCACTTCGTTTGGCGAGGAAAATCCGCATGATGAACACGTGCGGCTGAGATCTTTGGAGAGGTCCTCCTGACAAGCAGGACACCATCGACCAGAGGTGTTTCGACGGGCTCGCCAGCCGAGCCAAGTGATCAGCAGACCGGCGAACGCAAGCCCGATAAATATGTAACTGGCGATCTCTTCGAACATGGAAGGGGCAGTTCCCGCGGGGCGGTTTCAGGTGGGTACGAACGACGACCTCACTTCTGGAAACCGATGCTAGCCGGATCCCGACTGGTGATCGAACCGACGATTCCTCGCATCCCGAAAGCGTTCCCCTCGCGTCGATTCTTCAAGGATTCTGAAAACCCGCCCTCGTTTTGCCAAATCCGCAATCTCACCCGCAACCGAGGAGAATCTCGTCCCTACAACGGGGTTCGCGTATCCTCTTCAGACCGTTTCTTAGATTTTTCTTCTCGGAGTCATCGTCATGGCCTTTCGTCCCTGCCCACTCTGCATCGTCGCTGGTGCCGCACTCCTCTTCGCCGCCAGCGCCTCGCCATTCTTATTCTCTGCCGAAACAAATTCCGCTCCCCAGATGATTCAGGATGCGGCGAGCCCTGGTGCGGTTGCCACCCCCGAACCACTCCCTGACATGCCGGCTGGTGTTTATGACATCGACACGGTTCACTCAACCGCCCTGTTTCGCGTTCAGCACATGGGCGCCGGTCAATTCTGGGGTCGCTTCAACGACGTCAAGGGGACCGTGACTTTCACGCCGGAGAAGAAAGAACACTTCGCATTCGACATCAACATCGATCTCGAGAGCGTGGATAGTGGAAACTCAAAGCTCGACGGACACCTCAAGAGCCCAGACTTCTTCAACGCGAAGGAGTTCAAGAACATGACCTTCAAGAGCACTGAGGTTGAACGGCTCGGCCAAACCGTCTGGGACGTGACCGGCGACCTGACCATGAACGGAGTCACCAAGTCCGTCGTTGCCGTGGTTCGTTTCACCGGTACCGCCGACATGCGCGGTCGGCGATGCGGCTTCGAAGCAGAGTTCGACATCAACCGAAGCGATTTCAATCACAACTGGGGCGTCGAGAACGGTGCCTTGGGAAACAAGGTGCGGGTCGTGGTCGGCATCGAAGCCATCAAGGCTCCTGACGCCTGAACCTTGACGAGATCACTGATTTCTCGAAAACCAGAAGGCCCCCGCCACATTGTCGTGGTGGGGGCCTTCTTCTTCTAATCACCGACACGACTTGCGAATTGACGGTTGAACCAGTCCACTGCGTACATGGCTGAACTCTTCTGGTCGGAATTCCTCGGCACCGCCGTACTCGTTCTCCTCGGTAATGCCGTCGTCGCTAGCGTCGTGCTCAAAGGCTCGAAAGGCGAAGGGGCCGGGTGGCTTGCCATCGCCACCGGCTGGGCGTTTGCACTCTTTGTCGCGATCTGGGTCGCCGCGAAAAGTAACGCCCACCTGAACCCGGCGGTTTCCATCGGGCTGGCCACCATCGACAATTTCCCCTGGGCACAAGTCCCGCTCTATATCGCGGCTCAGCTGCTTGGCGCCGCCGCGGGGCAGATTCTGGTGATCCTGCATTTCTGGCCGCATTGGAAGGTGACCCTCGATGGCGACGCGAAGCGAGCGTGCTTCTGCACCGCACCCGCGATTCGTGCACCACTTTGGAACGCGGTCAGCGAGGCGATCGCGACGATGCTTCTGGTCTTCGGTGTGCTCTCCCTAGGAACCTCACCCTGGGAGCGAAACCTCGGCGTGCAGATCACCGACGAGTGGTCATGGTTCGCATTTGGCATCGCCGGCCTGCTCTGGGCCATCGGCATCGGACTCGGCGGCACCACAGGATTCGCCATCAACCCCGCTCGCGATCTCGCCCCTCGCATCCTCCATGCGATTCTCCCGATCCCGGGAAAGACCCATAGTGACTGGGGATACGCATGGGTACCGATCGTCGGTCCGATCGTGGGCGGCACGCTGGGTGCCATCCTCGCGAAGACCTTCGGATTCTGCTGAATCCGATGATTCCACCGTAGGATCATGAGATGCTCATCTTTTCCATTCTCTCGGTGCTGCTCATGACCGCCAACTTCGCCACCGATGAAACGGGCTCCTCTCCCGGTGGCGAGCCCTCGCCGCCACCTCCGCTCTTGCCCATTCCCAGCGAACGCCAGATCGAATGGCACCAGCGCGGTATGTACGCTTTCGTCCACTTCAACATGAATACGTTCACGGATCTCGAATGGGGTCATGGCCACGAGATCCCGGAAACGTTCCACCCAACCCAACTCGATACTGACCAATGGTGCCACGTGTTCAAGGATGCCGGTATGACCGGCGTCATCATCACCGCCAAGCATCACGATGGGTTCTGCCTGTGGCCGAGCGCCGTCACGGAGCACGATGTCGCATCGAGCGGATGGCGAGACGGTGGGGGCGACGTTCTCAAGGATCTCTCCGAGAGCTGCCATAAATTCGGACTCGACTTCGGCGTCTATCTTTCGCCGTGGGATCGAAACAACCCGCTGTACGGAACCGGTGACGCCTACAACCGTTATTTCGCCGAACAGCTCCGCGAAGTATTAACCAACTACGGACCGGTGTTCGAAGTCTGGTTCGACGGTGCCTGCGGCGAGGGTCCGAACGGCAAAAGACAGGTCTACGATTTTCCGATGTTCCACCGCGTGGTTCGTGATCTCCATCCGAATGCCTGTATCTTCAGCGATGCCGGACCCGACGTTCGATGGATCGGCAACGAACGGGGCATCGTCGGCGAGACCAATTGGAACTCACTGAATCGAGATGATTTCTATCCGGGCATCCCCGGGCGCAATCGCGAGCTCAACGAGGGCCAAGAGCGGGGAACCCACTGGCTTCCCGGCGAAGCCGACGTCTCGATTCGCCCCGGCTGGTACTACCACGCGTCGCAGGATGATCGCGTCAAAGATCTCGGCCAACTCATGGAGATCTGGTACGGATCAATCGGACGCGGTGCGAATCTCCTCCTCAACTTCCCGGTTGATCGCCGGGGAATCGTGCACGAAAACGACGCCGCCGCCGTCCTCGAATTACGGGCGGCGGTCGATTCCATTCTGCAGCATGACCTTGCCGCCGGCCGTCCAGCGATGAGCGACCAAACCCGCGGTGGAGACAACTCTGAGTTTGCCGCCGAGCACGCCACGGATAGTGATTCAACCACGTATTGGGCCGCGGAGGATGGAGCGAATACCGCGACCGTCGAGATTGAGTTAACAACACCACGCCCTGTCGATCACGTCGTCCTTCGGGAGTTCATTCCGCTCGGCCAGCGAATCCGACAGTTCAGCGTGCAATGCCGGACAGTCGACGGCTGGACCACGGTCGCGAAAGGAACGACGGTCGGAAATAGACGCATCGTTCGGTTTCCCGCCGTCATGGCCAACCGAATTCGTATTGTGATCGAGGATGCTCGGTCCAGCCCGACCCTTGCGGAGATCGGGGTGTACTCCGGACCACCGAGCGTGGTGATCTCTGCGCAAGAGACTTCGTTTATTGGTTCCACCGAGGTCTATCTGGCCGGTGATCGCGACGGCGCCCGCATCTTCTATACGCTCGACGGCAGCGAGCCGACGCGGCGTTCTATCCGACACCAGGGCGGTGGGATCAAGATCAACGCCGACACCCACCTCCGAGCAGCTGCATGGGAAGGCGATCGCCGAAGCCTCGCCCTGGCCGAAGCTCACTTCACTCGCTTCGATCCCGATTCACTCGAACCAGCGGTCCATCCAATTACTTGGGTCGCGTCACGCCCCGGCCTTCTCGATGTTGCGTGCTACGAAGGTGGATGGCAAAGCCTTCACGATCTCTCTGGCCGAACGCCGGTGAAAATCACGACCGCCGATCGGATCTCAATCAGCCCTCGAACCCGTGATGAACACTGTTGTCTCATCTTTGAGGGCTTTCTCCGGATCCGCCAGTCCGGGGTCTATCAATTTCACCTGACGAGCGACGACGGGAGTCGACTCTCGATCGGAGAGGTTCGTACGAACGATGCCGATATCGACCACGACGGATTGCACGGTCCGATCGAGAAGAGTGCGTCTCTTCCCCTTGCGGAGGGCTGGCATCCGATGCGGTTGGAGTGGTTCAACGCGACAGGTGATGGATCGCTGTCTCTCGAGTTTGAAGGACCGGGCGTCCCCCGACGGGCGATGCGGTCCGCTGATCTGGCCGCGGATTCGAGTCTCGAATGAGCCCTCGCGAACCGTTTCGAAAACCAACCCCACGGGCGGATAAACCACCGAAGGATCGACCCAACCCGATCCGGCTGAATCCACCTCCGCCATCTCAACGCCATTTACTGGCCGTGGACATGGGTCTTCGGACCGGTCTCGCGCTGTATGGCCCCGATGGACGACTGAAGTCCTATCGCTCCAAGCACTTCGCGAGTCGCGCCGAACTTCGCCGTGGCGTCAGTTCCATTCTCCGCGAGGCACCGCCCCTCGCTTGGATCTGGCTCGAAGGTGGGGGCGATATTGCAGAAGTCTGGGAGAAGCAGGCCGCGCACCGGGGAATCGATTTTCGACAGATCCAGGCCCATGACTGGCGGCCGACCCTCTTGCTACCCCGGCAACAGCGCAACGGGGAGATCGCCAAACGAGAAGCCGATGGCCTCGCGCGACGAGTAATCGTGTGGAGCGAGATCTCGAAACCCAAGGGCGACCTCCGGCACGACACGGCCGAAGCCATTCTGATTGGGCTGCATGGCGCCGTCTCCGTCGGGTTACTGGAACGACTGCCGAAAATCTGATCTCAAGGTTCACGCGCTGCTCCGATCCGAGGTCTGGATAGACTGCGATGGAAATTCCCTGAACCCGCCGAGGCCAGAGACATGACTACCGAAGCTTTTCCTGAAGTTCAAAAAATTACCTATCAAGGAATTGACGGCGATCGGCCACTTGGCTTCCGTCGATACGAACCCGACCGGATGATCGCGGGCAAGTCGATGCGTGATCATCTTCGGTTTGCCAGTTGCTATTGGCACACGATGCGAAATCCGCTCGCCGACCCTTTTGGGGTCGGTACTTCTCAGACTCCCTGGGATGATGGAACGCAGTCGGTGGAAAACGCATGCCGGCGAGTCGGGGTCTTTTTTGAGTTTCTCGAAAAGATCGACATCGACTTCTTCTGCTTCCACGATCGGGACATCGCTCCCGAAGGCGCGACTATTGCCGAGAGCGAGCGTCACCTTGAGACCGTGGTCGAAACCATTGAAACCGAGATGAAGAAAAGCGGTCGCAAGCTCCTCTGGGGTACCGCATGTCTCTTCACTCATCAGCGATACGCCTCGGGCGCCGGTACCTCGCCACTCGTCGACGTCTTCTGTCACGCGGCGGCCCAAGTCAAAGCGGCTCTTGAAGCGACCCACCGACTCGGTGGTGAGGGCTACGTCTTCTGGGGGGGTCGAGAGGGGTATGGGTCCATCATCAACACCGACATGAAACGAGAGCGGCGAAACCTCGCCCGGCTCCTTCATCTCGCCGTTGATCACAAACATCGAATCGGTTTCAAAGGCCAGTTCTACATCGAACCGAAGCCGAAGGAACCGACCACGCATCAATACGACTCCGATGCCGCAACCTGCCTCAACTTCCTCCGGGAGTTTGATCTGCTCGAACACTTCAAGTTGAATATCGAAACGAACCATGCCTGGCTCGCCGGCCACACCATGGAACACGAACTCCAGACGTCGATGGACGCCGGAGCGCTCGGTACCATCGACGCCAACATGGGTGTCTGGACCAACGGCTGGGATACCGACAACTTCCCAACCGATCCGATCCTCGGGGCCCAGATCATGCGTTGCGTGCTGAAAATGGGCGGGTTCACAACGGGCGGCCTCAATTTCGACGCGAAGCGACGGCGGGAGAGTTTTCAACCCATGGATATGTTCCACAGTCACATCGCGGGTATGGATGCGATGGCTCATGGCCTTGAGATTGCCGCGAAGATCCAAGCAGACGGTGGGCTAGATGAATTTGTTCAGGATCGTTACGCCTCTTGGAATGGACCGCTGGGGACACAAATCCTCGACGGCACCGCCACGCTGGCTGATCTCCGTGACGAAGCCGCCCGGATCGGCGAACCATCCCTACCCAGCGGCCGGCAGGAAATGCTCGAAGGCCTCTTCAACCGATTTATCTAATTCATTTTCACATGCTTCCCGTCAACGCCCAATGGGCGGGATGCCGAAGAAGAGACTGTGAAGCTGATCTTATCGCCACTGGAAGCCCCGATGAACTGCACTGCCACACGTGACTTCGCTTCGAGTTCGTGGAGGTGGGTGATGCTTGTCGCCGCCTTGGTCGGCGTGTTCCTGATCGCGGGTACAGCAATGGCTGGCACCGAAATAGCGCCACGCTCCGCTGACGATCTGCAGGAGGAGGCCAGCGATATCGTGCTCGCGACGGTGATCAACCGAAGTGTGACTGAGACGCCGGATGGCGATTGGCTTGATCGACGGTTCTCCTTCACGATTCAGATTGAGGACGTTCTCAAGGGCTCGCTTGTTCGAGGCGATCTCATCGAGAACGTGAAGGCCTGGAATCGTTCTTGGACCAGTTCGACCCCACCGCCCCCCAGTGGGTCGGGTCATCGGCCACTTCCCTTGGAAGGCGAAGTCGCAAAGTTCTATCTTGAGCCCGCCGAAGACGATTCGCTGGCCATCCTACTTCCCAATGGCGTGGAACTCTCCAGTCGCGCCGATCCAACCGATCCCGTCCGAATCGGCGAACCGGCGCCCATTTCGATTCCAAAAGAAGAGGCTGACGACGCCATCGTGGTCGAAGCCAAGGATCCCTTTGGCTGGGATGTGATGCTCGTACTACTGGCCATACCGATCTTGGTCGGTGCGTTTAAGCAACCTGGCGCTGCTCGCTGGATGCTTCTGGGCATTTCCGGTCTCATGCTTGGTGGGGCTGTTGTGATCATTCTGCTGAGATGACCGAGCGACGCACCGAATTCGATCCAATGACCGTGCCGGATGGCACATCACACGAACAAGAGGATTTTCAATCTTGCGAACCCGACAACTACCAAGCCTACTCGTATTCGGAATCATCTTGATCACCGGCTGCAGTGCTTCCCAATCGCCTTCTGCTGATCTTTCTCAAAAGCCCGATGCGTCGATCACGATTGATCGCTGGCGGCTGGCAGCGGTCGGAACTCGAATGGGGAATGATCAGATCGAAATCGCCATGGTCGTGGGCCGAGCGACGGACCCCCCGCGGGTGATCAGCGAGCCTCGGATCCTTCTGATCATCGGAGAGCAGGGGACCGTCGAGACCAAAGGCGATTCCGTTGATATCTCGATTACCGTTGATTCTCAATTCGTCGATGGCCGCGTGATGGTCAATATCGATGCGGCGATCCGAGAAGGTGGCGTTCTGAAATCAAGTCCGCGGATTCGCATGAGCATCGAGTGAGGCCGTGCCCGACCGGCACGTGGGCTCTGAAGAATGAAACGCCCGCCCTTCTCACTCGAGAAGGGCGGGCGTCTGCGTACTGTGACCGCGACTTACTTTCCGCTGGTCGGAACCACTCGTCGAACGAACGAGAGCTCTGCCAGATTAAACAGTCGACCGATCGAGATTCGTCCGACCAGAATATTGGCTGACGCGTCGCTGCCTTCGATCACCAGACCCGCCGCTTTCAATTGCTCCCTTTGACCGAGAGGCGATCCACCGTCGACTCGAAGAGTGACTTCAACGGATCCGTCCTTGATCCAAGGTGAACCATCGAGCCGGTGAGCCGGCAGGCCGGGCACCACCGATGGGTCGCCGCCGAATCCCAGCAGGAGCAATCGACGATCCAAGACCTTCCAAAGACGATCCATGTCGAGTGACGGCTCAGGTTCCGCTGCTTCGACGGCGTCAAGAACATCGACCGCCATAAGAGCGTCAACCGCCACGTCCTCCGGAGCTGCCAGATCCACGCCACGCTCGATGGGCGAGTCAATCTTCTTTCGATCTTCACCGAGATCGGAACTCGCCTCGACGAGGGTCGTTCCGAGCGTCATACCGGCCGGTGGTGCTGCGGGCCTCGGAGCATTTTCCGTCGTACCGACGACACCCCCAGCGAACCTGCCGCCACCACTTGCACCGCCATCGAAACCGCGCGAAGGTGTTTGGTTGAGCCCTTCACGGCTTGGTGTGGCCGTCGCTCCAGAAAACGATCGAGTCGCCGTGGAGGACTTGCGAGACAACGCTCGTCTTGCACGCCCGCCGACGATCGATCCCCCAGGGTCCTGGCTCCGCTTCGACGCCCGTGACTGATCCGACCGAGCGACCGCGTCGACATTCGACTTGCCCTTCTCGAAGAACACTTCAGCCTTTGACTCGGCGACGATTCCTAGCTCCAAATCTCGATCAATTTCCATCAATTCATCACGAAGCCCGACGTCTCGGCCACCGTCGATTCGTTCTGGCAACACCACCACACCACAACGAATCGCCGTCTCCAGGACCTCTGGTGGGCAACCATCACCGAAGAAGCCATCCCAGTTGGTTCCTTCCGGAAGTTCAATCGGGATGTCGACGAGGATTGGCCGGCCGCCGACCACCACTCGTGACTTTTCAACCGCGATGAAACTCGTAAACGGCGTGACAATCGAATACGCCTCGCCAAGGGCGACGACTTGGGATTCGATGGCCGACGAGACCGAGCCGTTCTCGACCGCGGCGAGATGCGGCGCCAGAACATCGTCGACCTTTGCTCGACCCCACAGCGTCGCGATCACCGCGTTGTCATCGTTCGAGGACGGAAAGACCACTGGAATCCGACGTTCGTACGGACCAGTGGCGGTCTCGCCGGTAATTCGAACCACGCCTTCCACCGGCCCATCCGCCGATGGTCGGTACCTCGCGTGAAGGATGATCGGAGCCGCATCGAAAAGGTCCGGCAGCAGTCCCTGTGGGTTCTGAGGTAGCACTTCGAATGCCTCGACGCCTTCGACCACGACTTCGATATTGGTGAGCAATGGTGATTCGATTCGCTTTGCGAGTCGCTCCACGATCTCGTCGGCACCGTCAGCAAGTAAGACGTACTCGACCGCACCTCGGCCCTCCCGGCTCATCGAATCAAGGAGATACCGGTTGACGCTGTTGCCGATTCCCAGCGAAAACACCCGGGTTGATCTGGCGTTGTCGCGAATTGCTTGAATGATGCCTTGATCGTTGCCAACGTACCCGTCAGTCAAGAACATCACGATCCGTACCGGGGAAATCGTTTCTGCTTCCGCGAATGACGCCAAGGCAACGTCGTAGCGCCGAACGCCCTCGACCGTCGACCATCTTCCTTCAAGGGCCACCATTGGATCACTGTTCTTGACGGTGGGAAGTGACAAGGGAAGTTCCATCGGGATTCGAAGACCGTCCCGCACCACGAGCCAAGTCGAACCGTCATCGCGGTCGATGGCGGAATAGGGCGCTTCAACGGATACCATTCGACCATCCGCGGGAAGATCGGCCAGCTCGGCTGGGGATCGATGTCCCGCGAACGAGGATTTAGGATCGAGCGCGGTTTGAATCGCGTTCATCATTTCGGTCCCGCCGCCGCCGGCGAG
>Ga0222662_1000569_pt1 | contig 28278 bp, 28 predicted proteins | sample AntAcemetagen600_FD_179821 | JGI IMG/M metagenome (GOLD analysis project Ga0222662, IMG submission 179821) | Saline water microbial communities from Ace Lake, Antarctica - #600 | ecosystem: Environmental > Aquatic > Non-marine Saline and Alkaline > Saline | place: Antarctica: Ace Lake... | reverse complement strand
GGACCCAGCGCCGCAGCGGCTTCGTTGCTCGTCGGTCACGTGTCACGACACGCTCCCGTCCTCCCGCCTCGCCGCTCCGACACTGGGCCTCACGGCCCACGCCGTCGTAAGCGGATCACCTCTCTAGCCTCGCACAGCTCCTCCCAGCGATCGCCGAGGAGCCGCTCGGCGTCGCGAGGGGTGTCGGCCGCCGCCCAGGTCTCCCAGCAGGCGTTGGTCATGGGTCCCTCGAGCCACGTGGTCAGCTCCGACGCGCTGCCCCGATCGCGCTTTGGGCGGCTCGTGATCGCCGCGCGCATCTCCGCCCACTGGGCCGCGGTGACGAACTGCAGCGGCAAGCAGTGAAACCCGAGGTCGTGAGCAAGGGTGGACACGGGCACACGCAGCAGCGGAACGGCGAGGGTCCAGCTCTTCGGCACCCCCACGACGAACTCGCCGCCGAGCAGCGACTCGGTCCAGGCGGGGCCTTGCTGCGCTCCCCGAATGGACCGCAGCACGGGCACGATCCCCGGCGTGCGCCCCGCCGCAGTCACTCGCCGCCGGAAGGTCTCGGGCGTCGGCACGGTGCGCAGCAGGCCGTCCCGCTCGATCGAGAAGCCCATCGCGGTGATCAGCTCCCGGTGGACCCGCCGCTCCAGGATCTCGCACGGCACCGCCCGCAGCGCGCCGAGCTCCGCAGCGGTCTCGCTTGGCGGATAGCGCAGCCCCGGTTCCCCGCCGCCCACGTCGAGCACGGTCGGCTTGACCCCGCAGTAGCGCTCGTAGTTGGCGAGCTCGGTACGGATGAGGTCGTGGTCCGGCCCCGAGGGAAGGGCCATCTCAACCGGGGCAGGCTCCTGGGCAAACGGGACCAGCAGGTCGTCCAGCCCCGGCGACATGACCCCCCGGGCGCCGCCGAGCGAGCCCGCCCACCTCTGCCGAATCGCGGCGACCAATGACGGCTGCTCCACCGGTCCGCGCAGGTCGAACCCGTTGCCCACCCGGAGCTCCAGGCTCGCTCCACCGGAAGGCCCCGAGAGCTCGACGCGCAGCCCGCTTCGGTCCCGAGTCCAGCCCACGTCGAACAGCGTCCAGCCGGGCAGCACGGCCGCGTCTGGCTTGAGCCCCGTGTGCGCCAGCAGTACGCCGGGAGAGAGCTGCACGAGCCTCAGCCCTGCACGAACGCCACCGCGTACACCGGCGGCAGGTGGTGGCTCACCGCGTCCCAGCGCTCGCCGCCGTCACCGCTGACCCACAGAGAGCCCGTGGTGGAGCCGAACGCAAGCACGTCCCCGCTCCCGTCGATGTCCATCGCGTGCCGATAGACGATGTCGTAGGCGTGGCTCTGGGGGAGGCCATGGCGCAGCTCTTGCCAGGTGACGCCACCATCGCGCGTGCGGGCGACGACCACCTTGCCGTCCACCGGGATGCGCTCCTCGTCCTTGATGGCCGGCACAAACCAGGCGGTCAGAGGGTCCGTCGGATGCGCGACCACGGCGAAGCCAAAGTGACTCGGCGGCGGCTCGATCGCCGCCCAGGTCCGGCCCGCGTCCACGCTGCGGTACGCCGCGTTGTGATGCTGGCACCACACCACGTCCGGACTCGCCGCGCACCGCGCGAGCCGATGGGGGTCCTGGGTCTCGGGCCGCTCAGCGAGGGCCGGCGGCATGAAGTCCGCCTTCATCCCCGCCGTATGGATCTCCCAGGTGGCGCCATCGTCTGGCGTGCTCCACACCCCGCCGCAGCTCACCGCCACGAGGACCCGCGCGCTGTCTCGCGGATCCACCAACACGGTGTGAATGCCCGGCTCGTCAGCCCCACCGCCAAACCAGCTCGAGCGAAGGGGGTGGTTCCACAAGGACTCTACGAGGACCCAGCTCTCGCCCCGGTCGTCACTGCGGAACAGCCCACCAGGGATCGATCCAAACCACAGGCGCCCAGGCTGATCGGCGCCGCCCGCGCTCAAGGCCCAGCAGTCCGACAGACTTGGCCCGGCGCCATCTGCGCCCGCAGGGAACGCCGGCGCGGCGACCTCGGTCCAGGTCGCGCCGCGATCGTCGCTGCGCCGCAGCTTGACGCCGAAGTGCCCGAGCTTCAGCGCCGCGTACCAAGCGCCGTCTCGCGGGTCCACCAGGCTCAGCGACACCGGATCTCCCAGGAAGTGAGCCGCGCCGACCGCCCAACCGTCGGTCCGGTCCACCTCGAACAACCCTTTGCGGGTTGACACCAGAATCTTCATCGCCGTCTCCCGTTGCGCGCCATCAGCCGCCCGAGAGCGCCTGCATGACCCATAGCTCGGACCCCGGCGCCACCGCGTCGCTCAGCGCCTGCCGATCCTCGATCTGACCGCCATCCACGAACACCTGCACGTGCTTGCGCAGCGCGCCCTGGTCGTCGAGCACGTACCCACGTGCCTGCGGTCGCACGGCGAACACCGCGTCCAGCGCATCCCGCGCCGTCGCCCCATCGACCTGCACCGAGGCTGTGTCTACGTGTCGGGCCAGATTCGGGGTGAAGTGCACGCGGGGCATGGCGGAAGTCTACCTGCGTGCTCGCCCTGCGCCTGAGCCCGGGATCAGCTCGGGTTTCGCTTCGCCCTCGCCCGCTTCGCCTTCTTGCGCGCCTTCTTGCGGTCCGACTTGCGGCGGTGCAGATCGCTGGCCACCGGAGCCCGACCCACCTCGGCGAGCTGCTCGAGCAGGGTGGACTGGGCGCGTTCTTCCGGCTCCCCATCCTCCCGGCTCACCGGCACCCAGCTCCCATCGGACTGCATGGACCACGACTGCCGGTTGTCCCTCAGGAAGGGCAGCAGCCCCTCCTCCACCACCCGCGCTTTGAGCTCCTCCCCCTCGATGGGGAAGGCCACTTCGACGCGGCGGTGCAGGTTGCGCTCCATCCAATCCGCGCTGGCGAGATAGACGACCTCAGCGCCGGCGTGGTGGAACCAGAACGCCCGGGAGTGCTCGAGGAAGCGCCCCACCACCGAGCGCACGCGGATGTTCTCCGAGAGCCCGGGCACGCCGGGCCGCAGGCAGCACACCCCGCGCACGATCAAGTCGATCGACACGCCCGCCTGGCTCGCCCGATACAGGGCGAACATCACGCCCACGTCGGTCAGGGCGTTCATGCGCGCCACGATGCGCGCGGGCCGCCCTGCCTTCGCCTCGGCCGCTTCGAACGCGATGTACTCGAGCATCCTGGGCAGCAGCGTGAACGGAGACTGCAGCAGCTTGTTCAGCTTGACCCCGCTGCCGATCGAGGTGAGCTGCATGAACACCTGATGCACATCGGCGCCGACGAGCGGATCGGCGGTGATGTACCCGAAGTCCGTGTACAGCTTCGCGGTGCGGTGGTGGTAGTTGCCGGTGCCCAGGTGGGTGAAGCGCCGCAGCGAGCCGTCCGCTTCGCGGCGCACCACCATCAGCATCTTCGCGTGGGTCTTGTAGCCGACCACCCCGTAGACCACGTTGGCCCCGGCGTCGCGCAGGCGGGTGGCGCCCGCGATGTTCGCCGCCTCGTCGAAGCGCGCCATCAGCTCCACCACGCAGGTCACTTCCTTGCCGTTCAAGGCCGCCTCTGCGAGGGCTTCGACGACCGGGGAGTCCGCGCCGGTGCGGTACAGCGTCTGCTTGATCGCGAGCACCTCAGGGTCTCGCGCGGCCTCCTGCAGCATCTCGATGACGGGGTTGAACGACTCATAGGGGTGGTGAAGCAGGATGTCCCGCTCGCGCACGATCTCAAAGACGCTGCGGGTGGGCTCCCGTCGCAGGGGCGCACCGGGGGTGTACGGCGCCCACTTCAGGTCGTCGCGCTGCACCTCGCCGATGAGGTAGGACAAGCGCGACATGTTGACCGGCCCGTTGACGATGTACAGATCCCGCTCGTCGAGGCCCGCGTGCCCCAGCAGCTGGCTCGAGGTCTCCGGCGGGCAGTTGTCCGCGACCTCCAGACGCACCGCGTCTCCGTAGCGGCGCCCGGGCAGCTCGCCCTTGAGCGCATCCATGAGATCCACCATCTCCTCCTCGTCCACCCACAAGTCGGTGTTGCGAGTGATGCGGAACTGATGGCACGAGCGCACCTCCATGCCGGGGAACAGCTGCTCGACGTGCGCGTGAATGACCGAGGAGATCAGCACGAAGTCGTAGCGGCCCGGCTCACCGGGCACCGCCAGCACCCGGGGCAAGACCCGGGGGACCTGCAACACCGCCAGCGACGCCGTGCGTCCGAACGCGTCTTTCCCGTGCAGACCCACCACGAAGGCCAGGGCCTTGTTGAGGATGGACGGGAACGGGTGCGACGGGTCGAGCGCCACCGGGGACACCAGCGGCACCACCTGAGCCTCGAACCACTCGCCGATCCAGACCCGCTGGGACTCGGTCCACTCCGAGCGCCGCAGCAGACGCACTCCCTCCACCTCCAGCTCGGGGAGAAGCTCCTCATTGAGCAAGCGGTACTGCTCCTCCACGAGGACGTGGACCCGCTGCGAGATGCGGTCCATGAGCTCGCTGGGCAACACCCCATCGGGGCCGGTCTTGCTCGAGCCGACGGCCAGGCGCTGCTTCACGCCTCCGACCCGCACCTCGAAGAACTCATCGAAGTTGGTGGACGCGATGGTCAGGAAGCGCAGGCGCTCCAGGAGCGGCACAGCAGGGTCGGCCGCCTGAGCGAGCACCCGGGCGTTGAACTCGATCTGAGCGAGCTCCCGGTTGAGCCACAGGCTGGGTTCGTCGGGAGTGAGAGCGGACAGTGGGAGGTCAGACATCGCCGGCAAATGTACAGGGCCTGTTGGCATCCGCCGTGACGATGGTCGGGTCCCTCAGTCCAGGCCCTGGATGTTCCCTTGCTCGTCGATGCACATCCGGTTGGCGGCTGGAATCTTCGGCAAGCCCGGCATGCGCATGATCGCGCCGGTGATCGGGACCAGGAAGCCTGCCCCCGCAGCCGCCTCGACCTCCCGCACCGTGATCACGAACCCTTCGGGCCGCCCCAACAGCCGGGGGTTGTCGCTCAACGACGCCGGGGTCTTGGCCATGCAGATCGGCAGACCCGACAGCCCCAGCTTGTCGAAGCGGCGCAGATCCGCCTCCGCCTGGCTCGTGTAGACCACGTCGGTGGCGCCGTAGACCATCGTGCAGATCCGCTTGATCTTCTCCTTGGGCGGCGAGGCCCAGTCGTAGATCGGCGTGAAACCAGGGGTCGCTGCGTCCGCGACCTCGACGACCCGGCGAGCCAACTCAGCGGCTCCTTGCCCGCCGTCCGCCCAGGCGGTGTTTACCGCGACGGGGATGCCACGCTCCGCGCAGAGCTCGAGCACGACAGCCACCTCGGCGTCGTCGTCCTCGGTGCGATGGTTCACCGCAACCACCGGGCTCACGCCGAACGTGGCGATGGTGTCGAGGTGCCGCTCGAGGTTGGGGAGCCCGCGGCGCACCGCCTCTACGTCCGTGCTGCCGAGATCGCTGAACTTCACCCCGCCGTGCAGCTTGAGCGCGCGAATCGTGGCCACGAGCACGATGCACGACGGCTTCAGGCCCGCCGACACGCACTTGATGTCGAGGAACTTCTCCGCGCCCAGATCAAAGCCGAAGCCAGCCTCGGTGACCACGTAGTCGGCGTGGGCGAGGCCCGTCTTCGTGGCGATGACGGAGTTGGTGCCCTGGGCGATGTTCGCGAACGGTCCCCCGTGAATGATCGCGGGGGTGCCCTCCAGCGTCTGCACCAGGTTCGGGTAGATGGCGTCCTTGAGCAGCACGGCCATCGCCCCGGCGACCTCGAGTTGCCGCGCGTAGACACCTTCCTTGGTGCCCCGGGTCTGCCCGATGAGGATGTTCCCCAGCCGCGCTTGCAGATCGTCGAAGTCCTCAGCGAGGCAGAGGATCGCCATGATCTCGCTGGCCGCGGTGATGTCGAAGCCAGTCTCGCGAGGGACCCCCATCGTGCGGCCGCCCAGGCCCACGATCACGCTGCGCAGAGCCCGGTCGTTCATGTCGAGGACGCGCCGCCACAGCACGCTGCGCGGCTCGATGTCCAGCGCATTCCCGTGATGCAGATGGTTGTCCAGCACGGCGGAGAGCAGGTTGTGCGCCGAGGTGATCGCGTGGAAGTCCCCCGTGAAGTGCAGGTTGATGTCCTCCATGGGGATCACCTGACTGTGCCCCCCTCCAGCCGCGCCGCCCTTCATGCCCATGATCGGCCCGAGGCTGGGCTCTCGCAGCACCACGCAGCCACGCTTGCCGATGACTCCGAGCCCCTGAGCCAGCCCGACCGATGTGGTGGTCTTCCCCTCCCCCGCCTTGGTAGGGGTCATCGCCGACACTAGGATCAGCTTGCCCTTCGGGGCGGCGGGCAGCGGAGAGGCGATCTTCGCCTTGTCGCGGCCGTAGGGCACAAGTTGGTCGTGGGGGACTCCGAGATCGGTGGCCACATCGAGGATGGGCCGTGGCGTGACGGAGCGGGCAATGTCGATGTCTGCGGGCATGACGGGGATGGTACCGCCACTTCCTCCCGCTACCATGACCATCGCGGGTCGAGGGCTGGGAGGACGACATCGACCAAGTGCGCGACGACGGCGAGGATTCGACTTGAGCGATAGGGGCTGCCGGGGTGAACGACATCTACGAGTACGAGGACTTTCGCCGCTACGTCTCTGACTGGCTCGGCGAGAAGAAAGGACGCTCGCAGCGCAAGCTGGCGAAGCACCTGGGCCTCGCTCCGTCCACCCTCTCCCAGGTGTTCAAGGCGGACAGCGCGAGCCCTCGGCGGCTGCCCGAGCGCGTGTTCCCCGCTCTGTGCCAGCTGATCGACCTCGACGACCAGGAGTCCCGCTTCCTCGTGGCGATGATCGAGTACGGGCAGGCGATCACTGAGGCGGAGGCTGAGCAAGCGTTCGAGAAGATGTCGGCGCTGCTCTCGTTTCAGTTCGGCCGCGGGATGTCCGACCGGCAGTACGAGCTGTTCTCAGCCTGGCACCACAACGCCATCCACGAGCTCGCGCACTGTGCGGGCTTTCGAGCCGACCCCGAGTGGATCGCCGCCACGCTGATGCCCCCGATCACTGCTGCCCAGGCCCAGAGCAGCCTGGATCTGCTCGCCGAGTTGGGCATGCTGGAGCCCGACGACGAGCTCGGACTTCGGCCCGCGGCCGGCATCCTGATCGACAACCAGTGGGGGACCGCGAGCTCTCGACGCGAGGCGGCCCGCAAGCACCATCGCCAGATGCTGGCCCGCGCGGCCGACGTCATGGACGAGCTCGGGCCGGACGAGCGGTTGGTCATCGGGGCGACCGTGGCTGTAGCGACTGTGGACGTGGAGCGCGCGCGAGCGCGCCTGCTCGCCGCGGTGCAAGAGATTCTGGAGATGAGCACCGGCGCGACATCAGAGCGGGATCAGGTCGTCGAGGTCATGTGCCAACTGTTTCCGCTCAGCAGGAAGACGACGTGATCCCCCCCCCGGGACACCTACTCCTCGATGGCGCGCAGGATGACGTCGGCGGCGGAGATCTCGGTGAGCTCCAGCACGAAGGCGTCTTCGGCGGCGTTGGGGACGAGCACGAAGGAGTCGTCGGTCAGGGTCTGGCTCCATCCGCTGCCCGCATCACCCTCGAAGTCCACGTCGCTGGAGTACTTGACCTCCACCTTGCAGTACTCGGCGGGGAGCAGGTCGAGAACCAGGCCGTTCACGAGGTCGATCTCGTCGTCGACGGTCAGCACGACCTTGGTGCCGCGGTTGCAGACCTCAAACGTGACCGAGTCGATGATCCCGTTGGCGGTCTCCAGGGTGCTGGAGTCCGTCGTCAGGGACTCCAGGACGATGGGGTTCCCGATGTAGATGCCGGCCGACGCGGGCAGCGCGAAGCAGGTGACGAGGCCGAGAGTGAGGGCGGACGTGAAGCGGCTGAGGGTCGTCATCGTGAGGGTCTCCTTCGGCCATCCGCGTGTGCGGACGCCCCGGTTGATTGGGGAGAGCCTGCGACAGGGGCGCGGCGGATCAGATCCGGCCGGATCCGGGTGAGGACGGGGAGGCACCCATGAGCGGGTTCGACCCAGGGTCAGCGCCGGCGCTGCTCCTCGTGAAGGCAGGCGCGGCGGCCCTCGAGCTGCACGGCGCGGAGGGCGTGATCGGTGCCGGGCTGGGCAAGGGGATCACCACCTGGAACAACCGGTTTGTGAGCAGTCAGCACCTTGCCTGGTGGCGTATCGAGGAGGCAGCGGTGCTCGTGGCCGACCTGGGGAGCAAGAACGGGACGTGGCTGGGCGATGAGCGCCTCGGCACCGAGCCGAGCCGTCTGGCGCTCGGTGGACGTCTCAACCTGGCCCAGGAGGGGGACTGGGTGCTGTCATCGACCTGGACCCGCACTCAAACGCAGCGAAAGCTCCCAGGCATTCCGTCGATGCGCTTTCACGAGTGGAGCAACGCCGAGGTTCGCGCCGAGATCAGCGTCCGCGGCACGCCGCTACTCTCGCTGAGAGGAAATCGGGGGAAGCTGCTCTACCTGCTTGCCCGCAAGGCCAGCGACGACGGACTCAAGGAGCTCGCGCCGGAGTCGAGGGGGTGGAGCCGGCGGGACCTGCTCTTCGCCGAGATGTGGGCCGGCCAGGAGTACGACTACCGCCTGCTCGGACGGGTGCTCAACGAGACCCGGGCGCGCCTGGCCGAAGAGGGACTCGACGACGTGTTTGAGGCTCGAGACGCCCCGACGGGCCGCCGGGCGGTCTCCCAGGGGAAGCGAATCGGCTCTCTCCGGCTGCGGCGGGATGGGGCCTGGGTAGTCGAATTGGCCGATTAGAGACTAGGTTCACAGGTGTTCACAGGAGACCAGCACAGCGTTTATCGGGCTAGCTGCCTCAGGGTCCCGCACCTCGAATCAGGGTTGCGCCGGTCGGTTCGTGCAGGATGAATTCGGGAGAGTTCACAGTGTTCACACCTTGTGAACGCGACGTGAGCCCGTGGTTCGGAGAATCGGCAAGTAGGGACTAGCGTGGCCTTGCGGCGTTGAGACCGCGAAGGGGCCCAAAATGAACGCCATCGCACGCCAGACCCGCGCTTCATCCCCCATCCCCATCCGCGGGGGACTCCTGGATCTGACGCGTCGGGAGCTCATCGCCCCGGACCAGACCCGCACCGCCTTCGGCCGGGTTGAGGGGATCTTGCTCGGGCGACTGGTGCGCAGCCCGTCGGAGTACGTGTCGTCTGACGAGCTGCTCGGGCTGCTCTGGCCCGCGGACTCGAGCAAGAGCCACAACTCCGTGCAGTCGGTGGTCGCCCGGGCTCGGCGCGTGCTGCGCCGGCTCCCCGAGGGGGACAAGCTGGTGCAGACCGGGTACGGGCGTGGATATCGCTTCGTGCCGCCACGAGGGACGGTCTGCCCGGCCCCCGAGCGCCCGGTTCGCAACCCAGCGCCGCTGGTGGAGCTGCTCCGCAGCGAGCCTACGACAGGCCTCGTCGCGCTCGACCCAGCTGACGCTCGCCGCGTCGTCGCCTCCGCCGTCCAGGAGCTCGACGACGCCATGCGCGTGACGCTGGTTGACCTGTCGGACGTGACAACCAGCTGCCTTGCGGTGCGCCGCATCGCCGAGGCGGTCGGCGCAGACCTTCGTGGCCTGAGCCTGCGTCGAAATCAGCTTCAGCTCGTGTGTCGGATCCTGGAGCGGGAGCAGAACCTCCTGCTCGTGCTGCTCCATGCCTCTCCACAGATGGGTGCGACGCTGAGCTCACTGCGCCGACTCGCTGACCGCGGTCGCGGCCTTCAGCTGCTCGTCACCGCTCGGCAGCCGATCCCGGAGCTGATGCCCCAGCTCTTGGATCTGCGAGGACAGGAGGCGCGTCCGGCGACGCTGGAGGGCGAGTCAGCTGCCGCCACCGCGCTCGTGCGCTGCCTGCGCGCCCTCGACACCGGTGAGTACGGACGGGCGCTGAGCTTCATCAGCAACCCCGCGCCCACGTGCGAGGCCCCTGGGCTCAAGGTGGAGCTGCTGCTGGCTCGCGCCCGAGCCGAGCGCGCGCTCGGCCTCTCCCGCTCCGCGCTCAAGCACGCGCTACAGGCGGTCGCCGCCGCGAATCAGACCTCACTGACGCCGCTGAAGCGCCGGGCCGTAGGAATGCGGGACGCGCTGACGGCTGAGCTCCCCGAGGCTCCCCTGATCCCAGTGATCAGCGCGCCGCCCCGAATCAACGTGGCATGAGCCCCGCCGGGGCTCTCTTTATCCCTTGCTCGGTGCGGGCTTGCCTTCGGGCTTGCCGTCCGGAGCGGCAGGTGCCGCTGGCTTCGGCTTCATGCGCACGGCGTGGGCAGTCAAGCTGACCAGCTCGCCTTGCCGCACGACCTCCCCCTCGGCCTCGCACCAGGCGCCCGCGCCCTTCTTGTCGACCGAGAACGCATGGTCGGCCATGTTGACCGTCAGCTCTTCGCCCTCGTGCTGGAACGTCAGCCAGCAGCCCATGGACTTGCAGACCTCGGACACCTCGCCGCTGACCTTGACGGTCTTGCCGATGAAGCTGTCGGGCGCCGTGATCACAGCGCTGGCCGCCATGGCCTCGTGGTCGGACATCGTGCCGCCGTAGTTGACCCAACCGTCCGCGCTGGGCTGGGTGGCCTCGGCAGGGGCGGCCTTCGCCACCTCCACCTTGGCTGCCTGGGCCTTCGAGACCGCGACGGCTGCGTCAGCGCGTGCATCAGGGGCCGGCGCGGTGGAGGCGGAGCAGCCGGCGCACAGGGCGGCGGCGAGGAGAGCGGTGACGAAGCGAAGCATGAAGGACCTTTCCTGCGGCGACCCTGCGGCCCGGGCAACATCCCGTGACCTGATCGGCCAGCACGACCGGGGATTTACCATGCAACCTGGGGCCGCGCGCTGATGCATTCCAACGAAGATCGAGCCCTGGGGCGCTTTTACACCCCCCCGACCCTGGTAGCGCTTGTGCTGGGCCTCGCTCGGGGCACGGACTGCGACAACACACCGCAGAGGCTTTGGGATCCGACCTGCGGAGACGGAGCGTTCCTCCGGGGGGCGCGGGATGCGGGGGTCCCCGAGGACCGGCTGCACGGCTCCGACCTGGACGGCCACGCCATCGCCGGGTTGCGCGAGGCGATGCCGGCCGCGTCCCTCACCCACAGCGACCTGTTCGCGCTGACCCCTCGTCAGCTCGGCACCTTCGACGTCATCGTCGGCAACCCTCCGTTCCTGCGCACCGAGCGCGTGGCGGCGGCGGACCGGGCGCGGGTGCGAGCCCAGGTCCAAGCCCAGGTCGGCGTTCCCATTCCAGGCAGCGCGGACATCTCGCTGCTCGCCCTGGTCTGGTGTTGCCGGTTCCTGCGCCCGGGCGGGACCCTCGCGTTCGTGTTGCCGTGCACCGTCCTCGATGTCAGCTCCGGCGAGACCCTTCGGTCTTGGCTCAGCGAGAACTACCGCGTCCGCTTCGTGCTGGACTCGGTGGTGGAGCCCTGGTTCGTGGATGCGGCGGTGAACACGGTCGTGGTGGTCGTGCAGGCCACCCGTCCCGGCCCCGTGACGTTCTGCCGCCTGGCCGTGCCGGTCTCGGGCGCCCTCGCCGGGCCACTGCGAGCGGAGAAGTCCCACCCAGGGGTCAGCCAGCGGACCCTTCCAGGGGCAGCGCTGTCCGCCCCGCGCTGGTCGCTCCTCCTGCGGGCCCCAGACCTCTGGTTCTCCCTGCGGGAGCGGGCGGGGGCGGGACTCGTGCCGACCGCCGCCCGAGTGACGCTCTCCTATGGCGTGAAGCCGGGGATCAGCGACTTCTTCGCTCCGCGCCCACCGCCCGACGTGGAGTCGAGCTGCCTGCGCCCGTTCCTGCGCACGCTGCGGGGTCAACATCGCTACCGCGTGACGGAGGCCGACACTCCGGATCGGCTCTTCGTGGTGCCCCCGGCCATCGACCCTCCCCCCCGAGCGCGCCTCTGGATCGAGCAGGGGGCAGCGAGGACATCGCGGGGCGGTGTGCCCTATCCAGAGGTGCCCTCGGTGCGCGGGAACGCTCCGTGGTGGCGCCTCTCCGCGCCGGACATCGGGCCGGTGCTCATCCCTCAGTTCCGCGCCTCGCGCCACCACATCCTGCACAACCCCGAGCGGGTGGCGGTGAACAACTCGGCGTGGCACGGCAGCTTTGTGGATCCCGCCCACGAGGAGTTGGGCGTCGCCTTGCTCAACAGCACGGTGATGGCGCTCGGGGCCGAGGTGCTCGGCCGCACCAACCTCGGTCAAGGGCTGTTGACGCTGTACGGACCGGAGCTCGCCGCGGTCCCCATGCCCGATCCTGCCCGGTTTGACGGCGCCGTAGCCGACACGGTGCGCGCTGCATGGGCGCGCCTCGTGAGCCGCCCCGTCCTTCCGCTCGAAGATGAGCTCGATCAGCCTGACCGCCAGGCGCTCGATCGGGCGGTCTGTGTGGGGCTCGGGCTGGACCCGACCCTCGCCCCCACCCTCGGCGCCGCCGCGTTGACCTTGATGCACACGCGCCTGGGACTCGCCAGCAAGCGCAGGGCTCAATCGTCGGCCCGCTGACCCCTGCTAGATTTCCTGCGTGAACATCGAGGTTCTGATCATCGTGGCCGTCGCGGGGCTCGCGATCTCGGCGCTCCGCGCCGTGACGAAGCACGCCATGGGCCGCACGGTGGCCGACATCGATCTCGAGGAGCGGGTGACCGACCTCGGCGTCGGTGTGCGCGATGGCGACGCGCTGGATGTGTGGGTGCCACCGAACGCTCGAGTCCCCAGCAAGGTCGTACGCCTCCTCCGAGGACGGCCCGAGCCCGGCCGGGGCCTTCGACTGTCGCTCTACGCGAGCAAGCGAGGCGCCCCAGGCACGGCGGGGAAGCGACTCGTGCGCACGTGGCTGGGCCCCTATCCCGAAGGCACCGAGGCCGCGTTCGTCGAGGTCACGCTCTCTGTCGGCCGCTTCGGTCAACTCCGCGTACACGCGGTGGACAAGAGCAGCGGCCGGAAGCTGACGATCCGCCGGGACGAGCGGAACGCCGCGCCATCCACCGCCATCACCACGCGGCAGGCGGGCATGGGCGAGGACGAGCCTTCTTGAACCGGCCCCCGGTGGTCGGAGAGTCGGAGAGGTATCATCCCGGCCATGGCAGGTGGCTCAGACAAAGCAGTGTACGCAGCGATCGCCGGGAACTCCCTGGTGATGGTTGCGAAGTTCAGTGGATTCCTGGTGTCGGGCTCGCCCGCGATGCTCTCCGAAGGGATCCACTCGTTGGCCGACGTCGGGAACCAGTCTCTGCTCGCGCTCGGGATTCGCACGAGCGAGGCCCCGGCGAGCGCAGGATTCCCCTACGGATTCCACCGAGACCGCTACGTGTGGGCGCTGATCTCGGCGGTGGGCATCTTCTTCCTCGGCTGTGGCGTGACCGTCTACCACGGCGTCAGCTCTCTGATGCATCCCCACCACGAGCCCGGTCACGCGGCCCTGACACTCGGGATTCTGCTCTTCAGCTTCATCGTCGAGGGCGCCACCCTGCTCGTAGCAGTGAAGGCGGTGAACACCGCGCGGGGAGACATCCCCATGCTCAAGTTCATCCGGGAGACCTCGGATCCCATGGCGTCGGCCGTGCTCCTCGAGGACGGCGCGGCCGTGTTCGGGGTGTGTCTCGCGGCGCTGGGCATCGGGCTGACGGAGATCACCGGCAACCCCGTGTTCGACTCCCTCGGCTCGATCGTGATCGGCTTGCTGCTGGGGGTCATCGCCATCGCCCTCATCCGCCGCAACCGCGAGCTGCTGCTCGGCGAGCAAGTGCAGGACGAGACCGTGGAGCGGATGGTGGAGATCCTCAAAGATCAGCCGGAGGTCGAGCATCTGCATTCGGTCAAGGCGGTCGTGCTGGGGAGCGGGGCCCTACGCCTCGCTGCCGATGTGGACTTCGACGGGCGCGCGATCGCGCGCACCCTGCTGAACGGAAAGGACCTCACGGGGCTCCGGGCGGGATGGGAGACCGACGCCGAACTGCAGCAGTGGCTCGAAGAGTTCGGCGACGCAATGATCGAGCAGCTAGCGGCGACGGTGGACCGCATCGAGAAGGATCTCACCGACCAGATCCCCGAGCTCACCCACGTCGCGCTCGAGGCCGACTGAACGAGCCGACTGAAGCGGCTAGCGCACCGAACGAGGCGACCAACCGTAAGTCGTTCGGTGCTCTAGCGCAGCCCGAACCACCACACGGCGAACAACACCAGCGCAGTGACCAGGATCACGACGGGCCACCGGGCCGGGCGCGTGGAACGCGGCAGCACGTCCGCGTAGTCGGGGACTTCGATGGTCCGCTGACTCCCCGTCGAGCGCGCGAGGTCGCCGATAAACTCGGCCGCGTCGAGACCGGCGTCCGCGAGGATCTGCGCCGGTGAGAGCTCGGTGACCGAACGGACCCGACGCTCCCTCTCGCGATCCAGATCCGCCGCGCGCCGCCGCTCGAGCTCCTTGATGGCCTCTGTACCCAGGGCCTCCCGGGCGAGCTCCAGCTCGGCGGTGAACTGGGGAGGATCCGAGGTCAGGTTGAGCTCCGCGCGCAGCTCCCGCAGGCGCATGCCGGCTCGGGCGAGATGCTCTCGGCGCGCAGACAGGGTCGCCTCGACGTCGAGGATCTTGTGCCGCTCCTCGTCGGGCAGCCACGCGTCCTGGTCGGAGTCATCGAGGACCTCCACCTCGTGCACCTTGCGCACCTGGGCACTCCACCCCTCGAAGTGATGGGACGTCCACTCCTCCTTGGTCCAGTGCCGCTGCATGTTGGGGATGACGTCCCGGTAGCAGTCACGGCAGACCCCATCCTCGGCCCAAAGAGAGGCCTCCCCTTCCCAGACCTCTCCGGGCGCCTCGCTCTGGAAGGCATCAAGGGGAATCAGCTTGCGGCACGAGGGACACGTCGCGATGTCGTCGATGGTGGTCAGGTGGTCGTCGGAGCCCCCATGATCTGACAGGTCCGGGTCCTTGATGGCCATCATCTCCGACGTGACCACCTTGACAGAGCGCAACGAGGCCCGCGCCGCGATGGGGTCCTGCTCACAAGCAGGGCACGACGAGGCACCTGGCGCCGGGGTGTAATCCCCGTGCACCGGACAGAATCGCGTAGCCGGTCGGCCCTCAGTCAGCTTGCACCCAGATCATCGGCCCAAAGTATCGCACGGGGACGCCTCGGACCGGCTCCGGAGTCAGCGCCCGGCGTCGTCAATCAGATCCACGAGCGGAAACTCGATCCGCAGGACATCCCTCCGAGCCATGTCCACCAACAAGACGCCGTCTACGTCGAAGGCGAGCAGGTACTCGAGCAGCTGGCGGCGCGTGCTCGGAAACGTCGCGCGTCCCGCCTCGCTGCCCGCCTTCACCTCCGCGACGAATGTGGCGCCGTCCTGCTCGACCAGCAGATCCGCCCGAAGCCGGGCGTACACCCGGTCCCCGTTGACGTCCATGGGCCACTCGTGGGTGATCTGGCGGTCGAGGATCCGGAACCCGAACTCGCGCAGCAAGTCCTCCGCGTCCGCCTCGGCCCGCCGCGCGATGGCCCCCCGGCGCATGTTCCCGCGGCGCACCGCGGACCGCGCTCGAAGCCACAACACCGCAAACAGCAGCGCGAGCACGAGCAGAGCGATGTCGGTTGGCTGCACCACCGGATCCTGCCACGGCCAAGCGGTCGCGCTGCTCGGTGGAGTACGATCCCCCCATGGGATTCGCACGCTGCGCCGCGCTACTCGTGGGTTGGGTGGCGTTGCTGGCCGGCTGTCGGGTTCCTCCCGAGCGCAACCCGCCACCGGCGCTGTCCGCGCCCGCCATCGTCTCGGTGGTGCTGAGCGACGCTCACCCGCTGGCGGGGGCGGCCCGGCTCGCGGTGCGGCGGCTCAACGAGAGCCGGGCGCCCAGCGAGCGGCCGGTCCAGCTTGAGATTGGCCCTCGGGCCAGCGCTGGTCAGGTGCTCGTCCCGGTGACCGCCGACGCGCCGGGATCCTTTGCGGGACTCATCCTCGTGCCACGACGAGGCTCCCTACCCGAGAGCCACCAGGTCGACCCGGCGATGCCGCTGGATCTGCTCGGTGACGATCTTCTCGCTGCCCACGCCCTTGGCCTCTACGACGCAGTGCTGCTCGCTGGCGTCGTCGCACGGTCCGGTCCCGACGCCACCGCCGACCTCCTCGTGGCGCGACTGCGGGCGACCGCTGGGCGGTTCGCGCTGGGGGAGATCAGCTACGCACAGAGCCTCGAACCGCCTCTGGGGCCCAGCGCCATCGTGCGGGAGCTCCCCCGATGAAGCCCTGGCGCCAGGCCAGCACGACGGCTGCGGTGATGGCCCTGCTCGGCGCGGTGGTCCTGGCCGTCGCCCTGCAAAGCGACGGAGCCGCCACTCCGTTCGGGCCCGGAGAGCTCGATGTCCTCGTGACCGCCCGCTCCATGGCCGCCGGGGTCTGGCCGCCGCTGTGGGTGGGCGCGGTGCACCCCGACGCGACGGGGACGTGGTTGGGGGCTGCCGTGTTGTCTCCCCTGCTGCGGCTCGGACTGCCCGACGTGCTGGCGCTCAAGTTGGCCGCATGCGCGCACTTTGCGCTGTTCGTGGGGGCGACCGCCGGATTTGCGGCGCGCCGCGGGGGCGTCGTGGCGGGAGCCCTCGCGGGCTCGGTGCTCGCACTCGGCGCGCCGGCCCTGCTCGCTGCTCAGAGCAAGTATCTGGCCACGACCGTCGAGATCGCGGGGATCGAGGTCGCGCTGCTGTGGGCGACAGCCGAGCTGTCCCGGCGGGAGCGCGTTCCCGGGTGGGCCATCGGGGTTGTCGGGGCGGTGCTCGGGTTGGCGATCATCTACAGCCTGCACGCCGCGATCGTGGCGCTCCTGATCGCTGGCGCCTTGCTCGGCACGGGGCCCCGCCTCCGGCGCGCCGCGTGGCTGCTGATCCCTGCGCTGGCGGTGATGCTCCCCTTCTCCTGGATGCGCGATCCGCTGGGCCCACAGCGCACCGGGCTCTCGGTCAAGACCCTGGGACCTGGCGATCTGCTGGCGCTGCTCGACATCTCCGACCTGGGCACCCTGCTGTCTCGGGCCCCCTTCGCACTCCTGCACGAGACCGAGCACATCGGCCCGGACTCGCCCTTGCGCCTGCTGCACGTCCCTCTCGCCGCCCTGCTCGCTGCAGCGCTCCTCGGCGCCGTCGTGCTCGCTGTTCGCCGGCGCCTGCCGCATCCCGAGCTGCTCGTGCTGCTCTTCGCGGTGGGCACGGCCGCGCCCTTGCTCGTCGCTGGCGACCTGCTCGGCTACCCCGCCGCCTACCGTTACTACGCTCCCGTGATCGCCGGAGCCGCCATCCTCCTCGGCGTGGGGGTCGCCCGTGCCCCAAGACGGGAGCGGAGCGTGGCGATCGGCATCGTGGCGGTGGGTGCGTGCATCGCCCCAGGCCTCTTCACCGCGCCTCGCGCCACCGCTACGGAGCTGAGCCGCCCCATGGCCGCGTTCTTCGCCGGGCAACACCGCCTGGGCTTCGCCCAGCACCCGCTGCACACCCAGTTCCTGATGCTCACGCCGTTTGTCCGCGATGACGAGCTTGCGGGCTGGCTCCAAGGCTACGGGGTCCACGTGGGGCGCGAGTTCACCCGGCAGCAGCCCACCGCGCTGATCGAGCTGCGTGACGAAGGGACGTCCCCGCACGTCGCCATTCCCGGCCCCGTGAATCGCACCCTTCACAAGACCCTGCCGCAGCGTTGGATCGCCGCAGCGGACTGGCTGGGGGAGCCGCACCGTCAGCACTTCCTGCTCGGCGTGGGCCTCGGCGCCGCCGAGGACGGGGTGCTCGATGCCCGCGACTCCGCGCTGCTGGGGGCGCTCCCTGCGGCGGACCAGTCCGCGTTCTGGCAAGGCGTGGGCTCCGCCTTGGGCGAGCGTTGGTTTTGGGCGGGCCAGGCCGTCCCGCTCGTCTACAGCCAGGAGGTACCGCTGAGCGAATCAGCCGGCAATGCCCTGCTCGGAGGCCTCGTGACCACCGGTGGCCGGGACGCCCCGAGCCTGGACCGCGTGCTCGCTCCCGGTCTGCACCCCAGCCGTCCGCTGCATCCGACGCCAAGCTTGCGCCTCGCGCATCCGCACCCGTTCACCTATGCGGATCTGGGCGTGGTGGGCCGGGGCGAGGTACCCATGGGGCCTCGCTAGGGAACTCCGCGCTAGGACTTGGTCAGCGCCGCCGCGAGCACCTCGAGCCGCGTCGTCGGGTCAGAGGAGCCGAGATAGCTCTGCGAGAGCTCGGCCATGACCGGGAGCTGCCAGGCCAGAAGCCAGGCAGGGTCCTTGTGCTGACGCAGGGCATCGGCGTCGAAGATCACGTTGGGCGCCTTGCTCGGCAGCAGGTCGATGAGCGTGCTCAGGGCCCGATCGAACGCGCGCCCATCGGCCACCCCTGTCTGGGCAACCGGCTCGACGTCGGCGAAGCCGTCCTCATCGAAGTCGCCGATCCGCACTGCCTCACGGGGATGGAGCACGCCCGCGTATCGCCCGTCACCAGGCAGCGGCGCGAACTGGCTGAGCTGCACCGCGGATCCGTAGATCCCAGGGACATCGCCCACCTTTGGGACGAGGCATACCCAGCCATCGTCCTCGATCACTTTCTGCGCGACCTCAACCGCGTCCGCGCGATCCGCCTTCGCCCAGCGGGGAGGGCCGGGCAAGCGCGGCGGCCCACTCAGCGCGATGACCCGCATGCGGTCGGGGAGGGCCTCCGCCGGGTCGCGGCGGGATCCAGGCCTCCACTCGTAGCCGCCCACCAGCGATGTCCCGTGCACCTCGCCGAGCACGCGGCGCTCCTCCGCCGTCACTCCGGACAGTGAGAAGTTGAACATTCCAGGGAGCTTCGCCCCCGAGGGGTCGTCGTGATGCACCGCCCGTGCGACGTCGGCGAGGCTGGCACTGGGGCCCAGCGATTGGCCCTTGAGCAGCTTGCCCAGACCCTCGCTCCAGATCGGCACCCCATCGGACAGCGACACCTCACCGACCCGGCGCTCCGGCGCCCCCTCGGGGCGAGCGAGGTGCCAGCCAGCCGCGCGCGCGTCGGGCGCTTCGAAGACGGCGAGCACCGGTGCGCCAGAGTCCTTGGCCAGGCGGTCGGCGAGCTCATCCATGCAGCGCAGCCACCAACCGGACGATGCAAAGGCGATGGCGGTCCCCGCTCCAGCGGCGGGCTTCCCCGAGGCGAGCCCCGCGAGGTCCACACCTGTCAGCATCTGGAACACCGTCTCATCCCACTCGGGGCCGCCTTGCTCATTGAGCGCGCGGGAGACAGCTTCGGGAGTCACGGGGGCCCCCGTCATCAGCAGGCCGGTCGGGTGCGGCATCACGTCGGCTCCATTCGTCGGGCGATTGGCCCGGAACGGCGGCGACATAGCGCACCGAGCATCAACAGGCCACCCACAAGGTCGCCCCGGGCGGACTCAGGCGGGCTTCGCCTCGCCCGACGTGTCGGCCGTGGTGACGGACTCGAGCTTGACCTCGGCCCGCGGATCGGGCGCGGTCTCGGCGACCAGCGTGACCGGCTTCATGGGAGAGCTCGCGTTGCCGGCAGCCGGCACTACGCGCGCGCGCCCGAGCTCCACGTGCGGAAAGTTGCCCAGATCCCCCAGGAGCCGATCGACGCTGCGCCGCACGGCGCTCTCCGCCGATGGCGGGTAGGTGATCGTCACGAGCTCAGTGGTGTACTCGGTCGCCCGCACGTCATGGGGGGCGCCCTCGGGCTCCAGCAGCTTGAGGATCGTCGGCCAGTCGGTGAGCCGCTCATCGGGTCGCTTCACCAGCGCGCCCTTGATGAAGCGGGTCAGCCCCTCAGGCAGCCCGGAGCGGATCCGGTCGATGTCTGGCGGGGCCTTGCGCACGTGCATCTGCAGCAGCTCACGCACCGTCTCGGAGTAGAACGGCACGCGCCCGGTCACCATCTCGAACGCCATGATGCCGAGCGAGTAGATGTCCGCTCGTCCGTCTACGGGCTTGCCGACCGCAGCCTCGGGCGCGAGGTAGCGCGGCGTGCCTTCAACGACCTTCGCGCGCTTCTGAGACGGGTTCTTCTGGATCCGGCGGGCGATGCCGAAGTCCATGAGCTTCACGCGGCCGGTCTTGTCCACCGCACAGTTCGCCGGCTTCACGTCGCGGTGGACGATCCCCTGGTCATGGGCGTAGGAGAGCGCAGTGGCCATCTGGCGCAGGATGTCGGTGGCCTCGGCGGGGGCCAGAATCCGGCGCTTCTTGAGCAGCTTGCTCAGGTCGGTGCCCGAGACGAGCTCCATCACGATGAAGTAGGTCGCGTAGGCCGCCTCGGTGTCGAAGATCTGCACGATGTTGGGGTGCACGAGCCCTGCGATGGTGCGGGCCTCCTGCAGGAACCGGTCCCGGAAGCTCGTGTCGTACACCAGGGTGTGCGACAGCATCTTGGTGGCGACCAGGCGGTTCAGCGCTGGGTGCAGCGCCTGGTAGACGCGGCTCGTCGCGCCTTCGCCGATCTTCTGAAGCAGGCGGTACTTGCCCACCCACTCCATGCCGCCATCACGCTCCAGGCGCTTGCCGAGGATCTCGGTCAGGAAGCGGGCCAGCGGGGGGTAGTCGCGCAGCAGCGGCTGCAGCGTCTCTTTGTCCACCACGAGGGTCTCGACGGGCTCCTCGGCGATCACGTCCGCGTTGCGCTTGTCGCCGGTGAGCAACGCCATCTCGCCGACCAGCTCCCGCGGCCCCAGCTTGACCACGTGACGGCTCGCACCGGTCGCATCAGACAACATCACGCGGACCTGGCCCGACATGATGATGTGCATGTTGTCGCCTTCGTCGCCCTTGCTGATGATCCTGCTGTCCTTGTCGAACGAGCGGTGTTCCATCTGCTCAGCGAGCTGGATCAGCCCTTCTCGGGCGAACGCCGAGAATCCGTTGACCTCAGCGAGAAAATCCGCGATCTGCCCCGTGTCCATAGCCATCCGCGCATTAGACCGGAGGGACTGGCCAGCGGCAAGGTCAGCAGCCGCCGTTCGCGCCGCCGGGGCTTCCGAAATCTCCCGAGCCGTAGGTAGGGCCGCTGGTCGGCGTCGCGCACCAGTTGGCCTCATTCCCGATGGCCGGGTAGGCCGGCGAGCCGGGATAGATCGATGACGCGCCCGCAGGGTTCGGCAGACTGTCGGTGTAGTCGAGCCCGAAGATCTCGGTCCCGGCTGGGCTGAACAGAACCACCTCGTCCGCCCCGTTGGCGAGGGTGATGGCGGTGCCGTAGGACCAGTCGAGGCTGACGCCGCCGTTGGTAGCGAGCGAGGGGTCTCGCCCGAGCACGATGTAGCCCCCCGGTGCGATGACCAGCGGAGCCGACGGCGAGAGGACCACCGTGTCGCTCTCCCGGTCGGCCAGCGTCCAGCCCGACAGATCGATGGCCGCGCCGGTGGCGTTGAACAGCTCCAGCCACTCACCGAAGTCGTCGTCCACGGCCGCGGGATTGGTCATGACCTCGGTCACGAGCACGTCGCCCGGGTTCGCCGGGCCCGCCGTGGCGTCGTCGTCATCCCCGGTGGCGTCGTCGTCGTCGGCCGTGGCGTCATCGTCATCCCCGGTCGCGTCGTCGTCGTCGGCCGTGGCGTCGTCGTCATCCCCGGTGGCGTCATCGTCGTTGGCCGTCGCGTCGTCGTCGTCGGCGCTGTCGTCGTCGTCGGCCGCGCTGTCGTCGTCGTCATCGTCGCCGCGACCGCCTCGCGTGGGGCAGCCGGGCAAGATCAGCGCCCCGAGGAGCAGCAAGAGGAGGCAGTGGGGAGCGCGCTGGGTCATCGAGGTTCCGGGCTAGGGTCGTTGAGCATCATTGCTTGCGCCGCCCTCGGGTCGCAGGCCGAGCCGGTGTTCGGGCCTCGGCCAGGGCCTCCTCGAGCTCCTCAGCGCCCGCCATGTCCGCGCGGAGCGAGTCAACGACCCGGCCGAGCGGCGCCGCAGACTCATGGTCAGGGCTGGTGCCGGACGTCACGAGCGACAGCCGCAGCGACTTGAGCTGATGCAGCGCCGAGCGCGCCCGCGCCCGCAGCCGGGTGTCCGTACGTCGCGCACCCGCCAAAGCGGCCATGCGCTGCCGCACCGCCACGTCGGTCTGGGTCAACGCCTCGTGGGTCTGGGCGTCGAGCCCCGCATCCGCGAGCTCCACCTCGAGCTCCGCCGCCTCGCGCAGCAGCTGCTCTTCGTCCTCGCCAAACAGATGCTCGGCGATCTCCCGGCGCCGGTGGAACAGCTCATCGAGGGCCGCGCGGGTGTCGTCCAGCGCCTTGCGGCCTGCGTCGTCCAAGGACTCGCGCAGCGGATCGAGCCTCGCCAGCTCTTCCCGCAGCTCGTTGTGCAGTGGCGGCTCCGCCGGACCGTCGGTCATCCGCGGCACCCGAAGGAAGGGATCGGGAGCTCGGGGAGCGGTGTCGCGAGAGCCCTGCGTACCCGAGCTCTCCGGCGCCGCCTCCCGGTCGGGCTTGCTGCGCTCACCCAGCCCGTAGAGGACCCCGAGGATCGCCTGAATACCCGTGTCCTCTCGCTCCCGGTGGAGACGGGAGAACGAGGGCGCCACCTTGCCGAAGTGAATCGCCAGACCGATCAGCCAGAACACCGCCCACGACGTGTTCGTGCCCATGACCGTGAGGCCAAGGATGACGGCGAGGAACGTCGTCAGGTGGCGGCTGAACGAGCGAACCTTGTGCACGTCCACCAGGCGAGCGGCGCCGCTGGCGTCCACCCCATGCACTTGCTGGAACAGAAGCGACTTGTGCAGCGGCCGCACTGCGGCCTCGGATTCGTCCTCGCGACGAAACAGCTCGTCCCCTTCGAGCTCTCCCGCCTTGATGGCACGCACGAGGCGGCCTTCCTTGTAGGTGACCGGGCGCTCGTCGTCGTAGACGACAAAGCGCGGCTCGCTGGCGGCGTTCATTGCGCCGCGAGTCTATGCGTTCGGCCGGGCAGATTCGACCCTCAGTCGATGCGGACGTCGTTCACCTTGAGCGTCAGCCGCTTCCCACCCGACTCGGGGAGGAAGAAGAGGACATCGTCGCCCTCGTAGGAGGTCTCGACGGGCTGGCCGACGTAGTCGGTGCCGACGGTGTACTTGACCTCTTCGTGGGTCGTCGCGCCATCGGCGCCCACCCACCCGACGAGCGTGCCGCGCTTGAACTTCTGGTAGTGGGCTCCGCAGAACCCCTTTGCGCGCACGTCCTTGCCGCACTCGTCGACCCGGCACACCTTGGCGCCGGCCTTCGCCTTCGCCTTCGGAGCCTTCGGAGCCTTCGGAGCCGGAGCCTTGCCAGCCGGAGCCTTCGCAGCGGGAGCCTTGCCAGCCGGAGCCGCCGCCGCAGCGCTCGCCACCTCGCTGGCCTCATCGACCGTGGTCTTGAGGGAGTCCAGAGCTGTGGACAGCTCGCTCAGCGTCTTCTCGAGGCGGTCCAGCTTGTTCCGCAGATCCCGGACCTCGGCCCGGGTGGGAAGGCCCTTCTGGTCCAGCACCTCGTAGATGATGTCCTCTACGGGGGTCTGGAGGATGGGAATCAAGCGCTCTGCCAGGGGTCCCAGAATCATGCTCATCGTCTACTTCTCCGTCGCGGGTGCGGAATCGATCGTGCGCTTCGCGATGCCGCGAATCTCATGCACGAGGCGGGTCGCCTCGCGGCATCGGTAGTCGAGCATGTCCACGCGGTTGCGCAGCTCTCGGAAGTCGGCGCGAGTAGGGAGGCCCTTGTGCGCGACAATGCCCTCGAACACCTCCTCCACTGGCCCACGCAAGTGCGGGAGCACAGAGTCGCTCAAGGAGGAGGAGAGATAGGAGGAGATGACGCCCATAGATTGTCCCGCACCGCAGCGACCGCACCTACCCGGTACGATCAAGACACTCAGCGCCGGGAAGGTAGATGGCGCCTGATCCCAGTGTCAAGGAAAGAACCCTGATGTTCATTGCGTTTGCGGCGGATGCTTGCAACCAGCATTCAATGCTGGCCCTGGTTGCGATGGTCGCCCTTCTCCCAGGGTGCGCCCCAGCCCCCGTGGTCGCGACGCTGGAAGCGCGCCCCTCAGGCAAGTACGACGAGGAGATCAGCTGGACCGCGCAGGTCCCACCCGGCACCGGCAAACACGCCGTCGCCGTGGAGATCGAGATCGACGGCGCGCAGCTGATGGGCTGGGCGAAGACGACCTACGCCATGAGCATGATGGTGGACGTAGGCTGGCTCCAGGGCGACACGCTGGAGCAAGAGCTGTGGAAGACCTTCCCCGTGACCGAGGAGAAGCGACTCGGCGAGGAGGACGGCGTGGTCAAGATCGCGTTCCTGGCCGCCGGTGAGCCGCTGCCGTCAGGGTTTCGCAAGCCTCCTTCGCAGAAGGCCCTCTCGTTCAGCCCAGACCCAGGTGAGGCCACGCTGCGCGTGCGTCTGAGGACCCCCAACGGAGCAGACCGCCGCTCGCTGAAGGCCGTGCGCACGGTGCGCCTGCTGGTGCGGAGCCGCAGCGATGCGGCCTTGACCCAATGGGTGGAGCAGGAGCGCGCCGTCAGGAAGTGACGATGGCGTCGCCCGGCGACCACACCGACCGGTCTGCCCTGCCCTGCTGCCACGCGCTGCCATCCACCGGGGGCTTGCCGTAGAAGCGCTCAAACGTCGCATGCACGGGGGCGCACACCGCCTGGGCGGGGGCGAGCGCGTCGGTCAATGCCGAGGCCGCCGCCTCCTGGCCCGACTCCACGCCGACGACCGCGAGCGACACCGGCCCTGCCGCCGAGCCCCAGCCGCGCACGACGTCCGGCTCCAGCAGCGAGGTGAACGCCTCGCAGGTGAACACGACGCGCTCCCCGCCCACATCGAGGTCGTACGCGAGGAACGGGCCAAACTCAGGCTGACGCTTGATCGCGAACCACGTCGCCGCGATGCGATGGCCGTAGCGCAGCGCGAGCCACGGCGCGCCGAGGGGGTTGTCCCGAGCCAGGTTGCCGAGCTTGCCCGGTACGTCGTGCTTGGGCAGGTGCGGAAAGCCCCAGGCGCGCACCGTCACGCCGGCGATGCTCGCCGTCTCGCCGGGGTTGGCGAGCACGAATCGATCGCGGGGAATGCCCTGGTAGGCGATGAGGTACTCGCGGACCTGGGGCGGGGCGAGGATGGGCACCGGGCCCAGGTGGTTCACGACGCTCCGCAGATCCTTGATGTGCTCGTGGTGGCCGTGGGTCAGCAGGATGGCGTCGGCGCCGTCGAGGTCGGACAGGCGCGCGTGAGTGTCGTCGAGCAGTGGGGTCACGCACGGGTCGAGGACCAGCGTCGGCCCGCCGGGGACGTCGAGACGAAAGGTGGACCATCCGAACCATTGAACTCTCATGCGGGCAACCTCGGGGAGCTGGGGTGGGCGCCGGCCAAGAGGTGACGGGCGGCCAGCACGACGGCGTGGACTTGCAGATCGAGCAACATGCCGACCCCGGGATCCAGGCCGCCGTCCTCTCCGGTGAGCCGCGCATCGGTGGCCGGCGGCGCCTCCCCTGAGGCTCGCATCGCGACCAGGCGCTCTTGGGCTCGGGCAGCGGCGCCCGGCAGCGGTGGAAGGTGCAGGAACAGCGCGGGCGTAGCGCCACCGACCAGCGCAAGCAGGGCGACGTAGTAGACGGCGTTGCACAGGTAGGTGCCGGCAGAGTTGCTCACGTCGGCCGGCACACCGCAGTGGCGCATCGCATCGACCAGCGCGTTCACATCCACGCCGGTCATCAGTCCATCGGGGGCTCCAGGCACCAACGGCGCCGAGCGCACGGTCCGGCCCGCGTTGTCGGCGATCCGAAAGTCAGCGATGTTCAGGGCTGCGCGCTCCACGCGCACCGCTCGAGCCCGACCGTGCAGTCCCAGCAGGAGCACGGCGCTCGGGGCGAGCTCGTCGATGGCCGCCCGCAGGCGGAGCGGCGCCTGGGTGAGGTCGACTGGGAGAACGACCGGCGCCGCGTCGAGTTGGGCGGCGGCACGCCGGGCGACCTCGGTGGTGCTGTTGGACTCCCACGGCCCGAACGGCTCGAACGCCGTGAGGAGCAAGCTCACGCAGGGAGCTCCGGCCCGGTCCAGCCCTCCAGCGACGCCCGCAACGTCTTGAGGAAGCGACCCGACCGAGCCCCGTCCACCGCGCGGTGGTCGTAGGTCAACGTGAGGAACATGCGCGGGCGGATCGCCACGACGTCGTCGCCGTGCTCATCCACCACGGCCACCACGCGCTTGGTGATGGCTCCGGTCGCCATGATCGCTACCTGCGGTTGGTTGATCAGCGGCATCGAGACGAGGTTCCCGTTGCTGCCCACGTTGGTGATGGTGAAGGTGCCGCCGCTGAGATCGGCCCCGGTGATCGTGCCCGCCCGGGACTTGCTCACCAGGGCATCGAAAGCCTGAGCGAACTGGACGAGAGACATGCCGCCAGCGTCTCGCACCACCGGGACCACCAGCCCCCCGTCGGGCTTGGCCACAGCCACGCCCATGTTCACGGCCCGATGCAGGATCTGCTGTCCATCGTGGGTGAGCGACGCGTTGAAGCCCCGGTGCTCGACCAGGGCCTGTGCGACCGCCCAGGCGATGCAGACGGTAAAGCTCAAGCCGGCGCCCGTGGCTTGCGCGAAGCGCTCCTTGTTGGCCTTGCGCCAGTCCCAGAGCTGCGCGAGATCGATCTCGACGATGGTGGACACGTGAGGCGCGCGCCACCACGTGTAGGCCATGTGCTCGGCCATCGCCTTGCCCAGCCCCGAGAGCGGCACGACCTCGTCTCCCTCGTAGACCTGCGGCGCGTAGCGCTCAGCCGTCGCAGGGGCGAACGGCGCCACGATGCGGTTGGCGAAACCGCCCAGCGGCATGCTCTGGCCCGGCCGGTACCCGCCCGGCGGCTCGGCGAAGCCGCTGCCTGCGCCCCCGTCGGCGATGAACTGCTCGATGTCCCGGCGAGAGACCCGCCCCGCGCGGCCCGTGCCCACCACCGCAGACAGGTCCACGTCGTTTTCCCGCGCCAACCGCCGCACCACCGGCGAGACAAACAGCTTGCTGTCCCCACCAGCGCGGAACGCCCGGTTGCGCTCTGCGGGGTCCCGAGGGCTCGGCGCGACGGCGGTGCGCGGTCGCGGCGGGCTGGGGGCCGCGACCGATGCCTTCTTCTTCGGCGGTGCCTTGCGCGGTCCGGCGAGCAGCGACGCATCCACCGACTCGCCCTTCGCACCGAACAACGCCATCACATCGCCGACCTGCACCACGTCTCCGGCGGCGGCGGTGTGGGCGAGGACAAAGCCCTCCTCCAGTGAGGGCAGGTCCGTCTCGACCTTGTCCGTGGAGATGGTGACAAAGGCTTCGTCGCGGGACACATAGTCCCCGGGCTGCTTGAGCCAGGCGACGATGGTGCCCTCGGCAATGGATTCGCCCAGTCCGGGCAGACGGATCTCGATGGCCATCTCAGTCCTGTGCGCGGCGCGGAACCGCGGGCAACACCGTCAGCGACTCGCTGAGCCCGTGTGCGGCGCAGAGTGTACGCAGCCGGTCCGACGGGGGCGAGGCGAGACGACCGAAGACCTCTGCGAACGACCGCGCCGCCTCCTCAACCACGGCCGACATCTCCGGCAGCTCCGCGCCCCGGCGCGCAGCCAGCACCTCGAGGCTGACCACGCCTGCGTCCGCGATCCCGCACGGCACGATGAGATCGAAGAACGCGAGGTCGGTGGCCACATTCATCGCAAAGCCGTGCAACGTCGTCCAGCGCGATGCCTTGACGCCGATGGCGGCCAGCTTCTCCTCGCCCGACGCTCCGCGCACCCAGGTGCCGGTGCGCCCTTGAACGCGCTCGGTCTCCACCCCGAACGCCCGCGCGGTCCGAATCAACACCTCCTCGACGTTGCGCAGATAGCGGTGCAGGTCCCTCTCGCCGTCCTCGCGCAGCGAGACGATGGGGTAGCCCACCAGCTGGCCTGGCCCGTGAAACGTGATGTTCCCCCCGCGATCGGTGGGCTCCACCGCCACGCCCCTGTCCGCGAGCAGCTCCCGCGACGCGACGAGGTTCTCGCTCCCCCGACCGGTGAAGCTGTGGGTGATGGTGGGCGGGTGCTCCAGCAGGAGCAGCACGTCCTCGATGGCGCCCTGCACCCGGGCGGCGTGCACCGCCCTCTGGAGCGCGAACGCCTGCGCGTACGGGACGGTGCCGAGCCAGATGGGGGTGAACGGGTGCACTGCGGGAACCTAGCGTCTAGCAGGGGTGGGCGAATTGAGGACCGAGGCCCGTGAGGCCGACCCGACTGACTCCGAGGCGCGATGAGAGAGTGTGCCGTGGCACACGATTGAAGAGCAACGACGGAGCCAGGTGGGC
>Ga0222662_1000567_pt1 | contig 28336 bp, 24 predicted proteins | sample AntAcemetagen600_FD_179821 | JGI IMG/M metagenome (GOLD analysis project Ga0222662, IMG submission 179821) | Saline water microbial communities from Ace Lake, Antarctica - #600 | ecosystem: Environmental > Aquatic > Non-marine Saline and Alkaline > Saline | place: Antarctica: Ace Lake... | reverse complement strand
CGGACATGCGCGCGTCCGGGGGCATCGGGGTGAGGGGAGAGCGGGGGGCTTGCGCTCCGCGCAGCGTGCTCGTGACGCTGTGCTGGGCGTCGTCGGGGCCGGGGCCGAGCAGCTGAAACAGCGTCGCCGCGAGCGCTGCGATGTCGATGGGCTTGGGGACGAACGCGTCCATCCCCGCATCGGCGGCGGCGTCTCGGTCTTTGTCGAAGGCGTTGGCGGTGACCGCGATGATCGGCACTGCGGAGGTGTGGGGCGCCCCCTTGCGGATCGCCCGCGCCGCCTGCAACCCATCCATTCCGGGCATGCGCACGTCCATGAGGATCGCTGCGTACCGCCCGGTCCCGGCTTGCCGCACCGCCTCGAAGCCGTCGTTCACGACGTCGCAGGTGAAGCCCAGGCGGGCCAGCGTGAGTCGCGCCACCTCCTGGTTCACCGGGTTGTCCTCGGCGACGAGCAGCCGCCGGCCCGCACCGATGTGCGCGGGGATGCGGGGCATGGAGTCGATGTCGTCGCGGGGGGCTTGGCGGCGAGCCGTGGTGGTGTCGCCGATGGGCAGCTCAAACCAGAACGTAGAGCCGGCTCCGGTGCGGGAGTTGACACCAATGGTGCCGCCGAGCCGGTTCACCATCTCGCGGGAGATGGCGAGGCCGAGGCCGGTGCTGCCGGTGGTGTCCACGCGCACGCGCTTGTGAAACGCCTCGAACACGCGCTTTGTCTGGGCCTCGGACATGCCTGGCCCGTCGTCCTGCACTTCCACCCGGATGCTCGGCGTGCCGGCGCTCTCGATGGCGACCACGCGCACCTGGACAAAGCCGCCCTCGGCGTACTTGACCGCGTTGGAGATGAGGTTGGCGAGGATCTGCTTGAGCCGCATCGGGTCGACGACGACTGGGGGGACCTGGTCCCGCCGCACCGCGACCTCCAGCGTCGTGCCGGTCTGGCGGGCCTGATCCTCGAACATGGCCACGCTCTCTTCGATCGCCGAGACGGGATCGATGAGCTGGGGGCGCACTGCGATCACGCCCGCTTCAACCGAGGAGAGGTCCAGGACGTCGTCGACGATGGTCTTCAGGGTCAGGGCGGACTTCGCGGCGATGCGGGTCAGGCGCTCGGTGTCCGGGTCGAGATCCGCCTCCATGAGCAGCTGGGTGCTGGCCATCAAGCCGTTGAGCGGCGTGCGGATCTCATGGCTGACGTTGGCCATGAAGCGGCTCTTGACGTTCGTAGCGTCCTGGGATTCCCGCAGCGCGAGGGCGAGGCTCTTGTTGGCGTCTGCGATCTCGTGGGTGCGCTTGCGCACCTCTACCTCGAGGTCCGCCTGGATCATCTCGTAGCGGCGACTCGACAGGTACGAGAAGCCGATGGCCACTCCCAGAATCACAAAGTCGAGCAGCAGCGGCCCGCGCAGGTAGCCATGCCCAGGAGCCAGTCCCAGAGCCCGGCCACGCCGAGGCTGGCGATCGCCAGGCTCAGATCCCGACGCTCTGCGGGGTCGATTCCCTTGGCGCTCCTCACCACGTATCCGCAGTAGCCGATCACCGCGATGCCCCAGGGGATCCAGGCGATCGCCGCGGCGCCCAGCGGCATCCACTGCACCGAGCGCCCGAACAGATCGACCCGGACCTCCCCGGCTCCGCTCACAAACAGCTCGGTGGCGAGGGCCAGATAGAGCATCAGCCCATGGATGGGCAGCACCGCAGCGGGCAGCCACTGGTGTCGCTCCTCTCCGGCGAGGTCGCGCACGGTGCTCACGCCCAGGATGGCAGCCAGCACGAGCACGCCCAGCGACAGCCGCAGCGCCATCGCCGCCGGCGCCGCATCCTCGGCGGCGTAGTGAAGGATGCGCGTCACGAGGTACGCCAGCGCGGTGAGCCCCCACAGCGAGACCCACAGGTGCAGGCGCTCAGTCCGACGGCTCGCCCAGATGGTCCCGTGCTGTACGAGCACGTACAACGCCGCCCCGGTGAGGGCGACGAGGAGCATCGTTGCGGGATGAGCAAGGCCGCTCATGCAGACACCTCCGAGTTCCATTGGCGATGCAGTGTATCGAGGACGGCGCCCAACTCCTGCTCGGCCTCCGTCCAAGCGGCATTCGCCCCCCGAAGATCGTTGCTGCTCATCTCCAGATCCCGCGCCACCATCTGGAGCCTGAGCGCTCCCACCGTGCCCGCGAGCCCCTTCAGGCTATGGGCCGCGCGGTGCATGGTCTCGCCGTCGCCGGACTCGGCTGCGGTGCGGCCCTCGGTGATGCGGGCCCGGGCGCTGCTCGCGAACCACGTCACCATGTCCGAGACGAACTCGGGATCGTCGAGCTCACCGGCGAGCGAGGACAGCACCTCGAGATCGACCCGACCAAGCCCTCCGGATGGTCGGAGACCGGGGTGCGTGACCGACGGGCCCCGCAGCGTGGTGCGAAGCTGCTCGACCCGCACCGGCTTGTGCAGCACCTCTTCGAGCCCCGCTCCGGCGCACCGCGCGCGGGTCTCTTCCGTCGTGTCCGCAGTGACGGCGACGATGCGCTTCGGGCACCGGCTCCCCAGCGCACGAAGCAGCTGTGCCGTCTCCAGACCGTTCATGCCAGGCATGTGCAGATCGAGCAGCAACAGATCGAACTGCTGTCCAGCCCGAAGCACGTCGAGCGCCTCCTGACCGGAGCCGACCCATCGCCCTTCGGCGCCGAGCTCCGACAAGCGCCGCAGCAGCACTTCGCCGTTGACCTGCATGTCGTCCACGACCAGCACGTTGAGCTTCTCCGAGATTCCCTCAGGCACAAAGACCGAGATCTCGGTGCCGGCGGGTCGCTCATCGTCCAGCACCAGCGAGCCGCCCATCTGCTGCACGAGGCGCCGCGCGAGGAACAGCCCGATCCCCTTGGGCGGGCGCAGCGCGGAGTCGGTCGCGCCCACCTGGAGCAAGGTCTCGCCGCTCTCCATGGCCGGCAGCCCGGTCATTCCGGGGCCGTCGTCGGTGACCACGAACTGAAGCATCGCGCGCCGGGCGCCCCCAGATTGGATCCGTCGTACGCCCAGGCGCACGGTGGTCTCGGCGTGGCGCACTGCGTTGTCGACCAGCTCGCGCAGGACGCGCATCACCCGGCTGCGGTCGATGACGAGGTCGCCGGGCATCGGGCGCAGCTCGAAGCGCAGCTCCGCCTCCTTGCTGGCTTGCTTGTACCCGCCCCGAATCTCCTGCAGAAACTTCTCCGCGGAGATGGGGGAGGTGGAAGTTGGCTGAGCGCTCTTGTCGATCTGCGCCACCTCGAGCAGGGCTTCGACCGCCTCGTGCAGCCGTCGCTCGGCCATCATCATCTCTTCGAGGTCGCCCTGTAGATCGCGGTTCTCTCGGGCCTGGGCCTCCTCCAGGAGCGCCTCGGTGAGGCCCAAGATCATCGCCAGGGGCGTGCGTAGCTCGTGGCTGACCGTGCCGAGGAAGGCGACCCGAGCTCGGTCGGCGCGATCCGCCTCCCACATCGCCAGCTGGAGCTTCTCTTCGGTCTTGCGCTTGTGCACGAGCACGTCGCCCATCTGGGTCGCGGACGCGGCGAGCTCGGTCTCGCGCTGGTTCACGGTGCGCTGGTGGAAGAGCAGCGCCAGGCCCACGATCGTGCCTGCCGTGGTCACCGAACCGAGCCGCGCCACGGCGAGCAGGAGGTCGGACGGAGGGGGATCGAGCACGCCGAGAATCGGGAGCTGGCTACCGATCGCGATGAGCACGACCCGGGAGACCACCACTCCCACCCGGGCCCACGCAGGCGCGTCCTTGAGGATGGGCAGGGTCACCACGAGCGGAGTGAAGAGTCCGAGCACCACCCAGGAGTCTCGACCCAGGAACCACGTGTACCCAAACGAGTTTGTGTCGAACGCGAGCTGGAAGACCACGCTGGCAAGGATGTACCGCTCCTTGCGGATGAGCAGCCAGGCCGCCGCGGTGAGCGCCACGCCCAGCCAGCCCACCGGCGCGACCTGGTGCAGGCCGATCCCATGAAAGAACAGCGGCCCGGCCATGAAGACCAGGACGAGGGCACCCGCCATTCGCTCGGTGTGTTTCACCGCGCGGCGGTCCGCGGGACGGTCAGCAGTGGGTCCCAGTTCTCAGCGCGAGAGGGCCGCCCGAAGTGCCAGCCCTGCCCGAACTCGCAGCGCAGATCGGTGAGAAACGCCGCCTGCTCCTTCTCCTCGATGCCCTCGGCGACGACCTCGAGCCCGAGCTCGTGGGCCAAGGCGAGCGTCGCGCGGGTGATGGCTTCAGAGCGCTCGTCTCCGGGCAGCGTCGAGACGAAGGAGCGGTCGAGCTTGAGGGTGTCCAAGGGAAACTTGACGAGGTAGGCGAGCGAGCTGTAGCCCGTGCCGAAGTCGTCCAGGGCTACCCGCACCCCTAGATAGCGCAGCGACGCCATCACGGACTGGATGAGGTCCGGCTCGCGGGCGAAGACGCCCTCGGTGAGCTCGATCTCCAGCCGCTCTGGAGCGAGGCCCACGGACTGCAGCGTGGTGGTGATGGTCTCGCACAGGTCGCCTTCGAGGAACTGCAGCGGCGAGACGTTGACGCAGATGCGGACTGGCTTACCGGCGGCCGTGTGCCAGGGGAGCACGTCGGTGCAGGCGCGGTGGAGCACCCAGGCGCCGAGCTGGCTCGCGAGGCCGGTGCTCTCTGCCAGCGGGATAAAGACGTCCGGGGGGACGCGCCCGTGGACGGGGTGGACCCAGCGGCACAACGCTTCGAACGCGATGGGCTCCTCGCTGCCGAGCTCCACGATGGGCTGGTACTCGAGGTGCAACTCCCCGCGGTCGATGGCCCCAGCCAGATCGGTCTCCAGCGAGAGCCTGTCGATGGCTTCCTGATGGGCCTCCTCGGAGAACACCGCGACCCCCCCGGGCAGGGTTCGGGCGCGCGTGAGGGCGCTCAGGGCGTGCCCCAGGAGGTCTTGGGGGCCGAGATCGGCAGGTCCTTGGGCGATCCCGACGGCCGCGCCGCATCGAACCTCGGTCCCAGCGAGCACGAAGGTCTCGCACAGCGCCGCGCGCAGGGTGCCGCCCAGGCGCAGGGTCATCGCGGGCGTCGCGGAGGGATGCACGAGCAGAGCGAACTGGAACCCCACGATGCGGCACAGAGACTCGGCCAACGGAGCGCCGATGCCTCCCTGGGCGGCGAGGGCGGCGAGGACGGACTGGAGGCGGCGCGCGGTCTGCTCGGCGAGCAAGTCCGATGCCTCCCCGCCCAGGGTCGTGGCGATGTGCTCCGCGCGCTCCAGGGAGATCACCATCACCGTGGGGAGACCGCCGGTCCCCCGGCCAAGCTCGGTCCGCACCTGCTCGAGGAGGAGAGTTCGGTTCGGCAGGCCGGTGCGCCGGTCATGCAGGCTGGGGGTGCTCAAGTCCGAGATCGACCCTGCCGCTCGGGTCACCAGACCCTGGCTGTTGCGGACCGCGGCCCCGCGCACGAGCACCCAGACCCAGTCTCCGATCTTGCTGGACCGGAACCGCGCCTCCACCGCGAGTCGCTCCGTGTGCCCCTGAAGGAGCGCGCGCACCGCGTTCTGCATGCGGTCGTGGTCGTCGGGGTGGAGGACCTTGTGCAGGTCGCCCGCGGCCCGGGTGAACGGCCCGGCCCCCTCGAGGCCGAACAGCCCGTCGGAGCCCTCGGAGAGGTAGATCTCGCCTTGGGGGACGTCCCAGTCCCACAGGACGTCCTTGGCGCCCCGGGCCGCCAACGCATAGCGCTCCTCGCTGCGTCGCAGCGCCGAGTCGGCGCGCTTGCGATCGAGCTGGCCGAGGACGCGCGCCAGCAGCACGTCCATCTCCGCTGGCTTCGTCACGTAGTCGTTGGCGCCGCTTTGGAGGGCCAACACGACGGTGTTGGTGTCGGATCGGGACGTCAGCATCACGACCGGCAGGTCCGCAGGGCCGGTGTGTCGCCGGATCTGCTTGAGCACGTCGATCCCCGACATGCCCGGCATCATCACGTCGAGCAGCACCAGATCGAACGGCACGCCGAACGACAGCGCCTGCAGCGCGGCGCGCCCGCTGTGTTGCACCTCGACCTCAAAGCCACGGGCGCTCAACCGCCGCGCCATGACGCGCGCGAGCATCTCCTCGTCATCGACGATGAGGAGGCGGCCTCTGCTGGACGTTCCTGCCATGCGTTCTCCGAGTTCCCCGCATAAACATACGGGGTTGTGGAGACCTATCGGACGGATCAGACCGCGTTGTAGGGACGTCTCGGCTTACAGGCCCTTACCCGGGATCCCGGGGAGCCTCCGGGTGACCGATCAGGGGCTGGTTTCGGTCACCGGCACGTAGATCGCCCCGCCACCCTCGTTGAACTTGCGCGCCATCTCGTCGAGGCCCGCGCGGATCGCGTCGGTGGACAGGGTCTCGCCCTTGCCGATGCTCACGACGTCCGCCAGTCGGTTGGACATCTCGTTGACGTCCTGGCTGATGCGGTAGGCGCAGAACGCTGGCCCGCACATCGAGCAGAAGTGCGCGACCTTGGCGCCGGCCTGCGGCAACGTGGCGTCGTGGTACTCGCGGGCTGTCTCGGGGTCGATCCCGAGCTCGAACTGGTCTTCCCAGCGGAACTCGAAGCGCGCCTTGCTCAGCATGTCGTCCCACTGCTGCGCGCCGGGGTGGCCCTTGGCGAGATCCGCGGCGTGCGCCGCGATCCGGTAGGCGATCATCCCCTCCTTCACGTCGTGCTTGTCCGGCAGGCCGAGGTGCTCCTTCGGAGTCACGTAGCAAAGCATCGCGGTGCCGTACATGCCGATGATGGCGGCGCCAATGGCGGACGTGATGTGGTCGTAGCCGGGCGCGATGTCCGTCGTCAGGGGGCCGAGCGTGTAGAACGGCGCCTCGTGGCAGACCTCTTGCTGCAGGTCCACGTTCTCCTTGATCTTGTGCATCGGCACGTGGCCGGGGCCCTCGATCATCACCTGCACGTCGTGCTCCCACGCGCGGGTCGTGAGCTCGCCGAGGATGCGCAGCTCAAAGAACTGCGCCGCGTCGTTGGCGTCCGCGATGGCGCCGGGACGCAGGCCGTCACCGAGCGAGAACGACACGTCGTACTCCTTCATCACCTCGAGGATGCGGTCGAAGTGCTCGTACAGGAAGTTCTCCTTGTGATGAGCCATGCACCACTTCGCCATGATCGAGCCGCCGCGCGACACGATCCCGCACACCCGATCGCGGGTCAGGGGGATGGCGCGCAGCAGCACGCCGGCGTGCACGGTGAAGTAGTCCACGCCCTGCTCGGCCTGCTCGCGGATGGTCTCGAGGTACACGTCGATGTTGAGGTCCTCGACGATGCCGCCGACCTTCTCGAGCGCCTGGTACAGCGGCACGGTGCCGATGGGCACGGGGCTGTTGCGCAGGATCCACTCCCGGGTCTCGTGGATGTTCTTGCCGGTGGACAGGTCCATGACCGTGTCCGCGCCCCACTTCACCGACCACTGGAGCTTCTCGACCTCCTCCTCGATGGACGAGGAGACGGCGCTGTTCCCAATGTTGCTGTTCACCTTCACCTTGAAGGCCTTGCCGATGATCGTCGGCTCGAGCTCCAGGTGGTTGCGGTTCGCGGGGATGATCGCGCGGCCCTGCGCGACCTCCTTGCGCACGAACTCCGCGTCCATTCCCTCGCGGGCGGCGACGAACTGCATCTCCTCGGTGATCACGCCTTTGCGGGCGTAGTGCATCTGCGAGAAGTTGGTGTCACCGCGATCGACGCGGGGCTGCACCCAGTCCTTGCGGCGCTTCGGGATGCCGTCCTTGGGATCGTGTCCCTGGGGACCCGACGTGTCGTACAGGTGGAAGGTCTCACCGTTCGTGAGCGTGAGCTCGATGAAGGGGATGTTGAGCTCGCCGACGGCGACCTGACGGCGCGTGACGCCTTGAGAGACTGGCTGGTTCATGAGCGCTCCACGGCCCGGGGGCCTCCCGGGGGGTCGGGAGGCTAGCGAATCGAGGGGCCGGGGGCGAGGGGCGAGTGCGCGCGGCGGGTGGAAGCTCTACCTGGCGGGTCCGTCGCCGAGGGCCTCGTCGTCTGAGATCAGGGTCAATGGGCTCATGGCGCCGGTGGACTCAACCCGCAGGGTGTACTCGGCGGGGAAGGACTTGTCGGCGCACCCGTAGCTCTCCACCACGATCGCGATCGTGCCGGAGCCGGGGGCCTCGAAGCTGAACTGCGGACAGGCGAACTCCGGTGGAGGGAAGGTGCAGTCGATCTCGTCGTCCCCGCCCACGAGGTACTCGTCGGTGTTGGGATCGGCGCCGTTCACGGCGTAGGCGCCCGGGTCGAACGTGCTCGCCGCGCTTACCGTGTCCACGGTGACGGTCACCGTGCTGCCGGTCCCTGTCGTAAACGTCCAGATGTCCACGACCTCTTCGTCGCACGGCAGGCTGCCGGCCTCTTCGTCGCTGTTGGCAGCGCCGTCGTCGTCGTCGTCCGCGGCGTCATCGTCGTCCGCGGCGTCGTCGTCGTCGCTGGTTGCGTCGTCGTCGTCGCTGGTTGCGTCGTCGTCGTCGCTGGTGGCGTCGTCATCGTCGGAGCCACCACCGCCGCCGCCGCGGCCGCCGCGGACGGGGCAGCCGGCGAGGAGCACGGCGAGCAGGAGCAGGCTCGCGCGGTCGATGAGGCGCTGGGGGCTCACTGCGGGATCACCAGGTCGTCCTCGACGAGGCTGAAGTCGTTGGTGGTGCTGCCGTTCTCCCGGACGGTGATCTCGTACTCGCCATTGCCGCTCTGGCAGGCGGACGCCACAAAGACGACGACGTGGGGGTCGCTGCCGGCACCGAGCACTTCGGCCTCCGGGCAGGAGAACTCCGGCGGGGGGAAGGTGCAGTCGAACTCGTCGTCGCCGCTGGCGAGCTCCTCCCCGGTGAACGGGTCCGAGCCATCGATGATGGCGACGCCCGGGTCGAAGGCGGTCGACGAGGACACGGTGTCGATGCGCACGGTCACGGTGCTGCTGCTGCCCACGCCCCAGAGCTCGTAGACGTCGATGCGGTCGGCGGTGCAGGGCAGCGTCTCGTTGGAGCCCGCGCCGTCATCATCATCATCATCGTCGTCGTCGTCGTCGTCGTCGTCATCGCCGGTGACCCCGTCGTCCACGAAGCACTCCGCGGAGTTGGAGAAGCCCTCGCCGGGCCCGATCTCGGTGCAGTCGTACGCGAACGAAGCTTCAAAGCACTCCCAGTCGGTGCCGGGCCCCATGTAGCCGGCGCTGCCGGGCTCCAGGTTCGTCGCAGGGCAGTACGTCGCTGAGAACGTCTCGCCCAGGTCGGCCTGCTCGAAGCAGCCCTGCATCGACGCATCCGCCGCTGCGCATCCGCTCTGGGTGTCGTCGTCGTCGTCGTCGGCACCGCCGCCGCCGCGCCCACCCCCGCGTACGGCGCAGCCGACCATCGAGTGCGTCATCAGGACCAGGGCGAGGAGAAGCAAGGACTGGCGCATGGGACCTCCGCGCCGCCCAACTCGTGGCGGCGCGGCAAAATCCCGCGTTCCCGCCCCCGGGTCAAGTGTCAGTTTGTGTCAACCCCAGCCGCTGCTTGATGGAGCTGGCCGACGCGGCCCCGGTGATCCGGTTGTCCTCCACCCCGTCCTTGAACAGGATGATGGTGGGGATGGAGCGGATCTGAAACTCGCTGCCCAGCTGGGGGAGCGCGTCGGTGTTGACCTTGGCGAGCAAGACCCGGCCGCTCAGCTCTCCGGCGAGCCGCTCGAACTCCGGCGCCATCGCCTTGCAGGGCCCACACCAGGGCGCCCAGAAGTCCACCAGCACCGGGACTGGGGAGTCGCGCACCATCGTTCGGAAGTCGAACCCACTCTCGATGGGGACGGGCAGGGCCGGCGGAGGCAGCGGCTGCTTGCACTTGCCGCAGCTGGGTCCGTCGAGCATGCGGGTCAGAGGGAGGCGGTTCTTCGCGGAACAGTTGGGACAGGTGCGGATCACGGGACCTCCAGAGGTGCTCGGGCGAGTGGGGCTCACCGACCTGGCGACTCTGGGCACGACCGCGGCGAGGTCAAGGTGTCCTACCATCGCACCCATGCCTTACGACTTCCGCTCCGACACCGTCACCGTGCCCACCCCCGCCATGCGGCAAGCCATCGCGTCTGCGCCGGTCGGCGACGACGTGTTTGGCGACGACCCAACAATCAACGCGCTCCAGGACCGGGTGGCGGCGCTGCTCGGCAAGGAGGCAGCGCTCTTTGTGCCGTCGGGCACGATGGCGAACCAGGTGGCGATTCGTACCCACACCGAGCCAGGCGACGAGATCATCGCCGAGGCGACCTCGCACATCTTTCTCTACGAAGGTGGCGGGTTCGCCGCCCTGTCCGGAGTCTCACTGCGGCAGGTGCCCGGGGAGCGCGGGATCCTCGACCCCACCGATGTGGACGCCGCGGTGCGCCCAGCCGGTGGCCTGTCCCACTACCCGGTGAGCAAGCTCATCTGTGTGGAGAACACCGCGAACCGTGGCGGCGGCACGATCTACGAGCTCGAGACCCTGCGGGGACTGCGCGCCGTCGCCGACGAGCACGGCCTCGCCATGCACCTCGATGGAGCCCGGCTCATGAACGCGGTGGTCGCCTCGGGAGACGCGGCGGACACGATCTGCGCGCCGTTCGACTCCATCTCGTTGTGCCTGAGCAAGGGCCTGGGTGCGCCCGTGGGCTCGCTGCTGGTGGGGAGCCGGGTGTTCATCGATCGCGCGCACCGGTTCCGCAAGATGTTCGGCGGGGGCATGCGCCAGGCCGGAGTGCTCGCCGCGGCAGGGCTGTACGCCCTGGACCACCACGTCGCCGGAATGGCAGACGATCACCGGCGGGCCAGGCGCCTGGCGGTGGAGCTGGACGCGCTGCCGGGGATCGCGGTGGACCTGGACTCGGTGCAGACCAACATGGCGTACGTGGACTTCGCCGGTACCGGCCGACCGGCGGCCCACTGGGTGGCGAGCATGGAGGCGGCGGGGATCCTCGCCCACGCCACCAGCGCCACCACCGTGCGGTTTGTCACCCACCTTCAGGTGGGCGATGACGGCATCGATGCCGTGCTGGCCTGCGTCCGCGAGGCCATCGGGTAGCGCCCCGTCACAGCCGCCCCGAGCGCTTCAGGTCCAGGTAGGCGTTGACGAGCTGCACGGGCAGCTCCGCCGGCGCCGAGTCCACCAGCATGACTCCGCCCCGGCGCAGGGCCTCGTGGGCCTTGCCGCGCTCTGCCAGGTAGTGGTTCGCCGCGGCGACGGTCAGCGCGTCCCGGAAGCCGTGCACCGGCCCCGCGGCCTTTGCGGCCAGCACCGTCTCCTTGAGGCTCGCCACCAGCACCAAGTGCCGCTGGCGCAGGGTCGCCAGGGCCGGCCGCAGCTCGCTGCTGTCCTCATCGCGCAGGTTGGAGACGAGGATGATCATCGCGCGCTTGCGCTGCCGGGTCATCAGCCGCTTCGCCGCGTCCCGGTAGTCCGCCGGGCGGGGGCTGGTGTGCAGGTCGTACACCCGGTTGAGGATGGCGGACATGCCCGCGGGTCCGCGCACCGGCGGCAGCCAGCGCTCCTCGCCGGCGAACGTCATCAGCCCCACCGAGTCGCCCTGCTTGATGGCGACGTGACCTAGCAGGAGCACCGCGTTGAGCACGTGCTCGAAGTGCGGGGTGTCGTCGTCGATGGCGCGCATCCGACGACCGCAGTCGAGCATGAAGACGATCTGCTGGTTCCGCTCGTCCTCGTACTCGCGGCTGATGAGCTTGCGCTGCCGCGCCGTCGCCTTCCAGTCGATCTGACGGATGAGGTCCCCGCTGCGGTACTCGCGCAGCTGCTCGAACTCCAGCCCCTCGCCGCGCCGCCGACGCCGCACGATGCCGAGCTGGCCTAGCTTGTCGGCGAGGGCGAGCAGCGCGTAGCGCGCCACCTGCTGCAGGTTCGGGTAGACGCGCACCGGCGCTGCATCACACAGCCAGTGGGTGCGCCGCAGCAGACCGAGCCGCCCGTGCACCAGCGCCTCGCACCGCCCGAACTCCCGGTCCCCGCGCAGTCTGGGGCGGGCCTGGTACGACACCGCGAGCCCGGCACCCGCAGGCACGGTCACGGTGCGCGGCAGCCCGTCGAGCTCGCAGTCCTCGGGGGGATGGTCAAACACCTCGACGATCCGCTCCCGCCCCTCATTGCGCAGCTCCAGGCGCACCGTGTTCCACGCTCCGTTGGCCAGCGTGGTCGGAGCGATGCGAGTGGCGTGCAGCGGCGGGGCCCGCCACAGGTCGGCGACGTCCACCGCCAGCGCCAGACCGAGGAGCGCGCCCGCCCCGATCCACAGCGCCGCCGAGGCAGGCAGCGCCGAGGCGAGCAGTCCCAGGGCGAGCCAGCCCACGAGGAGCTGCAGCAGTCGGGTGGACGGTCGCATCAGCTCCGCGGCGCCGGGACCTTGCTGAGCAGGGTGCGCAGGACCTGGTCGGCGCTGATCCCCTCGATCTGCACCTCTGGCGACAGCATCACCCGATGCCGCAGCACGGGGTACGCCACGTCGCGAATGTCGTCGGGGAGCACGAAGTCCCGGCCCGCCAGCAGCGCGAGCGCCCGCGCTACCCGCACCAGCGCGATGGCCCCGCGAGGACCCGCGCCGACGCTGATCCCCGACCAGCTCCGCGTGGCCCGCACGATGCGCACGGCGTACTCGGTGATCCGGTCGTCCACGCTGACCTGCGCCGCGGCTTGCTGGAGCGCGAGCACCTGCTCGGGCGAGCACACCTGCTGCACGTCGGAGACGTCGAGCTTCTGCCCCACGCTGCCCTGGGTCACCGCCTTGACGATTGCGGCCTCCTCGGCTTCGTCGGGGTAGTCGATGTGGACCTTGAGCAGGAACCGGTCGAGCTGCGCCTCGGGGAGGGGATACGTGCCCTCCTGCTCGATGGGGTTCTGGGTGGCCAGCACCATGAACGGGGGGCTGAGACGGAAGCTCTCCCCCTCGATGGTGATCTGCTCCTCCTGCATGACCTCGAGCAGCGCCGCCTGGGTCTTGGCCGGCGCGCGGTTGATCTCGTCGGTGAGGAGCAGGTTGGTGAACGCCGGGCCCTTGCGCACCGTGAACTCGCCGGTGCTGCCGTCGAGCATGGCGTGGCCGGTGACGTCGCTGGGCATCAGATCCGGGGTGAACTGCACCCGGGCGAAGTCCCCGCCGAAGGTGCGCGCCAAGGCGAGCACGAGCAGGGTCTTGCCGAGCCCTGGGACGCCCTCGAGCAGCACATGACCACCGGCCAACAGCGCAGCCACCACATGGGTGATCGCGTCATCCTGGCCGACCACCACGCGGGCGACCTCACTCCGCATGCGATTGGCGAGGGCGGCGCTGTCGGTCAGCTCGGGCGGGTCGGTGGGGAACGGGTCCATCAAGCGGAGCCTCCGAGAGCAGCGCGGAGCTGCTGCAAGTGGGTGATCTGGCGGGCAAAGGCCGTGGGATTGGGGGGAGCGGGGTCCGAGAGCGCAGCGAGTACGTCGGGGGTGGAGAGCTCGCTCAGGGCCGCGAGGTGCGGGGCCAGCTCCGCGTCGCCCAGCAAGGACCAGTCCGCCCGAGACACCGCGATGCGATGGCGCACCCCGTCCCGGACGGCGTCGAGCAGGAGGTCACGCGCGCCCTGGCGCCACAGCAGCGATCCCGTCGCGGCGACGTGCTCCATGAGCGAGCGGCGCTCTCGATCCCGGGCCGGCAACAGAGGGCCAAAGCGCCGAGAGACATGCACCAGCCAGGTGAGCAGCAGCACGAGGCTCGACAGGAGCAGGGGCTTTCCGTGGCGCCACAGCAGCGTGGCCCAGCCGGTGGTGCTCTCGCCGTAGACGAACAGGACGTCGCCGCCGATCCCCGCGAGGCGCAGGGTGTCCCAGTAGAGCTCCACCGACTCTCTCGTGAGGGCGTTCTCGCTGTCGAAGCGCCACGGATCGGCGAGCAGCCCCAGCGTTCCGGCGCCGTAGGGTCCCACGGCGGCGAGGATGTCGCCGGTCTCGCAGGCCAGCGCCCACCCGGTCAGCAGGGGGATCTCCCGGCCGTCCAGGGTGTCCTCGTCGTCGTGGGGGTACGGGCCCAGCAGCTGCGCTGGGGCAAAGCCAGACTCGGGGTCGAAGTCCTGGCGCAGCGCGTCGATCAGGGGTCCTCCCTCGGGGCCGACGCTGACCACGAGGCGTCCGCCAGCGCGCAGCCAATCGGCGACGGCGTCGTTGCGCGTGCCGAGATCGAGTCGCTCCTTCGTCATCCAGACGACCGCGCGCTGTCCAGCGAGGAGCGGACTCGTCAGCGCCTGCGCGCTCGTGACCTGCATGCCGCGGGCCTCCATCAGCCGCACCAGCGCCAGATGGGGGTTCCGGCGCGCCTCGACGATGGGGGGGTGCTCCACCTCGCGGTCGGACTTCTCGAACAGCAGGAAGAACGCCGCACACGCCGCCGCCACCAGGGCGAGCAGCATCAGCGCGTTGCGCGCGCGCTCGCTCATCGCTCGCCGTCCATGGCGAGGGTCCACTCGTCGATGAGCTCTCCGATGGCGCCGTCTGCCATCGGACGATGGGCGTAGGCCTCGGACTGCCAGGCCTGGGTGAGGGCCTCGAACCAGCGCGAGGGGCCCTTGCCGCGCCTCACCGCCCGCACGCAGTCGTTCTCGGTGGCGCCGGGGTCGAGCTCCAGGGACAGCCCGTGGATGAGGCGCGCCAGGGCTGCCCGATACAGCAGGCTCAGCGCGCCGGCGCGGTCGCCGCTGGCGAGGAGGGCTCGGGCGGCGGTGGGCACGTCGTCGGGCAGAGACTCGGGGCGCACGTCCATGCCGAGCAGCTCGGTGGGCAGCGCGGTCTGGCGGCTCTGGGGCAGCGCCGGGACCGCGCCGGAGCGAATCAGCCACGCGCCGATCGCGCCGATCGCGACCAAGGCGGCCAGCCACAGCAGGACTTCGAGGACCTGCCCCAGGATCGCGCCGCCGAACCCAAAGCTGCGCCCGGTCTTCTCGGCGACCTCCCGGCGCTGCCAGCCCTGCACCTCCTCCTCCCAGCCGAAGTCGCGGCTCGCGAGGATCTCCTCCAGGTCCGCGGCGAGGTCGCCCTCCACCGGCGGCATCACGTCTGCCGGAGCGGTCAGCTCGGGCGCGTCGATCTCCTCGAACTCGGTCAGCTCGTCGGTCTCCTGCTGCTCGCTACCCTGCGCGGACGCTGGCCCCGACCAGCCGAGCATGCCGACGCACAGCAGCGCCACCAGCGCGCTCTTCGCCCGGGCTCCGAGTCGCCGGAACGCGAGCTGGATGTCCCAGCCCTCCAGGATGGTCCGGCGGTTGAGGTAGAGCCCGAATCCCCCCGCCACATACAGCGGCTGCCCCAGAGTCATGGCGAGCAGCTGCCCGGCGAACACCAGACGACCCCAGCGCGGCACCTGCCACAGCTCGTCGTCGAAGAAGTAGGCCCAGTCGGGGTGCAGCGGCTCGGGCAGCATCAGGAAGACCATCCCGAACAGCCCCACCATCGCCAGCAGCTCCAGCGCGCCGCAGATCAGCAGCAGCCCCCACGCCTCGCTGCTCCCGCGATGCACGAGCACCCGCACCCGCGCGCGCCGCTCCCGCCCGCGCAGCCCTTCTAGCTGCGAGATGGGCAGCACGTAGCTGCGGACCGGGCTCAGGCGCCGCCAGGCCACCCGGGCCATCCACTCGATCCCCAGGGTCCTGCGCAGCTCAGGCAACAGCGCCCCGAGACCCTGGGGCTGCGCAAAGAGGCCGCGGCTCAGCACAAAGAGGAGCGGCGTATCGAGCAGCGGGCGAATCATCAACAGCACCAGCACGGCGAGCCACGGCCGGTTCCAGTTGGTGGCGATGAGGGCCAGGGCCAGCGGACCCAACACCAGCCACCAGGCGCCCATCAGCGGACGCCACAGCCGCCTGGCGAGCAGCCAGCCGAAGTCGATGGCCTCCCATCCCGTGCGGGGACGCAGCACGCCGATCGCGCGTTCGAGATCCATCAGGGCGCCTCGGCGGCGGGCTCGCCGCGCTGGAGCGCGCGCCCCAGATACGCACCGACGATGAGCCACAGAGAGCCACCGACGAGCCACTTCGTGAGCAGCGGGAGCCCGCTGGACGACCAGAACGCCTCGATGAAGGCGGCGATGACGAGCATGGCGAAGGCGACGTAGATCACGCCCAGCGCCTCCTGGGCGGACTCGTACATCGCGCGGGCGCGGGTGCGCCGCCCCGGGGACAGCATGGCGAGCCCGACCTTGAGCCCGCAGTAGCCGGACAGCGCGATGGCGGTCAGCTCGAACGAGCCGTGGCCGATGGCGAACTGCCAGAACGTCTCGCCGTGCCCGACCGCCATCACGTGACCGATCATGGCGCCGAGGTAGAAGCCGTTGAACAGCAGGAAGAAGAGGGAGCCGAGCCCGAACAGCGCCCCTCCGGCGAACGTGCGGAAGCCGATGCCCACGTTGTTGCGGATGTAGAAACCGAACATGTACAGGTCCGAGCCGGACTCGCGGCCTTCCCGTAGCTGGGCGGGGCTGCGGTCGTACATCGCCTCGATGCCGGCGAGATCGTCGGGGCTCGCGAACGCAAAGGCCAGCTCGGGCTGGATCTGCACGGCGGCGATGGTGCCGAGGAACGGCACGAAGAACAGCAGCATCGAGACGATGAACAGCCGCCGATCCTTGCGCAGCTGCCCGATGACGCCTTCCAGGGCGTAGCGCAGCCACTCGCTGGGCACGACCACCCGGCGACCGTACAGCTGGTGGTAGGCCCGCAAGACCAGGGCGTTGAGCTCGTCCACCAGCTCCGTGCCGTATCCGCGAGACCGCGCCAGCGCCAGGCTCTGGCACACCTGCCGGTACACCGCGGGCATGCGCTCGGCGGCGCTGGGGCTGCGGCCCGCGTCCAGCTCATCGAGCAGCTCAGCGAGCTCGTCCCACAGCGGCTGGTGAGCCTGCACGAAGTCGTCGCGGCGCATCAGCGGCGCCCCAACAGCCACAAGGCGTAGCTCTGCAAGGTGCGCACGCCCTCCACTCCGAACTCGCCGGTCAGCGGCTCGAGCGTGTCGGCCAGCTCGATCTGGCGATCGTCCGTCCACTGCTGGCCGCGCTCCGCGAAGTCCACGAGCGCGACCTGCTCCGCCTGGCTCAAGTGCAGGGGCGGCATCAGGGGGGCGACGTCGGGCAGGGTCCCGGACGCGAGCGGCCGCTCGACGGGCTTGATGTGGATGACGACCGTGCCGGCGGCCAGATCACCCAGGCGCTTGCTCTCGTCGGTGGCGAGAATCGAGATCGCGCCGAACAGGAACCCCAGGGGGAGGAAGTCGGCGAAGCGCAGCATGTTGCGCAGGGTGCTCGCCGACCAGTCCACGGCCGCGCCGTCGTCGCGCACCACCTTGAGGCCGAACATCCGCTTCCCGGGCGTCTGCCCATTCCAGTAGACCTCGCAGAGCACCGGATAGAACCACTCCGCAAAGAAGAAGACGATGAGGATCAAGCCGCCGCCTGCCTGTCCGAGCATCCCCAGCACGGTCGCGACGGGGCTCAGTGCGGCGTAGCGCAGCAGGGTGTCCACGAACCACGCGGCGAAGCGGACTGGGAGCCCAGCCAGCCGCAGACCCACCTCGACGCCCTCGGGGGTCTCGGTGGTGCGCAGGGTGTCGATGGCGGTGCTGGCCACCGTCAACCGACGTTCTCGATGTGCATGGTCCTCCCCGACGCGCGACTGGGCCAAGATAGCGGAAGTGACCCCCATCCCCCCTCCGCTCCGGCGCCAGTTCCTCGCCGCCGATGGGCGCACCGGCACGAGTCTCCTGGAGTTCGCGGAGGGGGCGAGCCTCGATCCCCAGGGCGTGGCGGACCTGCTGGCGTGGGGGCACCCGGTGGGGGCGACCACGCTGCTGGCGGGCGTGTCGTGGGTGAGTCCGGGGCCCTGGGCGCTCTCCCCGCCCGACCCTCATCCGTCCACGCTGTCCGACATCGCCCGGGCGGACGCCTTGTGGGGTCTGTTGCGCGATGCAGTCAGCCGGGCGATCGATGGGCGGCGGCTGGGTGTGTCGCTGTCCGGCGGCCTGGACTCGCGGGCGGTGGCGGCGGCGGCGGTGTCCCTGCGGGGACGCGCGCTGACCCTGGCGACGTTCGGCGATCCCGGCGCGGTGGACCTGGGGCGGGCGCGCATGGTGGCTCGCCGGCTGGACGCGCCCCACGTGGTCTCGGTGCTGCCGCTGGAGGCGGCGTTGATGGAGGAGGGGCGAGTGTTCGCGGCGACGGGCGGCCTCGGTGGGCCGGCCTCGGCGCCGGGGGCGTTCACGGATGCGAGCTGGGCCGACGACTTCGACCTGCTGCTGTCGGGCATGTCGGGCGATGTGATCTGGGGTGACACCCGACTGCGGGGACCGAGCCCGGCGTCGCGGCTGCGCAAGCTGGGCGTGGCTCCGGCGCGGGATCCGGTGGTCGGCGTTCCCGAGCCGCCTCCTTGGACGACTCCGGCCAGCGTGCACGCGTGGGAGAACCTGTGGACCCGGCAGGCCCGTGTCACGTGGAACGGCCTTCTGTCGCGGCGTCAGGAGATCGCGGTGGTCCCGGTGCTGTGGGATCCGGCCCTGCTGTCGTTCTGCCTCGCGCTGGATGGGGTCGATCGCGCAGACCGCGCCTTGCTGCGCGCCATGTTCGCGCGCCACGCACCGGCGGTGGATCCTGCGGTGGTGCCCCCGGTGTCGGGGCCCGTGCACGACCTCGATCGCGCCATGTGCACCAGCGAGGACTGGCAGGCGGAGCTGGACGCGATGATGGCGTTCCCCGAGAAGTGGGCGGCGATGGGGCTCAAGCCCCGGGCGGTCGGGCGGATCTTGCGCCTCGTGCGGAACGGGAAGCGTCCGCGCTCGGGGCTGGTCAGCCGGTTGCGGGTGCTGTGGAGCTGGGCGTGGAGGCTGGGGCTCTGAGGGCCTCAGCTACGAGGTCTACTCACACGGCGCGATGAGCTCGTTCACGCAGACCAGGATCTGGTCGTTTGTGCTGCACCCGTCGGGGTCCTCGACGAACACGCGCACGACGGCCTGGCCGTCCTCGAGCAGGTCCGCGGCCATGGTGAACGTCGTCTGCCCATTGCCGTTGGGCAAGGGCACGTTCACGCCGAGCTCGTCGGGCGTGCTGTTGGACACGTCCTGCAAGGTGATCGTGAGGTCCGCGAGGTCGGTGTCCGGGTCGGTGACCGTCAGCGCCCAGCTGATCATGTCGTCGCTGTCAAAGTAGTCGCCCGTGTCCGGAGACACGATGGTGAGCGTGGGCCGCTGGTCGCTGTTGCAGCTCGCGACGTCGTCGTCGTCCTGTGAGCCCGTGGGGCAGCCAGCGAGCAGACCAGCGCAGGCAGCGAAGACGAGGCAGGAACGCAGCGAATGGACCATGGGGCGGGCTCCGGTCTGGGGGGCTGAATCTCCCAGTCGCGGCGGACAATACAGCCCGTTCTGCCCCGGGGAAAGCGAAGCCCCCCGCTGGAGAGTCCAACGAGGGGCTTCTGAGCCCCGGACCTGGCACCCCGGGGACATCGAGGGGTCGGATTCAGCGGCGGCGGCGTCGCGCCATGGGAGCGAGCAGGCCGAGCAGCAGCAGCGCGGCTCCGGCCCCACCTCGGGTCGGCTCCGCAGAGCATCCGCCGCAGCCGGCGCTGTTCCAAAGCAGGGTGTCCGCCTCAAAGGTCTTCTTGACCTTGGAGCAGACCGCGCCGCCGGCGCCGTCGGGCACGGCAGCGAAGCCCTCATCGCAGCTGCAGGTGGGGAAGCCGTTGACCGCCATGCACTCGCCGAACTCCCCGCACGCGCTGATGTCGCAGGGGTCGGCCGGGCCGGCGTCGGTGCCCACGATGTCGCCGAGCAGCTCCAGCTCGGTGTTCTGGCACACCACGGTCTCACGAAGGAAGCCGCCGGGGCCGCCGGGCTCGCGGATGACGCGGGCGGTGCTGTTGGCGCCGCACACGCAGCCGTCGATGCCGGAGTCCGTCGTCGCGCACATCGAGGACTCGCCGCAGTACATCTGGCCGCAGGGCTCGGGCTCGCTGTTGGGTCCGCAGACCTCGACGGCCGGACGGTCCGACAGGTCGAGCAGCCGGCCGACCGTCGCGTCCGATCCGGCGCGGGCGAAGGACGGGTCCATCACCATCTCCCAGCCGGACAGGCGGGTGTACATGCGGGTGACGTACGCGCTGCGGGTCAGCATGTCGGTGACGTAGGTGCGGGCCTCGGGCTCGTCGGCGGTGCCCATGAAGAAGTTGTCGATGCCCGCCTGGGTGACCCGCGAGGTGTCTGCGTACTCGGTGACGAACGCGCGGCCGCCGGCCTCGTCGATGAGCCAGGACAGCAGCGGGTAGTAGTTGTTGGCGCCGTTGCGGGGGTCGGCCTGCACGTCGGCCACATCCACGGTCATGTTGGTGAAGTTGTCCGACTCGTAGCGGCCCTGGCCGGCGATGAAGACCATCACGCCCATCTCGGGCTCGGCCGACACCGACGTCAGCGTGATCGGCACCATCGGGCTCGTGCCGGCGTAGGTCATGGCGATGGGCGTGATGTCGGCGGTGTCCGCGCCGGGTGTCAGCTTCATCGCCAGGAACTTCATGCCCGAGGCCACGTACTGGGCGACGAACGGCTCCATGGCGGGGGTGATGAGGTAGCCGTTGTCGTTCAGCCACTCGATGAGCGCGCCGGCGTCGTCGGAGCTGACGACCTCGGGCTCGAACGGGCCGACGGTGGGGAGGTCTTCGACGGTGACGCCGCCGCCAGCGTCGTCTGCGGTGGGCGCGTTCTCAGCGCCGCGCGACATCCCGAAGCCACCGGCCTGCGGCGTGGAGCACTTCGTGGGCGGCGGGATGATGCTGGGCACGGTGCCGCCATCGAGCAGGCGCAGGGTGCTCGGCGGCACGGCCAACAGGTCCGGCGTCTCGAGCACCGGGACGACCCAGGAGAAGGCCTCGGGCTCCCCGGCGTAGCTGATCTCCACCACGGTGGTCAGGGTGCCGTCGGGGTTGATCTCAAAGAGGATGCGCTCGGCGTTCTGCTCGACCGGGGTGATCTGGCAGAAGAAGCCGCCGCAGGCGTCCGCGGTGCTGGGAGCCAGCGTTGCGGCAGCGAGGGCGCCGGCCACCAGGGGCAGACAGAGGACGCGAGAGACAAGTGAGAGTCGGTGCATGCACGGGAACTACGCAACCTGCGGGCCGACAGACCCGGGCGCGATCGTGCCCGGTTGGCAAGGTCAGTCGGTCGATCGACGAGGTGGCGCCTCGGTCTCCGGCGCACGATCGACCCAGCCCAGCTGGTGCAGCCGGTCCCAGATCGCCAGGGCCATCAACTCCTGCCCCGCGATGTTGGGGTGCGGGTCTCGGGTGTCCGGCGCGATCGAGAGGCGCTGCAGCTCGCCGTCGGTGGCGTCGGCGTACAGGGGCTCGAGGTAGAGCGACGGGGTGGGGAGCGACTCGACGAAGGCTCGCAGGTCGGAGCGCGTCGCCTCCCAGTTCCGCTCCACCGGGACCAGCATGGGGTGCACGACGAGCAGCACGCGGAGCCCCTCGGTCCGCCGCGCGTCCAGCCACCCCCGCGTGCGGGCCATGGCCCGATCTCGGTAGTCCTCTCCATCGAGGAACCAGCCCTGGGCGGCGCGCCCGTCGCCCCCGCGGAGCGCCATCCAGCCCAGCTCAGCCACGCGAAAGGCCTCGGATCGGGCCCGCAGAACATCGCGCACGCCCGATCCCTGCAGCCCGTAGGGCGGCGCGAGGTCATCGCTGAACACATGCAGCAGGACGATGTCCGGGGCCAGGGCCGCGAGACCGTCGGCATACCGGGCCTGCATCTGAAGCAGGTTGTACCCGCTGACGCCGCAGTTGATGACGTCCACATCAGGGCCCAGGCCCTGGTCGAGCCGGGCCTCCCAGGTGGCGTGCTGGTCCACCGAGGCGCCAAACGCGATGCTGTCCCCCAGCGCGAGGATCCGCACGCCAGGGTTGGGTCGCACGGCGTCGTCTCGGCAGCCGATCTCGTTGATCGACACCGCGGCGTTCTGGAACTGGCCCCGCGCGTTGGGCCGCAGCGAGTAGCCGATCGACGGGTCGGCGCGCAGCACGTGGAAGGCGAGCTCCCTGTCCACCGAGCTCGGGGGCGCAGGCGCGAGACCCAGGGATCGCACCAGGGCCTCCGCCAGAACGCACGCCGCGATGGCGCCTAGGGCGACCGCGGCGAGCTTGGGTCTAGTTCCCGCCACCGCCGCCGGGGCCACCGCCGTTGTCGTCGTCGTCGTCGCCGGACCCCACGACTCCCTCGCAGCTGTCGAGGTCCGGTGCAGGGTTGCCCCAAGCCTCCGCGGAGACGTCGAACCCGCCGCCACCGCCGCCGCCCAACGACATCTCCCAGGAGATGTCGAGCTGCTGGGACTTCAGGTCGATGCCGCCCTCGACCTCGTACTCGCTCGTCTGGCCGAAGCGCTCATAGGTCGCCACGCCCTCGTCCAGGTCGCCGGTGCTCGAGATCGCGCCCGAGAACTCGAAGGGGTTTCCGCCGCCGCCGCCGCCGCCACCGAACGGGCACAGCGCGAGGCCGACCAAGCGCCCCGCATCGGTGACCTCAAAGCACCCGTCGCCCTCGCAGAACGCGTCACCGTCGCCGCCGAAGATCATCATGCCGCCCAGGTAGAACCCAGCTAGTGACTGGGTGTCGTCGTCGTCGTCGCCGACCGCGTCGTCGTCATCGCCCACCGCGTCGTCGTCATCGCCCACCGCGTCGTCGTCGTCGCCGACCGCGTCGTCGTCATCGCCGACGATGAGGGTCCCGTTGGGGCCGCTGCCGCAGCCGGCGGCGAGGAGGGCAGCTAGGAGACAGGGGGTCAGATACTTCGACATGGGGACTCTCTCTCCGGTGCGTGGAACCGCGGCGCCAGCCTCCACACCTGGAGCGGCGCCTCAATCATGCACCTCGCGGCCAGCGTGCGCAGCGGTGAATGGGGAGATCAGGTCGTGAGGACCGCCTCGATGCGACCGCAGCGCTCAATCCTCACCGGGAGGCTGCCGATGAGAGAGGGCACTTGCCACCCCTCACAAGCGGAGCCTCCCTTCATGTCTCTCCAACGCACCTCCTTTGTCCTGCTCGCCCTCCTGATGACCGCCTGCACCGCAGCCGACTCCCCCGACGACGTGATGATCACGCTCGACGAGGATGAGGATGGGTTCGACGTCGCCGTAGACTGCGACGATGCCCTGGCCTCGGTGTCTCCCGCGGAGATCGAGGTCTGCAACGACGGCCTCGACAACGACTGTGACGGCACGGACAACGGCTGCGCTCTCGAGGGCACGGTCGAGGTCGGCCTGACCCGCGGCACCGTCATCCATGGCGACGCGGCCGGGGCTCACGCCGGCTGGTCGGTGTCCTCGGTCGGTGACCTCGACGGCGACGGACGCGACGACCTCGTGCTCGGCGCCTACTCCGACTCCACCGGCGGTGAGTACGCCGGCGCGGCCTACATCTTCACCAGCGAGATCCGAGAGGGCGCGCGCACCTCGGACGCCGACGCGGTCCTGCTGGGCAGCGCCGCCTACGACTACGCAGGCTGGAACGTCGGCGCCGCCGGGGACGTAGACGGTGACGGCAACGCCGACGTGTACGTCAGCGCCCACGGCGACGACGCCCAGGGCTCGGGCTCCGGCGCGGTGCACATCTTCTTCGGGCCGCTGCGCGGCGTGCTGAGCCTCGAGGACGCGGGCGCCACCCTGCAGGGCGCCAACTCCAGCGACAGCGCGGGCCTCGCGGCGGCGAGCGTGGGCGACATGAACGCCGACGGCATCGACGACTTCGCCATGGGCGCCTACGGAGACGACGCGGGCGGCGAGGATGCCGGCGCGGTCTTCGTCTTCTTTGGTCCCATCCGCGGCTCCAAGACCACCGCCGAGGCCGACGTGCGCATCGGCGGCGTCCAGGCTCGCCAGTGGGTCGGCACCTCGGTGGCGTCCGGGGGAGATGTGGACGGCGACGGGCAGCTCGATCTCGTCATCGGCGCATCCGGCGACACCTCTGGCGGCGAAGGCGCTGGCGCGGCCTACCTCTTCAGCGGCCCGCTCAGCGGAGACCTGCTGGTGTCGGACGCGACGGCCACCATCATCGGCGCCGAGGGCGACCGACTGGGCAACACGGTGGCCTGCGCGGGCGACCTGAACCGGGACGGCTTCGCGGACCTGCTGCTGGGCGCGCCGCTGGCCAACGGAATCGCCGGCGATGACGTAGGAGCGGCCTACGTGTTCGCCGGTCCGGTGGACGGCAGCTTCCGCTCGTCGGACGCCAGCGGTCGCGTCGAAGGCGGCGCGGCGGGCGACCAGGCTGGTGGCTCGGTGGCCTCGGCGGGAGACATCGACGGTGACGGCTACGACGACCTGGTGGTGGGCGTGCAGCTCGACAGCCGGGGCGGCGACGAGGCCGGCGCAGTGGCCCTGTTCCACGGCCCGTTTGATGGCGTGCACTCGGCGCTGGACGCGGACGTGACCTTCCTCGGCACCTCGGAAGGCGAGCATGTCGGCGCGGCGCTGGCCACCGCCGGTGACCTGAACGGCGACGGAATCAGCGAGCTGCTCATCGGCGCCGCGGGCTCGGACGCGAACGGTGTGGACGCAGGCGCGGTCTACATCGTGGCCGGCTCGGGACTCTAGAACCAGAGACCGGGGCGGCACGGTCCAGCGTACGGCGCTGGGGAGCGCCGTCCCCGCGAGGCCGATAGTCTCGCGTGGATGGCGACTCCGTCCCCCCTCCTCCCGACGAGATCGCGACAGCAAGACCTGCTGCGCGATCTCGTCGTCGTTCTGGCGGAGGGAGGCGCGCAGCCCTTTCTGGTCAGCGAGATCCTGCCGTCCTCTTCATCGGTGGACCTGCCGGGGCGGGAGCAGGCGCGCTCGTGGCGCCGTCGTCGTGGGCTGGCCGTGCGCGGCGAGGAGGTCGCGAGGATCGACGTCACCGCGGTCTGCCTGGGGCTCGGGGCGGTGGTGGTGGCGGAGGAGCTCTCGGTGGGGCTGGACGGACGGCGGCAGCGCGATCCGTCGCTGGACTGGAAGCGGCCGGCCGCCTTGGACCTGAGCCGCATCCTGGGGGCCGCGGGCCTCACCGCGGCGCCGCCCTCGCCGCTGACGGCCAAGGAGATCACGTTCTTGCTGGCCGCCCAGGTGGTCGCGCGGTGCCCGGACGCGAAGAGCCGACGCGCCTTCGGCCCCGGTTGGCGGGCGCGCACGGTGCCTCGAGCGATGCGAGCGAACTTCGATGCGGCCCTGTCGAGCATGCTCCTGCCTCGGGACGCGCTGCGCTCCCAACTGGGGTTCTGCGAGGCTCCGCCGCCCCGTCGCCGTCGCTTCCTCAACTTCGACGGGAGCGTGCACTTCGCCGAGTTCGACGCGCTGCTGGGCGTCGAGCGGGTCAGCGCCCCGCGGCCGGGGCTCCTCAGTCGGCTGCTGGGTGGCGTGGATGTGCGTCTGCGGTGCTCTGCTCCGCGCTGCCGGGCCCCGCTGCCGGACTGGTCCCCGCGCTGCGTGGCCTGCGGGCGCTCTTTGAAGGGCGAGGCTCCGTTGGATGGTCCCCGATGAGGGGCCCGCTGTTCGGGCTGGGGCTCGCCGCGCTGATGGGCTGCTCCACGCCTGCGCCGCCGCCGGCTCCCCGCGCCTTGCCGAGCCCGGACCTGCTGCAGGCCCACTGCCGCGAGGTCGTCGGCGAGCCCCGGGTGGAGCAGGTGACCGACGGGATCTGGGTGGCCATGGGGTACGACCTGGCCAACACCACGCTGATCCGCACCTCGGCGGGGAACATCGTGGTGGACCCGGGCATGAGCCCGAGCCGCGCCGCGCCCGCCCGGGAGGCGCTGCTGGCCGTGTCCCCAGGCCCCACCGCGGCCATGGTGTTCACCCACTCGCACATCGACCACGTGGGCGGCGCGTCGGTGTGGATGGAGGAGGGAACGCAGATCTGGGCCACCGCGCGGCTCCAGGACCACTTCTTCAAGCAGTACGGCGTGTTCCTGCCCGCAGAGAGCGCCCGGGGCGCGCGGCAGTTCGGACGGGACGTGCCCGACTCCCAGCTGCCATGCAGCGCGCTGGGCCGCAAGGTGGACATCGACGCGGCGTTTGAGGTCGGGGTCGTGCTGCCCACCCATACGTTCGAAGGCGAGACCGAGCTCACCATCGGCGACATCACGCTGCGCCTGGTGGAGGCGCACGGCGAGACCGACGACCAGCTGTTCGTGTGGCACGAGGCGTCTCGGACGCTGATGCCCGGCGACAACTGGTATCGCGCGTTCCCGAACCTGTACACGGTGCGGGGGGCGCGCCCGCGGCCGGTCGGCACCTGGATCGCCAGCCTGGATGCCATGCGCCGGATGGAGGCCGCGGTGCTCGTGCCGTCCCACACGCCGCCGGTGAGGGGCGAGGCGGCGGTGGCAGACGCCTTGCGGGACTACCGGGACGGCATCCAGTGGCTGCGGGATGAAGTGGTGCGCGGAGCGAACGCCGGTCGCTCCATCGACGCCATCGCCAGCGGGGTCGCGCTCCCGCCGCACCTCGCCGACAAGCCAGCCCTGGCCGAGCTCTACGGCCAGCTCGACTGGTCGGCCCGCGCCATCTACGGCAACGAGCTGGGCTGGTTTGATGGCCAGGCCCGGGACCTGTACCGGCTGCCGGAGACCGAGCGGGCCACCCGCACCGTCGCGCTGCTCGGTGGCGCGGGGCCGGTGCGCGCCGAGGCGCAGGCTGCCGCCGCCGCGGGCGATCACCGCTGGGCCCTCGAGCTCTACGCCATGGTGGAGGCCGCCCGAGGGCAGGTCAGCGACGCGGAGCACCCCAACGATCTCGACCGCCTCATCGCCGACTCGCTGGAAGCGCTCGGCGCCGCCACCGCCAACACCAACGGGCGCGGCTACCTGCTCCAGTCCGCCATCGAGCGCCGGGCTGGCCGGGTCAAGGCGGGCAAGGAGCCCACGCTGTCCGATGACTTCGCCGCGGGGCTGCCCCTGGAGCAGATCTTCGCGACCATGGCCTCGCGCCTCAAGACCAGCGAGGTCATGGATCGCCACGACGCGGTGCACTTCGTCTTCCCGGACATCGGTGAGCGCTTTGTCATCACCATCCGGCGGGGCGTCGCCGAGGTCGTGCGGGGCGAGCCCCTGCCCGGCACACCCGAGCCCCTGGCGACCCTGACGACCGACGCGCAGACCTGGAGACGCCTCGCCCTCGGTCTTGAACAGGGTAAGGACGCACTCGCAGACGGGCGACTCTCCATCGACGGGAGCTCGCTGGGTGTGCTGGGCTTCCTCAACCGCTTCGACAAGGGCCTCGCCGCCCCACCGGGAGAGCTCCCATGACCCAGTCCCTCACCGACCTGCTGCGCGAGCGCCTCCTCGACGACCTGTTCTTCGGCGAGCCCGGCGCCATCGAGCTCGACGACGACCTGTGGGAGCTCGGTCTGGACTCCATGGGGGTCAACCGTCTCGTCGTCTTCGCCGAGCGCCGGCTGGCCGTGCGGATCCCCGACAGCGAAGTGGTGGCGTCGAACTTCGGCACGCTGCGCTCTCTGGTGGCCACCGTCACGAGACACGCCGCGTGACCCACCGGGAGCCGCCGCCGCTGCATTGGACAATGCTGCTGCTCCCCTGGCGCCTGCTGGCCTGGCGGGTCGCCCACGCCGAGGTCGCGCGGGCCGCCTTCAACGCCGAGACCGTCGGCCCGTCGGTTCCCCGAGGCTCGCGGCTGCTGGATGTGGGCAGCTGGGACGCGCGCACGGCGGCCTGCCTCGCCGAGGACCGCGGCTGTGAGGTGCTGGCGCTGGACGTCGTGGACAAGAACGTCACCGACGTGCCGTTTGCGATCTTTGACGGCGAACACCTGCCCGTGGCCGACGGCAGCCAGGACGTGGTCACGGTCCTGTACGTGCTGCACCACGCCGCCGATGACCTGGCGCTGCTGAGAGAAGCGAGGCGCGCGCTGGCTCCTGGCGGTCGGGTGCTGGTCGCCGAGGACATGGTGGAGAGCCCCTGGCAGCGGCTCGTCACCGTGGGCTTTCATGTATGGCTGTGGATGTGGACCTGGATGGGCTGGGCGGGCACGTTCCGGCGACTCGATGCCTGGGAGGCGCGGTTCACCGAGGCCGGGCTCTCCGTGGTGGAGCGCCGCGAGCTCGGACCGCATCTCGGCAAGGCGCTGTGGCCCCGGAACGTGCTGTTTGTGCTGGAGGCGAGCCCCGAATAGGCCCGCCCGCCGTCGCACTCAGCGGCGGCGGCGCACCGCTCCGACCACGGCCAGCAGACCGAGCAGCATCGCGGCGCCCATGGGCGCCTCGCCCCGGGCGATGTCGCTGCGGCAGCCGCCGGCGCCATCGTCGTCGTCGTC